>Ga0255338_1001096_pt1 | contig 58483 bp, 50 predicted proteins | sample MeOH1_35cm_T4_19_FD_203715 | JGI IMG/M metagenome (GOLD analysis project Ga0255338, IMG submission 203715) | Sandy soil microbial communities from University of British Columbia, Vancouver, Canada - MeOH1_35cm_T4_195 | ecosystem: Engineered > Artificial ecosystem > Sand microcosm > Unclassified ... | reverse complement strand
CCGCACCCGCACCCGCACCCGCACCCGCACCCGCACCCGCACCCGCACCCGCAGCTGCTCCCGCACCCGCGACAGCGCCTGCCACCGCGACACCGCCGGCCGCGAGCGCGCCGTCACCTCGTGACAGGCGCGACCAGCGTGGTGAACAGCGGCGCGACGAGCGACCCGCGCCGCGCCAGGAGCCTGCCGCGGCAGCACCCATCCCGGCACCTGCGCAGGCACGACCGCCCGCGCCTGCGCCGGCAGCCACACCCGCCGCACCAGCTACACCAGCTACACCAGCTACACCACCAGCTATCCGAGCTGTGCCTGCCACACCAGCTACACCAGCCACACCAGCTGCGCCAGCAGCGCCAGCCGCACGCGCCGCGGCCAGTGCATCGCCTCCCGGAACACCCGTCGCGTCCGAGCCGCGTGGTGGACGCGCCAGGCCGCCGGCGGCCACCGCATCCGAGCGCCGTGAGGCCGCGAGCGAAGCGCGTGACGAGCGGCGCAAGCGGCAGGACGAGGAGCAGGGCCGCAAGCCGTAGGCAGACCCTCCCACGCCTCCTCACCGCCGCCGCGCCACTGTGAAGTGGCGCGGCGGCTCCGCATCCACGGTACTTTGGCCCACCCGCCAAGAGGGGGGCTACCCACCCCTCTCCCAACCAGAATTCGCCGGTCAAACAGCCGGTTTCGCTTCAGGTGCGCACCGGTCCTATCCACCCCGAGGAGACACCGTGAGCCACCCGATCGCCAACCCGTTCCCGCGAGGCCCTGCCGTCCGCGTCACCTCCGTCGCAGCGGCCGCCGCCACCCTCATCCTGTGTTCGGCGCCCGTCCGCGCCATGGAGTTCGAAACCGGCAACCCGGACCTGTCTCTGCGCTGGGACAACACGCTGCGCTACAACTACGCGGTCCGCGTGGAGAACCGCGACGCCAAGATCGGCAACTCGGCCCTGGCCGACGAAGGCACCTACAGTTTCGACCGCGGCGACGCGGTGGCCAACCGGCTGGACTTGCTGAGCGAACTGGACGTCGTCTACAAGAAGCGTTACGGGCTGCGCGTGAGCGGCGCTGCCTGGTACGACGCCGCCTATGGGTCGGAGAGTCGCAGCAACCCCAATGCGCCGTTCACGGCCATCCCGAGCTACATCGACAAGCAATACAGCCCGCTGGTCAAGCGCCTGTACCGCGGCGGCACAGGCGAAATCCTGGATGCCTTCGTGTTCGGCGGCGTCGACATCGGCGATGTGCCGGTGCAGGCCAAGGCCGGCCGCCACACCGTGTACTGGGGTGAGTCGCTGTTCCTCGGCGGCCACATGCATGGCATCGCGTACGCCCAGAACCCGCTCGACCTGCAGAAGGGCTTCGCGACGGCGGGCGTCGAGGTCAAGGAACTGTTCCGTCCGCTCAACCAGCTGTCGGGGCAGGCGCAGCTGAGCGACACCGTTTCGGTGGCCGCGCAGTACCTGCTGGAGTGGGAGCCCGCCCGCTATCCCGAAGGCGGCACGTACCTCGGCCCGGCGGACTTCGCATTCAACGGCCCGGACCGCCAGTTCCTTCCCGGCGGACTCGGCTTTGCCGCGCGCGGCCAGGCCGCCGAGCCCAGGCAGCGCGGCGAGTGGGGCGTGTCCGCGCGCTGGAGCCCGCAGTGGCTGGACGGCACCGTCGGCTTCTACTATCGCCGCTTCGCCGACAAGATGCCGCAGACGCTGCTCACGCAGGTCGGCGCGGGCGTGAGCCGGTACAACCTGGTCTACGCCGACAAGATCGACCTCTTCGGCGTGAGCCTGGCGAAGAACATCGGCGGCGTGAGCGTCGGCGCGGAAATTTCGCAGCGCCGCAACACGCCGCTCAACAGCCAGGTGCTCGGCGTCGCCCCTGGCCTGCCGGAGCAGGGTGAAACCAAGGGCGCGCGGGGCGACACCTGGCATGCGCTGGTGAATGCCGTCGGCACCGTCCCGAAAACCGCGTTGTTCGATTCCGCCTCCTGGGCAGCGGAAGTCCAGTGGTCGCAATGGACGAAGGTGCGCAGCGGTGCGAACCTGTTCAACGCGCTGGGCTACGCGCCCTGCAACGGCAAGGACAAGTGGGACGGCTGCGTGACCAAGAACTATGTGGGCGCGAGCATCGCGTTCACGCCGACCTGGTACCAGGTTGTCCCCGGCGTCGACCTGTCGGCCCCGGTGACGTATGCCGTGGGCCTGAAGGGCAACTCCGCCACGGTGTTCGGCGGCAACGAAAAGCTGGGCAACTACAGCATCGGACTCTCTGCCGACGTGCGGCAGAAGTACCGCTTCGACCTCAAGTACATCGACTACGTGGGCCGCTACAAGGACAACGGCACGGCCGTGACCGCGCAGAACGGCCTGACCACGTTCCTCAAGGACCGCGGTTTCGTAAGCCTCACGTTCAAGACCTCTTTCTAAAGGTGACGACCATGAATTTCTCCCTCAAGCTCCTCGCCGTGCTGGTGGCAACGACAGCCACTGCCCATGCCGCCGTGTCCGCCGACGAGGCCAAGGCCCTGGGCACATCGCTCACCGCCATCGGCGCCGAAAAGGCCGGCAACAAGGACGGCACCATCCCCGCCTACACGGGCGGCCTGACGGCCGCGCCCGCCGGCTACAAGGCCGGCGACGGCATTCGTCCCAACCCGTTCGCCGCCGAGAAGCCGCGCCTCGCGATCGATGCGAAGAACATGGCGCAGCATGCCGCCAGCCTCACCGAAGGCACGAAGGCCCTGCTGCAGAAGTACCCCAGCTTCCGCGTCGACGTGTACCCCACTCACCGCACCGTCGCCTTCCCGAAGTTCGTCGCGGACAACACGGCCAAGAACGCCGTGAAGGCAAAGACGGCGAACGATGGGCGTTCGATGGAGGGCGCCCACGCGGGCTTCCCGTTCCCGATCCCCAAGACCGGCTACGAGGCGATGTGGAACCACCTGGTGCGCTTCAACGGCCAGGCCTACGAAGCGAAGTACCGCAACTTGAGCGTGGACGCGAGCGGCCGCACGTCGCTGTCCACCGAAGGCATGAGCGTGCAGGAGTACCCGTTCTGGGACACCAGCAAGAACGCCGCCGATACGTTCTGGCGCATCAAGCTCAGCTACACCGGCCCGGCCCGCCGCGCGGGTGAGGCGCTGATGCTGGTCGACCCGCTGGACAGCGGCACCAAGGACCGCCGCGCCTGGGCCTACCTGCCCGGCCAGCGCCGCGTGAAAGTGGCACCGGACCTGTCGCACGACACGCCCAACCCCGGCACCGCGGGCGCGACGACGTTCGACGACACCTTCATCTTCAACGGCTCGATGGACCGCTTCGACTTCAAGCTGGTGGGCAAGAAGGAGATGCTCGTGCCCTACAACGCCTACGCGGCCGTGTACCAGGCCAAGCAGGACGAGCTGCTCAAGCCGAACCACCTGAACCCCGACTTCATTCGCTGGGAGCTGCATCGCGTGTGGGTGGTGGAAGCCACGCTGCGCGAAGGCAAGCGCCATGTGTACAGCAAGCGCACCTTCTACCTGGACGAGGACTCGTGGGCGGCCCTGGCCAGCGACGAATACGATGCGCGCGGCCAGCTGTACCGCACCGGCTTCGCCTACAACGCGCCCAGCTACGACCTGCCCGCGCCCTACACCGACATGTTCGGCCACTACGACCTGGTGTCGCGCGTCTATTCGCTGACGGGCTTCATCGCCGAGACCGGCGGCCTGCGCCACACCAAGCCCCTGGGCGAGCGTGAGTGGACGGCCGACTCGCTGGCCGGCGCCGGGATTCGGTAATCATCATCATGCGCACCCGCCACTTTCTTCTCTCGCTCGCAGCCGGCGCCTCACTCGCCGCAATGGCCGCCACCGGCGCCCCGCAAGGCTGGCTCGACGTGCTGGACTCCCCGGCGCAGAAGAGCCCGCTCGCCTCGCGCGGCCTGTTCAACGGGCTGGCGATGGCGGGCCAGCGCGTGGTGGCGGTGGGCCAGCGCGGCCACATCCTCTTCTCCGACGACGCCGGCAAGAGCTGGAAGCAGGCCGACGTGCCGGTCAGCTCGGACCTGGTGGCGGTGCACTTCCCAAGCTCGCCGGCCGGCTGGGCCGTGGGCCACGATGGCGTGGTGCTGCACAGCGCGGACGCGGGGCGCACCTGGACACGGCAACGCGACGGGCGCCCCAATGGCGCCGAGAACCCGCTGCTGGATGTGTGGTTCGAGGACGCGCGTACCGGCTATGCGGTCGGAGCCTTCGGCATGATCCTGCGCACCAGGGATGCGGGCGCGCATTGGGAAGCATTGGCCGATGCCGCCGACAACCCCAAGAACCTGCACCTGTACGCCGTGCGCGGCATCGACGGCGATGTCTACATGGCCGGCGAACAAGGCCTGCTGCTCAAGCGGGATGCAGCAAGCGGGCGATTTCGCGCAATCGAATCGCCGTACAAGGGCACGTTGTTCGGCATCACGGGCAACGCTGGCGCCGTCGTCGCTTATGGATTGCGCGGCAACGTGGTGCGCAGCGGCGACCGCGGCGCCACCTGGCAGGGCCTGAATGCCGGCGTGCCGGTGGGCCTCACTGCCGGCGCGCTCGATGCCCGGGGCCGCATCGTGCTGACCAGCCAGACCGGTCACGTGCTGGCAAGCGACGACGGCGGCGCTAGCTTCTCGCCCATCAAGCTCGATCGACCCATCCCCGCAGCCGCCGTGCTGGCCATGGGCAGCGGGCTCATCGTGGCCGGGCCGCGCGGGCTGCAAGCCCTTACGCTGCCCTGAACCGGCGCCCCAGGAGAACCCCATGCACGCCGCCGCCCTCCCTGCCCAGCACGCCATCGCCGGATCACTCTCGCAGTTCGACCCCCAATCCGGTTCGCGCCTGGAGCGGCTCGTCTTCAACAACCGGCGCGCCATGCTCGTGCTGTGCGCGGTGCTCACGGTGCTGCTGGCCGTTTTCGCCGCGACGAAGCTGCGCCTGAACGCCAGCTTCGAGAAGATGATCCCGCGCAGCCACCCGTACATCCAGAACTACCTGGACAACCGGCTGGAGCTGCGCGGCCTGGGCAACTCGCTGCGCATCGTGGTGGAGAACCCGCGAGGCGACATCTACGATTCGAAGTACCTGGATGCGCTCAAGAAGATCCATGACGAACTCTTCCTCACGCCCGGCGTCGACCGGGCCTGGCAGAAGTCGCTCTGGGCGCCCGGCGTGCGCTGGACCGAGGTGACGGAGGAGGGCTTCCAGGGCGGCCCGGTGATGCCGGACAACTACGACGGCTCGCCCCGCGCCACCGAGCAGCTGCGCGGCAACATCGCGCGCTCGGGCCTGGTGGGCAGCCTGGTGGGTAACGACTTCAAATCCAGCATGATCGTCGTGCCGCTGCTGGACCAGGACGCGTCCACCGGCCAGCGCATCGACTACCGCGCGCTGTCGCATGCCATCGAGGACATCCGGGAGCGCTACGAAGCGATGGGCGACAAGGCGCCGGTGCGCATCCACGCGATCGGCTTCGCCAAGCTGGTGGGCGACCTGATCGACGGCCTGATGCAGGTGGCGCTGTATTTCGGGCTGGCCGCGTTGATCGCGGCGGCCATCATCTACCTGTACACACGCTGCGTGCGCAGCACGGCGCTGGTGATCGCCTGCTCGCTCGTGGCCGTGGTGTGGCAACTGGGCATCGTGGCGGCGCTCGGCTTCGAGCTGGACCCGTACTCCATCCTCGTGCCCTTCCTCGTGTTCGCCATCGGCGTGAGCCACGGCGCGCAGAAGATGAACGGCATCATGCAGGACATCGCGAAGGGCGCGCACCGTCTGGTCGCCGCGCGCTACACCTTCCGCCGGCTGTTCCTCGCGGGCCTCACCGCGCTACTGGCCGACGCGGTGGGCTTCGGGGTGCTGATGGTGATCGACATCGCCGTCATCAAGGACCTGGCGCTGACCGCCAGCATCGGCGTCGCAGTGCTGATCCTCACCAACCTGATCCTGCTGCCGGTGCTGCTGTCCTATGTCGGCGTGAGCTCCGCCGCCGCCGAGCGCAGCCTGCGCATCGACAGCGACGAGAACCGCCACGTCGGCTTCAACCGAGTGTTCGCCGGGCTGGAGCGCCTGGTCGAGCGGCGCTGGGCGCTGCCCGTCGTGATCGGCGCCGGTGTCTTGACGGTCCTGGGCTTCGCCGCGAGCACGCAACTGAAGATCGGCGATCTCGACCCGGGTGCGCCGGAGCTGCGCCCGCAGTCCCGCTACAACCGCGACAACGCCTACGTCACCGGCCACTACACGCTGTCGAGCGACACCTTCGCGGTGATCGTCAAGACCGACAAGGAAGGCTGCCTGAAGTACGACACGCTGGTAGAGGCCGACCGCCTTGCCTGGACGCTGCAGCAGGTGCCGGGCGTGCAGACCACGGCGGCGCTGACCAACGCCGTGCGCCAGATCACCGCGGGCAGCAATGAAGGCAGCCCGAAGTGGCTGACCATCTCGCGCAACCAGGACGTGCTGAACTACGCAGCGCAGCAGGCCAGCGTGAACAACCCGGACCTGTTCAACACGGATTGTTCGGTGATGCCCGTCATCGCCTACCTGTCGGATCACCGCGCCGAAACCCTGGACCGCGTGGTGGCCGCCGCGTCGCAGTTCACCGACGCGCACCAATCCAAGGACCGGCAGTTCCTGCTCGCGGCCGGCAGCGCGGGCATCGAGGCCGCCACCAACATCGTGGTGCGCAAGGCGTGGACGCAGATGCTGCTGCTGGTCTACGCCGCCGTCATCGTGCTGTGCTTCATCACCTTCCGCAGCTGGCGCGCCGTCGTGGTCGCCGTGGTGCCGCTGATCATCACGTCCGTGCTGTGCGAGGCCTTGATGGTCGCGCTGGGCATTGGCGTGAAGGTGGCGACGCTGCCCGTGATCGCGCTGGGCGTGGGCATCGGGGTTGACTACGCGCTCTACCTGCTGTCGGTGCAGCTCGCACAGCAGCGCCAGGGTGTTCCGCTGGCCATCGCCTACCGCCGCGCGCTGCAATTCACCGGCAAGGTGGTGGTGCTGGTCGGCGTAACGCTGGCTGTGGGCGTGGTCACCTGGGCGCTGTCTCCCATCAAGTTCCAGGCCGACATGGGGATCCTGTTGGCGTTCATGTTCGTGTGGAACATGGTGGGGGCGGTGGTGCTGATCCCGGCGCTGTCGCACTTCCTGCTGCCGACGAAGGGGCGGTGATAGCGATGGGAGTTTGATTTTCCAGGGCCAAAAAAGTCACGCCATGAATGCGAGGGGTTTGGACTGGGAGGCGATGTCCGCTTTCGGGGCCGAAAGCAGACAGCACCCCCGACAGTCGCTGCACAATCAGGCCGTGCCTCGAACGCTGTCTGGCGCCCCGCCCGCCCCCTACTGGCTCTACCTCCTGGAATGCGAGGACGGCGTGTACTACGCCGGGATCGCGCTCGATGTCGAGCGGCGGTTCTTGCAGCACGTCCTCGGACTGGGCGCCAAGTTCACGCGCGCACGGCCGCCGGTGCGGGTGCTTGCGGCTCGCGAATACGCGAGCAAGGGCGATGCATTGCGGGCGGAATTCAAGCTCAAGGCGCTGCCGCGCGCCGAGAAACTCGCCTTCTTCGACGCCATGGCGTAGTCAGGCTTGACCCCCGCTCCGGCTTGAACCCGATCGACTTCAGCATCGCGCCGATGCGGTCGTAGTCTGCCTTGAGGCTCTGCGCCACCTCGTCCTGGCTGCGCGGCAGGCCGGCCTCGAAGCCGGTGTCGAGCATGCGCGTGAGCAAAGTCGGATCGTCCAGCGCCTTCAACAGGATCTCGCGCACACGGCCCGGCGACTGGGCTACTCACGTCTGTGCAGGCAGGTTCATCAGCGCTAACGAGGCCGGCAGCATCTCGGCCAACAGGCTTTCCATGGCTGAAGCGTCGGCATTCGTGGCTGGCGGGATGGGCTTTCGGTACGTTACCCGGTTCCGAAGGTCGTGCAGGCGCCGCAAAGCGCTTTGTTTCTCATTGCCAAGGCCAAGGTCCACCGCGACTCTTGCGATGGCCGTGGCCCTATGCCCCGCGCCGTCTCCGGGCCGTGTCCCGTAGAACTCAAGCACGGCCATGACGATATTGAACATGCCTTCGTACGCCAGGTAGAACTTGGTGGACGTCCTGGTGTTCGTATGGGCGTCGGCGAGCATGTCCTGCGCGATTTGCACGAACTGGTTGATGGAATCCTGGGTGCTCTCGGCTTCTTTCAGCTGACCGATCTTCAGCAGGTTGTCGTATTCAGTTGGACGGGCCACGCAGAGCCTCCATCAAGTCAATTCTCGGACCGGAACGAATCGACCTGAGGATTGGGTCCTTGGCTGATGCCCACTCTTTCTCGCTGTAGATGTTCGCGTGAACCTCTCTTCCGAGCTCCTGCTGCGCAACGTCCAGAAGCGGAGAAATCGAGAAGAGGTCGACGTCGCCGACCAGGGCTAGGTCGATGTCGCTGTCTGTCCTGTCTTTGCCTGACGCGACGGACCCAAAGACAAAAGCCTCTTTCAGGCGGTCAGCGACTGAGGAGAGCGCTCGCGCGAGAGGCTCGGCAAGCCCAATAGTCTTGAGCACAATGCGCCGGAGCTCTGGGTAGAGGATGAAGTCAGGGTTTGCCGCCAGACGGCGCTGATTGCCGACTCGGCGCTCCTTGAGCAGACCAGACTCGACACAACGTTGGATGACGGCACTGCCGGCGCTTCTGCTGCTGCCCATGCGGGAAAGCAGTTCAAGCGTGCCGAATTCCTGGTCTGGATGAGCCAAGACGGTGCCCAGGAGCCGCTGTTGAGGCTGGGATAAGAGGGCATCTAGGGGACGCATTTTATTCCCGAATGAGGTACAAATGTACCTCATATAGGTACAATTCGCATGAATTCCTTAATTGGGTATGAATGTACCTGATAAAGGAACGCATGCGCATCGGCGCGGTGGAAGCATCGTCGCGTCGCCGCTTCAGCGAGGCTACTCCGGCTTGAAGCTGATCGCCTTCAGCACCGCGCCGACGCGCTCGTAGTCCGCCTTCAAGCCCTTTTCCATCTCGTCCTGGCTTCGCGGCAATCCGGCTTCAAAGCCGGTGTCGAGCATGCGCGCGCGCATGGCCGGGTCTGCCAGCGCCTTGAGCACCACTTCGCGAACGCGCGCCTGCACCGAGGCCGGCACGTCGGGCGTGGACCACAGGCCCATCCAGCCGATGGCGTCGAGCTGCGGGTAGCCCAGCTCGCGAAACGTGGGGACATCGGGCAGCTGTGCGGCGCGCCTCGGGGAGCTGACCGCAAAGGCCTTGATCTTGCCGCTCTTGATCAGCGGCAGCGAGGTGGCCAGGCCGTCGAACATCAGCGGCACATGGCCGCCCATCACGTCGGTCAGGGCCGGCGTCGAGCCCTTGTAGCCGACGTGCGTGAGCTCGATGCCGGCGGCCTGATTGAGGAGCAGGCCCAGCACGTGCGACAAGGTGCCCGCACTGTACGAAGCGTAGTTGACCTTGCCTGGATTCGCCTTGATGTAGGCGATGAGCTCGGCGAGGTTCTTCGCCGGCACGGAGGGGTGGCCGACCAGCACCAGGCCGCCGCGCGCGAGTTCCGCCACCGGCCTGATTTCCTTGGCCATGTCCCAGCGCAGTTTCACGATGTGCGGGATCTCGCTGACCAGCGAATTCACGCCCACCATCATCGTGTGGCCGTCGCGCTGCGCGGCCAGCAGCTCGCCCACGGCGATGGCGCCGGCCGCGCCGGGCTTGTTGTCCACCACCACCGGCTGGCCCAGCTCGCGCGCGAGCGGCTCGGCGACCAGGCGCGCGACGATGTCGGCGCTGCCGCCGGCCGGGCCGGCCACGACCAGGCGGATCGGCTTGCTGGGCCAGGTTTGCGCGCGCGCGGGCACGCCGATCATGGAGAGCGCGGCGCCGGCCAGCAGGGCGCGGCGGTTCACGTTGAAGCGGGTAGGGGTCTGTGCCATGGGATTCCTCATTCAGTCTAATCAGTTCAAGCTAGTCAGTTCAAGCCAGCCACCGCAAAAGCGCCAGCGCCAGCGCGGCGAGTAACACTGTCTCGCCCACCATCAGCGCGACCGGCTTGAAGCCGACCGTCGCCAGTTCCTTCAGGTGCGTCTTCATGCCGATGGCCGCGATCGCGGCGATCAGGCACCAGCGCGAGATGTCGTTGCCCGCGCCCTGCACGGCGCGCGGAACCCAGCCCGTGCTGTTGATAGCCACTAGCACGGCGAAGGCGACGGCGAACCAGGGCAGCAGCGGCGGCCGTTCGGTGCCGGCCTCGGCGCCGCGGCTGCGCGTCAACATCGCGGCGAACACGATCACCGGCAGCAGCATCGCCACGCGCATGAGCTTCACCAGCGTGGCGACGTCGCCAGTCTGGTTGGACAGGCTGTAGCCCGCGCCCACCACCTGCGCCACGTCATGGATGGTGGCGCCCAGGAAGATGCCGGCCTGCTGCTCGTCCAGCCCCAGGGCTCGCGCCAGCGTGGGGTACGCCACCATCGCGAGCGTGGACAGCGCCGACACGCCGATCACGGTGAACAGCGTTGCCTTGTCCTTCATCGGGTGGTTGGGCAGCGCGGCGGACAAGGCGAGCGCGGCCGAAGCGCCGCAGATCGCCGTGGCGCCGCCGGTGAGCAGGCCGAACAGGCCCTGAAAGCCCAGCAGGCGCGCAACCAACATAGACACGACGATCGTCAGCACCACCGAGAGCACGACCAGCCCCACCGGCCCCCAGCCCAGCGCGGCCACCTGCGCCAGCGTGATGCGAAGGCCCAGCAGCGCGATGCCGATGCGCAGCACCTGGCGCGCCGTGAACTCGATGCCCGGCTGGCATGGCCCCTCGGCGGAGAGGAAGTTCATCGCCATGCCCAGCAGCAGAGCGAACAGCATCACCGGCGCGCCGTAGTGCTCGGACAGGAAACTGGCGGCGGCGCCGACGACCGCGCAGGCGAGCACGCCGGGCGCGAGCTCGCGGCTGCGCTCGATCCAGGGGGAAACGCGTGCGGTCAGGAGCATGTCAGGCCGTGGGCAGGCGGTGATCGCGGAACAGGTCGCGCAACTTGTTCTTCTGCATCTTGCCGGTGGCGCCCAGCGGGATCGCGTCGATGAAGACGACGTCGTCCGGCGTCCACCATTTGGCGATCTTGCCCTCGTAGAAGGCGACCAGCTCGTCGCGCGACACCTGCGCGTCGGGCTTCTTTACCACGACCAGCAGCGGGCGCTCGTCCCACTTCGGGTGCGGCGCGGCGATGCACGCGGCCATGGCGACGGCGGGGTGCGCCATCGCGATGTTCTCCAGGTCGATCGAGCCGATCCACTCGCCGCCGGACTTGATCACATCCTTGCTGCGGTCGGTGATCTGCATGAAGCCGTCGGCGTCGATGGTGGCAACGTCGCCGGTCGGGAACCAGCCTCCCACCAGCGGGTCGCCGCCTTCGCCCTTGAAGTACCGGCTGATGATCCAGGGCCCGCGCACCAGCAGCTCGCCGGCGGCCTGACCATCGTGCGGCAGCGCCTGCCCTTCGTCGTTGACGATTTTCATGTCCACGCCGAACACGGCGCGGCCTTGCTTGGCCTGGATCGCGAGGCGCTCTTCGAGGGGCAGCGCCAAATGCTTTGGCTTGAGCGTGCAGGCCGTGCCTAACGGGCTCATCTCCGTCATGCCCCAGGCGTGCAGCACGTTGACGTCGTAGCGCTCCTGGAAGGCGCGCATCATCGCCGGTGGGCAGGCGGAGCCGCCAATCACCGTGCGGCGCATGGTGCTGAATTTCAGGTGATTCGCCTCGACGTGGGCCAGCAGGCCCTGCCACACCGTGGGAACCCCGGCGGAGACGGTGACGCCCTCCGACTCGAACAGCTCGTGCAGGTGCTTGCCGTCGAGGAACGGCCCGGGGAACACCAGCTTGGCGCCCACCATGCAGGCGGCATACGGCAGGCCCCACGCGTTGACGTGGAACATCGGCACGACGGGCAGGATGGTGTCCCGTGCCGAGCAGTTCAGCGAGTCGGGCAGCGCGATGGCGTAGGTGTGAAGCACCGTCGAGCGATGGCTGTACAGCGCGCCCTTGGGGTTGCCGGTGGTGCCCGAGGTGTAGCAGAGGGAACTGGCGGTGTTCTCGTCGAACGTCGGCCATTCGAATTCCGGCTCGTGCGCGTCGATGAGGTCCTCGTAGCACAGCAGGTTCGGCACGGCGCTGGTGCCGGGCATGTGCGCGCGGTCGGTCATCGCGACGAAGGCCTTGATGGTTTTCACCCGGCCTGCGATCGCCTCGATGAGCGGCAGGAACGACAGGTCGAAGAACATCACCTGGTCTTCGGCATGGTCGGCGATCCACACCACCTGGTCCGGGTGCAGGCGCGGGTTGAGCGTGTGCAGCACCGCGCCGGAGCCGGATACGGCGTAGTAGAGCTCCATGTGGCGGTAGCCGTTCCAGGCCAGCGTGGCCACGCGGTCGCTGAAGCCGACCCCGTGCGCGGCCAGTGCGTTCGCCATGCGGCGCGCGCGGTCACCGAGGTCGCGATACGTGTAGCGGTGGATGTCGCCTTCGACGCGGCGCGACACCACCTCTTGTTCGCCGTGGTGGCGCTCGGCATGCGTCAGCAGCGAGGAAATCAGCAGCGGCTGCTGCATCATCGATCCGTTCATTTGGTTTGTTCCCGGGAAGGTGGATGGAGGTTCAGGCGGCCGCGCCGTGCGGCGCCGAGAAGGTGTCCGACGCGCCCGCCGGCACCGACGCGCGGGCCGTGTCGGTTTCGTAGGTTCGCGCGGCGGTGATGAATGCCAGGGCGGAGACAACCGCGAAGCACGGCATGACGGTCAGGGCGAACTCCAGTCCCAGCTTGTCTGACAGCAGGCCCGTGATGAGCGGGCCAGCGGCCAGGCCGAAAAGGTTCTGGAACACCGCGAGCACCGACGAGCCGGTCGCGCGCACGCCGGGATGGATGACGTCGATGACGACCGCAGAGACCGGGCCGACGCTGCAGGTCATGACGAAGCCGCCCAGCGCGATCAACGCGAGCTGCGCGCCGGGGTTCAGGTGCGTCCCCCATGCCGGCGCGCCGAATGCGAACGACAGCGGCAGCAGCGAGACCAGGCACAGCAGCGCCAGCACCGTCAACTTCGAGCGCGGGCGGCGCAGGCCCGCGCGATCGACCACACCGCCCCAGAACACGCTGCCGACGGCACCGCACAGCACGATGAGCGCCGCCTGCACGGCAGCCTGCGACGGCGCGATGCCTTGCACGCGGTTGAGATAACTGGGCAGCCAGGACCAGACGGCCGACACCACGATCAGCTGGGCCGCCCCGCCGATGCACACCCACAGCATGGTGCGCGAACGGGTCAGGGCCTGCACGATGTGGCGCGCGACGTTCCCGCTGGTGCGTGTCGCGCGGTCGAGCGTCGGTGTCAGCTCCACCGTCCGGTAGTCGCGCACCTTGAGGTAGAGCAGGGCCAGCACCAGGCCGGGCAGGCCGACGACGCCGAAGGCGGCCTGCCAGCCCCAGCGGGCGGCGATGATGCCGCCGAGCATCACACCCAGTACCGAACCCACGGAGGCCGCCGCGAAGAAGCATGCCAGCAGCGCGCCGCGCATGCGCACCGGGAAGTGGCTGGCGATCAGCGCCGCGCCGACCGAGCCATAGCCCGCCTCACCCAGGCCCACCAGCGCGCGCGCCGCGAGCAGTTGCGAGTAGCCGCGCGTGAACATGCACGACAGCGTGGCCAGGCTCCAGACGGTGGCCATGGCGAAGATGCTCTTGACGCGGCTCGCGCGATCGGCGAACAGCGCCACCGGAACGGCCCCCAGCGCGACCGTGACGGAGACGACCGACACCAGTGCGCCCAACTGGGTATCCGACAGGCCCCAGTCGGCCTTCATGTAGGGGAACAGCGACACGATGACCTGGCGGTCGACGTAGTCCATCACCATCAGGCCCAGCGTCATCGCGAAGGCGAACCAGGCCGGGCCGCGGCCGAACAGGTAGTCGTCGCTACCAGAACGCTCAGGAATGGAATGCAAGTTCATCTGGGTCTCTCAGTTCGGATACTCCGAGCGTGGGCCACCGCGGATCCGGCTTTGCCGGGCCGCTGGTGGCGCCCCCTTGAGGGGGAGGCGCCGCAGGCGCTTCGGGGGTGGGTCATACTTTCAGGGGACCAGCACCGTGGCGCCGGTGGTCTGCCGCGATTCGAGCGCGGCATGCGCCTGGCCCGCGTCGGCCAGCGCGAAGCTTCGGCTGGGTTCGCCGCGAATCTTGCCGGCCAGGACCAGGTCGAACAGCTCACGCGCCATCTCCAGCATGTGGGCGCGCGGCGTTGCGTAGTGGATCATCGCGGGGCGAGTGAGCCAGAGCGAGCCCTTGACGGCGAGCAGCGTGCTGTCGACCACCACGGGCCCGGAGCTGGTGCCGTTGCTCACCAGCGAGCCGCGCGGCTGCAGGCTGTCCAGCGAAGCCATCAGGGTGTCCTTGCCGACCGAGTCGTACACGACGGGCACGCCCTTGCCGTCGGTGATCTCGCGCACGCGCTTGGCGATGTCCTCGCGCGAGGTGACGATCACATGCGCGCAGCCATGGGCTTTTGCAATTTCAGCCTTCTCGTCGGTGCTGACGGTGCCGATCATCGTGACACCCAGGGCCTTGGCCCATTGGCACGCGACCAGGCCGACGCCGCCGGCGGCCGCGTGGTAGAGGATGGTCTCGCCGCCCTTGAGCGGATAGACCTGGCGGAACAGGTACTGCGCCGTCATGCCCTTCATCATCAGCGTGGAAGCCGTGCTGTCGGACACGCCGTCGGGCAGCGGGATCAGCACGTCGGCCGGCATCACGCGTACATCGGAGTAGGCGCCTTGCGGGCCGAGCAGGTAGCCGACGCGGTCGCCCGGCTTCACGTCGGTGACGCCGGGGCCGACAGCCTCGACCACGCCGACCGCGTCCGATCCCAGGCCGCTGGGCAGCGCCGCCGGATAGCGGCCGGTGCGGAAATAGATGTCGATGAAGTTCAGCGCCACGAAGCTGTGGCGCACGCGCGCCTGGCCGGGGCCGGGCTCACCCACATCGACGGATTCGTAGCGCAGCACGTCGGGGCCGCCGGTCTGGTAGAAGCGAATGGCATGGGCCATGGTGGTTCCTTGGAAATTGAGGTGAGGCGCTCAGTGAGCGTGGGCGGCGAGCCGGTCGATCCACTGCGCGGCTTCGGGCCAGGGGCCGTAGCCCGATGCGGGATTCAGGTGGCCGACCCAGCCCAGGTCGACCAGGGTGCTGTCCCAATCCGCCGCCATCTGCTGCACGCGTTCGGAATCGGCCAGCGGGTCGTTGCGGCTGGCGGCGACGATGCTGGGAAAGGGCAGCGGCTCGCGCGGCACAGGCAGCCACCCGCCGGCGCGCAGCGCGTCCAGGGTGGGATAGCCGGCCGGCATGGGCGTCTCGAAATCGGGCGGCGTGGCCAGCAGCGCGCCCAGCACCTTGCGGCGCGTCCGCTGTGCCCAGTGCACGGTCATCACCACGCCGCCGCTGTGGGCCACGATGATGAGCGGGCCGTCGACGGCCTGCGCCTCGCGTTCGATGGCGGCCACCTTGCTCGCGCAGTCAAGGTCCTCGCGTCCCATGGGCGGCACGGTTCGCACCTGCGGCAGCTCGGCGGCCAGCAGCGTCTGCCAGTGCTCGTCTACGTGGTCGCGCAGGCCGGGCACGATGAGGACCGTGGGATGCTCGACGGCCATCGCGTCACGCCGCCTTGCGCAGGTAGCCTTGTTGCCGGCCCTTGGCGTTCGGGGCGAAACCATTGGCCGCCAGCGACTCTTCCACGGTGTTGTAGAACACGCCGATCTTGCAGATCTCGCGCGCTTCCTTGCCCGTCGCGACCTCGCGGCCGAATTCGCGGGCGATGCGCACCAGCTGTTCGATCTGCTGCACGGTGGTCATGCGGGCCGTGCGCGACTGGTTCCAGAGGTTGTCCTCGATGCCGCAGCGCACGTGCAGGCCCATGGCCATGCCCATCATGTTGACCGGCAGCACGTTGCGCATGCTGCTCTCGACCGTGAGCACGGCGCCATCGGGAATGGCGCGCAGGAAGTTGGCCAGGCTGTAGATGTGCGGCTGGTCCATGCCGCCGCCGATCGCTACCCAGTTGCACACCAGCGGGCCCTTGTAGACGCCGCGGCGCATCAGGCGCTCCACGGTCTCGAAGCTGTTGATGTTGTAGAACTGGAAGGCGCTCTGGATGCCGCGGGCCGAGAGCCGCTTGACGTGCTCCTCCACGAACGAAGGTGTGGAGGGCACGATCATCTCGCGATAGGCGCGATAGCCGTCGGGCGTGGCGAGCGAGGTGCCGGCGATGTCCTCCACTTCCATCTGCTCCACCACATTCATCTGCGTGGTGTTGACGGTGACCGTGACCTGGTCGGGCTTGGGGTCCAGCTCGGCCAGCATGTGGCGCGTGTCGTCGGACAGCCACTTGGCGTTGGCGCCTTCGGTCTCGGGCGCGAAGGAGATCGAGCCGCCGACCTGGATAATCATGTCCGGCACGGCCTTGCGCACGCCGGCGATCAGCTCGTTGAACTTGGACAGGCGCTTGCTGCCCTTGCCGTCGAGCTCGCGCACGTGCAGGTGCAGCACGGTGGCGCCGGCGTTGTAGCAGTCCACGGCTTTCTGCACCTGTTCCTCCATGGTGACCGCGATGTCCTGCGGAAAGTCCGAGGGGATCCATTCGGGGCCATAAGGGGCGGCGGTGATGACCAGCTTGTCCTGGTTTTCGGGAAAGAGGGATCCGTCGAGGAAGTTCATGGGGAGTCCTTGAATAGCGGGTTGTGGGTTTCAGTGATTCATGTCGTGGGCCACTGCGGAACCGGCTTTGCCGGGCCGCTGGTGGCGCCCCCTTGAGGGTGAGGCGCCGAAGGCGCTTCGGGGGGAGCGTTTACATCGGCGTGTCGCCGACGATCCCGGCGCGTTCCATCTTCCGGTGGCAGGGCGGGTAGTCCATCACCGCGTAGTGCTGCGTGCTGCGGTTGTCCCACATGGCCATGCTGTTGGGCGCCCAGCGCCAGCGCACCTGGTACTCGGGGATGAACGCCTGGCTGACCAGGTACTGCAGCAGTTGCGACGCGCCCGGCGCGTAGTCCTGGCCGTAGCGCACGTTGTCCGGCGTGTGGAAGTTGGTGAAGTGCGTCGCGAAGGCGTTGACGAAGAGGATCTTCTCGCCGGTCTCCGGGTGGGTGCGCACCACTGGGTGCTCCGCGTCGGGGTACTGGGCCTTCAGCGCGAGTCGCTTTTCGGCCGGCATCGCGGCGCCGAAGCTGGCTTCGATGCTGTGGCGGGCACGCAGGGGTGCGATCTGCGTCTTGATGTGCTGGGGCAGGCGCTCATAGGCCAGTGCCATGTTGGCCCACATGGTGTCGCCGCCGACGGGCGGACATTCCACGCAGCGCAGCACGCAGCCGAACGGGGGCTTCTCGCGCCAGGTGGCGTCGGTGTGCCAGGAGTTCTCGTAGCGGTCGTTGGGCGAGTCGGGCGACTTGTAGATGCGCACCAGGCCGGGGTTCTCGGGGTCGCTGCCGGCCACGGGATGGTCTTCCAGCTCGCCGAAGTGGCGCGCGAAGGCCACGTGCTCGGCGCGCGTGATGTCCTGGTCGCGGAAGAACAGTACCTTGTGCTTGAGCAGCAGCGCGCGTACCTCGGCCACGATGTCGGCATCGCGCGAAGCGACCCCGAGGTCGATGTTGCCGAGCTCGGCGCCGATGGCGCAGCTGAGCGGCTCGACGCGGATCGAGCGCTGCAGCGATTGCGCCTTCACCACGGCGGGCGCGGCGGGGCGGTTTGTCTCCTGGGTCGCTTGGGTCATGTTGCGTTCTCCTTGGTGTCCCAAGGCTAAGCAACAGGAGGGGATTCGAACCCCCCAACGCAGAGGGGGGAGGGGTTCAGTTCGTATCCGCGAGCAGGCCCAGGATGCGCGCGCGGGACACCACCTGCTTGCGCGTGCCGGCGTCCAGCTTGGCGAACAGGTTCTTCATGTGCCACTTGATCGTTTCTTCGCCGACCTGCATGGCCAGCCCGATCTCCTTGTTGGAGAGGTTGCGCGCCGCCAGTTCCAGCACCTCGCGCTCCTTGGGCGTGAGCGCCATGCTGGGCGTGGCGCGCATGGTGGAGGCGGGGCGCGAAGGCACGGGCGCTCGCATCGGGGAGGCGAGGGGGCCCGCCTGGGCGCCGGGCGGGGGCGCTGCGCCCGCGCGCTGGCGCACCCAGTCGCCCAGGGCGGGGTGCGCGTCGGAGAAGACGCGCTGCAGGCCGTGGGACTGGGCGAGGTCCAGCGCCTCACCGAGCAGCGCCTGGGACTTCTCGCCGCAACGGTCCAGCGCGAAGGCGCGCAGGCCCAGCAGCTCGATGAGCAGGCGGCCCTGCTTGATCTCCTGCGCCATGGCGTTGGCCTGGGCCAGGGGCTCGAGCGAGCCACGCCAGTCCTGCGCGGCGATGGCGGCGTAGCCGCGCGCCAACGCCTGCAGCAGTCGGGCGCTGCGCTGCCACAACGGCCCATGCGCCGGCGATTCGGTGTCCATCAGCTCGTCGATCCGCCGGCACAGGTCGCGGCAGGTTTCCGGCCGGAAGCGCCCCGCATGCAGCCGCACTTGGTCGGCCAGGCTGGCAATGCGCAGCCGTGGGAGCTTGCGCATCGTGCCCACCGCATCCATGGCGCCCAGCAGCTCAAGCGCGCGGTTCTCGGATTGCGAGGCCGTCGCGATGCGCGCCATCGTGCGGTAACCCAGCAGCACGCACTCGGGCAGCGCGCTGCGTTCCAGCACGTCCAGCCGGTTGGCCAGCACGGCGGCGGCTTCGTCCGGCTGGTCGCGCTCCCAGAGGGCCGCGGCCAGCAGCGAGGCAAGCATGCAGGCGAAGGCGCTGCGCCGCCCCAAGTCGGCCTCCGCCGTGGCCAAGGCCGGGCGGAGCAACTTTTCCGCCAGCAGTACCTGACCTTCCCACAGGTAGGTGAGGGAGATGATGAAGTCGCTCCAGCGATCGAGGTAGCCCGTCGCCGCACCGGCCGCGCCGCGCGGCGCCTGTTGCTGGCGCATGCGGGCCAGCGCCGGCTCGCCATCGAGCAGCGTGCGGAACGCGGTGCGGTTGGCATGGATGCGCAGCAGCAGCGGGTCCTTCAGCGGCGGCGACTCGCTCCACGGGTCGTGCAGTTCGGCGAAGCGGTCCGGGTCGTCGGCGAAGATCGCCGCGCCGCCGAGGATCAGCGCGCATTCACAGCGCAGGCTGTCGTCTACGCCGGGCTGTGCCAGGATGCGCGCGACCATGCGCTGCGCCTCGTCATGCCGCTCGCTCAGCGCCAGCGACCACGCGGCGGCCAGCAAGAGGCGCGGGCGCCTGTCCAGCTCTTGCGGCGGCAGGCGTCCCAGCCATTCGAGCACTGAGCCCTGCCGGCCCTGCAGCATCAGCGATTCATACAGGCTGCGCTCGGCGAGCTCGTAGGCTTTCTGGTGCTGGCCGCAACTGAGAGCGTGGTGGGCGGCGGCGTCCAGCATGCCCTGTGCATCCAGCCAATCCGACGCGCGGGCATGCAGGGCGGCCTGCTCCTTCGCCGGTAGCGCGTCAAAGCGCTGCCGCAAGACCTCGCGCGCCAGCGAATGCATGCGCAGCCACTCGCTCTGCTCGCCGGCCACGAAGACCGGCGTGTCGCGCACGAGGCGCGCCAGGCGCTGCGGGGCGTCCTCGGACTCCACCAGGGCACGGCACAGGTTCGGGTGCAGGTGGTCCGTGAGCGAGATCCGCGTGAGGAAATCGAGGTCCGCCGGGTCGAGGTTGCCGAGCAGGAACCCGACGAACTGTGAGCGCAGCGCGCCGCCGTGCAGGTCCAGCCGGGGCATCTGCGCGCGTGCCCCGCCGCTGCCCATCACCGAGATCGCCAGCTGCAGCCCCAGTGGCCAGCCCTCGGTCATCTCGTGCAGGCGTGCGGCTTCGTCACGGTCCATGCTGCCGAAGCGGCCGCGCACGAGCTCCATCGTCTCCTCCAGCCCGAAGCGCAGCTGCGCCGCGCCGACGACGGCGCAGTGGCCGTAGGCGACCAGGTCATCCACGCCGAGCTCGCAGTCCGCCCGGGCCGCCACGATGCACCGCAAGTTGGGGGGCGCGTTGTGCAGGAGGTATGCCAGCGCCTCGCGCGATTCGTCCGGGAGGCGGTCCGCCTCATCGACGACCAGCACCACATTCAGGGCGCTTTGCGCCACCTCGGCCAGCCAGACCGTGATGCCCTCCAGCCCGCCCGCGGGCAAGGTATCCAGCAGCACGTGACCGAAGGTCGGCCGGCCCGCGCCGGTGCGCACGGCAAGGGCCAGGCTTTGCACGAAGCGCCGGGTGTCGTCCTGCGGCTGTGCGGTGAGCCACGCCACCACCGCGCCCTGGGCCAGGTGCTCTCGCCGCCATTGGGCCAGCAGCGACGTCTTGCCGAACCCCGGCGGGGCCTGCACCAGCACGATGGGGCGGTCGCTGAATTGAGGATGGGCCCACGCCAAGCCGGGGCGCGACACGAGGTGGCGCGGCACGCGCGGGGGCGTGACCTTCAGCAGCAGGTCGCCGGTGGTGGCAGCGCGGGGATCGTTGGACACGGTACTCCAGGCGAGTCGGCCAATGGTAACCCCCGGCACCCGGCAACCCGCCCCCCCGCCGGGGGGAGGGTCGCGGGCCCCGCGGCGGCCTAAGCTGGGCCAGCATCCAAAGGAGGCTCCATGTACCGTCATCTGCTTGTTCCCCTCGACGGGACAGAGCTGTCCATCCAGGTGGTGGGCAGCGCCGTCGGGATGGCCCGCGCCCTCGGGGCGCGCGTCACGTTCTTCCACGCGGTGGCCGACCACGCGGGCTCGCTGGGCGGCGATCTGGAAGTCTTGCGCCTCACCGCCGCGCAAGACTACGACTACGTCGTGTCGGGCCGGACGCGCGAGCTCCTTTCGAAGGCTGAAGCCGCGGCGCGGGCCCTCGGCGTGCCGTGCGAATCGGTCTGGGTGGTGAGCGACAAGCCGGCGCGAGCCATCATCGAAGCGGCCCGAAGCAGGGGCTGCGACCTGGTCTTCATGGCGTCGCACGGGCATCACGGCAAGCTCGGCATGGCGCTGGCCTCGGACACCCTCACGGTGCTGATGGACTCGGGCTTGCCCGTGCTGGTGTCGGCCACGGGCGAGCCCAAGCCACCCGCGCGCGCGATCGCGATCATCCGGGACGAACACCGCTCGCTCGCAGCCGCGCTGCACGCGTGGATGCAACTGCTGGCGGCTGCGCGCCTGAACAACAGCCCGCCCGATTCGCTCGCCATGCGGGCAATCCTCCACTACCTGCGCCATTTCCCGGTGGCGTTGCACCACCCGAAGGAGGAGATCCACCTGTTTCGCAAGCTGCGCGAACGCACCAGCACCATGGACGCGGAGCTCGACGAGCTGGAGCGGCAGCACGTGCGGGACCGGGCGCTGGTGGCCGAGCTCGAGGCGGGTGTGGATGCCGTTGCCGGAGCGCACAACACGGCATCAGCCATGGCCGCCACCGAAGAACTCGAGGAATCGGTGAAGCGCTACGCCGACTTCCACTGGGAACACATGGGCCGCGAAGAGGCCGTGATCCTGCCGGCGGCCCAGCAGTACCTGACCGAGGAGGACTGGGAATCCATCAACGACGCATTCCTGGAAGACCCGCAGATCCGGCTGGGTGGGGAGGCAGACGTCGAATTCCACCACCTGATCGCCCGCATCGTCCGCCTGGCCGCCGACGGCACCGCCAGCTGAACACGGCAGCGGCGGCTTGCGGCACACTGGCGGGCATGAAGCAAGTACGCATGCCGTCGGGCGAGTTCGTGCCGGCGCTGGGCCAGGGCACCTGGGGCATGGGCGAGAACCGCGCGACCCGCAGCCAGGAGATCGCCACGCTGCGCGCGGGCATCGAGCAGGGGCTTCGCCTGATCGATACCGCCGAGATGTACGGCGACGGCGCCACCGAGAGCCTGGTGGGCGAGGCGATCGCCGGCCTGCGCGATGACGTGTTCCTGGTCAGCAAGGTGTATCCACACAACGCGTCGCGCAAGGCGATGCGCGCCGCCTGCGCGGCCAGCCTGCGGCGCCTCGCCACCGACCGGCTCGACCTGTACCTGCTGCACTGGGCCGGCCCCGTACCGATCGAGGAAACCGTGGAGGCTTTCGAGGCGCTGGTGCGTGACGGCCTCATTCGCAGCTGGGGCGTGAGCAACCTGGATCATGCCGCGATGGAAGAACTGTGGGCCGCACCCGGCGGCCGCGCGGTGCAGGCCAACCAGGTGCTCTACAACCTCACGCGCCGCGGTATCGAATGGGACTTGCTGCCCTGGCAGCGCGAGCAAGGCATTCCCACGATGGCGTATTGCCCCATCGAGCAGGGGCGGTTGTTGCGCAATCGCAAGCTCGCCGATTTCGCGAAGCGCCACCGCCTCTCGCCGGCTCAGGCGGCGCTGGCATGGCTGCTGGCGCGCGATGACGTGATCGCGATCCCCAAGACGGCCAGGCCCGAGAGGCTGGCCGAGAACCGGGTTGCGCTCGATCATCCGCTTGACGCCGCCGCATTGGCGGAACTCGATCGACTCTTCCCGCCGCCGTCCGGCCCCGTTCCTCTGGAGATGATTTGACCTGCCTCGTCAGCGGGGCATTCCCCGCTTGCGCGCTGCAGCTCCGCTAAGGTCCAATGCAGGGGCCATGACGCGCCCGCCCTCCAATGCCGTGAAACTCGCGCCGCCCACCGAGCGGGATGCCTGGGTGCGCCACTTCGCCGGGGCGTTCGAGAACGCCCTGATCGGCATGACGCTGCTGGGAACGGACAAGCGAAGGCTCTCCGTAAACCGCGCCTTCTGCGAATTCCTCGGTCACACGGAGAGGGAGCTGTTGGGCATGGCGCTGGACGATGTCATCCATCCCGACGACGTGCAGGACGTCCGGCGCCAGCTCACCGCGCTGCTTTCCGGCGAGAAGGACAGCTATCGCCGCGAGAACCGCTACCGCCACCGCAGCGGCGACACCGTCTGGGGCGACTTCAGCTGCACGCTCGCGCGCGACCTCGACGGGCTGCCGCTTTTCTTCATCACGCAAGTGCAGGACATCACCGAGCGCAAGCTCGCCGTGCGGCGACTGCGCGACACGCAGGCCATGCTGCACTTGGCGGCGCAGGTCGGGCGACTGGGCGCCTGGGCCTGGGACGTCGGCGCCGAGACGCTGCAATGGTCGCAGGAGGCCTGCGCGATTTTTGAAGTGAAGCCCGGCTTCGCGCCGACAACGTCTCAGGCCATGCGGTTCATCGCGCCCGCCTACCGCGCGAACATCGGCGCCACCCTCAAGGCCTGCCTGCGTGGCGGCAGCCCTTTCGACATCGAGGCGCAGATCGTCACGGCCAAGGGCCATTCGCTGTGGGTGCGCTTCATCTGCGAAGCCGAGTGGGATGCCCATGGCCGCGTGCGCCGGCTGCAGGGAGCGTTGCAGGACATCTCCGAGAGCAAGGGCTCGCAACAGGAGATCATGCGGCTGAACGCCGAGCTCGAGGAGCGCGTGCACCGGCGCACCGCGCAGCTGGAGGCGGCCAACCGCGAACTCGAAGCGTTCTCCTACTCCATCGCCCACGACCTGCGGGCCCCGCTGAGCTCCATCGACGGCTTCAGCAGCGCCCTGCAAGAAAGCGCGGGCGATGCGCTGGACGAGCGATCGCAACATTACCTGCGGCGCATCCGCGTGGGCGTTCGCCAGATGAGCGAGCTCACCGACGGGTTGCTTTCGCTGGCCAACCTTTCTCGCGCGGATCTGCGGATGGAGAAGGTGGATCTCGCCGCGCTTGCGCTCTCGGCCGCGGCGGGCTGCCGAGAGCGCTCGCCCGAACGCGTCGTCGACATCGTCATCGCGGACAGCTTGCCCGCCCAGGGCGACCCGCGCCTGCTGGCACAGGTGATGGGCAATCTGGTCGGGAACGCCTGGAAGTTCACTTCGCGCAAGGCCCACGCCCGCATCGAAGTGGGCGGGGCCCGGGGCGGCGACCGCGATGGCCAGTGGGTGTACTTCGTGCGCGACGACGGCGCGGGCTTCGATATGGCCTATGCGTCGAAGATGTTCGAGGCTTTCCGCCGCATGCACACCAGCGCGGAATTCGAGGGCACCGGCATTGGCCTCGCGATTGCGCATCGCATCATCACGCGCCATGGCGGGCGCATCTGGGCCGACTCGGCGCCCGAGTGCGGCGCGGCGTTTTACTTCACGCTGGGCGAAGTGACGGGGTAGCGCGGCGTTTCGCCCGTGCCCACCGTCAACTGGTCAATCACGCCCATCACGTCATCCACGAGGGCCACTGCCTTCTCCATCGCGATGGCCTGATCTCTCGACTGCACGCAACCCATGAGGGTGACCAACCGCCGCTCGCCCAACACCCACACGCTGGTGTCGTTGAAGCGGCCGTCCAGGCGCAGGTACTGCGCCACGCGGGGGATGATCTCCTGGTCGTAGAGATAGGAGTTGGCAAGACGGCAGCGCCCCGAGAGGTGGCAACTCGTGCCGTGCTGGGCGCGGACATGCGCCACCGCCGCCATCTCCTCGGGCGTTACGCCGGGGCCTTGCGGCACCGGGCAATTCGGGATGGCCGACGTCACCTGCACGAACGGGTCGTTGAACAGGTTCTTGCGCTCCTGGGCACTTGCCGCGCCGAGCGCCAGCAAGCCGATAAGCAAGCCTGTTGCCGCCTTGTTCACACGCGTTGCCCCCACCCTGACCCTCCCCCGAAAGGGGAGGGAATGGACTACACGTTCATGATCGTCACGGCGCGCGCGTTCAGGTAAGCGTCCATCGCCTCCGGGCCGCCTTCCGAGCCGTAGCCTGAATCCTTGATTCCGCCGAAAGGCATTTCGGCAGAGGGCATGGCGGGCATGTTGATCCACAGCATGCCCACTTCCACGCGGCGCGCGAGCAGGTCGGCGTTCTTCAGCGACTTCGTGAAGGCATAGCCGGCAAGCCCAAAGGGCAGGCGGTTGGCTTCGCTGATCGCGTCGTCCAGCGTGTTGAAGCTGCGGATCGCGGCCATCGGGCCGAAGGGCTCGTCGTTGAACACCTTGGCTTCCAGCGGCACGTCGGTGAAGATGGTGGGCTGCCAGAAGTTGCCTTCGCTGCCGATGCGCTCGCCGCCGTGCGCCACGGTGGCGCCGCTCTTGATCGCATCCTGCGTGAACTCGGCCATGGCCGTGAGGCGGCGCGGGTTGGCCAGCGGGCCCATCTGCGTGCCTTCCACCGTGCCGTCGCCCACCTTCAGGCCCTGCGCGTGCTTGACCAGCGCCTGTGCAAAATCGTTCTTGATGCTCTCGTGCACCAGGAAGCGCGTGGGCGAGATGCAGACCTGGCCCGCGTTGCGGAACTTGGCCGCGCCGGCGGCCTTGACGGCCAGTGCGATGTCGGCGTCCTCGGCGACGATCACCGGCGCGTGGCCGCCCAGCTCCATGGTCACGCGCTTCATGTGCTTGCCGGCCAGCGCGGCCAGCTGCTTGCCCACGGGCGTCGAGCCGGTGAAGGTGATCTTGCGGATGACCGGGTGCGGAATCAGGTAGTTGGAGATGTCGGCAGGGTTGCCGTACACCAGGCCCAGCACGCCGGCGGGCAGGCCCGCGTCGGCGAACGCGCGGATGAGCTCGGCCGGTGCCGCGGGTGTTTCTTCCGCGGCCTTGACGATCATCGAGCAGCCGGTGGCCAGCGCGGCGGCCAGCTTGCGCACCACCTGGTTGATCGGGAAGTTCCAGGGCGTGAAGGCGGCGACGGGCCCCACCGGGTCCTTCAGCACCATCTGGCGCGCGGCGAGGTTGCCGCGCGAGGGCACGATGCGGCCGTACACGCGCAGGCCCTCGTCGGCGAACCACTCGATGATGTCGGCGGCAGCGAGCGCCTCGCCTTTGGCCTCGACCAGCGGCTTGCCCTGCTCCTGCGTCAGCAGCAGGCCGATTTCACCGGCGCGCTCGCGCATCAAACCGGCGGCCTTGCGCATGATCTTGTTGCGCTCGATGGCGGGCATGTCACGCCATTTCTCGAAACCCTTCTGGGCGGCGGCCAGTGCGCGGTCGAGGTCGGCGGTGCCGGCGTGGGCCACGCGGCCAATCTCCTTGCCGGTGGCGGGATTGAAAACGGCCAGGCTCTTGCCGTCGGCTGCGTCCTGCCATTGGCCGTCGATGAAGAGTTGGGTGTTGGGATAGCTCATCGGGAATTCCTGTAGTGCGGTGAAAAAAGAAGTCGGCGAAACCTGACATTCTCTGGCATATGCGGTTTGACTGCGCGAGCACGGCTATCGTGGGCGCCCCTCGTCAATCCAGGCTTGGGTTTCCTTGGTACCAAGCCGCAAGCGCGCACAGTTGAAATCCGCCAATGCATTCAGTTCCTGCCGCAGGTGTTGCTGGAACTTCGCCCTATCTTCGTCGGGCAGACTCAGGCTGGAAAGCGCCTCGGCTTCGGACTGTCGATCTCGAACCACCAAGCCCACCGCTTTGCTGAGCGCCTCACGATACTTGACGCGGAAAAGATCTGGCGAACCCATGGATTCCAGTACCACCTCGTACCTGGCCTGGGAGCGGCGATAGGTCCAGGCAAACAGGTCCACGGCCATCGACATGTCACAGAACTCGTACACGCCCATCATGGCCAGAGCGTAGTCGTGCCGGTCAACATCCAGGAACGACAGCGGAGCCTGGTTGTAGAGCATTAGCGGGATGTTCGCTGCCAATCGACTGACGCGCTTGTTGCCGTCTTCGAAGGGCTGCAGGTAGGCCAGATTGACCCATAGGAAGAAGGCCGCCTCAAGGGGGTTGTTGATTCTCCGGGCCTTCGAGATGATGCGCTCGAACATCTTCAGCAGCACCGCGGGAACCTGGGTCGGGACGTAGGTCGTGCCGCTGATGTTGACCACCTTTTCACGAATGGCCCCGAGCGCCGCTACATCCGCCAGCAGGTCTTGCATCAGCACTGCGTGCAGATTGCGAACGAGCCCCGCGACGAGTCCCTGCGTCGGAACGGCATCGGCGAGGAACTCGATGGCAGCCTTGTGATTGAGCAGCATCACGGCGTCAGTGTCCATCGCAGCGGCCCCGCTCTTGAAGAGCTCCGCGGTGTCCAGCAGTGTGTAGCGGTTGCCCTCGAGATGAGACGACGACCATGACAGATCGATGAGCAGTTGCTCCAGAACTTTACGGACATAGGTGCCCGCCGGCAGTTGCCCAGGCAGGCGACCGAGCGCAGCCAGCTCTTCGGCGAGCTCTCGTGGCAGCAGGAAGGTTTCGTTTGGGTTGTAGTCGTCTACGAACTCGCGCCGGTACGTCACCGGCATGCGAGCCCCAAGCGGCAATGCCAACCGCTGTCGGAGTTCGAGGCTCGCCGCGCTCCAGGGGGGCGCAAAGCCGCTTGAGGCATATAGGGCAGGCGGCTGAGCGGCAATGGGTGCAACCGTGAAAGGGATGTTCGTCGCCAGCAGGCGATACCGGGTGGCGCGAGCCTTGCCGGTAACTTCGAGTTGCTTTTCTCCCACCAGCCTCGACAGCATGCGCTTCACGGCAGGCAGGCTTGAGCCGCAGGCTTCCACGAGCTGGGCAGAAGAGACGAGTTCGTGCCCCCTTGACGTCAGCCCAGACATGGCTCGCAGCAGCTTCTCGGGAGTCAGGGGATCGTCGTAAGGCATAAATCGGCTCGATATGGTGAGCTGATTATAGCTAAATCGAGCCGATTATCCGGTTATCGGCTCGATAGCTGAGCTGCCTCTGGGCGAGTTCGAGCTGATTCTCAGATCGGACCCGTTTTCAACCCTCCGTGCTTCCGTGACGGTCCAGGCTATTTTTACCAAGCGCCCGCTTGCTGAAAATACTGCCCTTTGCTATGGTCGACGCATGGAAATCGCCCTTCCCCCGTCTGCCGATGTGGCGAAACGCCCGCGCGGCCGGCCGCGAAAGACGGCACAGGATCAGGGCGACGGCAACCGCCGCGGGGAGTTGCTGCGCTCGGCGGCCCGCCTTTTCCGTCGAAAGGGCTTCGACGCCACCAGCACGCGCGACATCGCGGCGGCGGTGGGCATGCAAAGCGGCTCGCCGTTCTATCACTTCAAGAGCAAGGGCGCGCTGCTGTATGCCGTCATGGAAGAGGGCATGCGCTCGGCGATCGATCGCCAGCAACTGGCCTTGCTGCGCGCCGAGCTGGCGGCGCCCGACGCTGCCGGCCGGCTGCGCATCCTGATTCGCAACCACTTCGACGTACTGCTCGGCCCGGGCAGTGACTTCATCCCCGTCATGCTGTACGAGGCGCGCTCGATCACGCCGCGCCAGCGCGCGACGCTGGCCCAGTTGCAAAGCGAGTACGAGGCGCCGTGGGTGCCGGTGCTGGAGGCGCTGCACCGCGCCGGTCGCCTGAAAGCCGAGGTGAAGCCGGCACGCCTCCTGATCTTCGGCGCTCTGAACTGGTCGGCTCAGTGGTACGACCGGCGCAAGGGTGCGTCGCTGGATGAACTCACAGACCAGGCCATCAAACTTTTCATTGGAGATGCCACTTGAGCGATCACTACCGTTCCATCTTCGCGCCCGGGCTCTTCAAGGGCCGGGTCATCGTCGTCACCGGTGGCGGCTCGGGCATCGGGCGCTGCGCCGCGCACGAGTTTGCGGCACTTGGCGCGCATGTCGTGCTGATCGGCCGCAAGCTGGAAAAGCTGCACGACACTGCGGGCGAGATCGTTTCGGACGGCGGGCTGGCCAGCTTCCACGCCTGCGACATCCGCGACGAGGAAACCGTGAAGACGACGGTACGCGCGATGGTCGCGGTGCACGGGCGCATCGACGGGCTGGTCAACAACGCCGGCGGCCAGTTCATCGCGCCGCTGGAGACGATCAGCGGCAAGGGCTGGGCGGCCGTCATGGACACCAACCTGACCGGCGGCTTCCTGATGGCGCGCGAGTGCTACCTGCAGTCGATGCAGCACCACGGCGGCGCCATCGTCAACATCGTGGCCGACATGTGGGGCTCGATGCCCAACATGGCCCACAGCGGCGCGGCGCGTGCGGGCATGGTCAGCTTCACCGAGACGGCGGCTGTTGAATGGGCGCACGCGGGCGTGCGCGTCAACGCCGTCGCGCCGGGCTACATCGCATCGAGCGGCATGGACCACTACCCGCCCGAAGCGGGCGACATGCTGCGCGAAATGCGCAAGACCGTGCCCCTCGGGCGCTTCGGCACCGAGGCAGAAACATCGTCGGCCATCGTGTTCCTGCTCAGCCCCGCGGCGTCTTTCATCAGCGGCGACGTGCTGCGCGTGGATGGCGCCAGGCCGCAGGTGCGGATGGGCTGGCCGATGAGGGCGCCGGATGAAGAGGCGCAGCAGCGCGATGCGGTGAAGCCGTTCGATGGGTTCCATCGTGCGCGGGTGCCGAAGGTTTTCCAAGAAGGAGAGGATTCGACTCCCTCTCCCTCCGGGAGAGGGCAGGGGTGAGGGCAGTGCCCGCACATCAATCATCCTGGAACCCCCAAAGCGCGTTGGCCCTCCAGCGCCGCGAAGGCATGTTGGCGCGCATCGCGCAATTGCGGGCGCTGGAAGATCGCGCGGCCGCGGCGTCGGCGAAGTCCAAACCCGTGTTCGACAAGCGCGGCCAGTTGCTGCCGCGTGAACGCGTCGCGCTGCTGCTCGACCCCGGCACGCCGTACCTGCCGCTGTGCTCGCTGGCAGGTTACCTGCAGGACAACAAGGACCCGGCGGCGTCGGTGCCCGGCGGCGGGATGGTGGCGGGCATCGGCTTCGTCTGCGGCGTGCGCTGCATGATCGTCGCCAGCGACTCGGGCATCGACGCCGGCGCGATCCAGGCGATGGGCCTGGACAAGATCTTGCGGGTGCAGGAGATGGCGCTGGAAAACAAGTTACCCTTTATCCACCTGGTCGAAAGCGCGGGCGCCAACCTGATGCGCTACCGCGTCGAGGGTTTCGTGCATGGCGGCGCACTGTTTCGCAACCTCGCGCGGCTGTCCGCCGCGGGCATTCCGGTGATCACCGTGCAGCACGGCTCGGGCACCGCGGGCGGCGCGTACATGCCGGGCTTGTCGGATGTGGTGGTCATGGTGCGCAAGCGCTCGCGCGCGTTCCTCGCCGGGCCGCCGCTGCTGATGGCGGCGACGGGTGAAGTGGCGACCGAAGAGGAACTCGGCGGCGCGGAGATGCACACGGCGATTTCGGGGCTGGGTGAATACCTTGCGGAAGATGACCGGCACGCGTTGGGAATCGCACGTGAGGTGGTTGGCAAATTGTCATTGCGGGCTCGACCCGCAATCCATGGTGGCGCGCCGAAATGGATGCCGGATCAAGTCCGGCATGACAATCGAAAAGAAGATCTCCTCGGCCTCGTTCCCGAGAACTGGCGCGAGCCGGTCGACATGCGCGAGATCATCGCGCGGCTCGTCGATGCATCCGACATGCTGGAGTTCAAGCCGCTCTACGGCGCGCAGACGGTGTGCGTGCAGGCGAGCATCGAAGGCCATGCCGCGGGCTTCATCACCAACAACGGCCCGATCGATGTGCCGGGCGCAAACAAGGCCACGCATTTCATCCAGCTGATGTGCCAGTTGGGGCACCCGATCATCTACCTGCAAAACACCACCGGCTACATGGTGGGCAAGGAGAGCGAGCAGGGCGGGATGATCAAGCATGGCAGCAAGATGATCCAGGCCGTGACCAACGCCACCGTGCCGCAGATCACCATCCAGTGCGGCGCCTCGTTCGGCGCGGGCAACTATGGCATGTGCGGCCGCGGCTATGCGCCGCGCTTCCTCTTCAGCTGGCCGAGCGCGAAGACGGCGGTGATGGGCGGCGAGCAGGCGGCGCGCACGATGCAGATCGTGACGGAAGCGGGGCTCGCGCGCAAAGGCATCACGCCCGACCCGGCGCAATCCCAGGCGCAGTTCGACAAGATCGTCGCGATGTTCGAGGCGCAGGCCGATGCGTTCTACACCTCGGGCTTGCTGCTGGACGACGGCGTGATCGATCCGCGGGATACGCGGGCTGTGCTGGCGTTCTGCCTGGATACCTGCGCCGAGGCGGAGCAAAGGCAGCTGCGGCCGATGCAGTTCGGAGTGGCAAGAATGTGAAGCAGGCTGTCATTGCGGACTTGAACCGCAATCCATGGTCGCGCGCCACGATGGATGCCGGATCGAGTCCGGCATGACAGACAACGGAGACAAACATGAACTACACCCACGAACACCTCGAGATCCAGAAGACCCTCAAGCGCTTCATCGACGAGGAAATAAACCCGCACGTCGACGAGTGGGAAGAAGCGGAGATCTTCCCCGCGCACCAAGTGTTCAAGCGCCTGGGCGAGTTGGGCCTGCTGGGCCTGACCAAGCCCGAGGAATACGGCGGCGCAGGCCTGGACTACTCCTACGCGATGGCGATGGCCGAGGCGCTGGGCCACACCCATTGCGGCGGCGTGCCCATGGCCATCGGCGTGCAGACCGACATGGCCACTCCCGCCCTCGCGCGCTTCGGCAGCGACGATCTGCGCAAACAATTCCTCGCGCCTGCGATCGCAGGCGAGATGGTGACCTGCATCGGCGTGAGCGAGCCCGGCGCGGGCAGCGACGTGGCCGGCATCAAGAGCCGCGCGGTGAAGGACGGCGACGACTACGTGATCACCGGCCAGAAGATGTGGATCACCAACAGCCTGCAGGCTGACTGGATGTGCATGCTGGTGAATACCGGCGAAGGACCGATCCACAAGAACAAGTCGCTCGTGATCGTGCCCATGCGCGACGGCCCGAACGGCAAGCTCACCAAGGGCATCGAGGTGGCGAAGAAGATTCGCAAGATCGGGATGAATTCGTCGGACACAGGGCTCATCTACTTCGACGAGGTACGCGTGCCGCAGCGCTACCGAATCGGGGCGGAAGGCCAGGGCTTCATCTACCAGATGCAGCAGTTCCAGGAAGAGCGCCTCTGGGCGGCAGCGAGCTGCCTGCAGTCGCTCACCAACTGCATCCAGTGGACGGTGGAATGGGCGCAGGAGCGCAAGATGTTCGGCGGCACGCTGGCCGACCAGCAGTGGGTGCAGTTCAAGCTGGCTGAGCTCAAGACCGAAGTGGAATGCCTGCGAGCGTTGACCTATCGAGCGGGCGAGCTCTACGTGAGCGGCCAGGACGTGCTGGAACTCGCATCGATGGCCAAGCTGAAGGCGGGGCGCCTGAACCGTATCGTCTCCGACACCTGCCTGCAGTTCTGGGGCGGCATGGGCTTCACCTGGGAGAACAAGGTCTCGCGCATGTACCGCGACGGCCGCCTGGCCTCCATCGGCGGCGGCGCCGACGAGGTGATGCTGGGGATCCTGTCAAAGATCATGGGCATATCGAAGCGGCCAGTGGATACTCCCTCTCCCTCCGGGAGAGGGCAAGGGTGAGGGCGGTGCCCATCGCACGCCTTCTCATCGCCAACCGCGGCGAGATCGCACGCCGCGTGATCCGCACCGCGCACCGCATGGGCATCGCAACTGTGGGGGTGTACTCCGATGCCGATGCACGGGCCCTGCATGTGCGTGAGGCCACGGTGGCCGTTGCGCTTGGCGGCAACGCCTCGGCCGACACGTATTTGCGCATTGACAAGATCATCGCGGCCGCAAAGGCGACGGGTGCCGATGCCATCCACCCTGGCTACGGTTTTCTGAGCGAGAACGCCGATTTCGCGCAGGCTGTCATCGACGCGGGACTGACGTGGGTCGGGCCGCCGCCGGAGGCGATCCGCACGCTGGGCAGCAAATCCTCCGCCAAGGAACTGGCGCTGGCGCGGGGTGTGCCCTGCTTGCCGGGCTACCAGGGTAAAGACCAGACGGACGCCCGCTTCGAAGCGGAGGCGCGCCGTATCGGCTTTCCGCTGATGGTGAAGGCAGCGGCGGGCGGAGGTGGCCGTGGCATGCGGCTGGTGACGCAGGCGTCGCAGCTGCCGTCTGCGCTGCAAAGCGCGCGCTCGGAGGCGCAGGCGGCTTTCGGGTCTGGCGAACTGCTGCTCGAGCGCGCGTTGCTCGCGCCGCGCCACGTCGAAGTGCAGGTCTTCGCCGACGCGCACGGCCATTGCATCCACCTGGGCGAGCGGGATTGCTCGGTGCAGCGGCGCCACCAGAAGATCATCGAGGAGACGCCGAGCCCGGCCGTGGATGGCGCGCTGCGAGAGCGCATGGGGCGCTGTGCGGTGGAACTGGCGCAGGCGGCGGGTTATGTGGGCGCGGGGACGGTGGAGTTTCTGGTGGACGCGAGCCCTCACCCCAACCCTCTCCCAGAGGGAGAGGGGGCAATACCCTTCTTTCTCATGGAGATGAACACTCGGTTGCAGGTGGAGCATCCGGTGACGGAGGCGGTGACGGGGTTGGATCTGGTCGAGTGGCAACTGCGGGTGGCGCAGGGTGAGCCGCTGCCGCTCTCGCAAGCGGAAGTCAGCTTCAATGGTCATGCGATCGAGGTGCGCCTATGCGCCGAGGACGAACACTTCACGCCGCACTCCGGCACCGTGCTGCATTTTCTCCCTCCCCCCATCCGCTTCGACCACGCGATCTTCAACGGCCTGCACGTCTCTCCCCACTACGATTCCATGCTCGGCAAGCTCATCGCCCACGCGCCCACGCGCGGCGAAGCGATCGCCCAGCTCGCCGCCGCGCTCGACCGAACCGAAATCCTCGGCCTACCTACCAACCGCCGCTTTCTCGCGGCTTGCCTGCGTCACCCGGAGTTCCAGGCCGGCGACGCGCTGATCCCCTTCCTCGACCGCCATGCGCCAGCGTTGCGCGAGGCTCTCTCCAGCGAGGAGCGGAGTATCGCGGTGGAGTGCGGCGTGGCGGCCCTCTGGGGACCGGGACAGGGCGGCCCCCGGCAACTCCCGTGTTCGTTCCCGCGGCCCATGCGGCTGCGACACCGGGACCACATCGTCTCGCTGCAAGTGCGCGAGAACGCGGATGGTTCGGTGGAAATTGTGAAGGGCGGCCAGGCCCGCCGCGTCATGGTGCCTGTGGCTGCGTGCGTTCGTCTCGACGATCGCGCGTGGCATGTGCAGCACGGCGCCGTGGACCTTGTCGTGACCGATGCCTCGTTCGAACCTGCGGCTGCGGGCGCGGCCACGGCCGCGAACGAGCTGCGCGCGCCGTTCAACGGCAAGGTGATCGCGATCAAGGCGCAGCCCGGCGCGACGGTTGCGCGCGGCGACACGCTGCTGGTGCTCGAATCGATGAAACTGGAGCACGCGCTGGGTGCATCGCGCGACGGCGTGATCAAGTCCGTGCACGTCGAGCCGGGCCAGCAGGCCGCAACATCGCAGGTGCTCGTCACTTTCGAGGCGCTCCAATGAACGACGATCTGCAGCAAGACGTCGTCGCGCTGACCGACACCGTCAGGCGCTTCACGCTGGAGCGCATCGCGCAGCAAGTCGCGCAATGGGACGAGGTCGGCGAGTTTCCGCGCGATCTGTACCGCGAAGCCGGGGCGCTCGGCCTGCTCGGGCTCGGCTACCCGGAAGCCTTGGGCGGCACCCCGGCGCCCTTCGCGCTGCGCAATGCAGTCTCAACCACGATGGCCCGATACGGCGGCAGCGGCGGCATCATGGCCGGCTTGTTCTCGCTGAACATCGGGCTGCCGCCTGTGTTGCGCCATGGCTCGGCGCAGGTGCAGCAGGAGGTGATCCCCCCCGTGCTGCGCGGAGAAAAAATCGCGGCGCTGGCGATCACCGAGCCGGGCGGCGGATCGGACGTCGCGGCGCTGCGCACGACGGCGCGCCGCGAGGGCGGTGAGTGGGTGATCGATGGCGAGAAGGTCTTCATTACGTCCGGCATGCGCGCCGACTGGATCACGATGGCGGTGCGCACTGGCGACGCCGGAAGCAAAGGAGCAGGCGGCATCTCCATGATCGTCGTCCCCGGCGACGCGCCGGGACTCTCGCGCACGTCCCTCGACAAAATGGGCTGGTGGTGCTCCGACACCGCGCACCTTCGCATGGACGGTGTGCGCGTGCCCGCGCGCTTCCTGCTGGGCGAGGAGGGTGGCGGCTTCAAGATCATCATGAGCAACTTCAACGGCGAGCGCCTGGGCATGTCGGCCATGGCGCTCGGCTTCGCGCAGGCCTGCTACGACGAGGCACTGGATTGGGCCCGCCAGCGCAAGGCCTTCGGTAGCGCGCTGGTGGAAAAGCAGGTGATACGCCACAAGTTGGTGGACATGCAGATGCGCATCGCGTCCACCGAGGCGTGGCTCCATGCGGTGACGCAGCTGGCCGACGAAGGGAAACTGGAATCTGACCCCCATTGTGTTGCGCAGGTGTGCATGCTGAAGAACCACTCGACGCAGGCCATGCAGTTCTGCGCAGACCAGGCGGTGCAGATCCTGGGCGGGATGGGTTTCATGCGCGGCACGAAGAGCGAGCGGATCTATCGCGAGGTGAAGGTCATGATGATCGGCGGCGGTGCCGAGGAAATCATGAAGGACCTCGCTGCACGACAATTGGGACTATGACCAGGAACAAGACGCCCGCCGCCCGAGCCGTGAAATTTGAGCCGGAGTTCGTCACGAGCCTCAAGGAAATATTCGAAGACAAGATCGTCTTCAATCGCGTGCTGGGCCTGAAGATCACCTCGCTCACGCCCGAAGGCGTCACGGGCCGCATCGCCATGAAGCAGGACCTGATCGGTCACTTCAGTCACAACCGGCTGCACGGGGGCGTGATCAGCGCCGGGCTTGACGCGATGGCGGGCCTGGCGGTGATGGCCGCCATCGGCGCGCGGCACATGGAAGAGCCGCCGCTGCAACGGCTGCAGCGCTTCGGCAAGCTGGGCACGATCGACCTGCGCGTGGATTACCTGCGCCAGGCCATCGGGGCGCAATTCGAGCTGACCGCGCAGGTGATGCGGCTGGGCTCGCGCGTCGCGTCCACGCGCATGGAGTTTCGCGGCGCGGACGGTGAGCTGCTCGCCACCGGCGCCGCGGCCTACATCGTGTCCTGAGCGCCGCCCGGGACGGTGTGCGGCTTGCTGGTGAGGTACACCGTGCCGGTGAAGCTGGACACCGGCACGCCGTCGCCCTTGCACACGTCCACGCGGTACACCGCGAGCTTGCGCGATCGGGATACTTCGACGGAAGTCGCGACGAGCCGGTCGCCGACGTGGCTGGCCTGCTGGAAGGTGAGGTGGGTGTCGATGCCGGCTGCGATCACACCATAGGAGTTGGCTGCCAGCCCGAAAGCCGTGTCGGCCAGCGCGAACACGATCCCGCCGTGGCAGGTGCCGTTGAAGTTGATGTGATGGGGCTGCAGCGTCACTTCCACCGTGGCCGTGCCGCGGTCAGCGTGCGTGCACACGATGCCGGCCCAGCGCAGGAAGGGGTCGGCCGCCGCGAGTTGCTTCACGCGCTGGCCGATGGCGTTGTCGCCCACCAGCGCGACCGGCTGCCGCGCGTGCAGGCGCCTGCCGCGGCCCGCCGCTGCCGCATGCGCTTCGATCGCGTCGGCCAGCGCCGCGATGCCCGACCCCGTGGTGGCCGATGACGCGAGCACCGGCACTTGCCAGCTTCCAGCGGCACCGGCCGCGCGCAGGTGCAGCATGTCCTTGAGGTCCCGCGCGGTGATGTCCGCACCCGGAAGATCGCACTTGGTCACGGCCAGCACGTCCGCGATTTCCAGGATGCCGGCCTTGATCGCCTGCACGTTGTCGCCCAGGCCCGGCGCACAGGCCACGAGCCGCGTGTCGGCAACACTCATGATCTCCACTTCCGACTGGCCCGCGCCGACCGTCTCGACGATCACGGTGTCGAAGCCCGCGGCGTCCAGGATATCGACCATCGCCTCGGTGGTCGGGGCCAGCCCGCCCAGGTGCCCGCGCGACGCCACGGAACGGATGAATACGTCAGGGTGGGCGCCATGCTCGCCCATGCGGACCCGGTCGCCGAGCACGGCGCCGCCCGTGATCGGGCTGGACGGATCGACGGCCACTACCGCGATGCGCCGTCCGCGCGCCAGCATCTCGCCGAGCAAGGCATGCACGAGCGTGGATTTGCCCGCGCCGGGTGAACCTGTCACGCCCAGCACGTGGGCGCGGCCCAGGTGTGTGGCCAGCGCCGCGGCGAGTGCGGCCGGCTCGCGCTCGCCGCGCTCGACCTGGCTGATCGCGCGCGCGACGGCGCCTCGGTCACCGGCCAGCACGCCCTGCGCCCAGCCGCCGGCCTTCTCGTGGAATCCCGGTTCGCGCTTCACACGATCGCCTGCACGTGGCCGAAGCCCATCTCGCGCCGCAGGGTGCTGCAGATTTCGCCGTGCGTGCATCCTGCCTCCGCGGCTTCGACCACGCGCGCGAACACGTTGTCGCGCGCGTCGCCTGCCGAGCGAGCCAGTGTGTCGAGCGCGCCCTGTACCTGGCCGGCCGAGCGCTGCGCCTTCCAGGCCTTGAACCCGTCGACGTGCGCCTGCATGGTGGCGCGGTCGGGTCGCGTGTTGATGGGGCGGGCACTGCTGTCTTCCTCCACCTGGTAGGCGTTGACGCCCACCACGGTCTGCTCTCCGCTGTCCACGTGCTGCTGGAACTTGCGCGCGGATTCGCCGATCATGCGCTGCACCAGCCCGGCCTCCACGGCCGTGTACATGCCGCCCGCGTCCTCGACGATCTTCATCACCCGCTCGATCTGTGCTTCCATCTCGTCGGTGAGCTTCTCCACATAGAAACTGCCGCCCAGCGGGTCGATGACGTCGGTGAGGTGCGCTTCTTCGCGCAGCACGTTCTGCGTGGCGATGGCGATGCGGGCGCCGAACTCGCTGGGGCAGGAGAGCGCCTCGTCATACGCATCGGTGTGCAGCGATTGCAGGCCGCCCAGGATGCCCGCCATCGCCTGCACCGTCACGCGCGCGATGTTGTTCAGCGGCTGCTGGCGCGTCAGGTCCGCGCCCGACGTTTGTCCGTGGAACTTGAAGCGCCAGGAGCGCGGGTCTTTCGCGCCCAGCAGGTCGCGTGTGATGCGCGTCCAGATGCGGCGCGCGGCGCGGAACTTGGCCACTTCCTCGAAGAAGCTCACCGAGATATCGAAGAAGAAGGTGAAGCGCGGCAGGAATTCGTCCGGGTCCATGCCGCGCTCGATGCAGTCGCGGGCATTCTGGATCGCCGTGCTGAGCGTCAACGCCATGGCCTCGGCCGGCGTGGCTCCGGCTTGCTGCATGTGCTGGCCCACCACCGACATCGGGTTCCAGCGTGGCACATGACGGTTGCAGAACTCGATGTGGTCGCCCAGGATGCGCCGCGCGCCCGGCAGCGCGAGCCGGTAGAACATGTGGTTGGCCACGTAGTGGCTGAGGTAGTCGCTCTGGTTCGACGTGCCGCTCACTTGGCGCCAGTCGGTGCCGCGCCGGCGTGCCGCGACGAGCATGAAAGCCAGCAGCGTGAAGGGTGTCGGGTCGTTCTGCGCGCAGGAGGTGCGCGCGAAGTCCACGCCCTGCAGCGCAGCGTCCATGTGCTCCCAGTTGTTGATCACCGTGCCGCAGGTGCCCAGCAGCTCGATGTGCGATTCATCCATGTCGTAGCCGCGAAAGACGGAGTTGCAGGGAAGAAGCGAGATCGCGGTCGCGCCCTGCGCCAGCACTTCGCGAAGGCGCGCGTTGTATTCCTCGGGCGTGCCCAGGCCGATGAGCTGGCGCTGCGTCCAGGTGCGGCCCCGGTGCATCGTGGCGTAGATGCCGCGGGTGAAGGGTGCTTGCCCCGGCATGCCGAGGTCGCCCGCGCGTTCGGCGGCGTTCCAGTCGGCGGCGGTGTACAGCGGCTTGATCGGCACGCCGGAGCGGTTGGTCACCTGCTTGTCGGTGCCGATGGTGGCGGCGTATTCCTGTTGCCACACGCCGTACGCGTCGGGTTCGTGCAGCAGCTTGCTGTCGATAGGCTTGTTCATGGGAATCCTTCGAAGGCGCCTACAGCGTCACGCGCCGCGCGCGCACCTGCGCAGCCAGCTCGTGCACATAAGCCGCGATGTCCGCCATCGCGCTGCCCGGATGGAAGACGCGCGCCACGCCGGCGTCGAGCAGGGCGCGCTCGTCCTCGTCGGGGACGATGCCGCCAACGACCACGCCGACATCGCCCAGCCCGGCCTCGCGCAGCGCGGCCATGAGCTTGGGCACGATGAGATGGTCTGTCGCGAGCGAGGAGATGCCGATCACGTCGACGTCTTCTTCCATCGCCAGCTTCACCACCGCGGCGATCTCCTGCCACGGCGGCGTATAAATGACTTCCATGCCGGCATCGCGCAGCCCCGCGGCCACCACGCGGCTGCCGCGGTCGTGGCCGTCGAAACCTATCTTGGTCACCAGGACCTTTGGAATGATGTCGCTCATGCACTGACCTCCTGGCCCTGCCGCAGCAGGGCGATGAATTTGCGCGCGATGGTGCGCGGGTTGAAGCGGCCATGAGGCCGCCACCAGACCTGCGACCAGTTCATGGCGCCGATCAGCATCAGCCGCATCACCCGCCGGTCGGTCGTGCGCGACAGGGGCAGTGCGGCAATGAGGTCGGTGAAGATGGACTCGTACTGGTTGCGCAGGGCCGCGAGGCTGTCGTCCGCCGCGCCCACCTCGGCGGGACGCACGCGCACGACGACCTGTGCGTAGTCGTCGTCATGCAGGATGGCTTCGAGGTGCGCGATGCAGGCGGCCTCGAGCCGGTCCCAAGGGTCCTGGTGACGGTCGATTGCACTGTGCACGGCGTCCGAAATCTGGCGCACGCCCTTGACGTAGACCGCTACCAGCAGCGCTTCCTTGGTCTCGAAGTGGCAATAGAGGGAGCCGGGCAGCATGCCCACTGCGCGCGCAATGTCGCGCATGGACGTGCCCTCGAAGCCGCGCGCACGAAACAGACCGGCGGCCTCGTCGAGCAACTGGGGCAGGCGGCTGTCTGCGTGGGGATTTCGGGTGGTGGCCATGGTGGGGTAGGGTGCCAGTATAGCAAACAGTCGTTTGCTTTCCAAAAAAGCGGGCCGACCCCCCGCAACGGGGCGCCCCATGGCGGGCGCGGCGGGGCTATAGTGGACAGCCCACTACATCCAAGGAGCCGCCATGCCCAAGTTCGGTATTGACCAGGACGCGTTGATCGAGCAATTCGCCGAAGCCTCGGCGCGGCAGGGGGAGGCCCTGCGCAAGGCGGTACAGGAAGCCACGCTCAAGGCGCTGCAGGGGCGCGAGCTGACCCTGAAGAACATCAAGGACGTGGTCAAGCAGGTCAGCGGGGCGGCGGCGCAGGGTGCGGGCCAGAACCCGCTGGGAGCGGCGCAGATGGAGCCGCTGCTAGCCAAAGCCGTGGCTGGAATGGATGCCGCCCTGCTGCAAGCAGTGGAGGCCAACCGGCGCGCACTGCAGCAGTTAATGGACTACGGCGCCGGCCTGCGCGAGACCCAGGTCAAGAAGGCGATGTCGGACATCGAGAACATGGAGGACATGTTCTTCACCACGGTGCGCAAGGCCGTCGCCGGCGGCGCCGGTCCATTGCAGGGCGCGTGGTCGCAGGTGCTGGACAAGATGCAGGTGAAGGGCAGCGGCACCGGCGCGCACGCCACGCAGACCATCGAGCAGCTCACCGAACAGGCGCAGACCGCGCTTCGTGAAGGCCGCGCTGTAGGAATGAAAGCCGCACAGACCCTGCTGGACAGTTACGCCGCGCTCGCGAGCGGCGTGCTGATCGGCATGTCGCAGGGAATGCAGGGCGAAGCGGGCGCCGGCGACGAGTTGAAGTCGAAGAAGCGGAAGTAGTCAACCGCGGGGTCGATCGCCTCCGCGGCGGCGGCGCCTCGGCGGTGCGCTGATCTGCTCGCGGGCCGGCCGGCCGGCGGGCTCGCCCGTCGCACCCTGCTCCTGTCGCACCTCGGCAAAGATATCCCACGTGGCCAGGAAGATCGCTGCGATCACGGGCCCGATGACGAAACCGTTGATGCCGAAGGCGGCCAGGCCGCCCAGCGTCGCGATCAGCACAAGGTAATCGGGCATGCGCGTCTCCTTGCCCACCAGGATCGGCCGCAGGACGTTGTCCACGAGGCCGATGACAAGGACGCCCCAGGCGGTCAGGGCCGCGGCGGGCCACAGCGAGCCGGTGGACAGCAGGTAGATCGCGACCGGGCCCCAGACCATCGCCGCGCCCACCGCGGGCAGCAGTGACAGCAATGCCATCAGCGCGCCCCACAGCAGCGGCCCGCTGATGCCCAGCACCCAGAATGCCAGCCCGCCCAGCGTGCCCTGCACCAGGGCGACCACGACATTGCCCTTCACGGTGGCGCGCACCACCGTGGCGAACTGCTTGAGCAGGCGCTCGGTGTGGCGCTTCTCCAGCGGCAGCGCGCGCGCCGCCTGTGCGGCGAGGGACTTGCCGTCGCGAAGCAGGAAGAAGAGCACGTAGAGCATCACGAAGAGGTTGACCACGAACTCCAGCGTGTTCTGCCCGATGGTCATGACGCGCGAGGTGAGGGCCTGGCTGCTGCGGCCGAGCGCCTCCACCAGCTTGCGCTGCACCTCGGACAAGTCGGCCAGGCCCAGGCGGTCCAGCCCGCCGCGGACCCAGGAGGGCAGCGCGTCGATGCCGCGCTGGAAATACTCGCTGAGCGAGATGTCGCCTGTCTTGAATCGTTCATAGAAAGCCGCTGCTTCCTGGGTGATCGAGGCCGTGAGCAGCGCCGTCGGCAGCAACACGCTGACGATGATCACCACCAGCGTGCCGAATGCGGCCCAACCCCGGCGCCCGCGGCAGACGTGCGCCGATCGCTCCTGCAACGGCGAGAACACGATCGCGATGAAGACCGCCCAGGAGACGGCACCCGAGAGCGGCCACAGCACGATCGCGAACAGGACCGTGACGATCATGAGCAGCCAGATCAGGGCCTTGCTCTGCAGCAGCGGCGAATTCAAGGGATCGGTTTCGGGCATGGGGCGGTCTTTGGTTTGCCGATAGCGTATCACCCGTCGCAAAGAAAAAGCCGCCCGGGGTGGGCGGCTTTCAGGGATGGCAGTGCGAGACGGTTTACTGGCGCACGTAGTCGGAGACCACCTTCCATTTGCCGTCGGTGATCTGTGACAGGCGCGAGAACTCGTTGCCCAGGCGCTTCTTGGGCCCGAATTTCGCTTCGGGGCTGCCGAAAATGTCGGCCGGAAAGGTCATGGTGTCCATCGTCTTGATGAAGCTGTCGGTGTTGAGGTTCGGGCCCGCCTTGCGAGCGGCGGCGGCGAACGAGTCGATCAGCTGGTAGCCGTACACCGAGAACACGGTCGGGTCCTCGTTGTACTTGGTCTTGTACTTGTTGGCCCAGAAGCGGATCGGCTGCGAGGCCTCGTCCAGGTAGGGGTGCTGCGCGGTGTGCGTGGCGTAGAAGCCGTCCATCGCCTTGCCCCCCAGCTTGTGGATCAAGTCGGTATAGGCCGCGCTGGAGCCGATAAAGGTGGGGCTGAATCCGGTCTTGCGGGCCTCGCCGATCGCGCCGATGGTCTCGCGGATGATGGTGCCCAACACCACCATGTCGCAGCCCGAGGACTTCATCTTGGCGATCTGCGACGAGAAGTCGGTCGCGCCGCGCTTGTAGCTCGTCTTCTCGGCCAGTTCCATGTTGATGGTTTTCAGGCCCGCTTCGGCACCGCGCATCACCTCCAGGCCGAACTCGTCGTCCTGGTACATGGTGCAGACCTTCTTGGCGCCCTTGTCCTTGGCCAGCTTGGGCACGGCCGTGCGCATCTGGTCGTAGTAGGTGGCGGCGAAGGAGTACTTCAGGCGATGCCACGGCTCGTACATCTCGCGCGCGGCCGTCACCGGGAAGAAGTTGATCACGTTCTTCTCGAACTGCACCGGCATGGCGGCCATGTTCTGCGCCGTTCCGATGTGGCCGACCATGGCGAAGATCTTGTCCTGGTTGACCAGCTTCTGCGCCGCCAGCACGGCCTTCTTCGGGTCATACGCGGAATCTTCGACGATGAGCTTGACCTTGCGCCCATTGATGCCGCCCTGTTCATTGAGCTCCTCAACCCGCAGCAGCATGCCAAGGCGGACTTGCTTGCCGAAACCGGCGATGGGGCCCGAAAGATCCTGGATGGAGCCCAGCGTGATTTCGTCCTTGCTGACGCCCTGGTTCGAATTCTGCGCGGCGGCCAGGCTGGCAGCCAAAGCCAGTGCGGCGAGCGCGGCGGCGGTTTTCAGCTTCATCTTGCGTCTCCTGTTCTTGGCGATGTAACCGCCTGCATTCTTGCCGCCCTGCGGGGAGTGTCAAGCTGGCGTATTCACTTAGACCGGTCTTCGTCCACCCTCCACGGGGGCAGGGCGATGCCCGCGTACACCGCAACGATGCGCATGGCGGCGGCCACCGAGGTCGCAGCGGCCAGCGCCAGCCACAGTGGCGCGTCCAGCTGATGGGCGCCCAGCAGGACCCAGCCGCCTGCGAAGGCGCACAGCGCGTAAGGCTGGTGGTCGCTGAATGCCGCGGGCACGTCGTTGCACAGCACGTCCCGCAGGACACCGCCGAACACGGCCGTGACGACGCCCATCAGCACGCACACGAGGGCCGGCATGCCCAGGTCCAGCGCGATCTGCGTGCCGTTCGCCGTGAACAGCCCCATCCCCAGCGCGTCCGGCCACAGCAGCGCGCGACGCGTCGGCGCGAGATGCCGCGCCCTAAGCACCAGCATCGCGGCAATGCACAGTGCCAGCACGATCCACAGCCAGCCGGCGCGCTCGACCCAGAAAAAGGGCCGCCGGTCCAGCAGCACATCGCGCAGCGTTCCGCCGCCGAAGGCCGTGATGCCGGCGATCACGCACACGCCGACCGGGTCGAGCCGCTTGTTGGCAGCGACGATCAGGCCCGAAATGGCGAAGGCGAGGGTGCCGGCGATCTCGACGGCTTGGAGCGCCGTGGATACGGCGGAGGCGGAACTGAGCATGACGCGCATTGTCGCTGGCCGCCGCCCATGCTCATCAAGAAACGGCGTGGCGTCCGACTGCCGGCCGTCACGGTTGGGCGTAGCGTTTCCGCAGGACAACCCCTAGGAGCACCCCATGGTCAATCACAAGGTCGGCTACTTCGTCGGCAGCCTTTCATCCACCTCCATCAACCGTCTCCTGGCCAAGGCACTGGTGCGGCTCGCGCCCGCGGGCATGGAGATGAGGGAAATTTCCATCAAGGAGCTGCCGCTCTACAGCGCGGACTACGACGCCGACTATCCGCCGGTGGCCCGTGCGTTCAAGCAGGCCATCGCCGACGTGGACGCGGTGCTGTTCGTCACCCCCGAATACAACCGATCGATCCCCGGCGGGCTGAAAAACGCCATCGACTGGGCGAGCCGGCCCTGGGGCCAGAACTCCTTCGCGCGCAAACCGTCGGGGGTCATCGGGACCTCGCCCGGGTCCATCGGCACGGCGGTGGCGCAGCAAAGCCTGCGCGGCGTCCTGTGCTTTTGCAACTCGCCGCTGATGAACACCGTGGAGGCCTACATCCAGTTCAAGCCGGGGCTGATCACGGCGGAAGGCGAAGTGACCAAGGAGGACACGGCGGAATTCCTGCGTAACTACATGACGGAATTCCAGGCGTTCATCACGCGGGTGCTGACGGTGCTGCCGCGGGAGGCTTAGGCAAGCCCGCCTCGCGCCGCGTTAGGCGGTTGGCGGTTGGCGGTTGGCGGTTGGCTGTTGGCGGGCGCTCGCGTCGCGGCAGGCGGTACCCGGCAGCGGCTCATACTGTGGCGGTCTTCGCTTCGCTACGACTTCGCGAAGCGGCTCGGCCTGGGGACGGCGCCGTACAACTCGCTACGCGCCTTCGGCTCTTCGCTCAAACAGGTACGGCGAGTCAGTTACGAAGCGCTGCGCGCCCGTCCCCAGGCCAAGCCGCTTCGCCGCCACAGAAATCGCCGCCGCCGGATACCGCCCGCCGCGCCGCGAGAGTGGTGGTATTCCACCGGGGGCGTGCCAACATTGTCTCGGCAAATCCGCGCGCGGCATGGCCCACCCGCGCGCGGATTTGCTGGCGAGGTAGAGGCGTGCGAACAAAGGCTTCGACAGGGGGAGCACTCCGCTAGATATACATCGCCTCGATCTGCGGCGAATACTTCTTCTGCACCAGCTGGCGCTTCAGCTTCATCGTCGGCGTGAGTTCCTCGTCTTCCGCCGACAGCTGCGTGTCCAGCAGGAAGAACTTCTTGATCTGCTCCACGCGCGCGAACTTCGCGTTAACTCGGTCGATCTCGCCCTGGATCAACTCCTGCACCTGCGGCGAACGGGTCAGGCTGGCGTAGTTGGAGAAGGGCACGTCGTGGTCCTGCGCGTACTTCTCGACGTTCTCCTGGTCGATCATGATGATCACGGTGAGGTAGGGCTTCTTGTCGCCGATTACCACCGCGTCCGTGATGTAGGGCGAGAACTTCAGCTCATTTTCCAGCTCGCTGGGCGTGATGTTCTTGCCGCCGGCCGTGATGATGATGTCCTTCATCCGGTCAGTGATGCGAAAGTAGCCCTCATCGTCGACCGTGCCGACGTCGCCGGTGTGCAGCCACCCGTCCTTGTCGATCGTCTCCGCCGTTTTTTCGGGCTGGTTGAGATAGCCCATGAACACGTTGGTCCCGCGCACGAGAATCTCGCCCGTGGCCGGATCGAGCCGGACCTCGTTGTAGCTGGCAGCCGGGCCGATCGAGCCGGGCTTGATGCGGGTGGCCGGCACGCCGGTGGATGCGCCGCACGACTCCGTCATGCCCCACACTTCCAGCATCGGCACGCCCAGCGCCAGGTACCACTTGACCAGCTCGGGTGAGATCGGCGCGGCCCCGGTCACCAGGAACCGCGAACGGTGGATGCCGATCATCTTGCGCACGTTGTTCAACGCAATCCATCGAGCCAGCATGAACTTGAATTTGAGCCAGCCATCGACCGGTTGCCCCGCCAGCACCTTGTCGGCGATTCGTGTGCCCACGCCGATGCCCCAGGCATATGCGGCCTGCTGCAGGGCGCTGGCTTCCTTCAGTCCGATCATCACGCCGGAGTAGAACTTCTCCCACACGCGCGGCACGGCCGTGAACACCGTGGGCGCGATCTCGCGCACATTCTCGGGTACGGTCTCGGGGTTCTCTACGAAGTTGAGAACCGCGCCCGTGTACAACGAAAAATACTCGCCGCCCATTCGCTCGGCAATGTGGCACAGGGGCAGGAAGCACATGCACTCGTCCTGGTCCGTGCGCGCGATGAGGGTGTTGTAGCCGCGCACGGTGTAGACGAGGCCCCTGTGGCTGTGCATCGCGCCCTTGGGCTTGCCGGTGGTGCCCGAGGTATAGACGAGGATGGCGAGGTCTTCGGGCTTGCACGCCGTCACGCGGCGCATCAACTCGTCGGGGTTGCCGGTGTTGTAGTCGCGGCCCAGTGCGCGTAGCTGCTCCAGGCTGATGACGCTGGGGTCATCCAGGTCACGCAGGCCTTCCATGTCGAACACCACGATCTTCGTGAGCAGTGGCAGCCGGCCGCGCACTTCCAGCGCCTTGTCGAGCTGCTCGTCGTCTTCGACGAACAGGACGCGCGTGCGCGAATCTTCACAAAGGTACTGCACCTGAGCCGCCGCGTCCGTCGGGTAGATGCCGTTGGAGACACCGCCGCAGGAGAGCACGGCCAGGTCGGCCAGCACCCACTCGATGACGGTGTTGGACAGGATGGATGCCGTGTCGCCCGGGGCGAACCCCAGGCTCAGCAGGCCGCCCGCGATCTCGCGCACGGCCTCGCCGGTCTGCTGCCACGTCCACGCGCGCCAGATGCCGAATTCCTTCTGGCGCATCCACACCTGCGGGCCGCGTTTGTCGACGCCGTTCCAGAACAGGGCGGGGATGGTCTCGCCCTCCAGAACGACGCGAGTTTCCGGCTGGATATGGGAAAGGTCCCAAAGGTTGCTCATGTGTCTGCCTGATGCGTTGTCATCGCGGGCTCGACCCGCAATCCATGCCTCCCCGGGCACGATGGTTGCCAAACTGAAGTGGATCCCGGATCAAGTCCGGGATGACAGCCGAATTCATCATCTCCAGTTCTTCTTTTTCTTCCAGCGGCGCTCGCCACGCACGCCGGCTTCCTTCATGCCCAGGTAGAACTCCTTGATGTCTTCCTTCTCGCGCAGGCGAGCGCAGGTGTCTTCCATCACGATGCGGCCGTTCTCCAGCACGTAGCCGTAGTCCGATGCGTTGAGCGCCATGTTCGCGTTCTGCTCCACCAAGAGGATGGTGGTGCCGCGCTCGCGGTTGATGCGCACCACGATCTCGAAAATCTCGCGCGTGAGCTTGGGCGACAGGCCCAGGCTCGGCTCGTCGAGCAGGATGAGATCGGGAGCGGCCATGATGGCGCGCGAAATCGAGAGCATCTGCTGCTGACCGCCCGAGAGCAGCCCGGCGTCCTGGTGGGCGCGCTCCTGAAGGATGGGGAAGTAGCGGTACACGGCTTCCATGTCGCGCGCAATGCCGTCGCGATCCTTGCGCGTGTAGGCGCCCATGACGAGGTTGTCGTGCACGGTGAGCAGCGGGAACACCTCGCGGCCCTCGGGCACGTGCGACAGGCCCTGCTGCACGATGTGCGCCGGGTCCCGGGCGGTGATGCTCTCGCCCTTGAACTCGATGCTGCCCTTGCGCGGATCGATGATGCCGGAGATGGTCTTGAGGATGGTGGTCTTGCCCGCGCCGTTGGAGCCGAGCACGGTGGCGATTTCGCCGCGGCGCACCTGCAGGCTCACGCCGCGGATGGCCTTGATCGGCCCGTAGGCCGATTCGACGTTCAGCAGCTTCAGCACGGGCGTCTCGCTCACGCCGGGCGGGTTCTGGCTCATATTCTTTCCCCTTCTCCCTCTGGGAGAGGGTAGGGGTGAGGGCCTCGTCGCAGTGACGACATATCGTCCACCGAGCCCAGGTAAGCCTCGATCACGCCGGGGTGGTTCTGCACCTCGCGCGGCGTTCCCATCGCCAGCACCTCGCCCATGTTCATTGCCAGCACGCGGTCCGACACCTTGGACACCAGCGTCATGTCGTGTTCGACCATCAGCACCGTGATGCCGAGGTCGTTCTTGATGTCCTGTATCCAGAACGCCATGTCTTCAGTCTCTTCCACGTTCAGGCCCGACGATGGCTCGTCCAGCAACAGCAGCTTGGGCTCCGTGCACAGTGCCCGCGCCAGTTCGACGACTTTGCGCACCCCGTACGGCAGACCCGCGACCATCGAGTCGCGATAGTGCTGCAGGTCGAGAAAATCGATGATTCGCTCGGTCTTCTCGCGCGCCTCGATCTCGGCGCGGCGTGTCTTGCCGGTGAAGAATATGTCGCTCCACAGGCCGGTCCTGCGATGCGTGTGGCGGCCGATCAGCATGTTCTGCAGCACGGTGGCGTATTCGAACAGCTCGATATTCTGGAACGTCCGCGCAATGCCCAGCGACGCGATCTGGTGCGGCGGCTGCTCGGTCAGCACCTTGCCCTCGAATTCGATGGTGCCGTTGGTGGGCGTGTAGATGCGGCTGATGAGGTTGAACACGGTGGTTTTGCCTGCGCCGTTGGGCCCGATCAGCGTGAACACCTCGCCGCGCTGCACGTCGAAGCTCACGTTGTTGACGGCCAGCACGCCGCCGAAGCGCACGCTGAGGTTTTTTGCGGAGAGCAACACGTTGGGTTGTCCGGTCTGGTTCGACTGCGGGTTCATTGGCGCTCCAAGCCGGCAGGCGCGGTGTCGGGGCGACGGGCCGTGGACGGCGGGTGGCCGATTCCGCTCGTGTCCCCCGCCGCCGGGAGGGCGGCTCCTCCTTGACCTCGCTGCATCAGCCACCCGCCATCCACGGCCCTTGGCGCAGCGTTGGTTCTCTCGACGCATCGAACACCCGCAACGTTGGCAGGATGAGGGCGGCGGGGCGCTCTACGCAGCGGAATAAAGGAGGAGCCGCCCTCCCGGCGGCGGGGGACATCCGCGGAGTAGAGTGCCCCGTTGCCCTGATCCCGCGCGGTGATGGTGGTCTTCATTTGAGCCTGTCCGATTTCTGGAAGGACTTCTGCCGCTTGAACAGGCCCCTGCGATAAAAGGGGAACAGCTGCAAGTACGTCCGCACCTTCAGCCAGCGGCCATAAATGCCCAACGGCTCGAACATCACGAAGGCGATCAGCACGGCGCCGTAGACCAGGCCCTGCAGGCCGGGCGCCTGGCCGATGACCGGCGGCAGGTAGTCCTTGGTCAGGGCGATGACCTGCGGCATGGAGATCAGGAAGATCGCGCCCAAAAACGCGCCATGCACCGAGCCCAGGCCGCCGATCACCACCATCAGCAACAGGTCGATGGATTGCAGGATGTTGAACTGGTCGGGCGAGATGAACGATAGCTTGTGCGCATACAGCGCCCCGCCAATGCCGGCCAGCGCGGCCGAGAGCGCGAACGACAGCGTCTTGTAGCGTGCAAGGTGGATGCCCATGCTCTGCGCGGAGATTTCTGAGTCGCGGATGGCCACGAAAGCGCGGCCGGTGGGCGAGCGCAGAAGGTTGAGTATCGCCAGGGTGGAGACCACGGCGATGACGAGGCACAGGAAGTAGAAGCCCGTCGCCGAATCGACCTTGTAGCCAAAGAGGTCCGGGTGCTTCACGTGAATGCCCGAGTTGCCGCCTGTGACCGATTCCCAGCGCGCCAGCACCTCCTCGACGATGAAGCCGAAAGAAAGGGTGGCGATGCCCAGGTAGATGCCTTTCACGCGCAGCGCGGGCAGGCCGACGACCACGCCGACCGCCGCCGATAGAAGGCCCGCCAAGGCCAGCGCGATGGGGAAGGGCACGCCCATGTTCACGAACACCGCCTGGGTGTACGCGCCGACGCCGAGAAACGCCGCATGCCCGATGGAGAACAGCCCCGTAAAGCCCGCGAGCAGCATCAAGCCCAGGCCCACGATGGAATAGATCAGCACGAAGGTGAGCTGGGCCAGGTAGTACTCGGCGAATATCCAGGGCGCGGCCAGCAGCACCAGCATCAGCAGGCCATACCAGAAGACATGGCCACCATGCTTGGCCAGTTTGATGTCCTGCCCGTAATCGGTCTTGAATATGAAACGCATGTTGTTGTTCTTCTGGTCAGACCTTCTTGCGCAGCTTCTCGCCGAACAGGCCGTTGGGCTTCACCATCAGCATGATCAGCACCACGATGTAGGCCGCGATGTCCTTGAAGCCTTGCGGCAGGTAGAAGCCCGACAGAGACTCGACGATGCCGATGATCAAGCCGCCGACGATCGCGCCGGGCAGGCTGCCGAAACCGCCGACCACGGCGGCAGGGAAGGCCTTCAGCCCGATGAAGCCCATGTTGGCGTGCACGAAGGTGATGGGCGCCAGCAGCAGGCCCGCCACCGCGGCGACCGAGGCGGCAAGGCCCCACACCAGGCCGTTGAGCCGCTTGACGGGGATGCCCATGTAGTACGCGGCCAGCTGGTTCTGCGAGGACGCCTGCATGGCGATGCCGACCTTGCTGTACTTGAACACGGCAAACAGCAACGCGCACAACACGGCAGTGGCCGCGATCACGACCATCTGCTCGGCGTTGAGCACCAGCGGGCCGGCGTTCCAGATCTGATCCTTGTACGGCACGGGCAGGGAATGCGTCTCCGTGCCGATATTAGGGATCATGGTGATCAGCCCGCGCGCCACGTAGCCGATGCCGATGGTGAGCATGACGATGGAGAACGCGGGCTGCCCCAGGATGGGTCGGATCACGACGCGCTCCAGCAGCACGCCGAACAGCGCCATGGCGCCGATCGCGCTGACCACCGCCAGCCAGAACGGAAAGCCCATGAAGGTCATGGACGCCAGGCCCAGGAAGGCGCCGAGCATCATCAGCTCGCCCTGAGCAAAGCTCACGGTTTCGGTGGCCTTGTAGATGAGCACGAACCCCAGGGCGATCAGGCCGTAGATGCACCCCTGGGAGATGCCGCTGATCACCAGTTGAACGAATTGCACCGTCTCTCCATTTATCCTGTGGGGAGCTCGGTTATAGCTGGGCGCGGGCCGCAGCGTGTACAGGGTTGGCCCGAATCCGTCAGTCGTAGAGTGCCAATAACTCGCGCGTATACGCCTCGACGTTCGCCGGATTGGCCACGTCGAGCTGCGCCAGCAAGACCCTGGCTTTTCCCCGATATGAGGCCAACTCACTGTCGTGCCGCCGGAAAGCATCGAGCAGGACCTGGCCGCCCTGCTGGGCCTCGAATTCCGGGTAGTAGTAGCCGTAGTCCTTCAGCAAGGCGGAGTTGTGGACCAGCGGGTAGCCGCCATAGAGCGCCTCGTAGTAGAGGTAGTTCTGCTCGTTTTCCCATTGGTGGGACACGATGCAGTCGCCGTCGCGCGCCATCTGCTGGTACGTGGGCAAGCGCCCTTCGAAAGTGGCGACCCCATGGGTCACCACGTCCAGGCTGCGGGCGAAGTGCAGGAAGGTCTCGTGGTCCTTGATGTGCAAGGTGTTCATCACGCGCATGTGCTCGAGGAACGCGGGTTGCGCCCGGTACGCTTCCTCGCACACCAGCATCGGCACGAAGCTGGTCTTCACCATGCACATGTTGGGCTCGAAAATGCAGACCCGCCAGCGCCGGCGGCCCGGCTGGTACCCGAACGGCTGGTCCTTTGGCAGCCCGGCGATGCCGCGGTCGAAGAAGTAGGGCGTCCACAGGTGGGGCAGGAACTTCACCGGCGCGCGTGTCGTGAGCGCGAAGTAGTCCTTGCAGCTGCGCACATACTGCGCAAGCGTCCACACCGCGTCGTATTCTTTGTCGCTCACCAGGGCGCCGGCAGCCTTGCCGAACATCGCGCGCTCGATGTCGATGACGTAGTCGTTGCCCACGCGCATCCAGGCAACCCGCCCGCCCCTGGCGCGGAAGGCGGCGACCCATTCGCCCGGCAGCAGCGAGCTCATCTCGATCACCACGTCCAATGACTGAAGCGCTTCAGCCAGCGACAGCACCGCGATGCCGGAGCCCTGCAGCATGAGGCCGTCGGAGACGGTCGGGGTGTCTCCACCGTTCACCAGGACGGCCCGCTTCACGGCCGGCGACTTGTTCAGCAACTGCACGAGGAAGGCGCAGTTCTGGAAAATGCCGTTCTCCCACACCGACTGCTCGCCCGGTCGGACATGCAGGGTGACGCCGACTCGCAGCTTGCCTCTAGATGTCGCCAAGGCGGTCTCCCAGCAAGTGCTCGATGCGGTCGGAATAGGCTTTGACATTCACCGGATGCCGAGGATCAAGGGTGGCAAGATGCGATGCCGCGTGGGAGCGATAGTCGTCCCACCAACCCGGCTCGCGTGCCCATGCCTGCAGCAGCACGCGTCCGCCTTCGATGGCCCCGAAATCCTGGTAGTGCAGGCCCACACCCGCTTCTTGCAGATACGGGGAGTTGTGCACAAGCGGATAGCCGCCGTAGAGGGCGTCGTAGTAGGCGTAGTTGAGCCCGCACTCCCATTGGTGGGACATGACCGCGTCGATGCGGTTGTTCGTCATGCACTCCACAAAGGGTAGTCGCGGCTCGTAGCTGGCCTTGTGGCCGCGGGTGAGATCCAGGTGGGACGCGAATGCGTTGAAGGTGGCGTGCTCCTTCATGTGGAAGGTGTTCATCACCATCATCAGCTCGATCGCCTCGCTGCGCTCCCGGAAAGCCGACTCGCACGCAAGCATGGGAATGAAGCAGTTCTTCACCACCGAGATGTTGGGCTCGAAGATTCCGACGCGCCACGCCTTGCCAGCCTGCGGCTTGAAACCGAAGGGTCGGCCGCTGACCCGGGCCGTATCGATCTGCGGCTGCAGGAACGCTGGCGACCAGATATGCGGCATGGCGACCACCGGAACGCGCGTGACAGTCCGCAGCAGCGGGGCACTGGTCTTCATGTGATGCGGCAGGGTCCACACCTCATCCCAAGGTGTCCCGATGAAAACCGTGCCGCCGCTGCGCCCGAAGATCGGGTTGTGGGCCTGGTCCCCATACGTGTGGCCGACGAGGAATGCCACCACGCGAGTGCCGAGCGCCTTCACATGGCGCACCCACTCCAGGGGTAAGCTGGCACCGAATTCGATCACCAGATCGAGGTCATGCGTGAGGTCCTGGTGTCTGGCCACGGGAAAGTCGAGGCCCGGCACCCGCGCATCGGGCGGCAGTGTCTCGGCCGTGCCCGTATTGAGCAGAACAACTTGGCCCACCGTGGGGCTTGACGCGAGCAATTGCGCGAGCAGCAGCAGGTTCTGATTCAACCCGCTGTTCCATATGCTGGTGCCCGCATCGATGGCGATGGAGATTCCGACACGTGCTTTCCTCATGCGCAGCGCTCAGGTGAGGGGTTGCTGCAACAGGCCATGGAGCAGCGAATGGTAGCGGCGCATCACCTGCTCGTTGGTCGGCAGGAAGCGATCGATGAGCCTGCGCTGTTCATCGCGGTACGACTCCCAATTCGCGTCATGGGCCTCCAGCGCGTGCAGCAACTGGGACCCGCCCACGTCGACGTCGTGGCCCGGGTAGTAGTAGCCAAGGTCGCTCACGAGGTGCGCGTTGTGCACGAGCGGGTAGCCCTGCCAGCACACTTCCAGGTAGAAGTAGTTCAGCGGGTTTTCCCACTGGTGCGAAATCACCGCGTCGGTCATCTGCGAGAGGAATTGCGGCGTCTCGTGGCGGCAGACGAAAGAAGCCTTGTGCTGCTGGACGATGTCCAGCTTGGTCATGATCGCGACGAACTCTTTGCTTTGTGTCGCCAGACGCTCCGCGTTCGTCACGTGCAGGTAGGAAATGAGCTCGGGCCGCTTTCGAAAGGCCAGTTCGGCGATGAAGACCGGATAGAGGCAGAACTTGACGACGTTGATGTTCGGTTCCATCACGGTCAGCCGCCGCGGGCCCTCTCGCGGGCGGTATTCGCCGCCTTGCGGATAGGCCGAACAGCGCTCGGTGATGAACATCGGGTCCCACACGAAGGGAACCACTTCGGCCGGTCGGCGTCGCAGCGTGGTGAAGTAGCCCTGGCTGATATTGGCCACCTGCGGGATCATCCAGATCGCGTCGTAGCGCTGGTTGACAAACAGGTCCGGGCTGATGGCGCCCGTGGCGAACAGCATTGATTCCATGGCGTGCACATACTCGAACCCGCAGCAGTACGACACCAGGCGCGTGCCTCGCGCCTTGATGTAGTCGGTTTGCTGCGGCCCGATCTGGCCGCCCAGTTCGATGAGCACGTCGAGGTCGTCTTTGACCTCCTCGAACGACACAGCCGGCCAGCGCTCGCGATCCCACGGCAGGGCGGAGGTCAGCGGAATGTGGGTCGTATTGACGAGGCGAACGGGCCCCACGCCAGGACAGCGCCTGAGCGCTTCGGCTAAAAACACCGCGTTCTGCTTGATGCCGTTATTCCACAGCGTCTCGCCCTCTGAGCCCAGGCCGATGGTGATGCCGATGCGAAGCGCGCCCATCACCTGCTCACAGGCGCGGAGCCCGGCTCCAGCCAGCCGTACTGCACGTGCCTGCGAATGATCAGGCAGCCAGGCGGGGAGTCGATCAGGGAAACAGACGCGCCCGGATCGGCTGGCGCCGTGTAGACGGTGAAGGTAGGCAAGAGCCGCGAGACGGAATAGCCCTTCAATTCAACGCTGGCAACACTCTCGCATGTATAGGGCGCGACCGAAATGCGTTCGGCCGCCACCGTGCAGCCGTCCTTGCCATGAGGCACCGTCGTGATCGTCGCCGCAAGTGATTGGTGGCCAAGGCTCACACCCATCATGGAGAAGAAAGGCCCGGCATCGGGCTGTGCGCGATCCCAATCGACCAGCACATCGTGGGCGGTGGCGCCCGCGACGGCGAGGCTGGACAGGCGCTCGATCACCGGCAGGCATTGCTTCACGCCGACGCTGCGTGCTGCCTGAGCCAGCAGGTTTTCGGCAGGGCGCGAAGGCGAAGTCTGGGCATATCCGTTGGCGGCCAATGCAAGCGACAAGACGAAGAAGGCGCGCTTCATCGCGTGGATTATTGACGGCGCGTTCCGGATTGCGTCTAGGCCGGAAGACCTAGGCCCTGCGACATATTGCCCAGCTGCCCGCTTTGCTTGTGGAATGAGCCTGATGGGGTTCCCATTTTTTCGTTGAAGGCGCTCATGCATAAATCGACAAACAAGCCGGGCAAGAGAGTGTTCAAAAACTATCTGCTTGCGCGGATAGCCGTACCACACAGGCTGGCAAGCATGCACAAGGTGCGTCTGGCCACGCGGCGGGGGCTGCTTCACCGCCTGATGGCGTCCATCGGTGTGTTCTGGATCCCTGGTGCAGCCCTGATGTCTGCCATGTTGCCGGCGACGGCGCAGTTGTCGAATACCCCGGACGCAAATGGCTGCTACAACCCAGTAGTACAGCCAAGTACTGGCGCACCAAGCACCTACTACTACCGGACCTCAGAGAACGTTATCGTTGCTTCCCACGAATCGGATTGGTGCGATGTCAGGCTGTCAACCACGACGAGCTCTCTCTCGTCGGGCATCAGCTCACTGTCCACCTCGACGTTCTCCCTTTCAAGCTCAGTGAGTTCGCTGAGCACCTCGACGTCCTCCTTGTCAAGCTCGGTGAGTTCGCTGAGCACCTCGACGTCTTCCCTATCAAGCTCGGTCAGTTCGCTGAGCACGTCGACGTCCTCCCTGTCAAGCTCGGTGAGTTCGCTGAGCACCTCGACGTCTTCCTTGTCAAGCTCGGTCAGTTCGCTGAGCACGTCGACGTCTTCCCTGTCGAGCTCGGTCAGTTCGCTGAGCACGTCGACGTCTTCCCTGTCGAGCTCGGTGAGTTCGCTGAGCACGTCGACGTCTTCCCTGTCAAGCTCGGTGAGTTCGCTGAGCACGTCGACGTCCTCGTTGTCAAGTTCGGTCAGTTCGCTGAGCACGTCGACATCTTCCTTGTCGAGCTCGGTAAGTTCACTGAGCACGTCGACGTCTTCCCTATCGAGCTCGGTCAGTTCGCTGAGCAGCTCGACGAGTTCGTTAAGCACGTCAACGTCCACGGGCATTAGCTCCCTGTCGACCGCGATCGGCTCGATCAACAGGAGCATCGTTTCGCTTTCCACATCGACTTCCACCGCAACCAGCTCCTTGTCGACTTCGACATCGACGGCGACGCAATCGCTTTCGACGTCAGCCTCAACTGCCACCAGTTCTTTGTCGACCGCCACAGCGACCGCAATTCAATCGCTCTCCACTTCGACCTCGACGGGGATCGGCTCGCTATCGACCGGACTCAGCACCACCAACGACAACTTGAGCAGCCTGTCCACCACACTCCGGCCGATCACGGGATCCGCTGAAGCGGCCAACGCGTCGGGCGCCACCGTCGCCCCTACGACCGTGGGCGGCGGCACACAAGGCGTCGTTCAAACGCGCGGTCCAAGCGGCAACGCGATCTCGACAATCGGCACGGCGGGCAGCACCACCGCGACCGGCATGGACACGACGGCCAGCGGTGTGGGCGCCAGTGCCAACGGCGATGGGGCCAGCGCGTACGGCGCCTGGGCATCCACCCAGGGTGAGAACACCACTGCGATCGGCTTCCGCGCCGTGGCGAAGTTCGCCGGCTCCGTCGCCATCGGCCACAATGCGCGCGCGGTCGCGGACCCGGCCACCGCGGTCGGCGATAACTCGTTGGCGTCCGGCAACGATTCCGTAGCTTTGGGCGCTAGCGCGCAGGCAACAGGCAATCGAGCTGTAGCGCTGGGCGCATTCTCCGTCGCTGACCAGCCGAACACGGTTTCAGTCGGCTCGCCGGGCGAAGAACGGCGCATCACCAACGTGGCTCCGGGCGTTCAGGCTACGGATGCGGTCAACGTCTCGCAATTGCGTGACGTCAGCCGTATTGCGTATTCAGGCACGGCATTGAGCCTGGCCATGTCGGGCGCCGTCATGCCGGACCTGGCGAGCGGCGAGCTCGGCATTGCGATGGGCGTCGGCAACTACAGGGGCTATTCCGCGATGTCGTTGCGGATGCAGGGCAGCACCCAAGGCGGCCTTAGCTGGGGCGTGGGCGTGGCCTCGACCGGCAAGGAATGGGGGGTGCAAATGGGCATGGGCCTCAAGTGGAAGTAGCCTTGGTTTAGGGTGTAATTGATGGATGCAGGCAACCGTCCATGTCGAAAAGCTCGGGCCCGTCACGGTGGTGGCGCTCGACCGTTCCGAATTCCGCAATGCGGTCGATGCCGCGACAGCGCGCGCATTGCACCAGGCCTTCATCGCGTTCGAAGCGGACGCTGAGGCCACCGTGGCCGTGTTCCACGGCGCCAACGGCCATTTCTGCGCGGGGTGGGACTTGCAGCGCGGCGCGGAGCTGGCGCGCCAGCCGGGCGGTGCGAACGCCCTGGCGGATCTGGAGTTCTCCCCCGGCGACACTCAGCCATTGGCACCGATGGGCCCCTCGCGTCTCGTGCTGTCCAAGCCCGTGATCGCCGCCGTCAGCGGCGCGGCCGTCGCGGGCGGCATGGAGTTGGCCCTGTGGTGCGACATGCGCGTGATGGAAGAGGACGCCTACTTCGGCGTCTATTGCCGCCGCTTCGGCGTACCCCTGATCGACGGGGGCACGGTGCGGCTGCCGCGACTCATCGGCATGGGGCATGCGATGGACCTGATCCTCACCGGCCGCAAGGTCGAAGCGGCCGAGGCGCTGCAGATGGGCCTGGCCAATCGCGTCGTGCCCAAGGGCGGCGCGCGCGACGCGGCGATCGAGCTCGCCCTGCAACTCGCCAAATTCCCGCAGAAGACCATGTTGTCGGACCGCATGAATGCCTACGAGCAATGGGACAAGCCCTTGATCGAGGCACTGCACGCGGAGTGGGAACGAAGCAAGCACCGCATCGCCGACGGACTCGAGGGTGCGGCGCGCTTTGCCGGCGGCGAGGGACGCCACGGCAAGTTCTGATGCGGGACCAAGTGGGGTGGCGCGCGCTGCGGCGCGGCAGGCGGTACCCGGCAGCGGCTCATACTGTGGCGGTCTTCGCTTCGCTACGACTTCGCGAAGCGGCTCGGCCTGGGGACGGCGCCGTACAACTCGCTACGCGCCTTCGGCTCTTCGCTCAAACAGGTACGGCGAGTCAGTTACGAAGCGCTGCGCGCCCGTCCCCAGGCCAAGCCGCTTCGCCGCCACAGAAATCGCCGCCGCCGGGTACCGCCCGCCGCGCCGCGAGAGTGGTGGTATTCCACCGGTGGCGTGCCTACCCTGTTGGCTGCAAATCCGCGTGCGGGTAGGCCATGACGCGCGATCAGACGATGCGCCTGCGGTGAGTGGTTTTGCGCTCGGCGCGAAGCGCTTCGTGAACATTCTCATCTCGCTTGTTTGAACGAAGCGGCCTCAGGGCGCGTAGTGAAATGGTATGGACGCCTCCCACCCCTCACGAGTGTGGGAAGAGTCAGCGAGCCAAGCTGATGGAATTCTTCGCCCGCCTGCAGCCCAGCCGCATCGTGATGGAGGCCTGCGGTGGCGCCCACCACTGGGGCCGCGAGCTGGCCAAACTGGGCCACCAGGTCGAGTTGCTGC
>Ga0255338_1001095_pt1 | contig 58485 bp, 47 predicted proteins | sample MeOH1_35cm_T4_19_FD_203715 | JGI IMG/M metagenome (GOLD analysis project Ga0255338, IMG submission 203715) | Sandy soil microbial communities from University of British Columbia, Vancouver, Canada - MeOH1_35cm_T4_195 | ecosystem: Engineered > Artificial ecosystem > Sand microcosm > Unclassified ... | reverse complement strand
ACGATGACTTCACCGATGAAGCCGTCGGCCGTCGAGTAGCCGCCCGACACCGAGAACTCGCCGGTGGGCATTTCCTCGACATCGACATTGACCACGACGCGGTCGGGCGCCGAGCCCGGCTCGTTGCTGATCTTGACGGTCTTGAAGAAGTTCAGGTTCTTCAGGCGGCGCTCGGCACGATCGATGAGCGCCCGGTTATAGGCGTCGCCCTCGCCGAGATCGAACTCGCGGCGGATGACGTAATCACGCGTGCGGATGTTGCCGCGGATGTTGATGCGCTCGATGTAGGCGCGCGCGCCCTCCTCGACCACAAAGGCGAGGTTGATGGTCCTGGTCTCGAAGTTGCGGTCGCCGCGCGGCCGCACGTTGGCGAACGCGAAGCCGCGCTTGGCCGCTTCGATGGTCATCGCCTCGACGCTCTTCTCGACGAGATCGGCGTTGTAGACGCTGCCGGCAGAGAGCTTGAGCCGTCCGCGCAGCAGCGCCGGATCGATCGCCTGCACGTTGGAGACGACATTGACGGTGCCGACGCGGTACTGCGGGCCCTCGTCGATGGTGAAGGTGACAATGAAGCCCTTCTTGGCCGGATCGTATTCGCCGACGGCCGAAATGATGCGGACGTCCGCGTAGCCGTGCTTCAGATAAAAGCGGCGCAGCAGGTCGCGGTCGGCTTCGACGCGATCCGGATCGTAGATATCGGTCGTCTGCAGGAAGCTCAGCCAGTTGCTCTCGGTCGTCTTGATGATGTCCTTGAGCCGGCCATGCGAGAAGGCTTTGTTGCCGACGAAGCGGATGTCCTTCACGCCGGTCTTGTCGCCTTCCTTGATTTCGAAGACGAGGTCGACGCGGTTGTTCGGCAGTTCGATGATCTTCGGATTGACCTGGACGTCGAAGCGGCCGCTGCGGTTGTAGATCTCGATGATGCGCTGAACGTCGGCCTGCACGGTCGGCTTCGACAACGTGCCGCGCGGCTTCGACTGCACTTCGACCTTGAGCTGGTCGTCCTTGGCCTTCTTGTTGCCTTCGAAGGCGACGCGGTTGATCACCGGGTTCTCGACCACGGTGACCACCAGACGGCCGCCGGCGTGATTGACGCGGACGTCAGAAAACAGACCGGTCGCGTAAAGCGACTTCAAGCCTTCGTCGATCTCGACCGGGCCGAGACGGCCGCCGGGACCGGGACGGAAATAGGAGCGCACGGTGTCGGCTTCGACCCGGCGGTTGCCTTGAACGGAAATCGAGCTCGCAGACTGGGCGACGGCACTGCCCGGAGCAGCAAGTTCAACGGCAGCGGCGCCCATAAGAATACCGGCGACGACCAACCATCGAAGGGTCAGTCCCCCAACCAACCGCACACACAGTCTCATGCGCTACGCGCCTTTCGATCCTTGCAGTCGCCACGCCCAGCGACCACCCCACGCTCAAGGAATCGACCGAAGTCGGCCTATCTTCCGCACGCTTTGTACAAGCTTTTATCCTCCTGGCAAACGAAACTGCCAGGTCGACTTTTCCTTTCCCCTCAAAAAGTTGCCTGAAGGCAACGGTTACGAAGTGGCGAGGTGGAGGATGTCATTAAAGGTTGCAAAAATCATCAACATCACAACGATCGCGAGCCCGATCCGGAACCCGACTTCCTGGGCGCGCTCGGACAACGGACGGCCGCGGACGGCTTCAATTCCATAGAACAAAAGGTGACCACCGTCGAGCAGCGGGATGGGGAACAGGTTCAAGAGGCCGATCGACACCGACAGCACCGCCGTTAGGTGCAGGAGTGCCACAAAACCCGCGGTCGCCACCTGCCCCGACACCTGGGCGATACGGATCGGCCCGCCGAGCTGATCGGCGGCTTCCCGCCCGGCGAAAATCCCGCCGATATAGGACAGGGTCCGGTCGACCACGAACCAGGTCTCCTGGGCGCCGGCGACCACGGCGGCCACCGGCCCGAAGGTCTGGGTCTTCACGTCGCCCGGGGCCATCGAGCGGCTGATGCCGAGCACGCCGACCCGGTGCACGTTACCGAAATTGTCCTTGAGCTCGCGCAGCTCCGGCGTCGCCTTCAACGTCAGGCGGGCGCCGCCGCGATCGACCTCGATGGAAAGCGGCTCGCCGGCGCTGGTGCTGACGATACGCTGCATGTCGGAGAAGCTCTCGATCTTCTCCTTGCCGATGCCGACCACCAAGTCGCCGGGCTGGAAGCCGGCGGCCGCGGCCGCGCTGTTCGGCTGGATCTGATCGACGCGCGCGCTGGTGATCTGCTTGCCGACGGTCATGAAGATGGCGGCGAAGATCGCGATGGCGAGGATGAAATTCGCGATCGGGCCGGCCGCGACCACGGCGGCGCGCGGGCCCACAGGCTTGTGCAGGAACGAGACCTTCTTCTCGGCTTCCGACATGGCGGCCGCGGCCTCGTGATCGGGCACGCTCGCAGCATTGTCGTCGCCGAGGAATTTTACGTAGCCGCCGAGTGGGATGGCGGAGAGCTTCCAACGGGTGCCGTAACGGTCGTTGAAGCCGACGATCTCGGGGCCGAAGCCGATCGAGAAGGCTATTACCTTCACACCGCACCAGCGGGCCACCAAGAAGTGGCCAAGCTCATGAAAGAACACGACAATCGTCAGCACGAACAGGAATGGGACGAGATAGCCGATAAGGCCGCCGCCGAAGGCCGAGAGGCTTGCCATGATATCCATGTGCGTCGTCTGTCCTTGTCCCGGCGCCCGTCGGCGCCCGTCAACATTACCCAACGTTTACTAGGATGCCTTTACGGCAATTTCGGGCAAGAGCTCCCGGGCCAGCGATCTTGCATCATGGTCAATGGCCAACGCCATTTCGATGGTCATCGGTTCGGCGAGCAATCCCCGCTTTTCGGCGGCGTTGAGCGTCGCCTCGACTAGGCCCGGAATACCCAGGAACGAAATCCGGCCGGCGATGAACTCGGCCACGGCCACCTCATCGGCCGCGTTGAGCACCGTGGGGGCTGCCCCACCCCGCTCCATCGCCCGGCGGGCGAGCGCCAGCGCCGGGAAGCGGACGAGGTCTGGCTCCTCGAAGGTTAGTTCGCGCACTCGCGCAAGATCGAGACGCGGGGCCGGCCCTTCCAGCCGATGCGGCCAAGCCAGGCAATGCGCGATCGGAATGCGCATGTCCGGCGCGCCAAGCTGTGCCACTACCGAGCCATCGGTGTACTCGACCATGCCGTGGATCACCGATTGCGGATGCACCAGCACATCGATCTCGTTCGGCTTCAGCGTGAACAGATGATGCGCCTCGATCAACTCGAGACCCTTGTTCATCAGGCTGGCGGAATCGATGGTGACCTTCGGCCCCATCGACCAATTGGGATGGCGCAGCGCCTGCTCCGGCGTCGCCGCGCGGATCGCGTCCTGAGTCCAGGTCCGGAACGGCCCGCCAGACGCCGTCAGGATCACACGGCGCACGCCCTCGCGCGGACCAGCGGTCAGCGCCTGGAAAATGGCGTTGTGCTCGGAGTCCACCGGCAACACGGTCGCGCCGGAGGCCGCGGCGCGGCGCATGAACAACGCGCCCGCGCACACCATGCATTCCTTGTTGGCGAGCGCGACGGTCGCGCCGCGTTCGATCGCCGCCAGTGTCGGCTTCAAGCCGACCGCACCCGCGATCGCCGCCATCACCCAGTCGGCCGGCTGCTCGGCTGCCTCGACGAGTGCATCGGCGCCGGCCGCCGCTGTAATCCCCGAGCCGGACAGCGCATCCTTGAGGTCGCGATAAGCCGCGTCGTCGGCAACGACGGCGACGCGCGCGCCGACGTCGCGCGCAATTTTCGCCAGCGCACCGGCGTTGCGGCGCGCGCTGATCGCCTGCACGCGATAACGCGACGGCTCGCGCTTGATGAGATCCAGGGTACTGGCGCCGATCGAGCCGGTGGCGCCGAGAATGGTGATGCTGCGTTCGCCGTCGGCAGGCCGCGGCATGCGAGGCAGCCGTCCGAGCGCCGTCATGGCGACCACGCCAACAGACCACGCGCGGCGTGGTCGAAGCCGTCGCGCATGACACCGAAGACGCAGGCAGCAACCGCCGCGGCCCAGAAGCCGTCGAGCCGATCCATCACCCCGCCGTGGCCGGGAATGAGTTGGCTCGCGTCCTTCGCACCGAAGCGACGCTTGACCCAGGATTCCAACAGGTCACCGGCTTGCGACAGCATGGATAGCATCAACGCGACAATCGCGATTGCGATCCAGTTGAAGGTGCCGAAATAGTGCGCCAGCGCGAGGCTCACCAGCACCGCACCGGCCGTGCCGGCAATGGCGCCCGACCAGGTTTTCTTCGGGCTGATCGCCGGGCACAGTTTGGGGCCGCCGAAGGTGCGGCCGGCAAAGTAAGCGAAAATGTCGGTCGACCACACGATCGCGAACAACAAGCCGATCGCGAACAGCCCGTAATCCGGATCGTCGCGCAGCACGACCGGCGCCAGCAGCATCAGGCCGGCATAAACGACGCCGGCGATGACCCAGGCCCGGCACCTCCGCGGCGCGAAGACCGCGGCGGCAAAGGCCGCGAGCGCGACCATCATCAGCGCGGCGATCGGCCGGTGCAGCCAGACGACGAACGTGGCGATGCCGAGCGCACCAGCCGCGCTCACGAACATCACGCGGTGCCCCGCGCCGGCGACGAGCGTGGTCCACTCCCACAAAACGGCAATGGCCGCGACACCCCAGAACAGCGCGAAAGGCCAGCCGCCGAAGTAAGCGGCGCCAATCGCGATCGGCGCCAGCACCACGGCGGAAGCGATGCGGAGCGTGAGGTTGCTCGTCCCCGCGGGTTGCGCCGTGCCGGACACGGGATTTGTCACCGGCTCAGGATCCGGTCTTGGCAACGAGGCCACCGAACCGCCGTTCGCGCTGCTGATATTCGCTGATCGCCGCCTCGAGCGTGACGCGGTCGAAATCCGGCCAATTGGTCGGTACGAAGACCAATTCGCTATAGGCCGACTGCCAAAGCAGAAAATTGGACAGACGCTGCTCGCCGCTGGTGCGGATGATGAGATCGGGATCGGGCAGATCGGGCGCGTCGAGGAACGAGCCGAGCGCCTCCATCGACACATCCGACGGCTTCATGCGGCCGGCTGCGACTTCGTCGGCGAGGTGGCGCGCGGCGCGCACGATCTCTTGACGCGCGCCGTAATTGAAGGCGACAACCAAGGTGAGCCCGGTGTTGTTCTTGGTCAGCTCTTCGGCTTCGGTGAGCAGGCGCCCGATATCGGGGTCGAGCCCTTCGCGCTCACCGATGATGCGTACGCGCACGTTGCTCTTGTGCAGCTCGGCGAGGTCGTTGCGGATGAAGCGGCGCAACAGGCCCATCAGTTCGCCGATCTCGGAGGCCGGACGCGACCAGTTCTCGGCGCTGAAGGAAAAAATGGTGACGATCTGAATGCCGATCTCGCCGGCGGCACGGATAGTCCGACGCAACGCCTCGACCCCGCGGCGGTGTCCCTCGGCCCGCGGCAGGCCGCGCGCCGCAGCCCACCGGCCGTTGCCGTCCATGATGATGGCGACGTGGCGCGGCACGGTGAAGACCGGCGCGGCGGCTTGCGGTTGTTCGGCCTCGGACATTACGCGGACCTCAGACCGTGAGGATCTCCTTTTCCTTGGCGGCAAGAAGATGGTCAATGTCGGCGATGCCGGCATCGGTCGCCTTCTGGATCTCGGCCGAATGGCGGTCGTGATCGTCCTTGCTGATGGCGTGGTCTTTCTCGAGCTTCTTGATCAGGTCCATGGCGTCGCGGCGCACGTGACGCACGGCGACGCGCGCCGTCTCGGCATATTTATGCGCGATCTTGACGAGTTCCTTGCGGCGCTCCTCGTTCAGTTCCGGAATGCGCAAGCGGATGGTCTGGCCTTCGGTCGCCGGCGACAGGCCGAGGTTGGAATCGACGATCGCCTTTTCCACGGCCTTCACCAACGAGCGGTCCCACACGTTGACCGAGATGAGCCGCGGCTCCGGCACGGTGACGCTCGCGCATTGCTGCAACGGCATCTGCGCGCCGTAAGCGTCGACCATCACCGGATCGAGCAGATGCGCCGAGGCGCGTCCCGTACGCAGGCCCGACAACTCGGTCTTGAGCACGGCGCTCGCGCCCTGCATGCGGCGTTTGATCTCGTTGATGTCGTAAGTGGCAGTCGCCATGGCGATCCCCCGAATTCAGCGCCGCCATCTCATGCGATGGCATGGCCTCTTTAACTCCGCCGGCACCTAGCCGACGACGGTCGCGCGGCCTTTGCCGCGCAAGACGGATTCGATGGCGCCCTTTTCCGCGATCGAGAACACGATGATAGGCATCCGGTTTTCCCGGGCAAGCGCGAAGGCGGCACCATCCATAACCCGCAAATCCTTCTCGATCGCCTCCTGGTGGCTGAGACGCTCGTAACGCTTGGCTTTCGGGTCTTTCTTGGGATCGGCGGTATAAACGCCGTCCACATTGGTCGCTTTCAGCACGGCCTTCGCTTCGAGTTCCGCCCCGCGCAGCACCGCCGTGGTGTCGGTGGTGAAGAACGGATTGCCGGTGCCGGCCGCCAGTAGAACGACGCGGCCCTTGGCGAGGTTCTTCATCGCGCGCTTGCGGTTGTAGGTCTCGCACACCGTAGGCATCGCCAGCGCGGAAAGGGTACGCGCCTCGTGGCCTGCCCGCTCGATCGCCGCCTCCAGTACCAGGCAGTTCATCACGGTGGCCAACATGCCCATGGTGTCGCCGACCGGACGCGGCACGCCGCTCGCGGAGACTTCGACACCACGGAAGATGTTGCCGCCGCCGACGACCACGCCAAGCTCAACGCCGAGCTTGGTAGTCGCGACGAGATCGGCGGCAATCCGCTCGATCGTTGCCTGTTCGATGCCGAAGTCGCCTGCGCCGGTGAGCGCCTCGCCGGACAACTTGACGATGACGCGTTGATAGATCGGATCACTCATCTTGGTTGCGATCCTTTCGTCATGCGCCAACGCCGTGGCGGCTTGAGAGACCAACTCTAAAAATCAGCCCTGCCCTGCCGCCGCTGCAACTTCCGCGGCGAAGTCGGCTTCCTGCTTCTCGATCCCTTCGCCGAGCGCGTAGCGCACGAAGCCGGTGATCTTGATCGGACCGCCGACCTTACCTTCGGCCTCCTTCACCGCCTGCGCAACGCTCTTGGCCGTGTCGTGCACATAGACTTGCTCGAGCAGGCAGACCTCCTTGTAGAAGGTCTTCAGGCCCGACTCGACGATCTTGTCGATCACGTTCTCAGGCTTGCCCTGCTGACGGAATTTGTCGGCGAGCACGTCCTTCTCGCGCTTGACCACGGCCGGATCGAGGCCAGACGGATCGAGCGCTTGCGGGTTCGCGGCGGCGATATGCATCGCGATCATGCGGCCGAGCGCGACGAGCTCGCTCTTGTTGCCGGACGATTCGAGCGAGACGAGCACGCCGATCTTGCCGAGACCTTCGGTGACCGAGTTGTGCACGTACTGGCCGATGGCGCCCTGCTTCACATCGAGCGAGGCGGCGCGGCGCAGCGTCATGTTCTCGCCGATCTTGGCGACGGTGTTGGCGATGGCGTCGGCAATGGTGATGTCGCCGACCTTGGTCGCCTTGATCATCTCGACGTCGGTGCCGGCGGTAAGCGCGACATCCGCGATCATCGCGACGAGGCCCTGAAAGAGATCGTTGCGCGCGACGAAGTCGGTCTCGGAGTTCACCTCGACGACGACGCCCTTGATGCCGGCAACCTTTGCGCCGATCAGGCCTTCGGCCGCGACGCGACCAGCCTTCTTGGCGGCTTTCGAGAGGCCCTTCTTGCGCAGCCAGTCCTGCGCGGCGGTCATGTCGCCGGCAGTCTCCGTGAGCGCGGCCTTGCAATCCATCATGCCGGCGCCGGTCGACTCGCGCAGCTCCTTGACCATTCCTGCGGTGATATTAGCCATCGAATCATTCCTTCATGCGTGAGCAGCGGCGCCGTCACCGGCGCCGCGCAAAACCTACCGAGCCTGCACGACGGCGGAATTACTCGGCCGTCAGTTCCTTGGCCTTGGCGATCCAGCCCGGCACGCGGGCCGGCAGACCCACCTCTTCGCCAACGTTGTGCGCGGCCTTCTCGTTAAGCTCGGCAATCTGCGAGTAGTGGAAGATACCGAGATCGTTGAGCTGCTTCTCGATCGCCGGCGACACGCCGGGCAGCTTCTTGAGATCGTCGGCAACGCCACGCGGGCCGGGCAACTGCTCGAAGCCGAGATCGCCCGCGGCTGGCTGCGTCGGGATCTCTTCCGCGATGACCGGCTTTTCCTGGGCGCCGACATCGACGCCGCGCTCGCCCTGGCTGCGCGCGATGCCGTCAATCGCCGCCTTGGCGATCAACTCGCAGTAGAGCGACACAGCGCGGCTGGCGTCGTCGTTGCCCGGAACGACATAGGTGATGCCGGCCGGATCGCAGTTGGTGTCGACGACGGCCGCGACCGGAATGTTGAGGCGCTGGGCCTCCTTGATCGCGATGTCTTCCTTGTTGGTGTCGATCACGAAGATCAGGTCGGGCACGCCACCCATGTCCTTGATGCCGCCGAGCGCGCGGTCGAGCTTGTCGCGCTCGCGCTGCATCGTCAGGCGCTCTTTCTTGGTGTAGCCGCCGGCTTCACCCGAGGAGAGCATCTCGTCGAGCTTGCGCAGGCGCGAAATCGAACCGGAGATGGTCTTCCAGTTGGTCAGCGTGCCGCCGAGCCAGCGCGAGTTGACGTAATACTGCGCGCAGCGCTTGGCCGCGTCGGCGATAGCATCCTGAGCCTGGCGCTTGGTACCGACGAACAGGATGCGGCCGCCCTTGGCGACGGTGTCGGACACCGCCTGCAGCGCGCGATGCAGCATCGGCACGGTCTGGGCGAGATCGACGATGTGAATATTGTTGCGGGTGCCGAAGATGTACTGATCCATCTTCGGGTTCCAGCGGTGGGCCTGATGGCCGAAGTGCACGCCAGCTTCCAAAAGCTGACGCATCGAAAAGTCAGGAAGCGCCATAATCTTCTCCGGTTGATCCGCCGCGGACGGTGTGGGCCCCGGATGGGGCCACCGGACGGCCAACGAGACCCGGTTGTTGGGGTCTCAGCCACGTCCGCGTGAGTGATGCGGGGCTTATATAGGGACGATTCCCGCGAAGCAAGGCACGTTTGGGCCGAAAACGGGCCTCATAAGCTCCAAAACGGGCCGGCTACGCCTCATCGCGGCGGATTGGCGGGGGATCGCCGCCAGGCGGTCCAGCGACTGGTTCGGTCGAGGGGTTATTCACGACCTCAAACACGAATGCTGCCATTGAAAGCGTAGAAGAAATAGGATGATGCGACAGGCGCCTGTCGCATCATCAGGCAGCAGCTTGTTGCTCCCGCGCGGCGGCTGGCGCATGCACTGTCTGGCGGACAGCCTGCGGGCGTTGGTCGCCGGCATCTCCCGCCTGCGCCTGGTGTCCGGCCTCGCCGATCTGGAAGAACGCAATCTGGTCGTCCATCGCCTTGGCCTGGTTTTCGAGCGCCTTGGCGGTCGCCGCATTTTCCTCGACCAGGGCCGCGTTTTGCTGCGTGGCGTCGTCCATCTGCGTTAGCGCCTTATTGATCTGTTCGATGCCGGTCGCCTGCTCGCTGCTCGCGCTGGCGATCTCTCCTACGATGTCAGCGACTTGCCGGATCGAACTGACAATCTCATTGAGCGCCTCGCCGGCCTTGTTGACGAGCTCGACCCCCTCCCTCACCTGGCCGCCGGAGTTCGTAATCAGTTCCTTGATGTCCTTGGCAGCCTGTGACGAACGCTGCGCTAGCCCGCGCACTTCGGTCGCCACCACGGCGAAGCCGCGCCCGGCCTCGCCGGCGCGCGCCGCTTCAACCGCGGCATTAAGGGCGAGCAGGTTGGTCTGCCGGGCGATCTCGTCGATGACGCCAATAATGTCGGAGATCTTGCGCGACGACTCCTCGATCTTCGCCATAGCCTCGACCGCATCGGCGACCACGTGGCTGCCGCGATCGGCAACATCCCGGGTGCCGCTCGCATGTCGATGAGCCTGCTCCGCATTCTCCGCATTCTTCTTCACTGTCGCGGCGAGTTCCTCTACCGCGGCCGACGTCTCTTCCAAACTGGCGGCCTGCTCTTCCGTGCGCTGCGACAGGTCGGTGGTGCTGGTCGAAATCTCCGCGGACGCAGTCGCGACCTCCTGCCCCGAGACCTTGATATCGGCCAACGTCTTGCTCACCTGCGCCGCCATAAGAGCAACGGCACCGGCGATTTCGCCCACCTCGTCCTTGCGGCCGGTGCCAGGGACGCTGACCTTGAAATTGCCGGCCGCGACGTCGTTCAGCGGCGCCCGCAGAGCGCGTATCGGCTTGGCGATCGACACAAAACCAAACACCGCCGAGCCAATCAGAATGACGATTGCCGAAAGGCCAACCGCAAGCCCGACGCGGTCGGCAAGGCTCATTGCGTCTCGCGCCGTGGCCAAGCTCTTCTCCGCCTCCGCAGCCATCGACCGGGCCAGCTTTACCGTGCGGTCCTCGAGCTCGGCGACGATCGGCGTCAACACTTCCAATCCGACTTGCTCGATTTCCAGTGCCAGGCCTTCGGCTTCGGCCTCCGCTTGGAGGCCGCCTTTCAGCCTCAGGGCGAGCGCCGCCGCCTTTATGCGCGCCAGCTTCTGCACTTCGACGCCATAGCGATCGATGAGCTTCTTGATGTTCTCAATGGCGTCGCGATGCCCGGCTGTGACGAGCATGGAGACCATCGGGTCGATGCGCGCATGAGCCGCCTGCTGTTCCCTACCCATCAACTTGAGAGCATTTTGCAAGGCGATCTCATGGGTCGCGAAACCGACATCGCGGGCGGCCACCTGCATACCGCGCTCGGACGCCTTGATCGCCTCGAGATCGCCCGCGATGACGATACGCTCGTTCGATTGATCGACGGCACCGCTGACCAGAGCGTTTCCGGCGATCAGGATGGCCATCATGCAGGTCACCAGCACGACGCCGCATCCAGACATCACGGCGAGCTTGGTACCGATTCGAATATTCGACAGTCGGAGCATTTTTCGTCCCCAGAACGGCCCATCAAACAGGCCAGGAAACTGCCCGGCGCAGGCGGAGCATGAAAAGATTTATGCTAAAGTTATGAGCAATTCTTAAACCTGCCCCAAAATGGAGCGGGTTGCTGGCGTGAAGAACGATTGAGGAATGCCAGACGGACCGCGGGCGGCGCGAACGGTTAGTCGCGCCGCGTCTCGAGCCAGCGCTTGAGATAGACCAGCGCCAACGCGCGCTCATCCTCGGTCGCCTGCTGGAAGGCGCTGTCATAGAGCTTGGCGATCCAGGTCTGTTGCTCGGGGCGGGCCGAATCCTTGGCAAGCGTCAGCCACATCAGGCCGCGCGCCGCCTGCCGCGGCACGTGATCGCCGGCAAACAGCATGGCCCCTAACATCGCCTGCGCCTCGCACTGGCCCTTCTGTGCCGAGAGGCCGAACCAGCGCGCCGCCTGACGCGGATCGCGCGGTGCGCCGGTGCCGTCAAGATAAAGCCTGGCGAGATAATACTGCGCGTCCGGATCACGGAAATACGACGCCGCGTAGCTGAACATCTCGCGGGCACGCGAGGGGTCGCGCTTGACCTGCGTGTTCGGGATGCCGTCGAGGTAATAGTGGCCGAGCGCGACGAATGCATTGGCGACGAAGCGCGCCTGCGGCGTGTCGGGATTGTCGTCGGCGTGGCGATCGGCGATGCGGCGGAAATAGTCGAACGCCTTGAGATCGTTCTGCCTGACGCCATCGCCTTCGGCGTACATGCGGCCGAGCTTCCACTGCGCCAGCGCGTGGCCCTTCTCGGCGGCGTATTCGAGCGAGTCGACAGCCTTGGCCGGTTCGCCCGCCTTCAGCCAATGCGCGCCGGAGCGGAAGGCCTCCATCGCCGACGCCGGCGGGGCCGCCGCAAGCGCGCTCGCGCCATCGGACTTGCTGCCGTCGAAGGCGAATGCCGGCACCGCGGCCAGAAGGCCGGCACCGAACGCCACGACGCGCAACAAGATCTCAGCTGTCCGCATAACACTCTTTCTCGGCTGACGCGCCGGGGTGGGTCACAGCACCGTCACGCGCATTGCCAACCTGCTGGGCGTACTTCCACAGCGCGCCCGAGCCGAAGTGCGTCTCGCGCGGCTTCCAGTCGGCCTTGCGCTTGGCAAACTCTTCGGCGCTGACGTTGCAGTCGATCGTGCCCTTGTGGGCGTCGATGGTGATGATGTCACCGTCGCGCAGGAGCGCGATCGGGCCGCCGACCGCCGCTTCCGGGCCGACATGGCCGATGCAGAAGCCGCGCGTAGCGCCGGAGAAGCGGCCGTCGGTGATGAGCGCAACCTTGTCGCCCATGCCCTGGCCGTAAAGCGCCGCGGTAGTGGAGAGCATCTCACGCATGCCGGGGCCGCCCTTCGGGCCCTCGTAGCGGATGACCAGCACCTCGCCTTCCTTGTAGGTCTTCTTGCGGACGGCTTCGAAGCAGGCTTCCTCGCCGTCGAAGCAACGCGCCGGACCGCTGAAAACGATGTTCTTCATGCCGGCGACCTTCACGATCGCGCCGTCGGGCGCGACGTTGCCCTTCAATCCGACGACGCCGCCATCCGGCGACAGCGGTTTGTTGGCCGCGCGCACAACGTCCTGCTGATCGTTCCACTTAACCTTGGACATGTTCTCGGCCATCGTCCGGCCGGTGACGGTGATGCAGTCGCCATGCATAAAGCCGTGGTCGAGCAGCGTCTTCATCAGCAGCGGAATGCCGCCAACTTCGAACATGTCTTTGGCGACATAACGGCCGCCCGGTTTCAAATCTGCGATATACGGTGTCCTTTTGAAGACTTCCGCGACATCGAAAAGATCGAATTTGATACCGCACTCGTTGGCGATCGCCGGTAGATGCAGCGCGGCGTTAGTCGAGCCGCCCGACGCGGCGACCACTGCCGCCGCGTTTTCCAGCGACTTGCGGGTGACGATGTCGCGCGGGCGGATGCCGAGCTTGATGAGTTCGACCACCATCTCGCCGGCGGTCATGCAAAACCGGTCACGGATTTCGTAAGGCGCGGGCGCGCCGGCCGAATACGGCAGCGCCAGACCGATGGCCTCCGACACCGTTGCCATGGTGTTGGCGGTAAATTGTGCGCCGCAAGCGCCGGCCGACGGGCAGGCCACCTGCTCCATCTCGTCGAGGTCGTCGTCCGAGAGGTTGCCGACCGAGTGGCGGCCGACCGCCTCGAACATGTCCTGGACGGTGATGGTCTGGCCGCGGAAATTGCCGGGCAGGATCGACCCGCCATAGATGAAGATCGACGGCACGTTGAGACGGCACATCGCCATCATCATGCCGGGCAGCGACTTGTCGCAGCCGGCCAGCCCGACGAGCGCGTCATAGGCGTGCCCGCGCATGGTCAGCTCGACCGAGTCGGCGATGACCTCGCGCGACGGCAACGACGAGTACATGCCGCCATGGCCCATCGCGATACCGTCGGTCACGGTGATGGTGCAGAACTCGCGCGGAGTACCGCCGGCGTGCGCCACGCCCTTCTTGACGGCCTGCGCCTGACGCATCAGGGCGATGTTGCAAGGGGCGGCCTCGTTCCAGCACGAGGCCACGCCGACGAAAGGCTGGTGGATCTGCTCTTTGGTCAGACCCATCGCGTAATAATACGAGCGATGGGGCGCGCGCGATGGGCCCTCGGTCACGTGCCGGCTGGGCAGCTTCGATTTCAAATTGGTCTTGGCATCCATAACGCGACTTGGGCCCCCCGACCCTGAGTACTGGTCTTCACGTCCGCCGGTTGCCCCGGCCGGCTGGTCTTCTTTGCGACCTTGTGAGGTCAGTCCCGAAGACCTTGTCTGCGGTGTTGCGGCCGCGAGACCGGCGGTTAAAACCGAAGCTCTGCAACGACTTTTCAAGGCCGCGCTGGGCTGTCCTTCGATGTCGTTGAAGGGTATGGCCAAATCGCGGCGTGGCCAGCCATGATGCAAGACTATGACTTAAATGTTCTAAAGTGTTGCTTGCCGGACACAGGACTTTTCGCACTGCAGAACAACATGGCCATGGTTATGACCGAAATTTCCTGCCAGTCGGCCTCTCAGTGAGACGTAACCGCCCGGCACCCAGCCGGGCATGACACGACATGCCGAAGCCCCCTCGCCTCCGCCGCTCCTTTTTCGACCGCTCCGTGCATGAGGTTGCGCCCGAGCTGATCGGCGCGACGTTGCTGGTCGACGGCGTCGGCGGGATCATCACCGAAGTGGAGGCCTATCATCACACCGACCCGGCCGCGCATTCTTTTAACGGCCGAACGCCGCGCAATGCGGTGATGTTCGGCCCGCCGGGGTTCGCCTATGTCTACCGGTCCTACGGCATCCACTGGTGCCTGAATTTCGTATGCGAGGAGGAAGGCTCGGCCAGCGCTGTATTGATCCGCGCGCTCGAGCCGACCGACGGCATGCCACTGATGCGGCGGCGGCGCGGGCTCACCGACGCGCGCGATTTGTGCTCGGGGCCGGGAAAATTGTGCGAGGCGCTCGGCGTCTCCATCAAACACAACGGTCTACCGCTCGACCGCGCGCCGTTCGAACTGCGCGCCCGTTCCGAAGAGCCGGCAATCACCACCGGCCCGCGCATCGGCATCACCAAGGCGGTCGAACATCCATGGCGCTATGGGCTGAAAGGCTCGAGGTTCTTGAGCAAGCCGTTCAAGGCGTGAGCCGGAAACGGGCGTCGAAGCCGAAATCGCGCTTGGCCTTCTCGCTCGAGCAATAGCCGTCGTCCTCGGCGATGTTGTAGAGGCCCGGCCTGCCTTTGGTCAGCGCCAGCACACAGGCCTGCGCCGCGGCATCGACATGCACGGCCGGCGGCTTGAGCGGCTTGTCGGGCGACCAGGTGCCGGGGCCATAGAGAAAGCTGTAGCGCAACACGATGCCTTCCGGCATCGCCAGCACCGTGTCTTCCAGCACACGCACCGCATTCACGGTGGTCGCCAGCGCGGGATCGCCGGTGAGCGGATCGCTTTCGACGCGCAGGCCGTCGCCCGACGCATAGATGAAGGCGATGCTCTGCGCGATGAGCCGCTTCACGCCAGCCGCCTGCGCGGCGGCGGCCAGATTACGCGTGCCCTCGATGCGCAGTCGCGCATTGCGCTTGAGTCCTTCCGCGTACTGCGGCGTGCCTGGCGCAAAGGCGAGGTCGGTGAGTTGGTGGATGACGACATCGGGCGTCGCCGCCCTCGCGGCTTTGGCGAGCGCTGCAGCATCGAACACGTCGACCACCACCGGCGTAGCACCAAGCGCAGCAATGACGCCGGCCTTGTCGGCCGACCGCGTGGTGCCGGTAACGGTGTGTCCCGCCTTCACCAGGAGCGGCGTTAGCGACCGACCAACGACGCCACCCGCGCCGGCAAGAAATATCCGCATGCGCCTACTCCAGTTACTCCGCCCCCTTCAGCCGCTCCAGCGCCTCCGCGATCTTGGCTTTGCGGGCAACCGCCTCCTCGCGCTTTTCCTTCTCTTCCTCGACCACCTCTTCCGCCGCGCGGGCGACGAAGTTCGGGTTGTTGAGTTTGTTGTCGGAGCGGGCGATGTCGGCCTCGGCCTTCTGCATCTCCTTGGCCAGCCGCGTGCGCTCGGCGCCAATGTCGATCACCCCGATCAGCGGCAACGCGGCCACTTCGCCGCGCACCACCAATTGCACCGAGCCCTGCGGCGCCGTTGCCGCCGACGAAATCTCCGACACGCGCGCGAGGCGCTTGATGAACTCGGCCCAGCGCTCGGCGCGCGCCTGGGTCTCGGCCGAGGCGCCCGCCAGCACGACCGGAATGTTGACGTTGATGTTCATCTCCGCACGGATCGAACGGATCGCGGTGATGAGATCGATCACCCAGCCGATCTCGGCCTCGGCCTTGTCGTCGGCAAGGCCGTCGAGAGCCGACCAATCGGAAAGTGCCAGCATCTCCTTGCGCTTCGGTCCCTGCTCCGCCGTCACCGCCCACAATTCCTCGGTGATGAAAGGCATGAACGGATGCAACAGCTTGAGGATCTCATCGAGCGCCCAGGCGGCGGTCGCGCGGGTCTCGTCCTTCGCCGGCCCGTCCGGGCCTGTCAGCAAGGGCTTCGACAGTTCGACATACCAGTCGCAATAGACGTTCCAGACGAAGCGATAAGCGGCGCCGGCAGCGTCGGCGAAGCCGTACACCTCAAGCGCCTGCGTGATCTCGGCCGCCGCCTTCTGCGTCTCGTGCGCGATCCAACGATTGAGCGCTTCTTTCGCGGACTTCGGATCGAAGCCCTCGACGCGCTTGGCGCCGTTGAACTCGACGAAGCGCGCGGCGTTCCACAGCTTGGTCGCGAAGTTGCGGTTGTTCTCGACGTCCTGGGGCCCAAGCCGAATGTCGTGGCTCGGCGCGACGTTGCGCGCCAGCGTAAAGCGCAGCGCGTCGGCGCCGAGCTCGTCGATGATGCCGAGCGGATCGACGACGTTACCTTTCGACTTCGACATCTTGGCACCGGAGGCGTCGCGCACTAGGCGATGAATATAGATGTCGTGGAACGGCACGATCTGGTCGGCCGGCGCGTTTGGACGCTCCTTCTTCATGAAGTGCAGGCCCATCATCATCATGCGGGCGACCCAGAAGAAGATGATGTCGAAGCCGGTGACCAGCGTCGAGGTCGGATAGAAGCGCTCGAGCTCGCGCGTCTTGTCCGGCCAGCCGAGCGTCGAGAACGGCCACAGCGCGGAGGAAAACCAGGTGTCGAGCACGTCCTCGTCGCGCTTGAGCGGCGTCGCCTTGCCGTAGTGCTTGTCGGCTTCCGCCTGCGCCTCTTGCTCGCTCAGCGCGACAAACACTTTCCCGTCCGGCCCATACCACGCCGGAATCTGATGGCCCCACCAAAGCTGGCGCGAGATGCACCACGGCTGGATGTTTTCCATCCAGTTGAAATAAGTCGCTTCCCAGTTCTTCGGCACGAACTTGGTCTTGCCTTCGCGCAGCGCGGCGATTGCGGGCTTCGCCAGTTCCTTGGCGTTCACATACCACTGGTCAGTCAGGTATGGCTCGATCACAACATTGGAGCGGTCGCCGTGCGGCACGACATGGGTATTGGGTTCGATCTTCTCGACCAGCCCACCTTCCTCCAACCGCGCCACGATTGCCTTGCGCGCGGCGAAACGGTCTAGTCCATCCAGCTTGAGCGTTTCTTCCAGTTCGCCCGAGGCCGGGACGCCGTCGAGAAAATCGCCATTGCCCTTGAGCGCCAGCTTCGCCTCGATAGTGAGGATATTGATCTGCGCCAGATTGTGCCGCTTGCCGACATCGAAGTCGCCGAAGTCATGCGCCGGCGTGATCTTCACCGCGCCCGAGCCTTTTTCAGGATCGGAAATTTCATCGCCCACGATCTGGATCTTGCGACCCACGAGCGGGAGAATGGCGTTCTTGCCGATCAAATGCTTGTAGCGTTCGTCGTCCGGGTTCACCGCCACCGCGGTGTCGCCCAGCATCGTTTCCGGACGGGTGGTGGCAACGACGATAAACGTCGACGGGTCGTTCGGATCGAAGGTCTTGCCTTCAATCGGATAGCGCAAATACCAGAGGTGGCTTTTGACCTCGACCTGCACCACCTCGAGATCCGAGATCGCCGTCAAAAGCTTGGGATCCCAATTAACTAGGCGCTTGTCTTTATAGATCAGGCCTTCGCGATAAAGCTCCACAAAAACTTTAAGAACGGCCTTGGACAGACCCTCGTCCATGGTGAAGCGCTCGCGCGACCAGTCGCAGGACGCGCCCAGGCGCTTGAGCTGGTTGACGATGGTGCCGCCGGACTCGGCCTTCCACGCCCAGACCTTCTCCAGGAATTTGTCGCGGCCGATCTCGCGGCGCGACGGCTCCTGCCGTTCCATCATCTGCCGCTCAACGACCATCTGCGTGGCGATGCCGGCGTGGTCGGTGCCCGGCTGCCAGAGCACGTCCTTGCCGCGCATGCGCTCGAAGCGGACGAGGATGTCCTGCAGCGTGTTGTTGAGCGCATGGCCCATATGCAGCGAGCCGGTGACGTTCGGCGGCGGAATGACGATAGAGTACGTCTCGGCCTGAGCTCGCTCGGGCCGGCCCGCCTTGAAGGCGCCCGCCTGTTCCCATGCCTGGTAAATGCGGCCCTCGACCTCCGAGGGCTGGTAGGTTTTTTCGATCATTGTCGTTTGGTCTGAACCGTTTGGCGGGCTACAAAGCCCGCCACGCCTAAAAGAGTCAACTTGTGCCGGAAACCACCCCTCGCGGCAGCGCCGTCAGCGCCATCGCGTTTCTCGCCGTCGCCGGGTTCGCCAGCCAGTCGATGGTGCGCGTCTCGGATTCGCTGCTGCCGCAGATCGCGAGCGATCTCGGCGTCACCGTCGGCGCGGCCTCGATCGTGGTCACCGCCTACGCCCTGACGCATGGCTCGGTGCAGCTTGTGATCGGGCCGATCGGCGACCGCTTCGGCAAATATGCCTGCGTCACCATCGCCGCCGCCATGTCCACCGTGCTGGTGTTCCTGTGCGGGGTTGCGCAATCGCTGCCGGCGCTGGTCGCGGCGCGGCTCGCCTGCGGGCTGGCCGCCGGCTGGATTATCCCGCTGGCCATGGCCTTTCTCGGCGACGTCATTCCCTACGAGCGGCGCCAACAGGTGCTCGGCACCTTCCTGTCCGGACAGATCCTCGGCCAGCTCTTCGGCCAGGCGGCCGGCGGCGTGCTCGGCGATCTGTTCGGCTGGCGCAACGTGTTTTTCATTCTCGCCGGGCTGTTCGCGATCGCGACCGCAGCCTTGATCTACGAGTTCCTGCGCAACCCGATGACGCGCGCCGGACACGCCAGCGCGACGCGCTCACGCGGCTTCTTCAAGGATTACGCGACTGTGCTGAAGTCGCCGTGGGCACGCGCCATCATCGCCATGGCCTTCATCGAAAGCGCCTTCGTGTTCGGCGCCTTCACCTATGTCGGCGCCGACCTGCATCTGCGCTTCGGCGTGAGCTTCACGCTGGTCGGCCTGTTCGTCGGCGCCTTCGCCATCGGCGGATTGATCTACAGTCTGTCGGTACGCTTCTTGGTGAGCCGGCTCGGCCAGCCAGGCCTTGCCACCGCTGGTGGCGCGACGCTGGCGGCGGCGTTCACGCTGCTCGCCGTCGGCGCTCATGCCTATGTCGCACCGCTCGCGATCGTCGGCGTCGGCCTCGGATTCTACATGCTGCACAACACGCTGCAGACCAACGCCACGCAGATGGCGCCGGAAGCGCGCGGCACCGCGCTCGGCGCCTTTTCCTCGGCCCTCTATCTCGGACAGACGCTCGGCGTCGCCTTGAACAGCACCATCTTCGATCGCTTCGGCGCGATCCCGGTGTTCCTGATCTCGGCTGTGTTGCTGCTCGCGCTCGGCCTGTGGTTCGCGCGCGCGCTCAGGCAGCGCGCGACTATCCCGATCTAGGTCTATTGAATGAACTAGCGTCCGCGCGAGACGCGCTCGATCTCGGCGCGCACGATGCGGTCGACTAGGCCCGGCAGGTTGTCGTCGAGCCAGGACTTGAGCAGCGGCCGCAGCATTTCCTTCACCAGGTCCTCGAGCGTGCGCGCGTTGTTGCCGAGCACCGTGTGCGCCAGCGAATTGAAAGCGCTGTCGACGGCCGCCATGGTGGAGTTGGAGATCAGGCCCTGGTCGTAGACCGGCGGCGTCGGCGCCCGCGGCGGCTCGGGCGCGCGCATTGGCGGCGGCTCGGAGGCGCGATCGGTGAACACCACGTCGGAGGCGCCGTCGATGGTGCGGAAGCTCGGTGTAGGTGGTGGCGGCGGCGGCGCTGCCATCGCTTCGGTGAGATCAAGCACGTCCGGTGGCGCCGGCATCGCCGGCGGCGGTGCGGGTTTCGGCGCGACCTTTGGCGGCGCGTCGAGGTCCGCCAGCATCGCGTCGATGTCTTCCTGCTTGTTCACCACCGGTGGCGGGGCCGGTGCTCGCGGTGGCGGCGGCGGTGGTGCAGGACGTGCGGGAACGGCAGCGACCGGCGGCGGGGCTGGCGCGGGCTTGGGTGGCTCGGGCGCCTTGGGTGACCTGCTCGCGTCGTCGTCGGCAATGATGCGCCTGATGGAGGCTAAAATCTCCTCCATCGATGGCTCTTGTGCCTTCGCCGGCTGCGTCATTCTGCTTTCCCGAACGCGAATCTCAGACGTAAAAGTTTGCTCGCCCCGCACGGCGATTCCGGCAACCACAAGGGGCCGCGCAGCGAATCGTCGCCACTACCCTTTATACGCTAGAGGCGCGCCGCTTGGGCAGACGAAGCCGCGGTTTCATTGCAAGGAACTGTGGACACGAAGCGGCCGTCCAGCCGCCTCACAGACGTCTTAGCGCCCGTCCGGCGTTCGTACGCCGGCCCAACTGTCGCGCACCTGCTCGTAATGCACCTGCGCCTGATAGACCGGCACGCGCAAGCCCAGCACTTCCGGCACCAGCCGGCCGACCGCCGACAGCAGGCTATAGGACGCGACCACGCGGTCGCGTTGCGCGGTGACCAGCGAGACGCGGGCGTTCACCAGCGTCTGCTGCGCCGTCAACACGTCGAAGGTGGTGCGCTGGCCGACGCGCGCTTCCTCGCGCACGCCGTTGAGCGCGATCTCGGAGGCCTGCACCGAGGCTGTCGTCGCCTCGATGTTGGCTTTCGCCGCCTCAAGTTGTCCCCATGCCGCCAGAATGCTCTGACGCACCGAATCGCGCGTGGTATCGAGATCGAGCCGGCGCTGGCCGAGCGTTTCTTTGGCCTGACGGATAAGCGAGTACTCCGAGCCGCCCTGATAGATCGGCACGCTCAGCGTGCCGAAGACCGAGGCGTTGTAGCTTTCCATGGTGGCGAGCGATTGCTGGCTCAGCCAATTCTTCTGGAAGCTGCCTTGCACCGACAGGGTCGGATAGAGCGCACCTTCGGCCACCTTCACCGCTTGCACGGCAACGTCGACATTGTATTGCGCGGCCGCGATCGAGGGATGACTGGACGTGCCGACGTTGACCGCCTGATTGACGTTGCCGGGCGAGAAACGGTCGACCGGCGTGCCGGCCGTCAGCTTACCGGGTTGGGTGCCGATCACCTGGCGATAGGTCGCGACCGACGCCACGTAGTTGGCCTGCGCGCTCAAGACCTGTGAGCGACCGGTGGCCAGGCTCGATTCCGCCTGCGCCACGTCGGTGCGCGTCACCTCGCCGACATTGAAGCGATCGCGAGTCTGGCGCAGCTGTTCCTGCAACACTTCGACGTTGCGCTTCTGCAGATCGAGAATCGCTCCGTCGCGCAGCACGTTCATGTAGGCCGTGACCGCGTTCAAAAGCACGGTCTGCGTCGTAGCGTACAAAGTCGCGCGCGCCGACAGCACCTGCGCCTCCGCCTGGCGCGTACGATTAGCGGTCTGGAATCCGTTGAAGATCGTCTGGGTGATCGTCGCGCCGGCCGAAACCGGTGAATTGTAACCGCTCAGCGTGTTGTAGATGGCAGGCGAAGTGGGCGTGGAGCCGGCCGTCTTGGAGGTCGAGGACATCGACTGCTCGCCGCCGCTCGCGGTGATCGAAATCTTCGGCCGATAGCCGGCCAAAGCCTGCGGAACGTTTTCATCCGTCGCCCGCACGCCGGCGCGTTGCGAATTGAGGCTCGGGTTGTTTTGGTAGGCCTGGATGAGCGCCGAATCGAGAGTCTCGGCCAAGGCCGCCCCAGCCGACAACGATGCGGCGGCGCAGATCAGCGCCCTGGCCGCAACGCCCCTTACCCACTTGTCACGAAACGCCATGCAATACCTGACCCTGAACGCAACCGTCCCCGCGGTTTGCATTGCGACAAATCAAAGCGCTGGAACAATAGGCGGCCAAGCGGTGCCTTTAAACCCCTTGAAACCATTCCGCCCACAGGAAGCCGTCGTGCTGAGACTTTTCGGCCACGTTCTGGAACCGGCGCGGGGCCGAGCACTTATTCAAAATTGCTCAAAAGGCGAATTCGGGCGCTTTGGCAAATCCGGGCAGCAAGGGTGCGGCGGCATCGAAGAATGAGCGGTAACCGATGTCGTCGCCGCTGCGGCGGTACACCACTGCCCTCCCGTCCGGACCCGACCCTAGGACACAAACCAGCCGACCGCCGTCCTTAAGCTGCCGGCAGAGCGCATGCGGCGGAACCTCGGTCGAGCCTTCCAGCAGAATCACGTCGTAGGGGGCACCCTGCGCCCAGCCTTGCGCCATGGCGCCGGCCACCACCTTGACCTTGGACTCGGCGGTGAGCGCCTTGCGCGCGGCCTCCGCGAGGCCCGGATCTTCCTCCAACGCCACCACCTCGCCGGCGAAACGCGCCAAGACGGCGGCGGCGTAACCGGTGGCGCAGCCGACGTCGAGGACACGATCGGTCGGAGCGATATCGGCCGCCTGCAGGAGCTTGCTCAACACCATCGGCCGCAACAGCCTGCGGCCGGCGGCAGCACCCGCACCGACCGCCAGGTCGAGATCGAGATACGCCAAGCCCGCCGCCTGCGGCGGCACGAAGCGCTCCCGCTCGACCTCCTGCATCGCCCCGAGGATGCGGAGATCTGTCACATCGGCAGTACGGACCTGGCCGTCGACCATATGACGGCGCGCGGTGGCGAAATCGGTCATTGCGGTTCTCGGGCGGGTTAACGATGCGCGGCTTTTCTGCGGCAAGCCTTTGGAAAAGGCAAGGGAAGCGGCGTTGTGAAGCCGCACTCTCTCCTATATAGGCTGGGGACGAAGGGGAGCGGCCGCCCGGTAGGGCGAACGCAGCTTTTGGGGCCACGTGGCGGAGTGGTGACGCAGCGGACTGCAAATCCGTGCACGCCGGTTCGATTCCGGCCGTGGCCTCCACCCTTCACCGTTCCGCAGCTTCAGCTCGACGAGGGCGGGCCGTTTTTCGTCCCAACCCGGTTGTCATCCGGGCTTTGCAAAGCGGACGAGCTTTGTTATTAGGCCCCTCGAAACGGCCTCAGCGCCTGTTCCCGAGTAGCTCAGCGGTAGAGCATTCGACTGTTAATCGAATGGTCGCTGGTTCGATCCCAGCCTCGGGAGCCATTTCTTTTCAACTGCGACTTCTTGTTCTGCTTTCGTCGTGACGACGCGAACGGCGCCGGCATTTCCGTTGCTAACTTACATACGGCCGGCGATTGCGTCGGGTTGAAACCTATCTTGGCATTGGGTTTTCGGCGTTCAAAAAACGAACCGCCCTGGCGGTTCTCGCGAACCCCCAGGGCGGCCCGGCCCCCGCCGGTATTCCAAAAACGTCTAGAACTTGTAGGTGACGCCGGCGCCGATCAGCCACGGATCGAGGTTCACCTTGCCGGTGAGCGGGCCGACATTGCTGTCGCCATCCCAGCTCGGCCGCAGCCACAACTTCTTGACGTCAACGTTGAAGCCCCAGTGCCGGTCAATCATGTAGTCGAAGCCGATTTGCAGCGCGGGCGACCATGTGTTGTGCAGATGGCTGCGGGTCACGATCACGCCTGCCGCGTTTGCCACGTTGCCGGCGGTCTGGCTGAAGAACACCGTGTAGTTCACGCCGGCGCCGACATAGGGCTTGAACGCCCCGAGTTCGGTGAAGTGATACTGCAAGGTCAGCGTCGGCGGCAGCAGCCATGCCTTGCCGACATCGAGGCCGTTGGTCGCCGCAGCGCCGGTGCCTGTGACATGATGCTTGGTGACGCCGAGGATGAGTTCGGCAGCAATGTTCTTGGTGAAGAAGTAAGTGATGTCGAGTTCGGGCACGACCGTGTCGGTGGTCGACAGGCCGGACCCTGCGACCTGATCGACGACGCCGGAATTGCGCGTCACGACGCCGAGCGCGCGCAGGCGGATCATCCACGGATTAAAGGGTTCGATGGCCGGCGCCTTGTAGACCGGCTTTGGTGCCACGTCAGCCGCCCCAGCCGGCACCGTCGCCACCGCGATCACCCCAAATACCGTCGCGGTAACCAGCGACCGCAACATTCTCACCGATTTGTTCATTACTTCGCCCCTGTCCAAATTTGCGCCGTGCAACGAACGCTGCCAGCCCGACGCAACAAAACGACACGCAGGCCCGCAAAAACTTGACCCACGTCAAATTCACAGGTTCACGGAGGCTGTTGTTGCTCTGGAGCAACAACTTATGGCGTCAATTCAACAGCCGCGGTGAGCCGCGTCCGTCCCGGACCGGTCCATTGGCATCGGCAATGGCGCGCAAAGCCGCGCGATCGATTAGCCGCACCCCACGGCGGCCCCGCAGGGTAATGAGGCCGAGTCGCTTGAAGCCGGTGAACACGCGCGACACCGTCTCCAGGCTCAGGCCGAGATAGTCGGCGATATCGGCCCGCGACATCGGCAGCGCGAGCGAACCACCACTATCCGTGGGCAATTTCCGCCCGGCCAAATTCAGCAGGAAGGCAGCCACACTGCCGTCGGCATCGCGCTGGCCGACGCTCACCGCCTGGTCCTGCGTGCGCGAAAGATCCTTCGCGACTGACTCGTACAACTTGAGCAGAAAGCGGGCATCCAGCACCGCTGCCGCGTGGAAGGCCCATGTCTGGAAGCTGCGCAATTCGGTCGAGCCGATTGCTTCGGCGCAGCAGCGGTAGTGCGGCTCATCGCCGAGCGCGATGAATTCACCTGGGAGCTTGAAGCCAACGACCTGTCGGCGGCCGTTCCGCAGCATCCGGTATAGGCACACGGCGCCGGTCTTCACCAGATAGACGTGGGTGCGAGCGTCTCCTTCCATGAATAGTTGCTGCCGCGGCTGGAGGGTCCGGCGCGAGCAGCAAATTTTGCGCGCATGATCGGTACAGTCGGCTTTGCCACACGCCGGCGAGCAGTCGGCGCCGATATTCCGGATGCAGGGGGGTAATTCGTCCACGAGACTTCACCGTTTGCGCGCAATCAAACGCCCTTGCGGCGGCACCGCATTGATCTTTGTCATAAACCGATTATGCCGCCCTCTGCTTCTCATCGCACCGCAGAACCGCTTTGCTATAGTGCCGCCTCTTTATCACGCGCGAGACCAGATCCGGCAATGATCAGTCCCCTCCTCACCGACCTTTACGAACTCAATATGGCCCAGGCCTACCTGGACCGCGGCGAGGACAAGGAGGCCGTCTTCGAATTTTTCGTGCGACGGCTGCCGCCCCGGCGGGGCTTTCTCCTGGCGTCGGGATTGGAGGAAGTCCTGCTCTACCTGGAGACGCTGGCCTATTCGCCGCAGGAGATCGACTGGCTCAAGCACACCGGCCGCTTCCACGACAACTTGCTCGATTATCTGAAGGCCTTCCGCTTCACCGGCGACGTGCACGCTATTCCCGAAGGGACCGTGTGCTTTGCCAGCGAGCCTTTGCTGCGCATCACCGCGCCGCTGCCGATGGCGCAGCTGATTGAGACGCGCATCATCAATATCATGCACTTCAACACCCTGATCGCGTCGAAGGCGGCGCGCATGGTGCTGGCGGCGCCGGGCAAGATCCTGTCCGATTTCGGCCTGCGCAGCGCCCACGGCGCCGAGGCCGGGATGTTCTCGGCGCGGGCGAGCTACATCGCCGGCTTCTCCAGCGCCGCCAACGTGCTGGCTGGCATGCGCTACGGCATTCCCGTCGCCGGAACCATGGCTCACTCGTACATCCAGGTGCACACCGACGAGGCGCAGGCCTTCGAGGACTTCGCGCGGACGCGGCCAAACGGCGTCATCCTGTTGATCGACACCTACGACACGGAAGCCGGCGCGCGCAAAGTGGTTGAGCTGGCGCCAAAGCTCAAGGCCGACGGCATCGACATCTTCGGTGTGCGCATCGATTCCGGCGACCTCACTGCGCATGCGCGCAAGGTACGCAAGATCCTCGACGACGGCGGCCTGAAGAACGTCATCATCCTGGTGAGCGGCGGCATCAACGAGGACGTATTGCTGCAGATGAAGGCAGAAAACGCGCCGATCGACGGCTTCGGCATCGGCGTCAATCTCGACTCCTCGATCGACGCGCCTTCGCTTGATTGCGCCTACAAGCTGCAGGAATACGCTGGCATCCCGCGCCGCAAGCGCTCGGAAGGCAAGGCCACCTGGCCGGGCCGCAAGCAGGTCTGGCGCGCTTACGATACCGATGGCCGTATGGCTGGCGACGTGCTGTCGATCGAAACCGACAAACAGGCCGGTGAGCCCCTGATCGTACCGGTGATGCGCGGCGGCAAACGCCTCGCACCGGCGCCGACCTTGGACGAGGTCCGCGCGCGCGCCGCGCGCGAGCTTGCGCGCTTGCCGGAACGGTTGCAGCAGTTGGAACAAGGCGTCGCGTATCCGGTCAAAGTCGCCGACGCGCTGGTGAAGCTGGCGGCGGAGGCGGATCGATATACGGTGGGGAAGTAGCCTGTCGTCCCCGCGAAGGCGGGGACCCAGTACGCCGCAGCACATCGATAGGGCACAGAGTACTGGGTCCCCCGGGTCTCGCGCTGCCGCGCTCGCCCGGGATGACAGCCTTAACTAACACCCGCCCTATTCCAGCCGCGCGCACCTTCGCCATAGACTTCGTGGCCGGCGTCGGTGACGACCACCGTGTCCTCGAGCTTGATGAAGCCGCGCGTGGGATGCATCAGCGTGGTCTCGACCGACACCACCATGCCCGCTTCCAAGGGCTCCTCGGCATAGTCGCCAGGATACGGCACCGGACCGTGACCGGTGAGGCGCGGCGCCTCGTGGCTGACGAGCCCCATGCCATGCGCCAGGAAGTCGAGATGATTGTGGTGCTTGGAGCGCGCGCATAACGGCTCACCGGCGGCGTAGATTTCCTTGCCGAGCACGCCGGCGCGGATCGGCTTCATCGCCGCGCGCTGGATCGTCTCGATCTCGCCGAGCAGGTCTTCCAGTTCGGCGTCCGGCTCTCCTTGGATGGCCATACGGCAGACGTCGCCGATATAGCCGTGATAATTGCCGCCGGAATCGATCGACATGATGTCGCCCTTCTCCCAACGCTGGTCGGAAGGCGCGCGGTTGAAGCTGGTGCCGGCCGTGATCAGGCAATATTCGAAGGTCAGCCCGCGATTGGTCTCCTCGCGGCGCAAGGCTTCGGTCACCTCGGCCTTGGTGATGCCGGGCCGCGACGACGCGATCACCGCCTTCATCGAGTCGATCACCGCGTCCGACGCGATCCTCAGGAGCTTCAATTCGTCGGGAGATTTCTTGGCGCGCTGGCGCTCCAGCACGTAGAGCGCGTCGACCCATTGCGCGTCGGGGAACGCGGCGCGCAGCACGTTCGCCGCGTCATAAGGCAGGAAGCCGTATTCGGTCGCGATGCGCTTCGGCGCGATCCCAGCCTTCTTCATGTACTCGGCCGCCTTCTCTATGGCGTCGACCGAGCCGGCCGTGACGGTCTGCGTCTCCGGCGTCCACATCGGCTTCACCTCGCGCTGGAATTTCTCCAGGCGGTGGCCGAAGTAAGCAGCCTTCTCCGGCTTACCCTTGGGATAGACCAGCACCGGCAGATAGCGCGTGATGCCTGTCGCATCCATGTAGTCGAAGAAGTTCGCGCGGTGACCGCCGAGCAGATACTGCACATTGTGCTTGGAGGTCGCGACCACGACATCGATGCCGGCCGCCTCCATCAGGCGGTCGAGGCGCGCGTGATCGAAGGGAATCGCGAGGCCGTGTGTGGCTTGGGCGCTGATGTTCATGGACGCAGGCTCCCGGCTGCGGCGGCTCTTGTCGGCCGCCATCAACCGGAAAGCTAGGCCCAGAGCTCCTTGCTCGCAAGGCGGGCGCCGGCCGAAAGCGCTTCGAGCTTCGCCCACATGATCTGCGGATGGACGCGGCGATAGAACGGACCCTGCGCGAAACCGCAGTCGGTGCCGGCGATGACGTTCTCGCGGCCGACGATTTTCGCGAGGCGAACAATGCGTTCGGCCACGAGTTCCGGATGCTCGACCACGTTGGTGGCGTGGCTGATGACGCCGGGGATCAGGACCTGACCAGCTCCGAGCTTGGCGTTCTTCCACACCTGCCATTCATGCTCGTGGCGCGGATTGGCGCCTTCGATCACATAGGCGCCGACCTTGATCTTCAGAATGAGATCGACCACGTCCTTGAGCGGCACGTCGCTCGTGTGCGGCCCCGGCCAGCTTCCCCAGCAGACGTGATAACGGATGCGGTCCGCCGGCAACCCTTCGATCGCGTGGTTGATGATGTCGACTTGTTTGGCGAGCCAGCGGCGATAATCCTCGAATGTTGCCGGTGGCACCATGCGATCATAGGTGACCGCGAGGCGCGCGTCGTCGAGCTGCACGATGAAGCCTGCGTCGATGATCTGCTTGTACTCGTCGCGCATGGCGGCCGCGATCGCGACCTGCAGCTCCTCGTCGCTCTTGTAGTATTCGTTCTTGCGGTCGGGAATGACGCTCGCCGGTGCGGCAACCGGCATGAAGGCCTCCTCGACCTTCACCTTCTTGAGCGCAGCCTTGAAATTGTCGATGTCGGTCTGCAGCTCAGCACGCCCAGTGTATTTGATCGGCCCGACGCAGATCGCTTCCATGGTGGTGGCGACCGCCTCGTTCTTGTCCAGTTCGGCGTAGAACTCCGCGAACTTGGTGCGGTCGGCACCGCGCTTGAACGGATTGGCCGCTTCTGTCTTGATCGGCCGGCGCTCGAAGCCGGACAGCCGCGTCAACGCGTACTGTGCCCAGGAGATCGACTTGCCGAACTCGCCGTCGCTCGGCACGTCGACGCCGGCCTCGGCCTGCTGGCGCACCACCTCGGCTACGCTGTCGGTGAGGCACTTCTTATAGCCGGCCTCATCATAGGGCTTGCCGGACTGCTTCGCGCGGATGAAGACCTGCAGGTCGTCCGGGCGGATCAAGCTGCCGACATGGGTGGTGAGGATGCGGTCGGTACTGTGCTTCATCGCCGGTCTGCCCTTGCTTGCTGCGGACAACCGCTATGCCCGTGCCGCCGCGCAAAGGCAATGGCATGGCAGATCTGATGGGCAAGTCCCCACTCCCACACGCACGCGTGGGCAGAGATCAGGCTTTCACCACGCCAATAAATTGTTCGAGCTTGGCAGGATCGTTGCGCAAGGTCTCGCTCGGCCCGTCATAGACGATGTGGCCGCGGTCCATCACTACCGCGCGCGGCGCGATCGAGAGCGCCAGCCGCGAGTTCTGCTCGACGACGACTGTGGATAGACCGCCATCTTGTGTCAGCCGTTTGATGGCGCGCGCCAATTCCTCGACGATCACCGGCGCCAGACCTTCCGACGGCTCGTCCATCAGCACCACGCTCGGATTGCCGATCAGCGCGCGGCCGATCGCCAGCATCTGCTGCTCGCCGCCGGAAAGCTGGTTGCCCATATTGTTGACGCGCTCGGACAGCCGCGGGAACAACTCGAACACCTTCGTCACCGTCCACGAGCCGGGCCGCGCCGCGACTTCGAGATTCTCACGCACGGTCAGCGACGGAAAAATCTCGCGCTCCTGCGGCACATAACCGAGTCCCGCGGTGACGCGACGGTAGACGGCGAGGCGCGAGATGTCCTTGCCAAGGAGCGAAATGCGGCCGCCGTGCAAGGTGGTGTGGCCCATGATCGTCGACAACAGCGTCGACTTGCCGACGCCGTTGCGGCCGATGATCGAGACGGTCTCGCCGGGCGCGACGGTGAACCGGATATCCTCCAGCACCACGGTCTCGCCGTAGCCGGCGCGGACATTGTCGAGGTGAAGCGCGGGCTCAGCCATGGGAGCGCTCCCCGGCCTTGTGGCCTTCCTCGCCGAGGTAGACCGCCCGCACCTGCTCGTCCTTCATGATCTGTTCGGGCGTGCCGTGCGTGAACACCGCGCCTTGCACCAGCACGGTGATCTCCTTGGCGAAGCGGAACACCACGTCCATGTCGTGCTCGATGATCAGCACAGCGATGTCGGGATCGAGCGCCGCGACCACGTCGAGGATGAGATGGCTTTCGGAGGACGGCACGCCGGCCGCCGGCTCGTCGAGTAGCAGCACACGCGGCTTTTGCGCCAAAGCGATGGCGATCTCGACCAGGCGCTGGCGGCCGTATGGCAGCTCACGAATGAGCTTGAGTGCGTCGTCGACCAGCCGCAGCGACTCCAGGTGATCGAGCGCCTCTTCGATCACGGAGGGTTTGGCGCCAGCCGGCCGCCACAGATTGTTGTTCTCGCCATCGCGCTCGCCGATGGCCATGACGATGTTTTCCAGAACAGTCAGACCGCGGAAGAGTTGGTTGATCTGGAAGGTGCGCGCAAGTCCGCGGCGCGCCCGCTCGGTCTGGCTGGTGCTGGTGATGTCCTGGCCATTGAGCAGCACGCGGCCGGAATGCGGCTTGAGCACGCCGGTGATGAGATTGACCAGTGTCGTCTTGCCGGCGCCGTTCGGCCCGATCAGCGCATGACGCGCGCCGCGCTCAAGCGTCAGATCGACGTCGCGGGTGACCGGCAAGGCACCGAAGCTACGGTTGAGCTTTTCAACTTGCAGGGCGGCGGTCATGACTTCGCCCCCCTGCGGATATATTTGAGCGCGTCTTCGATGAGGCCGAGGAGACCACGCCGGGCGAACAACACGGTGAGCACCAGCAGGAGGCCGATGCCGAACTGCCAGAAGGTCGGGCTGAGCTTGGAGAGATCGTCTTCCAGCACGAGATAGACGGTGGCGCCGATGAAGGCGCCATAAAGCCGCCCGGTGCCGCCGAGGATCAGCATCACCATCACCTTGGCGGAATTGTCGAAGTCGAACACGCCGAGCGTCGCATAAGCGGTCGACTGCGCGAACAGCGCGCCCGCCATGCCGGCAATTCCGGCGGCGATCGTATAAGCCGTTACCAGGCGGCGGTGCACCGGCGAGCCGATCGCATACATGCGGCGCACGTTCTCGCGGATACCGGTAAGCGCGGCGCCGTAGGGCGAGTAGACGATGCGGCGCAAGACGTACCAGACGATGAACAGCAGTACGCCAACATAGATGTAATAGTTGCGGCCGTAGAGATCGTTCTCAAAGATGCCAAACAGCTTCCCGATCTCCATGCCCGGCACGCCGTCATAGCCGCCGGTGATGTCGGAACGGTAATTGCCCGCCTCCTGCACCAGGATGGCGGCGGCGAGCGTCAGCATCAGCAGCGTGAGACCGCGATAGCGCAAGAGGAACCAGCCGGTGATCAGGCCGGCGACGGCCGACAGCACGATTGCGATCAGCATGGAGGAGATCGGCTCTCCCCATCCCCAGCGCGCCGTGAGCAGCGCCACCGTGTAGGCGCCGATACCGAAGAAGAGCGCATGGCCAAGCGTGACGATGCCCGCATAGCCGAGGATGAGGTCGAGCGAGAGCGCAAACATGATGCCGATCAGCACCTGCGTGCCGAAGGTCATGCGGTCCGGGAAGATGAAATAAGCCGCGATGATCAGCACCCACGGCAGCGCTTCCCACCACTGCAGGTAATGGCGCTTGACGATGAAGTCCGCGGCCCGCGCGCGCGCCGAGCTCGTCGCCGCGGCGTTGGCCGGGGTGGCGGGCGTCTGGGTCTCACTCGCGGCCATAGAGACCTGCCGGCTTGATCAGGAGAACGAGCACTGTGAACACATAGATGAAGAAGCCGCCGGCGTCCGAGTAGAGATATTTGCCGCCGATATCGAACACACCGAGCAGGATCGAGGCGATCAGCGTTCCCTTCAGGCTGCCGAGGCCGCCGACGGAAACGATGATGAGAAAGAACACGAGATAAAGCACCGCGAAGCTCGGCGTCAGACCGAAGGTCTGGATCGCAAGGCCGCCGCCAAAAGCCGCCAGCCCCGACCCGAGCGCGAAGGTGAGCGTGAACAGCCTATCGACGTTGATGCCGACCGATTGCGCCATGCGCCGGTTATCGACAGCGGCACGGATCTTGGCGCCGATATTGGTGCGCTCGAAGCCGTACCAGAGGAGCGCGATCAGCACCGCCCCGACGACGATGGTGAAGGCGCGATAAGTCGGCACTGTCCGCACGCCGATGTCGATCTGGCCGGTGAGGAAGCTCGGCAGTGGCACCGTCAGCGGTGCCGGACCGTAAAAATAGGTGTAGCTGGCGATCGCCATGAAGGCCAAGCCGATGGTGAGCAACACCTGGTCGAGCTCGGTCGCCTTGTACAAACGGGAGTACAGGAGCCGCTCGAACGGAATGCTGGCCGCGCCGACGACCACGCCGGCGATCAAGAGCGAGGGCAAAAACGGTACCCCCCAACTGCGCGTGAGCGTGACGACGAGGTAGCCGCCCGCCATGGCGAACGCGCCGTGGGCGAGGTTCACGAACCCCATCAGGCCCATGGTGATCGACAGGCCGACGGAGATGATGAACAGCACCATCGCGTAGGCTAAGCCGTCGAAAAGAATACTGACGATGGCGCTGGCAGACACGGCGTTTCTCTAATCCCCTCACGAGGTTCGTCGCGCTTTGCTGGGCGCGGCGCCCCTTCCCTCACTAGCACACGTATACAAAGCCCACGGTCGCGCCGGTGGTCCCGGCGTCTTTTCTTCACGCCTTGATAAAAGATGCCGCCGCGCTTGGCCAGCGCGGCGGCGGTCTTTGTACCGGACGTTACTTGGCTTGGCCGCAGCGGCCGACCTTGAGTTCCTTGCACTCGTCCTTGACGTTCTTGATGCTGCCGAGGACCTTGGTGCCGAGCTTGCCGTCCGGCTTCTTGACCACTTCCAGCGCCCACTCGTCGTTAACGACATCGCGGGTCTCCGGATCGATCGAGACCTTGCCGCGCGGGCCGTTGGTCGACCAGCCCTTGAGCGCGGCCATCACCTTTTCCGGGTCGTCGAGGTTGCCGTTCAGCGTCTTGATGACGTGGAACGTGGCAGCCATCGCGTCCCAGGCGGCCGCCGACATGAAGTCCGGATTGGCATTGGCGCCATAGGCCTCGCGGAAGGCCTTCACGAACTCCTTGTTCTGCGCGTTGTCGAGATCGGCCGCGTAGTTGCTCATGACAATGGTGCCGACGGCGGCATCACCCATATCCTGCAACTTCGTGTCCGGCACGACGTCCTTCGGGCCGATAAGCTTGATGCCGGCCTGCTTGAGGCCGACTTCGCCATAGGCCTTCACCACCGCCGAAGCGTGGTTGCCGGACGGAATGAAAACGTAGAAGCAATCCGGCTTCTTGTCTTTCACGCGCTGGAAGAACGGCGTCATGTCCGGCACCTGGGCCGGGTTGCCCATCGGGATCGCGTCGATCACCTGGCCGCCGGCCTTCTCGAAGCCGGTCTTGAAAGCCTCGGTCGAGTCCTTGCCGGGCGGGAAGTCGGTGTAGCCCATGGCGGCGGTCTTACATTTCAGGTCTTTCGCCGCGAAGGTGCCCATCGGATAGCCGTCGTGCCACATGCTGAACGACACGCGCGCGATGTAAGGCGAGAGCTGGGTGATCCAGGCGGTGCCGGCGTTCGAGATCAAGAGCGGCACCTTGGCCTGCGTGATCACCGGCGCCATCGCGATCGCCGACGGCGAGAACACCACGCCGACGATCATCTTCACCTTGTCGTTGGTGATGAGCTCGGTGGCGACGGTCTTGGCGTTGGCGCCCGACGGCGGGCCCTCGTCGCGTTTGACGATCTCGACGGTGTGCGGCGCGATGTCCTTGGCGTGGAGCTTGAGATAGAGTTCCATGCCCCTGAGGTTGGCCTCGCCGAGATCTGCATTGACACCCGAGAAGGGCAGCATCATGCCGATCTTGACGTTTGCCGCCTGAGCGGCGGTGCCGAGCGTCAGACCGAGCGCGGCCGCGCCAAGCCATTTCAGTGCTCGCATCGCATCCTCCCCTACCTTGGAATATTAGTTTGTAACCCCACCAATCTCCCGATCGGCAGGTCGATCGTGATCCTAAATTGACCTAACTTGACACCTACGGTCAATTACCAAGGTCGCCGCAGTGCCTGGTTGGCCTCTCCCTTGCCAGCGAACTGGCACGCACGCGAGCCCTCTTTGATGATTCGGGACTCGAAACGTCTCATACCGCGGGCAGTGACTCTCCGAACAGCCCGCCGCGGTCACCTTCAATTTACGGTCGCAAATGCCGCGGTGCGGCGAGAGCCAAGCGCCGCGCCGGATCACGCGACCACAGGTGCGGGATGCTGTTAGCCCACCAAGCGGTACGGCAACCGCTGTGTAGCGCAACGGCCGGCACGACCGCGACGCATTGCGGTACTTCCTCAACCTAAGAACATATACCTACATTCACTCAAGTCATGAATGGGCTAAAAATTTCGATTTGTCGCCTTTTGTGACAGATTTTCTCACGGGCTGATCAAAATCGCGCCGGTTGAAGAAGCGCGTGGTCGCGCCAGCGGACTCTTCTGCAGACTTGTCGGGCGGCAGGCTTGTGAGGTGGCGGACTTATTAAGCGGCGGACTTGGCGGCGACGACAGTTTCGTCGGTCACCGGTGCGAGACCGTCGCCGCGGTCGACGAGCGCTTCGAGCGAGGCAATTTCCACACGATTGCGACCGCGTTCTTTGGCGAAGTACAGCGCCTGGTCCGCCTGCGCCAGCAACTCGGGGATGTCGAGCGCCGCCTCCTGACAGAACACGAGGCCGATGCTGACGGTGGCGCCGACCGGGCGGCCGTCCACCTCCTGCGCCGCCTGGGCAAAGCGTTCGCGCAACCGCTCGGCCACCGCCAGCGCCTTGTCGCGCGGGGTGTCGCGCATGACGGCAGCAAATTCCTCGCCGCCGAGCCGGCCGATCAGGTCGGAGGTGCGCAGCGTCTGCCGCGCAGATGCGGTGAAAACTTCGAGCACACGGTCGCCAAGGGCATGGCCGAAGCGGTCGTTGATCGACTTGAAGTGGTCGAGGTCGATCAGCAGCACCGCGGTCGGGCGCGGCTTGGCGAGATGGCGCTTGGAGAGATCCTCGGCGCCCTGCAGGAAGGCGCGGCGATTGGCGATGCCCGTGAGCGGATCGACCATCGCCGCGGTGCGGTGGAGCAGCTCCGTGCGCTCCTTCGCCATGGCCAGCAAGATGAAGGCGATCGAGATCGTGAACAGCAGCGCCTCGAAGGAGAGCACGGTCAGCCACACACTGCCGTACATGCTCGCATCCGCCGGCGACCACGGCAGCATCGCGACGAGCGGCGTGCGCAGCAGGAACAGCGCGCCGTGCGCAAACAACATGAAGATGGCCGGCCAGCGTGAGACCAGCTTCTCCTCGCGGCCGCGCCAGAATTCATATGCGGTAAGCCAAGTGTAGGTCGTGATGATGCCAGAGGCGATCAGCGCACGCGTGTTGATCGCATCGGCGAGCACCGGCAAGCGGCAGACCAAAAGCCACAGCACGGCACCCGTCACCAGATAGACCGGCTCGACTGGACGGCCGTCGAACACGCGCGCGCCTGTCCAGGTCACGGCGAAGGCCGAAAACAGCAGCGCGTTGGCGAGATCGATGGTGATCAGATCGGGCGCCGAGCCATACATGCCGAACAGCATGACCGAGGCGGCACGGATCAGATGCGCAAAACCCCACCAGCAGACGGCATGAATCGCGGTGTTCTGCGCCCACGCAAACAGCAGCAGCAGACCGAGAATGGCCTCGACGTAGATCGTCACCACAAACAATGTATTGACGTCGAGACTCATCGGTCGAAGCCGCCCATGTATCGCGGGGCTAGCAATTGGCTTGATGTCCCCCGCCATCCACATACGCCCGGCGGGAAAAGAAGTAGTGAACGTGTGAGCGGCGGTGGATTGAATGCCGCGCTATGGTTTCAAGTGTGTTTCCTAAACGGAGACAATTCATCGTCTTCGACCGCGTCGTGCGCGAGGATTTTTGGTCCAACAGGCTGAGATTTCAGGGCGAAATGGCCTTTGCCCGCATGGCGAAGCCCGGTCTTGTGACACCGCCAGGGCTCCACTAGGTTCGCAGCAGTTCTTAACAGTATGCCGGACCCGGGTATGACATTTCGCGACGGCCTCGTTGATGCCATCGGCCACACCCCTCTCATTAAGCTTAGGCGCGCGTCGGAGCTGACCGGCTGCACCATCCTGGGCAAGGCCGAGTTCATGAATCCGGGCGGTTCGGTGAAGGACCGCGCTGGTAAGCAGATGATCCTCGAGGCCGAAGCGCGCGGCGAGCTGAAGCCGGGCGGCCTGGTGGTTGAATCGACGGCGGGCAACACCGGCATCGGCCTTGCTGTGGTGGCGAATGCGCGCGGCTACCGCACCATCATCGTCATCCCGGACACGCAGAGCCAGGAGAAGAAAGATTTCTTGCGGCTGTGCGGCGCCGAACTGGTGGAGGTGCCGGCCATCGCCTATTCAAATCCGAACAACTATCAGCATGTCGGTCGGCGGTTGGCGGAGGAGATGAAGAAGACGGAGAAGCACGGCGTCATCTTCGCCGATCAATGGAACAACCTCGATAACCGCAAGGCGCATTACGTCTCGACCGGGCCCGAGATCTGGGACCAGACCGGCGGAAAGGTCGATGGCTTCATTTGTTCGATCGGTACAGGCGGGACAATTGCTGGCACGTCGATTTTCCTGCGCGAGAAGAAAAAGGACATCGTCATCGGCGTCGCCGATCCGCGCGGCGCTGCGATGTACAGCTATTTCGCACATGGCGAGGTAAAGGCGAGCGAGGGCGGCTCGATCACCGAAGGCATCGGGCTTGGCCGCGTGACGCCGATCATCGATGGTCTTAAAGTCGACAAGGCCTATCTCGTCCCCGACGAGGAAGCCGTGCCGATCATCTTCGATCTACTCGAACACGAAGGCCTCTGCCTCGGTGGCTCGACCGGTGTCAATGTTGCCGGCGCGGTCAGGCTGGCGAAGGAGCTCGGCCCCGGACATACCATCGTGACGATCCTTGCCGACGGCGGCGCACGCTACCAGTCCAAGCTGTTCAATCCGGACTTTCTCCGCTCCAAGAGCCTGCCGGTCCCGGCGTGGCTTGAGCGCAAATCGGATATCAAACCGCCTTTCGTCTGATCGCGAGGCTGCCATGGCGACCGACTGCCTATTCCGCGACGATTCCTATTTGAAAGAATGCGACGCGCGCGTGGTGGCGATCACCGACCAAGGCGGCGTCGTGCTCGACCGCACGGTTTTCTACGCCACCTCCGGCGGCCAGCCTGGCGATACCGGCGGACTGGTCCTGGCGAATGGGACGCGCGTTCCTATTGCCACGGCCGTCTATATCGACCCCGCCAAGACCGAGATCGCGCATGTGCCGGTCGACGGCGCTGCGAGGCCGACGATTGGCGAGACGGTGACCGCCGCGATCGACTGGGACAAGCGTTACGCCCGCATGCGCATGCACACGGCCCTGCATCTGTTATCGGCCGTGCTGCCTTATGCAGTGACCGGCGGCTCGGTCGGCGACAGCGACGGACGCCTCGATTTCGACATCCCGGAATCAGGCCTCGACAAGGACGACATCACTGCCAAGCTCGCCACGATGATCGCGTCCGGCGCGGCCGTGTCGAGCCGATGGATCAGCGACGCCGAGCTAGAGGCCAATCCCGGTCTGGTCAAGACTATATCGGTGAAGCCGCCGATGGGCACCGGCCGCGTGCGGCTGATCGAAATTGCGGACCTCGATCTTCAGCCGTGCGGCGGCACGCATGTGCGCAATGTCAACGAGATCGGCGCGGTGCAGGTCACAGGCATCGAGAAGAAGGGCAAGCAGAATCGGCGCGTGCGCTTGGCTTTCGCTTGAGTTGCGCACGCGGAACGATTGGCGGATGCTGCGCATTGAAACCAATGAACATCGAGTCGCCCGCACCATGAACGCACCGCAATCCACGAGCGCATCGAACCGCTGGCTCAAATCCACCGATTGGCTCGCCGGCGAGCTTGGCAAAGACAATGTCGTCGTGGTCGACGGCTCCTTCTACCTGCCGACGCAGAACCGCAATGCGAGAGCCGAGTATCTCGCCGCGCATATACCAGGCGCAGTTTTCTTCGACATCGACGCCATCGCCGACCATTCGACCGATCTGCCGCACATGCTGCCAGGGCCGGCTCAGTTCGCCAAGGCGGTGGGCGCTCTCGGCATCGGCGATAAGGACACCATTGTCGTCTACGACGGGCTCGGCCTGTTTTCGGCGCCCCGCGTCTGGTGGACCTTCCGCCTGTTCGGCGCGAAGAGCGTCTTCATCCTCGACGGCGGTCTGCCGGCCTGGACCGCGCAAGGTCGCCCGACCGAAGCGGGCGAGGTGAAACGAGCCGCCCGTACGTTCAATGCCGAAATGGAAACAGGCGCCGTCGCCATGCAAAGCGACGTGCAGATGGCGCTCAATGACGGTAACACGCAGGTGGTCGATGCCCGTCCGGCCGGACGCTTCGCCGGCCGCGATCCCGAACCGCGCCCGGGTCTACGCGGCGGTCATATGCCGGGGGCGATGAATGTGCCCGCCTCCGAGTTGGTCGAAAACGGTCGGCTGGTGTCGCCGGAACGCATCGCGCAGGCCTTTACTAAGGCCGGCGTCGATCTCGACAAGCCGATCATTACGACCTGCGGTTCGGGCGTCTCCGCCGTTGTGCTGGCGCTGGGTCTCGATGCGCTCGGCAAGAAGCTGGCGCGCATTTACGACGGCTCTTGGTCGGAATGGGGCGCACGGCCCGATCTCCCGGTCGAGAAGAGCTAAATGCCCGCGCCCCGACCCGATCAGGCCGCGCGTGAGCGGTAGTGGTCGAGCACGAACAGGCGGATATGTGACGATAAATTGGTGGCCTGGCGTCCGACATTGATCTCATTGAGCAGCGCCGACATCGACACCCGCCGGTAGTCGGCGATCTCGCGCAGCGCGTTCCAGAACATATCTTCCAGCGTAATGCTCGTCCTGTGCCCACCAATCGTTACAGAACGTTTTACAATCAACGACTTCATCAGTGGCTCCCCCGTGCCAGTCGGATTCGGTTGTTTTGGAAACTATAAAAAGCCGCGCCCTGAGTGCGTAACTGTGATTTGTAACGGCGCACTCGTCTAAATTGAAACGACGCGATCGCGGATTGCGAGCGCAACCGCGTGAGTACGATTGACCGCTCCCATCTTGCGCACCGCCGTTTGCACGTGCTCGTCGACCGTCCGCTTGGCGATGTGCAGGATTTCGCCGATCTCCCAGGCAGATTTGCCGCGGGCGACCCAGCTCAGCACTTCAATTTCACGTGCCGTCAGCGCATAGAGTTTTGTGCCCAATGCGCGGCGGGAATTCGCGGGCATGTGCGTCAGATCGTCCGGCTCAAATAGTTCGTCCGATGCAGCGTTCGAAACCGCGTGTCGAGTCATGGCCGATTACGGCATTGTTACGGTTGAAGGTACTGTGATTTGTGACGGTGGCATCCCGCGCTTTCCGCGAGCCGTCGGTTTCTTATTGCTTGTTGCTTAAGCTATGTTGCCAGAATTCGCGTCGGCGACGCTATTCTGCATTCATAACCTAGATTACGTACGGATTGACTGGACGGCGTACGTTTCCCTGCCGTCGTGCGTGACGGTCAAAGACGGCGGAATTACGCCTCGTGACGGTAACCGGGGAGGACGCAACCAATAAAGACAGCCTGGCGGCGGAGCGCCACTGTCAGCGCAGAATCTGACTCAAGAATAGTTTCGTGCGCTCATGCTGCGGATGCGCGAAGAACTCTTCGGGCACATTGGCCTCGACGATCTGACCCTGGTCCATGAACACGATGCGGTTGGCGACCTGCCGGGCGAAGCCCATCTCGTGTGTAACCACCAACATCGTCATACCGTCCTCGGCCAAGCCCACCATAGTGTCGAGCACTTCTTTCACCATCTCGGGGTCGAGCGCCGATGTTGGCTCGTCGAACAGCATGATCTTGGGGTTCATGCAGAGAGCGCGGGCGATCGCCACGCGCTGTTGCTGACCGCCCGAGAGCTGTCCGGGGTATTTGTTCGCCTGCTCCGGAATCTTCACCCGGTTCAAATAGCGCAGTGCAACCTCTTCCGCCTCGCGCTTGGGCATCTTGCGCACCCAGATCGGCGCCAGCGTACAGTTCTCCAGCACAGTCAGATGCGGAAACAGATTGAAGTGCTGGAAGACCATGCCGACTTCGCGGCGGACCTCGTCGATCTTCTTGAGGTCGTTGGTGAGCTCCATCCCGTCGACGATGATGCGGCCACTCTGATGCTCCTCAAGCTGATTGATGCAGCGGATCATCGTCGACTTGCCGGAGCCGGACGGCCCGCAGATGACGATACGCTCGCCGCCCTTCACCTTGAGATTGATGTCACGCAGGACGTGGAAGTCGCCGTACCATTTGTTCATGCCGATGATTTCCACGGCGACCGGCGTCTGCAGCCTACTCGTTTTAGGGGGCGCGGCGATCGCGGTGGAGGTCATGGCCATGAACCTTTAGCGTTTGTCGCCCTTGGCGAGGCGGGCTTCCACCGCGCGGGCATAACGGGACATTCCGTAACAGAAGACCAGGTAGAAGATGGCGGCAACCACATAACCGGTGGTGCTGGTCACCGGCGTCGCCCACTTCGGGTCGATGCGGGCAACTTCGATGGTGCGCAGCAGATCGAAAATGCCGACGATAAAGACCAGCGTCGTATCCTTGAACAGCGCGATGTAGTTGTTGACGATGTTCGGGATGGTGATCCTGAGGGCCTGCGGCAAAATGATGAGCCGCATGCGCTGCGGATAGTTCAGGCCGACCGCCATTGCGCCTTCAAACTGACCCTTGGGGATCGCCTGGAGGCCGGCGCGCACTACCTCCGCCATATAAGCCGACGCGAACAAAGCGATACCAACGAGCGCGCGCAGCAGCTTGTCCGGCTCGAACGACGGCGGCACGAACAGCGGCAGCATCACGCTCGCCATGAACAGCACCGTGACGAGCGGCACGCCGCGCACGAACTCGATGAACAGCACAGAGAACAGTCGCACCGCCGGCATGCGCGAGCGGCGGCCAAGCGCAAGTAAAATGCCGAACGGCAGCGATACGGCAATGCCGACCGACGCGACGACGATGGTCACGAGCACACCGCCCCACAGCACGGTATCGACCACCGGCAATCCGATCGCCTCGTAGCCGTGCAACAGGATGTACGAGATGATCGGCAGCACGACGAAAGAGTAGATCACGCTGAGATCACGGCGCGGAGCCTTGAGCGAAAGCATCCAGATGATGCCGATCGCCAGCAGCGCAAAGAACACGTCCACGCGCCACCGCTGCGGGATCGGATAGGACCCATAGATGAAGTAAGGCAGCCGCTCCCAGACGAAGGGCCAGCAAGCGCCGATCTCCCGGCCCTGCACCGCTTCATGGCATGCCTCCCGGTCCGCGCCCGTCCACACCGCGTCGATAAACAGAAACTTGACGACCGCAGGCACCACCCAGGCCAGCAGCAAGGCGATGATGATCGTCAACGCGATATTGAACGGCGACGAGAACAAATTTTGGCGTACCCAGCCGATCGCGCCGGTCATGCGTGCCGGCGGCGGCTGCGGCAGCAATTGCTCGCGGCGCACGAAGTGCATCTCGGCGAGGGAAAGTTCTGCTTCGGACATCGACATGTCTTAGCCCCTCACCTTTCCACCAGTGCCATACGGCGGTTGTAGACGTTCATCGCGAACGAGGTGAGGAGGCTGATGGTGAGATAGACCAGCATCGTGATAGCCACGACCTCGACGGCCTGGCCGGTCTGATTCAGCACCGTGCCCGTGAACACCTGCACCAGATCCGGATAGCCGATGGCGACCGCTAGCGTGGAGTTCTTGGTCAGGTTCAAATACTGATTGGTCAGCGGCGGAATGATTACCCGCATAGCCTGCGGGATGACGACCAGCCGCAAGGTCGGTCGCGGCTGCAGGCCGAGCGAATAGGCCGCCTCCACCTGCCCGCGCGAGACCGCAAGCAGACCGGCCCGCACCACCTCGGCGATGAAAGCGGCGGTGTAGATCGACAGCCCAAACAGAAGCGCGGCGAACTCCGGCAATACTTCGATGCCGCCGGTGATGTTGAAGCGTCCTGCCTGCGGCGATTCAAACAAGATCGGCGCACCGGCCAACAGAAACACGACGATTGGCAAGCCGACGACAAGCCCGAGGGTCACCCACAACGTCGGCGCCTGCTGGCCGGTGCGCTCCTGCCGCTTGCGCGACCAGATGGTGAACGCAATCGACGCGACAATGCCGCCGATAAACACGATCTCCACCCATCCGAAACCGGTCAGGGTCGACGGCTTCGGCAGGAACAGGCCGCGATTGTTGAGATACAGCGCGCCGCCGACCGTAATGCTCTCGCGGATGTCCGGCAGCGCCTTGAGCACGGCGTTGTACCAGAACAAAAGTTGCAGCAGCAGCGGGAGATTACGGATGATTTCGACGTAACTGCCGGCGACCTTGGCCAACAGCCAGTTCTTCGACAGCCGCGAGATGCCGATGACGAAACCGAGAACGGTCGCGAAGATGATGCCGAGCCCTGCGACCAGAAGTGTGTTGAGGAGACCCACCCAGAAGGCACGGCCGTAAGTCGAGGCCTGCGACGAGTAGGCGATCAGCGTCTGGCTGATATCGAATCCGGCCGTGTTGTTCCAGAAGCCGAAGCCGGAGGCGATGTTGGCGCGGCGCAGATTCTCGATCGCATTACTGACCGCCCCGTAAACCAGGAAGAGGATGACCAGGCACAGCGCGACCTGATAGGCGATGCTCCTGACTTTGGGATCGTTGTAGAACGCAACACGCGGCGGCTGCGATCCCGTCCTCAGGTCAGTCGACATCTATCCCCTCGTCGCGCTTACCATTGGCGGCGTTTACAAACTCTCCCGTCAGACAATTCCTGCGCCCGGCCCGCAGCTTGTCCGCCGTCAGCGGACCGGGGGCGCGTATTGCACGCCGCCTTTATTCCACAACCGGTTCAGGCCGCGATCGATCTTGAGCGGTGAGCCCTGGCCGACATTGCGCTCGAAGCTTTCGCCGTAGTTACCAACCTGCTTGACGATGCGCACCACCCAATCCTTGGTCAGACCGAGCTGTTCGCCAAAGTTGCCTTCGGTGCCGAGTAGCCGCTTGACCTCTGGATTCTCGGACTTGAGCATCTCATCGACGTTCTTGGAGTTGATGTTCAGTTCCTCGGCATTGAGCATCGCGAACAGCGTCCACTTCACGACGTCGAACCATTGGTCGTCGCCGTGGCGCACCACTGGCCCGAGCGGCTCCTTGGAGATGATCTCCGGCAGAATGATGTGGTCGTTGGAGTTGGCAAGCCGCAGGCGCTCGGCATAGAGCGCGGAGGCGTCGGTCGTGTAGGCATCGCACCGGCCGGCATCATAGGCCTTCACCGCCTCGTTGGCCGTGGCGAAGGTCACCGACTTCATCTGCATGTTGTGCGAGCGGAAATAGTCGGCAAGGTTGAGTTCGGTGGTCGTGCCCTGTTGCACACAAACCGACGCGCCGTTGAGCTCGAGCGCCGAGTTCACTTTCAGCGCCTTGCGCACCACGAAGCCTTGGCCGTCGTAGTAGTTCACGCCGGTAAAGTTGAGGCCGAGCGAGGTGTCGCGCGACGACGTCCAGGTGGTGTTGCGCGCCAGGACGTCGACTTCGCCCGACTGGAGCGCCGTGAAGCGGTCCTTGGCCGACAGCGGCACGAACTTCACTTTCTTGGCATCGTTCAAGACCGCAGCGGCGATGGCGCGGCAGAAGTCGACGTCGAGGCCGGTCCAGTTGCCCTGGGCATCCGGCAGGCCGAAACCGGCCAAGGTGCCGTTGCCGCCGCAGTTGAGCATGCCACGGTCTTTGACGGTCTTCAGCGTTTGCGCGGACGCGCTCTGTGCGACGGCAAAGACGGCAAGCGCGAACAATGCGGCAAATTTTTTCATCGGATTAGGCCCCTCTGGCGCGAACGCGACACAAAATTCCTCATAGGCAGACCAGGCGTTCCATCTCCACCACGTCCCCATCCCCGCGGTGGAACCATTCTGGCCTATGTCCCGAGGTCACCCCGGTGTACCGCATCTCAGAACGAACGGGTTGCAAGGTCAAGGGGTTGACGCTCACCGCGGATAAAGCCGTATATGCCGTCGGCACGCCTTATCCCTATGCAAGCTCCAAGCCAGAAGCGCCCCCTCCTTATGTCGAAGACACCCAAGACGCCGCCCAAGCCCGACACCGTGTTGGTCAATGCCGGACGGGACGCCAAGCTTTCGCATGGCTTCATCAATCCACCGGTCTACCACGCCTCCACCCTGCTCTATCCGAATGCGGAGGATCAGGTTGCGCACCGGTCGCGCTATCAGTACGGCCGCCGGGGTACGCCGACCACCGAGGCGCTGGAAGACGCCTTGCAGGCGATCGAAGGCGAAGGCTGCGCTGGGGTGGCCCTGCTGCCATCGGGACTGGCGGCCATCACGTCGGCGCTGCTCGCGGTCGTCGGAAACGGCGATCACATCCTCGTCACTGACAGCGTCTATCGTCCGACCCGCACCTTTTGCGACACCATCCTCAAGCGGATGGGCGTCGAGACCACCTACTACGATCCCTTGATCGGAGCCGGCATCGCCGCCTTGTTCAAGCCGAACACGCGTGCGGTTTTTACTGAGGCGCCGGGCTCGCAAAGCTTTGAGATGCAGGACATCCCGGCCATCGCCAAGATCGCGCATGACAAAGGCGCGCTGGTACTGACCGATAACACCTGGGCCTCGCCGCTCTATTTCAACGCGTTCGACAAGGGCGTCGATCTGTCGATCCAGGCCGGCACCAAATATATCGGCGGCCACTCCGACATCATGTTCGGCTGCGTGTCGGCCAACGCGAAAGCGCTGAAGCCGCTGAAGGATTTCGTCTACACGATGGGCCTGTGCGTCGGGCCGGACGACATGTACCTGGCGCTGCGCGGCCTGCGCACGCTCAGCGTCCGTCTCAAACGGCATCATGAATCGGGGCTGCAGATCGCGCGCTGGTTCGAACAGCGGCCCGAGGTGCTGCGGGTGATGCATCCGGCGCTCGAAAGCGATCCGGGACACGCGATCTGGAAGCGTGACTTCACCGGCGCCTGCGGCCTGTTCAGCATCGTGCTCAAGCCGACCTCCGAAAAGGCCGTCTACGCCTTCATGAACGAGCTCGCCCTCTTCGGCATCGGCTATTCATGGGGCGGCTTCGAAAGCCTGGTGATCTCGTTCGACTGCGACGAATATCGCAGCGCTACCAAATGGGCGCCGGGCGGCCCGACGCTGCGTTTCCATATCGGCCTGGAAGATCCGTCCGACCTCATTGCCGATCTCGAGCGCGGCTTCGCGGCGCTGAAGGCAGCCGTGTAGATTAGGCCGGCGCGCCCTGCCCGCCGCTGCGCATGACGAATTGCAGATTGCGCAGATAAACGAACACGCCGAAGGCCTGGCCGATGATGAACACCGGATCCTTGCGGTAGAGCGCATAGCCGAGCAGCATCAGGCCGCCGCCGATCGAGAACACCCAGAACGCGGTCGGGACCACGCTCTTGCCCGCCCGCTCCGAGGCGATCCACTGCACCACGAAGCGCATGGCGAACAGCGCCTGCGCGACGTAACCGATCAGGATGCCCCAATCGAGGTTGCCGACGAACACGTCGTGCAGATAACCGCCGACGGCGTTGGTGATATCGACTAACATCTAATTCTCCGCAATTTCCGGAATGCGTTTGCGCCGGCGGATCAGCCACCACACACCGGCGAGATCGAGGAGACCGACCCACAGCCGGTCCCACATGCCGTAGTTTGACACGCCAGCGCCGCGCGGCCGGTCGACCACGTCGACATAACCGACGGTCTTGCCCTCGCGCCTGATTAGCGCTGGTAGAAAACGGTGCAGGCCATCGAAATACGGCAAGTTCAAGAACACGTCGCGGCGAAAGGCCTTCAACCCACAGCCGGAATCGCGCGTGCCGTCGCGCAGGATGGCGCCGCGCACTTTATTGGCGATGCGCGATTGCAGCTTCTTGAAGCCCGTCGCTTTGCGGCCGACGCGCTGACCTGCGACCAGACCCATGCCCTGCCCGCCGACCTCAAGAGTCTGGATCATGGCCGGGATGAAGGCGGGATCGTTCTGCCCGTCGCCATCCAGGGTCACCACGATCGGCGCGCGCGCGGCGGCCACACCCGAACGCACCGCCGCCGACTGCCCGCAAGACTGAACGTGGCGGACGCGGCGCAGAAATGGATGCAGCGCCATCAAGCGCTGCAACTCGGCCTCAGTGCCGTCGCTCGAGCCGTCGTTGACGTAGACCACCTCGAACGGCCAGCGACCGCCGATCGCTGCGGCGATCTCCGCCACCAGCGGCGCGATATTGCCGGCCTCATTGCGGACCGGCACGACGACGGACACCGCCGGATTACTCGTGGTCATGGCTCAAAGCTGTTCCTGCCGGCCCTCGGGGCCGCTCGATGCGGGTTCTTATGGGGCCAAAAGGCCGCGGGCAACTGATTTGATCCGCCTAAACGAGGGCCCGGCATACTGGTGCGGCATCCCGTCGGGACCTATCGAAAAGCCCAGCCGGCGCAGCGCGAAATAGCGCCGTACCAAAAGTGCGCCGCCGATACCGACCAGCGCGCCGGCGGCGACATCCGTGGGATAATGCGCGGTCACCACCACGCGGCTGATAGCGATCAGGAACGCATAGATCAGCAAGACCGTGCGCGCCCGCGGCCACAGCGTGCCGAAAGCGACCAACACGGCGAAGGCCGTCGTCGAATGCCCCGATGGCAGGCTCGCATAGTCGGCGCGCCAGACGAAGGGGCTAAAGATGTAGGGATCGAGCACGCCGGTCACCATCGGCCGCGCACGTCCGATCAGGCGCTTGACGATGGTCACGAACAGGCTGGGCACCGCGATCGCCAGAAACAAAAAGCCGACACGCACCATAATGGCCGCCAGCACGCGTTGGCCGATCGGCGTCAGCACGGGCGGCAGCGCCGCGAGCGCTAAGAACAGCAATCCCAGCGGCCACAGGAACCATCCAGATTTGCCGAAGTCGGTGATGTAATCGAAGAAGTCGATCAGCGGGCGCGGCAGCTTGCCGGCCGCAGAGCTTGTCGACGCGTCCAAAAGCACCATCACCGCGAGGAAGATCGCCAGAAGCCCCAAGGTCGCAATCACCAAATGCCGCGTCGGCAGCAGCCATGGCTTCGTCGGCCGGAGGCGCGGTGGACGCGCAAGCAGCGTGATCGCCGCCACGACATTGTTGGCGCAGCGTCGCCAGACTGGCTCGGCCGCGCGCGGACCGGCTCCCACGCCGTTCGCCATGGTCATGGCGTTTCCATCGAACGGAAGATGGTCAGAACCACCGGCTTGCCGATGCTGATGTTGAAACCTTCGATACGCTGGCTGAGCGCATAGCGCAGGCCGATGGCGTTGGCGCGCTGCACGAAGCTGCGCTCGCTGCGCGGATCGACCAGCGCGAAATGGCACGCGCCCTGCCGCAGGAATTCGGCGGCGCCGGCGCCGTCCGTGAAACGCGTGTCGGTGCCGGCGAGGAAGACAAGGCTCGGCTCCTGATAGGCGAAGGTCGACGCCACATGCGGCTGCGCACAGTCGGTCGAGCGCACTTCACCGGCGATGAGCGCGCTCGGAAACAGCATCGGCAAAAGCGGGAAGGTGACAGCATAAACCGTGAAGGCCACGAACACCGAAGCCACCATGCCCCGCAGCAGCGAACGTTCGGCGCCATCGACCTCGTAGAGCCACCAGGCGAACAGCCCGAGGATGACCGCCACCGCGGCAGACGGCCAGGCGGCGAGACCAAGATCGCGGCCGAAGGTGATGAAGATCGCCACCACGGCAATCGAGATGAAGGCGGGGAACAGGAACCAGCCGACCGTGCCGCGCACCATCCACCGTGTCTTCGAGAGTCCACCGCGCTCCAGGATACCGGCAATCAGAATGGCGATAGCCGGATACAGCGGCAGCACATAATGCGGCAGCTTGGTCATCACCGCTTCAAACACGATCCAGGACGGCACCAGCCACGCGAGCAGGAATTGCGCGCCCGGCTCTTTACGCGCGCGCCACACCATCGGCGCCGCCAGGCCGGCGAGAACCGAGCCCGGCCAGAAGGTCACCCAGAACAGCAGGAAGTAGTAGCCGGGCGGCGCGCCATGCGCCTCCTGTCCGCTGGTCACCTTGCTCAGCATGTCCTGGCCGACCGCCTGCACAAAGAAACTGTCGCCGGACTTCGCGACGATGGCGATGAACCACGGCAGTACCAGCAGGATCATCCAGGCAAAGCCGGCAATCGGCCTGAGCGACCAAAGCCAACGGGCCGAACGGTCCATGATCGACAGGGCGCCGGCGGTCAGCACCACGAACATCAGGATGAGCGGCCCTTTGAGCAGCACACCAAACGCGATCGCGGTCCACAATAGCGCCGGCATCTGCCAGCCGACTGGCTTTTCGGGCGTGCGGCGCTGGCTGAGATAAATGCGCGCCAGTGCGCCCATGGCCAGCACGGAGCCGAACAGCAGCGCCGCGTCGGTCTTGGCGAGACGCGCCTCGACGCCGAGCAGCACCGCGCTCGCCATCATCAGCGCCGCGACCAAGGCCGAGCGCCTCGCGACGAAGGCAAGCGCCGTCCAATAGGTCAGCAGCACGGCACCGATGGCGCCGAACAGCGACGGCAGCCGATAGAGCCAGATCGTGGTGCGGGCCTCGGACACACCGAGCGCAGCGCCCGCCTTCACGGCGGCGGCTTGCAACCAATAGATGCCGACCGGTTTCTTGTAACGGACCTCGTCCTGGAAGCGGATGTCGACGTATTCGCCCGTCTCCAGCATCTGCTTCGTGGCCTGGGCGAAGCGCGCCTCGTCGCGATCCACAGCCGGTATCTGGAAGAATCCCGGTAGAAAAGCGATGAGGGAGAAGGCGAGCAGCAGCGCAGCGGCGCGCCGATGGGATGTCGAGGCCCAGTCGAGCGCGGCGGCAAGCCCCCGCGCCGGGGCCAGAGTTTGGCGCTCGTCGTTGATGGTCGTGCTCATCGGCTTTCGGCCGGTTCTCGCCCAGTAACTCCCCGTAGACAATAAGCTTTCGTGTCGCCGGGTGACATTCAGCGGTCACTGCAACCTTACGGTCACACTGTCGGCGGCCCCGCGCGCATCCATCACCGTGAGGCGCACGAAACCGGGCCCATCGGGCTTGAAAAACAGGGTGCGCCGGCCCCCAGGCGGCGCCAACGGCACCCCGTTGACCATCACGGTGAGCGGCGCGCGCCCCCCCGCGATCTTGAGGGCCACCGCATCGGGCGCTCCGGCAGCGAGCTCGAGCCGTGCCCCATCGGGCGGGAACATGATACGCGGCGGCTCGGCCGTCTGCCCGGTCTCCCCGGCAGGACCGAATTTCTGCAAGGGCGGCGGCAGCTTGGCATTGGTGGCGAACATCACGCCCTTCGGCGGCTTCGGCAGCGGCGCAGCGGTCCGGCCGGAACGCGCGAAAGCGTCGAACAGGATGGGCGCCGCCGTGTGACGGCCGATCAAACCCGGCACCGGGTTGCCATCGGGACGACCTACCCAAACGCCGATGGTCATGTGGCCGTCGATACCGACGGACCACGCGTCGCGATAGCCGTAGGACGTGCCGGTCTTGAAGGCGAGACGGCCGAAGGGTGCGTTCTCGGGTGGCGGCGCGCCGAGCAGCACATTGGCGACATACCAGGCCGCCGCCGGATCGAGCAGGCGGCGCGGGCTCGGCTCCAGTGCGTTCAGGCGTTCGCTCAGCGGCAGGACCTCACCCAAGCGTGCCAGGCCGACATAGAGCATGGTCAGGTCGGCGAGCGTCACGCCGACGCCGCCGAGCCCCATGGCGAGACCGGGCGCCTCGCCTTTCGGCAGCACCAGCGCGGCGCCGGTCTGCAGCAGACGCGCGTTCAAACGGTTGACGCCGACCCGATTGAGCACACCGATGGCCGGTCCGTTGAGCGACAATTGCAGCGCTTTGCGGACGCTGACGGTGCCTTGAAACGTCAGGTCGAAATTCTCCGGCGCGTAGTTGCCGTAGCGCTGCGGGCGATCGTCGATCAGCGTCTCGGGGTGGATAAGGCCATCCTCAAAACCGAGGCCGTAAATGAAAGGCTTGAGTGTCGAACCGGGCGAGCGCAACGCCTGGGTCATGTCGACCTGACCGGCGCGGCGGGTGTCGAAATAGTCGGCGGAGCCGACATGAGCGAGCACCTGGCCGGTGGCATTGTCGACGGCGAGGATTGCTACCGAGATCTCGGGGCCGAGCGCACGGGCCCGTTCGCGCGCCAAATCCTCGAGCGTCCTCTGAAGATTGGCATCGATGGTGAGGCGATGAAGACGAATTTCCGGCTCGGCCACGACCACCCCGTCGGACGCATGCGGCGCCAACATCGGCAATTGCTTGCGCTCATTGGGCACCGGATCGGCCTTGGCGCGGACGATTTCGTCCTGCGGAACAAGGCCCTGAGCACCGACCCGGTCGAGCACGGTGTCACGGGCAGCGCGCGCAACGTCTGGGTGCCGGTCGGGCCGACGCCGCTCCGGCGACTGCGGTAACGCGACCAAAAGCGCGGATTCAGAAAGGGTTAGCCGCTTCGGCTCCTTCGAAAAATAAGCGAGCGACGCTGCTCGGATACCCTCAAGATTGCCGCCATAGGGCGCAAGCGTAAGATACAAAGAGAGAATTTCGCGCTTGCTGAGCGCATTTTCGAGTTGAAGCGCGCGGACGATCTGGCGCGCTTTGGCCTTGAAGCTACGTTTTACACGTGGTTCCAAAAGCCTTGCGACCTGCATTGATATTGTACTTCCGCCAGAGACGATATGTCCCTGTGTTATCAATTGAAATGCCGCTCGCCCCATGGCCAGCGGGTCGACCCCGCGGTGTTCGTAGAAGCGCCGATCCTCGTAGCCGAGTAGCACCTTGATCAGCCGAGGATCGACATCGTCCGGGCTCGCCAGCAGTCGCCAGCGGCCGTCAGAGGTGGCATAGGCGCGCAGGATGGCGCCGTTACGGTCGGCGACGACGTGCGATAGCTCCATGTCCCTGCCGAGCGGCACCGGTCCCAGCGACCACACCCAACCGCCGATGGCGAACGCGCTCACGACGAGCGCGGCCCCGACGCTGACGATGAAGGTGCGGAAGCGTGTCATCTGCCCGCCGAGATCTCCACCGTGCCGGTGGCGGTGCGGCCGAAGCGGTCGGGCCGGTACATGTCCTCGACCTTGGCCTGCGGCAGCGCGTAGCTACCGGGCGATACCGCCCGCACCACATAGGCGACCACGAACACCGGGGCTGAATCCGACTTTCGGTCGAAGGCCGCGGTGAAGCGGTCGTCGCGGAATTCAGACGAGACCGGTTCGGTCGCGTCCGCGATCCAGGTGAGCACGCCGGTGTTGCCGGACGAGACCAGCCGCGGATTGTCGATCTCGAAACCGGCCGGCACGTAGTCGGCGACGATGACACGGCCGAACTGCGGCTGCGGCTCGGTCATGGTCAGCACCACGACGAAGCGGTCATTCTGCTTAGCCTTGGTCGCGTCGGCCGGCTCGCCGTCGAGCGTGAAGAACTTGCGCTCGATCTTGAATCCGCGCTCGGCCGGCGGCTCCGGCGTGGTCGGTGCCCCGCTCACGGAGACGACCGCCTGCACCGTCCCCTCGCCGCTGTTGGTGACCGCGAAAGGCGTCGCGAGTTGCTCCTGCTTGAGCGTGCGATAGAACGCACCTTGCTTCGTCTCGCCATTGGCGGTGATCGAGATGGCGCTGAGTTGCTTGGCCAGCGCCCGCGAGGCCAGCACCAGCCAGGCGTCCTCCTGCGTCGAGGTGTTGTTGAACAATTTGCGCGCCGCATCGACGCGCAGCACCGCCTGATCGATGGTCGCCTGCGGCGCGCGCCCTTCCGAGGCAAGCGTGACCAACGCGGCCGCGTCGCGCAAAGCCGAGCCGAAGTCGGCGCGGCCGAGATCGAGCTTGGGCTGGGCCGGCAGCGCGTTGAGCGCGGCAAGGTAAGCCCGATCGGCTCGCTCCTTGTCGCCGATCATCGACAGCGCGGCGGCAAGCTGCGCCTTGGCAATGGGCGTGGCGAGATCGCTGATCTTGACGTCCGCCAGATAACGCAGATCGCCGATCGGCGCCGCGCCATTGCGTGCCAGCACATAAAGCGCATAAGCGATCTCACGGCCGCCTGTCTTCGCCGGCTCCGGCGATGTGGCCGCGTAATTGCGCAGCCGGTCGATCGCCAACGTGAAAGCCGTCTGCGACACCTCGAAACCACGTTCCTTGGCGCGGGTGAGGAAGTCGGTGACGTAAGCATCAAGCCACGGATCCTCGCCGCCGACCGACCAAAGGCCGAAGGAGCCGTTCGAGGCCTGCCGCGCCAAGAGGCGCGGAATGGCATCGCGGATGCGCGTGTCGATCTCGCCGTCCGGCGTGAGCCGCGCCTGCGCCGCCAGCTCATTGATGTAGAGCATGGCCATGGCGCGGCTCGTGATCTGCTCCGAGCAACCGTACGGATAACGGTCGAGCGCAGTAAGCATTGTCGCCGCGTCGAGCGAGGTCGAAACCGCGACCGACAACGCCACCCTGCCCGTGCCCGGCACCAGGTCGGCGAACATGTCGTTGGTCAGCGTCAGCGTCTCGCCCTTGGCCAGCGGACGCACCGTGCGGCGCGTGAGGATCTGTGTCGCCGGACGCACGTTGAGCGCGTAAGCGCGCGTGAGCGCGAAGTTGTTCGGACCGGTGACATTCACCGTCACCGTGGTCGCGCCGGAGCCGGCGGCCGACACCGGCACCGACACCTTGCCGCGCGCCTTCTGTGCGAGCGTAACTTTTTGCGGCTGGGCGCCGTCCAGCTTGGCGGCGCCATCCGTGCTCAGGGCCACGGCGTAGTCGCCGGCGGCACCCTCCACATTGTCCAATTCGAGCTGGATCGCCCCCTTGTCGCCGGTGCGCAGGAAGCGCGGCAGGGTCGCGGTCAGCACGACGGGATCGCGCACCACCACATCGCCGGAGGCTTTGCCAACCTTGTCCTTCGACCAGGCGACCGCCATCACCCGCACGGTGCCGGCGAAAGCCGGGATATCGAAGTTCACGTTCGCCGTGCCGTCGGGGCCGACAGTGATGATGCCCGAGTACAGCGCAAGCGGCGCCTGTGTCGGCGGCGCGCCGGATAGCTCCCCGCCCATGTCGCCGCCGGAGCGGATGGCGCCTTTGGCGCCCTGCATGCCGTCGATCAGTTGCCCGTAGAGATCGCGGATCTCGGCAGTGAGCCGCCGCTGGCCGAGATAGTAGTCGTCGGGCGCCGGCGGCTTGTAATTGGTGAGATTGAGAATGCCGACGTCGACGGCGGCGAGCACCACGCGCGCCTCTTCATTCGAGTTGAGGCCGTTGATGCGCACCGGCACGGTGAGCGTCGCATTCGGCCGCATCGCCGGCGGCATGTTGAGCGCGACGTTGAGCGTATGCGCGGCCTTGTCGATGCCGAACCACTGCACGCCGATGGCGCGGCCGGGCATGCGTTGCGCCGGCGCATCGAGCGGACGGCGAAGCGTCGCCACCATGTAGGCGCCGGTGCCCCAGTCGCGGCCCACGATCATCTGCATCCGGGCGGTGCCGGGCTTGACGTCGAGCGACTGCGTCGCCACGAGACGATCGGTGAAGACGTTGACCGTGAGCCGACCGGCGGTGCGCGCGGTGACCGCGATGTTCATGGTTTCGGCGGAGGCGTAGCTTGGCTTATCCAGCGCCAGTTCCAACAGGTCCGGCGTGTCGGTCGCTGACTCCGCATAGAAGCCGGCGTCGAAGGCGTAGGAGGTCATAACGCCCGAGGCATCCGACACTTCGAGCCGGTAGCGGCCCCATTTCACCGGCGCGGAGACACGGCCGGCCTTGTCGGCCGTCACATCGACCGTGCCGTTCGCCACCCGCTCGGTTCGTTTGACGGGCTCGAACTCCCACTGATTGTTGTGCCGGTACCACTGATAGCTGGTCTCGATGCGCAGCAGTTCGTAGCGCAGGCCGCTCTTGGCTTGTGCCTTGCCGTCGGGCGCCACCCAGACGACATCAAAATCGGCATTGGCGCCATCGTCGAGCGAGCGGCCGGAAAACGCAGGTTTAACACCGATCATCGGGCCCGCAGCCGCGATCGGTAGCGTCAGCTTACGTTCGACCGCGCGGCCGCCCGATTCCGCCATGCCGACAGTGATCTGTGCTTCCAAGGGACGCGATGTGTCCGGCAGCTTGTCGAGGACGAGCGGGAATTTGGCTTTGCCGTTGGCGTCGGTCGTGGGCGCGTCGGCGATCTCCTGCCGCTCCGGCGTTGCGTCATCGTCGGCCAGACCGAAGGAATAGCCGGCAAAGCCGGGCCGCTCGCGCGTCGTTCCGATGACGACGCTGCCGGACAGCTCCAGGTTGGAGGCCGGCGCGCCGTAGAGGAAACGGCCATCGACATTGAGATCGATCGGCGCATCGCGCGGCACCACCTTGGCCTCGGTGGTGAGGTCGAATTCGATGCGGTCGGGCACATAGTCCTCGACCATAAACGTGGTTTCGCCGACCGCCGGACGCTTGGGATCGGTGAAGGCGCGCACGCGCCATGTGCCGGTCATGGCCGAGGTCACGATCGGCACGCTCAAGGAGCGGCCGCCGAGACCCTGGTCGTTCACCACCGCACGGCGATAGCTGACGCCGTCGGCACGCTCGATCGCCAAGGTCAGCGGCACGTTGAGCGCGGCGGCGCCGCGCGTGTCCCGCAAGAGTGCGGTGACCTCAACCGTCTCGCCAGTGCGGTAGACGCCGCGCTCGGTATAGACAAAGGCGTCCAAGCCGACTGGGATCGGCCGTCCGGCAACGCCGCGATCCGACAGGTCGAAGGCCGCGCCTTTCAGGCTGAGGAAGGCGTAATCAGCCTTGTCGCTCGCGACGACCGCCGCGGGCGAGAGACCGCCCTCGCCGCGCGCGAGGCCAGCCTCGAAATGCACGAAGCCGTCCTTGTCAGTCTGCTTGGTTGCGAGCACCTCGTTGTTGCGCGCCATCAGCCGCACGTCGGTTTGCGGCTTCGGCTGCGCGCTCGCCAACGAATGGATGAAGACATCGACGCCGTCATGCGTCGTATAAGCGGTCAGCCCTAAGTCCGAGACGATGAACCACTGCGTCGCGAGTTGCTCGTAGTCCTCGGTGACCGCCTCCTTTGGCGACGCCGTCATGGCGTAGACGCCGGGGCCGACGGACTTGAGCGCCTCCTCGACCGGGAAGGCGGTGGTGACCTCGGCGTTGAGCTGCGGCGTGACGGTGAGTTCGCCGCTCCAGACCTTGGCGCCGCGCTCACTGGCTATATTCTCGGCCTGATAGCGGCTCAAATTGCGCTGGAAGTCGTAGCCCAGCATGGTCTCGATCAGATTGCGGTCGCCGATGCGGTACACCGCGAGCGCGACGGTCGACGTGTTGACGCTCAAGACCGGAATGCCGCGTTGGCCGGTCTTCGGCAGCACGTAAGCGCGGCCGGAGAAGCGCACGAACGGCTTTCGATCGCGCACGAAGACGGTGACCGTCGCGGTCTTGGCCAGCGTCTCTTTGACGGTGGACGGGAGACCCGCGCGCAACGTCACCTCGTAGCGCTCGCCGTGCTTGAGGCCCTCGACGCAGAGCTGGCGGTCGGTCGCCGAGATCGCCGGCTTGTCCTGGCCGGCAACGGCGACGAAGGGCGAGAAGTCGGTGCGCTTGTTGGGCAGCGCTTCCGAGAACTGGAAGCACGCGCGGGGCGAGACCGCATCCGAATCGACGCTGTAATCGAGCATACGGAAGCCGTGCTCGAGCCGCAGCCGCTCATACTCGCCGCGCAGATCGGCACTCTCGCGCATATCGAGCGCCAGCCGCATGGTATCGAGAGCCGGCCGCCATTGGCGGCGGTCGGCGAAGCTGCGGCCAAGCAGCGCCAAACTGTCGGCCTGCACGCCTGCATCGGTTGCGCGCTGATAGGCGACATAGGCCGCGGTGGTGGCGCGATCCTGAAGCAGCGCCTTCTCCTTGTCGTCACGCGCCCTGATCTGGCGCAGCGTGCGCGCAAGCCGCAGCCAGTTTTGCGCATCGTCGGGCGCTGCGGCGATCATCTGGCCGAGCACCACCATGCCGGTGCGGAAGTCGTTCTTCTGGAAAGCCGTGTCCGCGTCCTTGCGCAGCTGCGCGACGGGCTTCGTCACCGCGCCGGCATCGGTCTTGATCTGCTCCTGCAATTTGAGTCCGGCCGCGTCGAGATCGCTGCGCGTGAAGGCCTTCTCTTGGGCTTGGGCAAGCGCCGGGATGCAGACAAGGGCAAAGAGCGCGGCGGCAAGACCGGCGCGGACAAGCATGCGCATGGATTGTGAACCTCCCGAAGCAGCAGACCACATTATTGCAGCGCCCGATGGTGTCGAGGTCGTGACCGGCGGTGCCCAACGCAACGGAATCGCGCAACGGCTGGCGGCGACGCCCGACACACTATCATCGCGCGGGATCAGATGGCCCTACGGGATACTCAGAAAGGAGGTTAATCGCATGAAGAAACTGCGATAACATTTTGAAAAACTTATAATATGTTGCTGGCATTAAAGCATGCTGGCGACCCCGGCTGGATTCGAACCAGCGACCCTCAGCTTAGAAGGCTGATGCTCTATCCGGCTGAGCTACGGGGTCGTTCAGCCTGAGTCCGGTTTACCCGTACCGTCGAGCTATTGAAAGCGCCTGCTCGCCGACAAGCACCCGAACGCACCACCCGGAAGACGCCTGCCAGGACGCTGCGGAGCACATCGGTGGGGCTCAGGGCCGTCAGTGGGTCCAGGCGTCGCGCCGCTTGAAAGCGAAGTTGTCCGCGTAAGACATGCCGCGCCGATGCGGCGTGGCGTCCTCCGAGACCTGGTAAGCGATACCGTGGCGCTCGCAATAGGCCACCGCCTCTTCCTTGGTGGCGAAGCGCAGGCGCAGTTGCTGGCGCATGTCGGCCGAGGAGGTCCAGCCCATCAGCGGCTCGACGTGGCGGGGCTGCTCCGGCTCGAAATCCAGCACCCAGGCTTTCGTGTTGGCGAAGCCCGACTGCATGGCGGTCTTGGAAGGCTTGTAGATGCGCGCGGTCATGAATCGGGACCCGGTTGGCTGCTCTTGGCGTCCGTATAAGGCCAAGGCGCAACCGAGGCAATTGCCGCCGGTTCCCCTCACGTCCGTGAGAGTTTGGCGCGTCAGCTCCGATAAGCGAGGGCGGTCACGCCAAGCTGCCTGCGGGCCGCGTCTGCGCCCGGCGCCATTGCGCGGTCGAACACGGCGGGCCGCATCGCAACGCGGAATCCGCCGTCCGGCAAATCCTCGAACTCAATCGCCTCGCTGCGCCACATTTCCTCGATCGCGTGCACGGTCGCGCGACGCGGCTCGGTTTCACCTTGCTCGAGTTTGTGGATGGCGCGTTGCGTCAAGCCGACGCGGCCGCCGAATTCGCTCTGGCTTAAGCCGAGCACCGCCCGCGCCATGCGCACTTTAGCGGCAAATGCACGCCGTTCGAGCCGGACAAGCTCGACCAGGTCGCGGGATACGCGCGGCTCAATATGCATGCTTGCCGCCGATACAAAGATACAAACCAACTCAAGGAAAGAACCCCCGGCGGTTGCCCGCCGGGGGTCTTTTCAGATCCCGATCAGACGATCAGGGATAGAAGTCCTTGTGAGCGCGGAAGCGCACAGCCCAGCTGTCCTGGTCGGACACCGAGTACGCGCCGGCCGGCTTGGTGCTGTTGGTGCCCAGCGTGACCGTGCCACCCGAAACCGAAGCCGAGTTCAGGTTGGCATAGAGCACTTCGAGACCGAGGTAGAAGTCCTTGGTCACGTTCCACTGGGTGCGGAGGCCGAGACCCCAGACCGACCAGTCCATGTCGCAACCGACGGCCGCAACAGCGGTGGTGCCGGAGCCTGTGCCTTCGCCGATCGACGAGCACAGCATGGCGTTGGCGTTCGAGCCGTACATGACGGACATGTACGAACCCCAGAGGGTGGTCTTCCACTTCGCGTTCCAGAAGTGCGTGTAGGCCGCGTTGACCGACCAGGCGCTGGTCAGCTCGAGGTCCGACGCATTCGTTCCGACCGTACCGCCGTAGACAGCATCGCTCTGGATACCGAAGCCGATGGAGTTGCCATCGTACTTGACGAAGTCGCCGGTAACCGCGGTGTTGTTGTTGTAGCGGAGCGCACCCTGGCTGTAGGTCGCTTCGACCTGCAGGTAGTCGCCGGCGCCGATCATCGGAGCGTTCAGCTTGAGGCCGCCGCCGATCGCGAAGCCCCACTTGTCGCTCGGATAACCCGTGCCTTCCGAAGCGCCGTAGTAGCCGGCGTTGACCTGGTGCAGGGCGCCCATGATCTGGGCCGAACCCCAAGCCTGGTCGATGCGCAGGTTGGCGACGATGTCCGGGGTGTTGGAGCCCGCGTAGTTCGTGCCGTAAGCAGCCCACGCCGCCGGGGTGTAGGACGCACCGGCAGCCGTACCGGCCGCGGTGATCTTCGTGCGACGGGTCGTTTCAGCCGAGATCGAGGCCGACAGA
>Ga0255338_1001094_pt1 | contig 58578 bp, 36 predicted proteins | sample MeOH1_35cm_T4_19_FD_203715 | JGI IMG/M metagenome (GOLD analysis project Ga0255338, IMG submission 203715) | Sandy soil microbial communities from University of British Columbia, Vancouver, Canada - MeOH1_35cm_T4_195 | ecosystem: Engineered > Artificial ecosystem > Sand microcosm > Unclassified ... | reverse complement strand
ACCGCCACCGATCTCCCGAACTTGCAATCCATGGCCGGTGCTTCCGTAAGACTCGCGCCGTTACGGCGATTGTTCGTTACGTCCATTTCACTGCGGATCTGCGCTTGGGGGGCGTTGGCAGGGACCACGTATTGCGGGGTCTGTACGCAACCGGCAATCAGCAAAAGAAGGGAGCCTGCGTAAAGCGGTTTCATGATCGTCTTTGTCCGTCTCAGGGTGAGTAGGGCACTCAACGGGACGAATGACGCAGAAAGCGATCCTGCTCAGGGTAATCGTCCTTGATGATTGCCAAAGCGGAATTGTAACTGGAACCACCCTTGATATCTGCGGCCAGCCGACTCCTCGGATTGAGTTGTCGTATCTAAATCACTGCGGGCGCTAAAGTTTTCTCGCAAACGAGCCGTTTATACAGAAACAGGCCTCGAGCTGAGACCTCTGCCCCTATCCCCCAGGGACTCAATCCTAAATACCCGGAGATTTGATGAATAACGTTTCTATGCTTTTGCTCGTTACCGCCCTTATCGTTCCTACTGGCGTGTCCGCTAGCGACCGCTTCGCAGTCCAAACGGAAGTCACTCGCAGCGGGAAAATTGTCAGCACCGGCACCCGGGAAGTCGAAAACGGCGGTATTGCGCAATTCAGCGATGGACGCTTTAAAGAGACCGACGCCAAGGTCACAACCACATGCCGCTCAGGCCTTAGTCGCTGGTTGCACCCTTTTAAGCCTGCGTGTGATGAAGTGGTCGAAAAGGAACAGACCCCGATTGGCTTTATTGCCGACATCACACCGCGGGTGATGAGTGACGGACGAATCGGCTTGGTGATCAATGGCAAGTATGTTCTGGTCCTCGGTGACAGTTCTGCGGAATCTAATGGAGGGGTTCTACACACGGCAAACTTCCGCCCCGTAATTCTGGCCAGTACGCTTAGCATCAAGATCGGGGAGAAAGCTGTAATCAGAAGTGGCCCAGCACAGGATGAGGTGGTTTTGACCGTGCAGGTAGACCGCCTATAAGGCAGGTCTTTGGACGATAGGTGCGTTCTGAGTTCGCATGGATGCGCTACAGCACTAGTCTCAGTTCCATGATGATCGTGCGCTCGGTGCCGTGAAATTCGTCTCGGACCTTTTTGAAGCCAAGCGATGCGTAAAAGCCTTCTGCAGTTATAGAAGAAGGGACGCGCAATAGTTTGACTCCCCCGCTGATGGCGATTGCCTGGATCTTCGCCATCAACTGCTTCCCTATGCCTTTCCCTTGACAGTCTGGGTCAACGAACACGCTTCGGACGATGTCGCGATCAAGGCTCGCAGTTGCAACGACGTGATCGTCGATTATTGCCACGTAGACCTGGCGCTGAGTCAGTAAGCAAAGAATGGCCTCCGTGGAGAAGCTTTGCTCCACTTGCTCGATGATTGCTGGCGTGTAGTCTTGGGCATTGGTTTCGCGTAGCGCGCCAATAATGACTCGGCTTATGGCGGTTGCATCCTCGCTTGAGGCGATTCGAATCAGGTAGTCCATTTGAGTGCTTCTTTCCGTATGGTTGGCTGATCGTCGTGGGAACAACCCGACTGGCTATCGTCAGGGGTACTCCTGCCGAGCATGTAAAACACTCAAGATCTCGATTCGATCCATCACTCGATAGACCACCAAATAGTTGGGATGCACAACAATTTCCCGAGTGTTGGACACTCGACCAAATCGGTAAAGATAGGGGTGTTCAGGTAACGCTGATGTAGCAGCCTCAATGGCCTGGTATAGCTCGTTGGCCGCTACAAGGTTACGGTCGCCAATGTAATTCAGGATTTGCCACAGTTCAGCCCGCGCTTCGGGCCGCCACTCAACCAGCATCGCGCTTGTTGCGCTTCGACTCGATGAGGGCTCGCATGTCAGCCATTACCTGATCGTGCGGGACATTCGGGCGTGGATCCTCGAGCGAAGCTTGCACTTTGGCACGAAACCAACGGTCATAGCTGGCGGCCTGCTCTTCGGTTTCGAACTCTGAAACGATGGGGGAAAGTTCGGCGCTCATAGTCACCTCCGGTGGTCATTACTCAGCAGTCTAATGGGTATGCGGCTGGCTGTCGTTGCTGCCAAGACGAAGTGCGCCCCCTGCCAAGCTGGGTGCACGTCCACTGTAAGCACCCGGCCTAGTAGAAGTCATAGTAAAGCGCCCATTCCCCCGTGCTTTTACTCTTCCAGAACATCAGGCTCCCGCAATCCACCACGTTCAGATTGATTTTTGGGTCGGAGGAAATCTGGAATACGAACTCAAAATCATCACCAAGGTCCACGCCGGACTGGCAGAACGAAGGGTAGCCGCCAATCTTGTGTTCGTAGGTGTGAGTCACGAGGTCTGAATAGCTTTCTATCTCGCCCGTCCGCTGAAGGTTGCAAATTTCCTCCTCAAGGTCCGCCGGAGCACCGCCGCCATCCCACAGTGGAAAGTCCTCTGCCACCTGTTCGACCAGCAACGGAAAGGGCTTGAGGTGTGAGCCTGCTACCGGCAGCTCTTTGCAGACAAGTACATCGTCAAATCCATACTCCCTGATCAGCCAGTTATTTCCCATCGGGTCCAGCGCTTCCGGCAAGGGATTGGAAACAAACAGTGTAAGGACGCGAACGCCATCCAGAGCCGGACTGTTAAACGGCAGGCTGGGGAGGTGGAATTGTGCAAAGGGATGCAGTTCAGCGCCGGCCTCGTTTATCGGGACGCCTTCATCCGGGCGAAACAGGAATACTTTTCCAAGCCAGCTTTCCTCATCCGCATGAGTTGGACGAAATCCGCCGACGACGAATTTTGTGGCGGGTTTGGCCAAGCGCCTTTTGATTTCCTGAATGTTCATACTGGTACAACACTCCGTTGCCAACTGCCGGGAGCTACAACGCTATACCGCGAACGTCCGAGCGCCAAGCCTAAAAACACGTCGGAAATTTCGCCAGTATTTTCGCTTTTTACCTCAGGTGTAGGAATTCGGTGAATGGCGCGTTGGATCGTCTGGAGCGGCAGAAGGTTGCGGTAGCCGGTCAGTTAGACCGTGTGATCATTTATCGCCAGCAAGCCGGCTCCTACAGGAAATGCGTACGTTGTAGGAGCCGGCTTGCTGGCGATCCAGACGACGTGGTTTTTCTGATTCAGCGCGGCAAGCCGGCTCCTACAGGCCCGTGGGTTGATCACGCATCAACCCAAACTTTCAGTAATCTGCCCCGCCAGTTGCTCCAGCATCCCCGGCACTTCCTGAACCATCTCCCCCATCCGTGCGAAGTCGTGGGTCATCCCCGCCTTCACCTCCAGCACCACGGGTTGCCCTGCCGCACGCAATTTTTCGGCCCAGGCCAGGCCTTCATCCAGCAACGGATCGTATTCGGCCAGCCACAGTACGGTCGGTGTCAGCCCCTGCAGGGTCTCGGCGAACAACGGGGAAAAGCGCCAGTCACGACGATCATCGGCGCTACGTTGGTACTGCTGATAGAACCACTCCAACGTGGTCGCTTCCAGCAGATAGCCCTCGGCGAAACGTGCGAGGGACGGGCGTTTTTCCACGGCGTCGATCACCGGGTACAACAACACTTGCACCCGTGGCGTCAGCGGCCAGGCTTGCGGATTCTGTGCGATGGCGATCGACAACGAGGCCACCAGGCTGCCGCCGACGCTGTCGCCAGCCAGTGCGATGCGGTTTGCGTCCAGGCCCAGAGCACCGGCGCCGTTGGTGGCGAGCCAGCGCGTCACGTCTTCGGCATCCTCGTAGGCGACAGGAAAACGGTGTTCCGGGGCCAGTCGATAATCCGCCGACAGCACCGCAAAACCACCCGTCAGCGCCAGTCGCCGGCACAGGGTGTCGTGGGAATCGAGGCTGCCGACCACGTAACCGCCGCCATGGAAATACAGCAGCACCGGGCGCTCCTGCGTGCCCAGTGATGGGCGAGCATAGAGGCGAGCATTGAGCAGATGGCCGTCGCGGGCCGGAATGCTGACCGCAGTCACGGTCAGCGCGCCCATTGGTGCGGCGTCGAGCAGCTGCGAGGTTTGTTCGAATTGCTGGCGCGCTTCGGCCGGGGCCAGCTCGTGCATGGGCAGGCTTTTGCCGGTGATACGGCCGAACTCGGCCAGCTCCAGAAAACCTTCGATGTCCGGGTGCAGTGCCATGGGCGGTGGTCTCCAAAAAATAAAAAAGCTCGCCCTATAAACGATCCGCGAGGGCCGTTCATTAGGGCGAGCTTGTTTTGGCGCGGTAAAACCTCAGTCCTGCGCCACCACCTCGCGACCAAGTGCCGTCACCACGGCGCTCAGGCATTCCTCCCGTTGCAGGATATCGAAGTGGCAGGCGCTGACGGTTTGCACTTTGCGCAGCCGTGGTTGCTGACGCTCCAGCGTCGCGCGTTCGGCCGTCGGGTTGCCATCCGCCCACCAGCAGTACAGTTCGGCGTGCGGCAGCGGCAAGGTCTCGACCTGCCGCGACAGCGCCTTCAAGCGCGTGCTGACCATGAACGTCTGCGCCAACTCATCGGCCCCCAGCAATGCGTAACCGCTGGCCTGCTCGCCTTCGGTGTCGATCACTGTGCGAATGATCCGCGCGACTGCGTCCTGATCGCCCGAGGTTTCGACACTCAACGCCTGAGCAATCACGTCGCTGTCCATGCTCAACGTTGCCCCGAGGAACTCGCGCAGGTCCGCGCGCCACTCATCTGCACGGGCGGCAGCGTTGGCCTGGGTCGGCACAAAGCTGTCCACCAGCCCGACGAACGCCACACGCTGGCCCTGTTGTTCAAGCAGGTCGCCAACCATCAACGCCAGCGCCCCGCCCAACGACCAGCCCAGCAAATGGTACGGGCCTTGCGGTTGTTTGCGACGGATCGCTTCGACGTAGTCCGCCGCCATTTGCCGCAGCGAAGTGTCGTGCCATTGACGGTCGAGCAGCATGCGGCATTGCACGCCGTACACCGTGCGCAGACCTTCCAGTCGACGGGCCAAAGGCTCGTAGTCGAAGACGGTGCCGAACCCCGCGTGCAGGCAGAACAGCGCCGGTTGATCGTCCACTGGCTGGTTCAACAGCAGCAACGGTTCCGGGCTCTGTTTGAGCGGTTGCTCATCGACGCCGGACAACCCGGCGATGGTCGGTTTGGCCATCATGTCGCGCAGTTTCAACTGGAAGCCCGGTTCATTCAGCGCTCGCACTTTCGAGATCACCTTGAGGGTGCGCAGCGAGTCGCCGCCCAACTCGAAGAAATTGTCGGTGATGCCGACTTTGTCGACGCCCAGCACTTGCTGCCAGATCTCGGCCAGCGCCCATTCCAGCGGGGTGCGCGGGGCCACGTAGTCGCGGCCTTCGAAGGTTGGGTCCGGCAAGGCCTTGCGGTCGAGCTTGCCGTTCGGTGTCAGCGGGAAACGCGGCAACACCACGACCTGCGTCGGCACCATGTAATCCGGCAGGCTTTCACGCAAGGCCGCCTGGCAACGCGGGCCCAGACCGTCGTCCTCGGCAGCGACCACATAACCGATCAGTTGCGGCCCCTGCCCGCCGTCACGCACTACCACCAGCGCGTCATTGACCCCGACCTGCTCACGCAGGCGGGCTTCGATTTCACCCAGTTCGATGCGGAAGCCGCGCACTTTGACCTGATGGTCGATGCGCCCGACGTAATCGAACACGCCATCCTCGCGGCGGCGCACCAGGTCACCGGTGCGGTACAAACGACCGCCGTCGCGGCTGAACGGGTCGGCGACAAAACGCTCGGCGGTTTGCCACGGGTGACGGTGGTAACCACGCGCCACGCCACGACCGCCGATGTACAGTTCGCCGACCATGCCCACCGGCAACGGATTGAGGTCCATGTCCAACACATGCAGGCTGCGGGTGCCGACGCGGCAGCCAATCGGCGCATACATCGCCTCGCAGTGGCCGTCGGCAGCGATTTTCCACAGCAGCGGCGTGACCACGGTTTCCGTCGGGCCGTAACCGTTCACCAGGTATTGCGGTTTGAGCGTGTGCTTGACCCGTTCGAACGTGGCGTCCGGCACCGCATCGCCACCGAAGCAATAGATGCGCACCGGCGGTGGATCGCCGCCCTGCAACTCGGCGTGTTCGGCCAGTTGCAGCAAGTACGCCGGCGGGAAGCAGGCGACGGTGATGCGCTGACGGTGCAACACCGCCAGCGTCTGCTCGGCGGTCCACAAGGCGTTGTCGCGCACCACCAGGGTCGAGCCGCTGATCAGTGCGGTGATCCAGCGTTCATGGGCACCGTCGAAGGCGAACGACATGAAATGCAGTTCGCGATTGCCAGGGTCCATTTCATACAGCTCGGCAATCGCCTGCACGTGCATGCTCAACGGCCCGTGAGCCACAGCGACGCTCTTCGGTTTGCCGGTCGAGCCCGAGGTGTAAATCAGGTACGCCAGTTGCTCGGCGTGTACGTTGTTTTGCGGCGCCAACACCTCGACGTCGAGGTTCAAGCGATCCACGGCGACCATCGGCGTGCCCGGATTGAGCTGCGCCGTGTCACGCAAACGCTCTTGGGTCAGCAGCAAACGCATGTCGCTGTCGGCCATCATGTAGCACAGGCGCTCCTGCGGGTATTGCGGGTCCAGCGGCACGTACGCGGCGCCGCACTTCATCACCGCCAGCAGCGACACCACCAGTTCCAGCGAACGCTCCATGAACACGCCGATCACGTCTTCGGCCTGCACGCCCTGCTCCAGCAAGTGGACCGCCAGGGCATCGGAACGACGATCCAGCTCGGCATAACTCAAGCGCTCGGCATCGCGGTCGGCGTAACTGAGCACCAGCGCGGTGTGATCCGGTTGCAGACGTGCGCGCTCACGGATCAGCTCGTGCACCGGCCGTTCGTGGTCGTCGGCCAGCGTCGGCAGTTCGCCGTCGAGTTGCCGGCCTTGGTCCAGCGTCAGCAAACCGATCTCGCCCACGGCGCGCCCGGCGTTGTCGCACAGACGCTGCATCAGGCTTTCCATGTGGCTGCGCAGCACTTCGACGGTGGCCAGGTCGAACTGATCAAGCGGGTGCATGTACTCAATGCGCAGCCCTTCATCGAGGCTGACCATCAAGTCCATGGCGAAGCTGGTCAGGCCGAAATCCGAGACGTCTTCGAAGCGCAGGGAATCACCGTTCCACTCGCGCAACGTGCGGTCCACCGGCTGGTTTTCGAAAACGATGATGCTGTCGAACAGCGACTGCCCGCCCTGCCCGGCCCAGCGTTGAATGTCGCTGAGCGGGGTTTGCTGGAAGTCGCGGATGTCGAGGTTGTAGGCCTGGATCTCGCGCAGCCAGTCGCCGACGCTCGTCTCGGTCGGCACGCTGTTGACCACCGGCAAGGTGTTGATGAACAGCCCGAGCATGTTCTCCGAACCGTTGAGGGTTTCCGGTCGGCCCGACACCGTGGCGCCGAACGTCACCGTGCGCTGGCCGGTATAACGCTGCAACAACAGCAGCCACGCGGCTTGCACCAGGGTGTTGAGCGTGACTTGCTGTTGCTGGGCAAACGCTTGCAAACGCGCGGTTTGCTGAGCATTCAGGTGCGTATAGATCGCGTGATAACCCGCTTGCGGCGCCTTCACCGGCAATGCGCGGGCCAGGTGCGTGGCGCCTTCGAGGGTCTTGAGCTTGTCTTTCCAGAACGCTTCGCTGGCCTCGACGGCTTGGTGACCGAGCCAGTCGATGTAGTCGCGATACGCGGCCACCGGTTCCTGCGCGTCGCCACTGTAATGACGCAGCACTTCACCGATCAGGCGCGACACACTCCAACCGTCCATGAGGATGTGGTGGTAGGTCCAGATCAGGCGATAACGGTCGTCTTCCAGACGCACCAGCAGCAAGCGCAACAACGGCGCGCGGTTCAGCGAGAAGCCACGTTCACGTTCATCAGCGGCCAATTGGCGCACACGCTCGGGCTGGTTATCCAGACCGCGCCAGTCGAGTTCGGTCAGCAGCGTCGGCGCATTGCGCAACACCACTTGCAGCGGCTCCTTGTCGCCCTCCCACAGGAACGCGGTGCGCAGGATCGCGTGACGCTGCGCGGCGTCGGCCCAGGCTTCGCGGAAGCGCGAACCGTCAACGCCACGCACGCCCACTTCGATCTGGTTGACGTACAGCCCCGAGTCGCCGTCCTGCACCGAGTGGAACAGCATGCCCTGCTGCATCGGCGACAGTGGATAAACGTCGTCCACCTCGTCCGCCGTCAATTGCAGCGCCTGATACTGCGCTTCGCTCAGTTCGATTTTCAGCGCCGGTGCAGAAATAACCGGCGCCGCTTCCACGGCGTCCACTGCCTGGGCAACCGTCGCCAGTTCAGCGATGGTCGGGTGACTGAACACGTGTTTCGGCGAAATGCTCAGGCCGGCCTTGCGCGCACGGCTGACCGCCTGGATCGACACGATGGAGTCGCCGCCCAGTTCGAAGAAGTTGTCCTGAATGCCGACCTGCACTTCAAACAACGCCTGCCACACGTCTTGCAGCGTGGCCTCCACGGCATTGCGCGGTGCGACGTATTCACGCACGTGCTGATCGGGTTGTGGCAAGGCGCGGCGATCGAGTTTGCCGTTCGGCGTCACGGGCAGTTGCTCAAGCGCCAACACATGGCTCGGTTGCATGTGCTCGGGCAGCGCATTGCGCAGGTGCTGCTTCAGCCCGTCGAGTGCCAACGACTGGCCGACCACGTAAGCCACCAGTTGCTTGGATTTACCGACATCCAGCGCGATCACCACCGCCTCGCGCACCTGCGGATGTTCCAGCAGGCAGGCTTCAATCTCACCCAGCTCGATGCGCAAGCCACGGATCTTCACTTGATGATCGAGGCGACCGACGTATTCGATCACGCCGTCCTCGCGATAACGCGCCAGGTCGCCGGTGCGGTACAGGCGCTCGCCCTGCACGCCGAACGGGCTGGCGACAAAACGCTCGGCCGTCAGGTCCGGACGACGGTGGTAACCCCGCGCCAGGCCGACACCGCCCAAGTACAGCTCACCGACGCAACCCGCCACTTGCGGTTGCAGGCTGTCGTCGAGGATGTAGGTCACCAGGTTGGCGATCGGGTAACCGATCGGCACGCTGATCGAGCCGTCATCGACGCACGTCCAGTGAGTCACGTCGATGGCCGCTTCGGTCGGCCCGTACAGGTTGTACAAACCGACGCCGGGCAGCACGCGGAACAGGCTGTTCTGCAAATCCGCCGACAGTGCCTCACCGCTACACATGATCTGCCGCAGGCTGGCGCAACGCTCAAAGCCCTCGCCCTGAACAAACGCCTGCAACATCGACGGCACGAAATGCAGGGTGCTGACCTGATACTGCTCGATCAAACGCACCAGTTGCGCCGGGTCGCGATGGGCGCCCGGCTCGGCCACCGCAAGGCGTGCACCGACCATCAGCGGCCAGAAAAACTCCCACACCGACACGTCAAAACTGAACGGCGTTTTTTGCAGCACGGTGTCGCGTCCGTCCAGCGGGTACGCGCCCTGCATCCACTCGATGCGGTTGTACAACGCATCGTGACGGTTGGCTGCGCCCTTGGGTTTACCCGTAGAGCCGGAGGTGTAAATCATGTAGGCCAGCGATTGCAGCTCGACCACGCATGGCAGGTTTTCGTCGCTCAAGCCTTCGACTAACCGAGCGCTGTCGTCCAGGCAGATCGCCGTGGTCCCGGCCGGAATCGGCAATTGCGCCAGCAGATGACGCTGGGTCAGCAGCACATGCACGCCGCTGTCCTCGAACATGTGCTCCAGGCGCTCGCGCGGGTAATCCGGGTCCAGCGGCACATAAGCGCCGCCGGCCTTCATGATCGCGAGCAAACCGATCACCAGTTCCAGCGAACGTTCGGCGGCAATGCCGACCAGCACTTCGGCGCCGACACCTTGGGCGCGCAGGTAGTGCGCCAGTCGGTTGGCCTGTTGATTGAGTTGACGATACGTCAGGGTCTGACCGGCAAAAACCAAAGCCTGGGCGTCCGGGGTTTTCAGCACTTGGGCTTCGAAGCACAGGTGGACCGGACGCACATCGGGCCAGGTCACGGCGGTGTCGTTGAAGCCTTGCACTTGCTGTGCGGTCTGCGCAGCGTCGAGCAGGCTCAGGCGACCCAAGGCTAGTTGCGGTTCGCGCACCATGGCATCGAGCAACGCCACCAGACGCTTGCTCAGGCCGTCGATGGCCTCGGCGGTAAACAGCGCGGTGTCGTAGTTGAAACGCAGGTCCAGGCACTCGCCCAGCTCGGCGGCGATGGCCAGCGGGAAACTGGTCTGATCGTGATGGCTGATACCGGAGAACTTCAGCACGCTCGGATTACCACCCTCCAGTGCCTCGGCGACCGGGTAGTTTTCGAACACCAGCAGCGTGTCGAACAGCGCCTCGCCCGAGTGCCCGGCCCAGCGCTGTACATCCGCCAGCGGCGTGTATTCGACATCGCGCAATTTGAGATTGAGCGCCTGCACCTCATCCACCCATTGGCTGACCGTGCGCTCGGGGTGCGGCGTGGCGATCACCGGCAAGGTGTTGATGAACAGACCGACTTGCTGCTCAATGCCCTGCAACTCGCTCGGACGCCCCGACACCGTGGCGCCGAACGCCACCGTGCGCTGGCCGGTGTAGCGCTGCAACAGCAGCAGCCACGCCGCTTGCAGCAAGGTGTTCGGCGTCACGCGGGCCTGACGGGCAAACCCGCTCAGGCGTTCGCTGGCCGCCCGGTCCAGGCTCAGGTGAACGGTGCGATGACCGTCGCCCTGCCCTGCGACCGGTCCCGGCATCGCACCGGCCAAACGCGTCGGCTCGTTGAACGCCTGCAACTGCTCCAGCCAGAACGCTTCGCACGCAGCGCGATCACGCCCGCCCAGCCACGTCATGTAATCACGATAACGACCGCCGCTCGCCACCGGCATCACGCCGGAGTAACGCTGCAACACTTCGCCGAACAGCTGCGAGGTGCTCCAGCCGTCGAGCAGAATGTGGTGGTTGGTGAAGATCAGGTGATGGGTGTCGTTCGCGGTCTGCACCAAGGTCAGGCGCAGCAACGGCGCGGCCGTCAGGTCGAAACCGCGCAGGCGGTCGTCTTCGGCCAGACGATGCAAAGCCAGTGCCTGATCCGCTTGATTGCGCCAGTCGAGCACGGTCAATGGCAGCGTGGCCTGGGCCAGAATCACTTGCAGCGGTCGCGAACCATTGCTCTCGTTGAAGAACGCGGCGCGCAGCACTTCATGGTTTTCCAGCGTCTGTTGCCAGGCGCTGCGGAACGATTCGACGTCTATGCCCTGCACGTCCACGCGCATTTGCGGGATGTAAGCGCCGGCATCCGGGGCGAACAAACTGTGGAACAACATGCCTTCCTGCATCGGCGACAGCGGGAAGATGTTTTCGATTTCACGCATCGCCAGCGGCAGTGCATCGAGCTGCGCCTGATCGACGCTGACCAGCGGCACATCACTCGGTGTCAGGCCACCGGCACCGCTGAGGCAGTGTTCGATCAGCTGTTGCAGCTCGGCGGCATAGGCCTCGGCCAGACGCTGCACGGTGTGCTCGGCAAACACTTCGCGGCTGAAGGTCCAGCTCAGGCGCAGTTGCCCGGCGTAGACCTGACCATTAATGCTCAGGCCACGGTCCAGCGAGGCCGAAGCACCTTGCTCGGCACCACCGCTTTCCCGGGCCGGACGCCACGGTGCCTGCTCATCGAAACTGGCATCGAACTGGCCCATGTAGTTGAAGGTGATTTGCGGCTGCGGCAACGTCTCGAGACCGGCCTGCGCCAGATACCGCAGGATGCCGAAACCGATGCCTTTGTCCGGTACGGCGCGCAGCTGTTCCTTGACCGCCTTGATGCTCCCCGCCAGATCGCTGGTCGGGGTCAACTTGACCGGGAAGATCGAGGTGAACCAGCCCACGGTGCGGGTCAGGTCGATGTCGTCGAACAGGTCTTCACGACCATGACCTTCCAGTTTGACCAGGGTCGAAGGCTGGCCGGTCCAGGCACCCAACACCCGCGCCAACGCCGTCAGCAACAGGTCGTTGACCTGCGTGCGGTACGCCGCTGGCGCGTCTTGCAGCAGTTGGCGAGTGAAGGTGCTGTCGAGCACGGTTTCCACGCTCACGGCATGTTCGCTGGCCAGACTGCCCTGTGGATGATCGGCGGGCAGGTCCACCACCACGTCGTGGTATTGGCGCTGCCAGTAATCGGCCTGACTCGCCAGTTCAGGGCTTTGCGCATGGATTTTCAAACGCGCCGCCCAGGCTTGATAGGCGCTGGATTTGGCCGGCAGGTGCAGGGGTTGCGCCTGACGCGCCTGGTCGTAGACCGTTTGCAAATCTTCGAGCAACAGACGCCAGGACACGCCGTCCACTACCAAATGATGCACCACCAACAGCAAGCGTTGACCGGCCGCGCCCATGTCCACCAGCAAGGCGCGCAACAGCGGGCCGTCGTGCAAATTCAGGCTGGCTTGGGCGGCATTGCAGTGTTCAAGCAGCTCGTCGGCGTTCGAGGCCTGACGCTGCCACAACAGTTCGGCGCTGTTCCAGTGCTCGGCCTGAGCCTGCTGCCACACGCCATCCACCTGACGCAATCGCAGGCGCAACGCGTCGTGATGTTCCAGCAGCGCGGCCAGCGCCTGTTGCAGGCAGGCGCTGTCGAGCGGTTCGCGAAGTTCCAGCAGTACCGACTGGTTCCAGTGATCGCGGGCCTCGATGGTTTGCTCGAAAAACCAGTGTTGGATCGGCGTCAGCAACACATCGCCGCGCACCGGTCCCTGATCGATGACCAGACCGGCACTGCGCTGAGCGACTTTCGCCAGGCTCTGCACGGTCTGGTGTTGAAACAGATCGCGCGGGCTGATGCGGATCCCGGCCTGACGCGCACGGCTGACCACCTGAATCGAGATGATCGAATCGCCGCCCAGTTCGAAAAAGTTGTCGTCGATCCCCACGCGCTCAAGCTTGAGCACGTCTTGCCAGATCGCCGCCAATGCAGCTTGCATCTCGTCCGCCGGTGCGGTGTAAACCTGTTGCGCCAACGCGGCATCAGGCTTGGGCAACGCGTTGCGATCGAGTTTGCCGTTACTGGTCAGCGGCCAGTGATCGAGCTTGAGCAAATGCGCCGGCACCATGTAATCCGGCAGGCCCGCTTGCAGGTGTTCGCGCAACGACTGGCGCAGATCGGCGACGTCCTGGATGACGGTGAACCAGGCGACCAATTGCTGGCTGCCATTGATCTCGGGCGCCAGCACCAGCGCTTGTTCGATGGCCGGGTGATTTTGCAAGCGATCCTGAATTTCTCCCAGCTCGATGCGAAAGCCACGAATCTTCACTTGATGGTCGATACGCCCGGCGTACTCGATGCTGCCGTCGGCGCAATAGCGCGCCAGATCGCCGGTGCGATACAGGCGCGCACCCACTTCATCGGCGAACAAGTCCGGGACAAACCGCGTGGCAGTCAGGTCGGCGCGCTGGTGATAACCGCGCGCCAGTCCGGCACCGCCGACGTACAGCTCACCGACGCAGCCCTTGGCCACCGGGTTCAGGCGCGGGTCGAGCACGTACCAGCGCAGGTCGGCAATCGGCTCGCCCAGCGGCGAACTGTTGGCGCCGTCGAGGTCGGCGCGGGACAACGGCCGGTAGGTCACGTGCACCGTGGTTTCGGTGATGCCGTACATGTTGATCAACACTGGCTGTTGCTCGTCGAACGCGTCGTACCACGCACGCAAGCTCGTGACGTCCAGCGCCTCACCGCCAAACACCACATAACGCAAGGCCAGGCCCTGGGCGTTGGCGCAGGCGAACGGCATCAACTGGCGGAACGCCGACGGTGTCTGGTTGAGCACCGTGACCTGCTCATCGCACAGCAAGCGGGCGAAATCTTCCGGCGAACGGCTGATGGCGTGCGGCACCACCACCAGTTTGCCGCCGTAGAACAGCGCGCCAAAGATTTCCCACACGGAGAAGTCGAAGGCGTAGGAATGGAACAGGCTCCAGACATCGTCCGCGTTGAAACCGAACCAGTGTTCGGTGGTGCTGAACAGGCGGGTCAGGTTGCTGTGAGGCAGCAGCGTACCCTTGGGTTTGCCGGTAGAACCGGAGGTGTAGATAACGTACGCCAGGTTTTCCGGGTGGGTCAGGTTCGGCAGATTCTCGGCAGACGCTTCATTCAGCCAGTCTCTGGCGTGGTCGAGGCAAATCGCTTCGATGCCTTCGGACAACGGCAGTCGCGGCAGCAGCGCAGAATCGGTCAGCAACAGGCGCGTGCCGCTGTCAGCCAGCATGTAGGCCAGACGGTCCTGCGGGTATTGCGGGTCCAGCGGCACATAGGCGCCGCCGGCCTTGAGGATCGCCAGCACGCTGACGATCATTTCCAGCGACCGTTCCAGCGCGATCCCCACCAACACGTCCGGGCCGACGCCGCGTTCGCGCAGACGCTGGGCGATGCGGTTGGCCTGTTGGTTCAATTGCGCGTAGCTGAGGGTCACGCCGTCGCAAGTCACCGCGATGTTGTGCGGGTACGCGGCGGCCTGGGCTTCGATCAGTTGATGCGCGCACAGCGTATTCGATTCATGGGGCGCGACCGACATGGCGCTGCGGTTCCAGTCCAGCAAAGTCGCGTGTTGCTCACTGGGGGCGAGCATGCGCAGGTCCGCCAGCGCGACCGAGCCGTCAGCGCAGATCGCCTGCAAGAGGTTCAGCCAATGTTGCCCCAGACGCTCGATGGTCGAAGCGCTGAACAATTCGGTGGCATAGACGAACGAGGCGTGAATGCCGTCGTCGCTCTCCACGGTGTCGAGCATCAGCTCGAACTTGGTGGTCTTTTCATCCCAGATCAGCGGTTCGACGCTCAGGCCCGGCAAGTCCCAGCGCTGTTTGCCGCCAGCATCGCGCTGGTGGTTGAACATCACCTGGAACAATGGCGTATGGCTCAGACTGCGTTCGACGTCGAGGCCATCGACCAGTTGCTCGAAAGGCAGATCCTGATGCGCCTGTGCGCCCAGTGCCGCGGTTTTGACCTCGGCCAGCAATTGCAGAAATGGCTGATCGGCATAGGGTTGGGTGCGCAGCACCTGGGTGTTGACGAAAAAGCCCAGCAGGTTTTCCACGTCCTGACGGGTACGGTTGGCAATCGGCACGCCGACACGAATGTCCCGTTCGCCGCTGTAGCGATGCAACAGGGTTTGCAACGCGGCCATCAACACCATGAACAGCGTGCAGCCTTCGCGACGGGCGAGATCTTTCAGAGCAGACGCCAGGGCCGCCGGCACGTTCAGCTCGACACTCGCGCCCTGCTGACTCGGGATCGCCGGGCGACGACGGTCGGTCGGCAGGTTCAGCGGCGGATGCTCGCGACCCAATTGTTCACGCCAGTACTCAAGCTGACGCTCGGCCTCGCCGGCTTCCAGCCACAGGCGCTGCCAGCGGGCGAAATCGGCGTACTGAATGCCCAGCTCCGGCAGTTGCGGCGATTGTCCGGCACTGAGTTGCGCGTAGAGCTGGGTGAATTCCTGCAACAGAATCGGCAGCGAACCGCCGTCAGTGACGATGTGGTGGAACGTCAACACCAGCACGTGCTGTTGCGCGTCGAGGCGGATCAACCGGCAGCGCATCAGCGGGCCGTGTTGCAAGTCGAATGGCTGCTCGGCGTTGAGGGCGATCTGGCGATGCAGTTCGGCCTCGTCGGCGGCGTTTGCCTCGACCAGCGGCGCGCCCATCTGCGGGTGGATTTTTTGCAGCACCTGCTGCTCATCGAACACGAAGGTGGTGCGCAGCACTTCATGACGCTGCACCAGCGCAGCGAGGGTTTGCGCCAGCGCGGCGCGGTTGAGTTCACCGCTCAGGCGAAAGGCACCGGTCAGGTTGTACGCGGTCGCCTGCGGCTGCATCTGCCACAGAAACCATAAACGCTGCTGCGCATACGACGCCGGCAACGTGTCGACCGCCGGGTCCCTTGGCGGGATCGGCAGCAGCTCCAGGGTCAGGCCCTGGGCGTGCATCTTTTCTTGCAAGGCACGCCTCGCGTCCAGGCTCAAGCCGCAGAAACGCTGGGCCAGGGTCATCATTCTGTCCGGTGCAGCACTCATCGCGTGTGTTCCTCATCCACTTCGTCGAACAACGCTTCCAGCGCGTCTACATCGTTTTCTTTGTGTTCACTGTGCTGACGGAACTGCTCGATTTGCGCCGCCAGGCGTTCCAGGGTGTCGCCTTCGAAGAACAGCTTCAGCGGGATCGCCAGGTTCAGCTCTTCCTGAATTCGCGCGCGAATCCGCGTCGCCAGCAGCGAGTGACCGCCCAGCTCGAAGAAACTGTCGTGCACGCCGACCCGCTCCACGTGCAGCGCTTCGGCCCAGATCGCCGCCAGGACTTTTTCCAGGTCGGTGCGCGGGGCGACGAAGGCACTGCGGCGCACGTCAAGGTCGAGCAAGGCCTGGCGATTGAGTTTGCCGTTGGGCATCAGCGGGAAGCGTTCCAGCACCTGCAAGCGCGCAGGTTGCATGTGCTCGGGCAGCGCTTCGTTGAGGTGACTGCGCAATTCGTTGAGACGGATGTCGGCGGTGTCGGCCGGGGAAATCACGAAGCCCAGCAGTTGCGGGCCGATCGGCGTTTCACGGGCGATGACCGCGGCGTCTTCGATGCCGGGCGCGCTGCGCATGGCGGATTCGATCTCGCCCAACTCGATGCGGAAACCGCGGATTTTCACTTGATGATCGACCCGGCCCAGGTACTCCAGCACGCCATCGGCGCGGTAGCGTGCGAGGTCGCCGGTGCGGTACAGGCGCTGACCGGCCCGTTTTGCAAACAGGTCGGGAACAAAACGTTCGGCGGTCAGCGTGGCGCGCTTGAGGTAGCCGCGAGCGATGCCGGCGCCGCCGACATACAGTTCACCTTCGACACCCACGGCCACCGGCATCAGGTCCGGGCCGAGCACGTGAATGCGCATGCCCGCAATCGGCTGGCCGATCGGGACGGTGTCTTCATCCTGACCGAGCGGCAGTTCCCACGCCGAACACCAGACCGTGCCTTCCGTCGGACCGTATTCGTTGACCAGCGCCACCTGCGGCAAGGCCTCGCGATGTTGTGCGACCAAGGCATTGCTGCACGCTTCGCCGGCCACGATCACGCACGCCAGGGCATGGTCGCCGAGGTGTTCGAGAATCTGCGCGTGGTAAGACGGCAAGGTCAGGTAGTGGGAAATCTCTTCACGCTGGATCAGCGCCGCCAGCAGCGCCGGGTCCTTGTAGCTGTCTTCGTCCGGCAGGCACAGGGTCGCGCCCTGCCCCAACGCCCAGAAAACCCCGGCCACGGAGCTGTCGAACGAGAACGACGAGAGCATCAGGAACGCGCGCAACGGCTGACGATAAAACGCACTGCGTGCGAGGGTCGAGGCCACCGCGTTGGCGTGACTGATCATCACGCCCTTGGGTTTGCCGGTGGAGCCCGAGGTGTAAATAACGTAGGCCAGATTCGCGCTATCGCCCAGCGGCGTCGGCTGTTCTTGTGAGGCGGACCAGACCTCGGCATCGGCCATCAGCGAAATCACTCGCTCACTGTGCAACGCCTCTGGTAGCGGCTGGCAGGCCAGGACCTGACGCGCAGCGGCGTCCTGCAACATGAACGTCAGACGGTCGATCGGGTAGTTGGGATCGAGCGGCAGGTAAGCGGCGCCGGCCTTGAGCGTGCCGAGCAATGCAATGACGATTTCCAGCGAACGCTGACCGTAGACCGCGACGATTTCATCCGGCGCCACCCCTTGGGCGCGCAGGGTATTGGCGACTTGGTTGGAGCGTGCATCCAGTTCGGCGTAGCTCAGGCGTTGGCCATTGACGCTGACGGCGATGCGCTGCGGATACAGGCGTGCCTGTTCGCTGAACAGGTCTTGCAGGTAGCGATGCGGCAGTGCCTGCTCGGCGGCCAGCGGGTTGAAGTCTTCGATCAAACGGGTCAGTTGTACCGCGTTGACCTGAGTCGCCTGGCCCAACGTCAGCTCAGGCGAAGTCAGCAACTGGCGGCTGAATTCGACAAACTGCTCCAGCCAGGCCGCCAGCATCGACTCGGGCACTGCGCCGGCCAGGCACGACAGCTGCAAGTGCTCCCCCTGAACCCGCAGGCGCAGGACTTCCGGGTTGGCGTCGTCCACTTCGATGTTCGTGTCGGCATCGGCCTGAAACACCAGGCCATAACGCAGCGGCGTCGCGACTTCGGCGCTCAGTTCAAACTCGTTGAGGCAGTCGAGCCAGGACAGCGATTGCTCGACGCTGCGAGCAAACGAGGCCAGCGCTTGCGCCAGGGTCTCGTTGCTGCGGTTGTCGAAGGCCACCGGCAAACGCCGGGCGAAACGCCCCAGTGTCGCGTCGGTCTGCTCGTTGCGCCCGGCCACTTCCCAGCCCATCAGCAACTTTTCCTGATTGCCGATGCGCGCCACAAACGCACTCCACAGCAACAACGCCACACGCTGCGCTTCGACACCTTGAGCGTCGGCCACCCGTAGCACTTCGGCCAGCCATGCCGCGTCGTCGCGCGTCGCCTGATGGCGAGCCAGCGTCACCTCAACCGCTTTTTCGAAAGGCAGACGATGGGCCTGCGCGAACTGCTGTTGCAGGTTGCGCCAGAACGCCGCGCCTTGATGGCCGATGTCTTCCTCGCGCAGTTCTTCCTGCCACGCGGTGTAATCCAGGTACTGCAAATCGTCCTGATTGTCGGCCAGCGTTTCGCCGCGCAGCAGGCTCGCCAGCTCCATCGACAGCACCCGCAGCGACACTTCATCGAGGCTGCTGGCCGGCGCCAGCAGCGTGACGAAATGCTGACCTTCTGCGGTTTGCACGGGCGTCACCACCAACACTCGAGCCGGATCGGCAGCCAGGGTTTCACGGCTGCGGCTCAGGGCTTCAGCCACCGAAGACACGTTATCCAGCAGCGTCATCGGCAGCTCATCACACAGGCTCTGTACCGGCCACTTCATGCCCGGCAAACGGCGATAGACCGTGCGCAGGGTTTCATGGCGCTGACCCAATTCATCCAGGGCAAGGCGCAAGGCCTGCGCCTCCACAACTTGGGCGACCGGCACGGTCAGGGCAGCGAACAAGCGCTGCCCGCCCAGCTCCTGAGCACGCAAATAGAAGGCTTGCTGGGCCGAAGTCTGGAAAACGTCTACCGAAGGTTCGAGGGCGGTGGTGTTCATGTCGAGAGTCCTTATTCCTGATCCAGGTCGGCGCTTTTCTGCGCGATGGCCATGGCCGTGAGGATTTTTCTGTAGCCAGTGAATTCGTTGCGCGCATGCACGCTGAGGATGTTGTCCAGCAGGACCACGTCGCCCTTCTCCCAGGCGAACTCGACCATCACGTCGCGATAGATGCCTTGCAGGTGGCGGATGACGTCATCCGGAATGACCGAACCGTCGCCGAAGAAGGTGTTTTGTGGCAGGTCCAGCGGGCCGAATTCACGCAGCAGGTTGTCGCGGATGCTGTCCGGCAGAGTCAGCGCGTTGAAGAAGGTGCCGTGGTTGAACCAGATGCGCTCGCCGGTCAGCGGATGGCGCACGATCGCCGGGCCGTTTTGCCGGGTGCGCAGGCGATTGCCCGACTTCCACTCGGCCTGAATGCCGATCTTGGCGCAGTAGGCTTCGACTTCGCCGCGATCCTCGCTCTGGAACACGGTCTGCCATGGCAGCCCCATGCCGTCGCCGTAGTTGCGCACGTACATGATGCGTTTGCGCTGAAACACCTCGCGCACCGCCGGATCGATGCGCGCGAGGATTTCGCGGGTGTCGCCGAACGGGGTTTCGCCGCCGGTGGTCGAGGGCGTATCGCAGTAGAAATACAAGTGACGCGGGAACACCGGCGAATAGGAATGCTCGTTGTGCGGGAAGATTTTCTCCGCTGCCGGGTAGTCGGTGGAGCTGTAGATCTTGAACTGTCCGGTGATCTGGGTTCGTGGCGAAGCGCGGAACAGGTATTCCAGGGCGCCGTCGGAAATCGCCGCCACGCAGCGGTTGAACTCGGCAATGTCGGCCACCTGGAAGCCACGGAACAGAATCACTGCGTGCTCTAGCAGCTTGCTTTCGATCAGCGCGCGATTCTCCGTCGCCCACTCCACCAGGCTCACGCCGGGCACCGCCGGGCGGCACACCAGGGGCATGCTGACGCCGTCGAACATCGGCGCAAAACTCACCAGCCGGGTCGGGTCGGTGGACAGGCTCTTGCGCGCACCGCGGCCGATTTTGGGAATGGACTTGGTGGTTGAAACGGTCATAAACCCCTCCAGAAAATGATGACGGCGACGCCCGGTTGACGCCGCCGCAATAAATCAGTCCGCCGCGGTCTGCGCTGCCGGCGTGCCACGCATCGCCGAGCGGCGCTTGATCGCCATGGGCCCGCCCAGCAACGCCTTGCGTTGTTCGTTCAGGCGCGCATCGGCGCGGCGCTGCACATCGGTGGCCAGGTCCAGCAATTGGCTGACCGTCAGCTCGTCAGCGCGCAACAACGCTTGCAGTACCGCCTCGATTTGTTCGAACAGGCTTTGCAGCGTGCTCGGCAAGTACTGCCCGGCGGGTGTTTCGACACTCAGGTGAATGTGTTCGGCCTCGTTGTAGAACGCAGCGACCATGCCGATCTCGGCGGCTTGACGGCCCGACGGGAAGTCCTCGACCAGCAGGCCGTCCATGGACGGCAAGCGACCGACGCCTTCCTGGTAGATCAACTTGATGTCGAACAACGGCGAACGTCCGGCCCGGCGTGGCAAACGCAACGCTTCCACCAATCGCTCGAACGGCAGGTCCTGATGGTCCGAAGCCTCCAGAACCGCACGGCGACAGGCTTGCAACAGTTGCCCGGCAGCCTGGTCGGCATCGACCTCCACTTGCAGCACTAACTGGTTAACGAAGAAGCCGACCATTTGTTCAAGCTCAACTTGATTTCGGTTGGCGATATCGGTGCCGATGCGCACGCGACTGACCTCGGTGCGCTGACGCAACACCAGGGTGAAGCCGGCCAATAGCACCATGAACAACGACAATCCACGCTGTTGGGCGAAGTCGCGCAACTGCTGACTCAAGGTCGAATTCAAGGTGAAATGCTGGCTGGCGCCTTCCTGCGACTGACGCTGATCGCCGTCGCCCGGCAGCTCCAGCACGGCTTGCGGTTGCTCGAGGCGCGCGGTCCAGTAATCGAGTTGACGTTGCAGCTCGCCGCCCTGCTCCAGCCACTGACGCTGCCATGTGGCGAAGTCGGCGTATTGAACGACCTGCTCCGGCAACTGCGCGACACCACCCCGGTTGAGGGTCGGGTACAGCGTGACGAATTCATTGATCAGTATCCGGAACGACCAGTCATCCGCCGCGATGTGGTGCACCGTCAGCAGCAGCACATGCTCCTGATCCGCGACCTGCAACACCCGCACCCGCAGCAACGGCCCATTGCGCAAATCGAACGGCCGGGCGACTTCTTCACGGGCCAGTTGCGCGGCTTCGACGTCCGGCGCCGGCAAATGCCGCAGGTCGCTGGCGACGAAGTTCAACGGCAGTTCGGCGTGTACCCGTTGCCAGGCCTGACCGTCTTCATCAACGAATGTGGTACGCAACACCGCATGGCGTTGCACCAAGATCTCGAAGGTCTGCTGCAGCGCAGAGAGGTTCAGATCCCCACGCAAACGCAAGGCGCCGGGCATGTTGTACATCGAGCTGTCCGGTTCCAGGTTCCACAGGAACCACAACCGCTGCTGGGCGAAAGACAACGGCTGGCGTTCGCCGGAGTGGTTCGCCACCAGCGCCGGGCGTTCGCAGACATTGGCGTCGTGCCGCAGCCCTTGTACCTGAGCGGCGAAATCCTGCAGGCGCGGGTATTCGAACAGGCTGCGCAAACTCACCGACAGGCCCAGGCGTTGACGAATCTGCGAGACGATCTGCGTGGCCAGCAGCGAATGACCGCCCAACTCGAAGAAGCTGTTTTCGCGATCGACACGGGTGACGTGCAACACCTGCTGCCAGATCTGCGCCAGCTCGATTTCCAGCTCGCCTTGCGGCGCGCTGCCGGCCACGGCTTCCCAGACCTCTGGCGCCGGCAACGCGGCGCGGTCGAGTTTGCCGTTGCGGTTGAGCGGCAATGCGCTCATCACCACCAGTTGCGCCGGCAGCATGTACTCCGGCAGGCGCTCGCCCAAGGCGTGGCGCACGGTTTCGGTGAGTGGCCGCGCATCGACGTTGGATTGCGTCGGCACGACATAGCCGATCAGTTGCTTGCCGCCGACGCCTTCGTGCACCAGCACTGCCGCTTCGCTGATCATCGGCAAGCCTTGCAGGTGCGCTTCCAGTTCACCGAGCTCGACGCGGAAACCACGGATTTTCACTTGGTGATCGACGCGTCCCAGGTACTCCAGCGCACCGTCTTCGCGATACCGCGCCAGGTCGCCGCTGCGATACAAGCGTGCGCCCGGGGTGGTGGAAAACGGATCGGCGATGAAGCGTTCGGCACTCAGCCCCGGACGCTGGTGATAGTGCTGGGCAATGCCGGCGTCACCGCCGATGCACAACTCGCCCACGCAACCGGTTGGCAGCAGATGGCCCTCGGTGTCGAGCACGTACAGCGCTCGACCGGGCAAGGCGCGGCCAATCGGCACGCCGATCAGGTTTTGCGTGTCGGCCAGGGTGCACAGGTGAGTGCTGGAGACCACGGTGGCTTCGGTCGGCCCGTAGGTGTTGAGCAGGCGTACGTCGCCGAGACCGGCGGCATACCAGAGTTTCAGGCCTTCCAGCGACATGGCTTCGCCGCCGACGTGGACCTGACGCAGCCGACCTTTGTCGCGCTGAGGTTGCGCGGCCCATTCCTGGGCCAGCAAGTACCAATAGGCCGCCGGCAAGTCCGCCAGGGTCACGCCCTGTTCAATGATCTGCCGGTACAAGGTGTCGGTGTCCCACAGCTCATCGCCGCGCAACACCAGCGCCGCCCCCACGCACAGCGGCGGGTAGCACTGCTCGACAAAGCCGTCGAAGCTGAACGTGGCGAATTGCAGCACGCGGTCGTCGGCGCTGAGTTGCGAATAGTCCGCCGCAATCACGCAAAACTCGCGCAGCGCGGCGTGGGCCAGGCACACGCCTTTCGGCCGGCCGGTGGAGCCCGAGGTGTAAATCAGGTAGGCGAGGTCTTCGGCACAGGCGAGGTTGACCGGGTTGGCCGTTGAATAGCCGGCCAGCGACGCCGCCGTCAGCGCCAGACGCGGCAAGCCATCGGGCAACGCGACATCAGCCAGCAGTTCCGGTTGCGCCAGCAGCAGGTCCATCCCGCTGTCTTCGATCATGTAGGCCAGGCGTTCGGCCGGGTAGTCCGGGTCCAGCGGCACATAACCGGCGCCGGACTTGAGGATGGCCATGAGGCTGACGATCATCTGCGCATTGCGCCGCACCGACAGGCCGACCCGTTGCCCCGGCGCCACACCGTGCTCGCGCAGGCGATGGGCGAGCTGGTTGGCCTGGGCGTTGAGCTGTGCATAAGTCAGGCGTTCGTCGCCGACGATCACGGCCAACGCATCGGGCGTGCGGGCCGTTTGCTGCTCGAAACGTTGATGCGCCAGCAACGGACTGTCCAGCAGCGGCGCGGCGGGACGCGAGCCGAGCAACACCTGGGCTTTTTGCTGCGCGTCCAAGAGGCCGACGGCGCCCAGCACCTGTTGCGGCTGCGCGACGAATTGCTCCAGTACATGCAGCAGGTTCGCGCCCAGCCGCTCGATCTGCGCGGCGCCGAACAAGGCCTGATCGAAACTGAATTCCAGACGCAGGCTGGCGCCGACTTCGATGCCGAGGGTCAGCGGGTAGCTGGTGATTTCGTGATTGCGCAGTGCACCGAAGGTCAATCCCGCCGGCGCGCCTTGCTTGAGGGCTTCGGCCACCGGGAAGTTTTCAAACACCAGCAAACTGTCGAACAGCGCGTTGCCCTGCTGCCCGGCCCAGCCCTGAATGTCGTAAAGCGGTACATGCTCGAACTCGCGCAGGCTCAGGTTCAAGGCTTGCAGCTCGTCGAGCCATTGGCTGACCGGCTGCACGGAGTGTGGCGTGGCGATGATCGGCAAGGTGTTGATGAACAGGCCCAACTGTTGCTCGATGCCCGGCAACGGTGCGGATCGCCCCGCAATCGTCGCACCGAACGCCACGCACGATTGACCGGTGTAGCGCTGCAACAACAGACCCCACGCGCCCTGCAACAGGGTGTTGAGGGTGATTTTCTGCTGCCGGGCGAACTCGGCCAGGCGCTGCATCGCCGTGCTTTCCAGCGTCAGGTGATGCTCGCCCATGCCGCGCCCCTCGACCGGTGTCGGCAAGGCTTGCGCCAGCAGCGTCGGCGTTTCGAGGGCGGTGAGCGCCTGCTTCCAGAACTGTTCGCCCGCCGTCAGTGGCTGCTGCTGAATCCAGCCCAGGTAGTCGCGGTATTGCCCCAGAGGTTTGGCCAGTGTCTGCCCGGCGTAATGCTGAATCACTTCGCCGAGCAACTGCGCGTTGCTCCAGCCATCCATGAGGATGTGATGACTGGTGTAGATCAGGTGCCAGGCGTCGCCGTCTTGACGTACCAGCATCAGGCGGAACAGCGGCGCGGCACTGAGTTCGAAACCACGGCTGCGCTCTTCGGCGGCCAGCGCATCGAGGTCGATATCGGCCGCTTCGATCACCTGCAATTGCAGGTCGATCTGGCGATGAATCACCTGATGCGCGCACTCCAGACCTGACCAGTGGAAGCTGCTGCGCAGAATGTCGTGACGGTTGATCGCCGCTTGCCACGCCCGACCGAAGGCCGCCAGTTCAAGCCCCCGGATATCCAGGCGCAGTTGGTTGATGTAGGCCTCGGCCTGTGGCTCATACAAGGTGTGGAACAGCATGCCCTGCTGCATCGGCGTCAGCGGATAAATGTCCTCGATGGCCGGTGCCGCGACGGGCAGTGCGTCCAGTTGCGCCTGGTTGATCCGTGCCAGCGGGAAGTCCGACGGCGTGACCTGGCCGGCCGGTGTGGCGCAGCAATGTTCGATCAGCGCGGTGAGTTCTTCGGTGTAGGCATCGGCCAGTTGCTGCACGGTGCTGTCGGCGAACATGTCGCGACTGAAACCCCATTGCAAAGAGAGTTGACCGCCATAGACCTGGCTTTCCAGCGTCAGCCAGTTGGCCAGCGGCGCCTCGTCACCCTGGGCCTGACCGCCACTTTCCAGCGCCGGTACAAACAGCGCATCGTCATCGAACTGGCGGTCGAACTGGCCGAGGTAATTGAAGGTGATCCGTGGTGCCGGCAACCGTTGCAAGGTCTCCCGCTGGGCCGGCTCGCCGAGGTAGCGCAGCAAGCCATGACCCAGCCCTTTTTCGGGGATGGCGCGCAGTTGTTCCTTGATCGCCTTGATCGCATTCGCCGTGTCGGCCTGAGGTCGCAGGCGCACCGGGAACAGGCTGGTGAACCAGCCCACGGTACGCGTCAGGTCGAGGTCGTCGAACAGGTCTTCACGGCCATGGCCTTCAAGCTGGATCAGCGTCGAGTGATGCCCGGTCCAGCGGCAGATCACCCGCGCCAGCGCCGTCAGCAGCAAGTCATTGACCTGAGTGCGATAGGCCGCCGGCGCCGTTTGCAGTAATTGCCGCGTCAACCCGGTGTCGAGCTTCGACTCGATCTTGTGGCCGTGGCGATGCTGCAGGCTGCCCAGCGGGTTTTCGCACGGCAGGTCGCGGGCATCGGCGTGTTGCGCCTGCCAATACGGCAATTGCTCGTTCAGCGTGCGGGCATGTTCTTGCAGATGACTGGCCCAGCTTTGGTAGGCGCTGGTTTTGTCGGGTAACGTCGCGGCGCCGCCACTCGCCAACTGCGCATAAGCCTGCTGGAGGTCTTCGAGCAGTACTCGCCAGGACACGCCGTCCACCGCCAAATGGTGCACCGCCAGCAACAGGCGTTGCGTGCCGTCGTCGAGACTGACCAGCAAAGCGCGCAGCAACGGCCCGTCGGCCAGATCAAGGCTGCGTTGCGCTTCGTCGCAAAGGGCCGACAACACCTCGGTCGACGACGCCCGCCGCTGCCACAACCCCGCCGTTTCGACCGGAGATCCATGGCGCTGCTGCCAGCCATCGACTCCTTGGGTGAAACGCAAACGCAAGGCATCGTGATGATTGATCACCGCGACCAGTGCAGCTTCAAGTGCTTCAGGATTCAGCGCCTCGCGTGGCGTCAACAACAAGGATTGGTTCCAGTGTTGCGGCTGCGCGATGGCTTGTTCGAAGAAGTAATGTTGCGCCGGGGTCAGTACCGCCTCGCCGCTGACCGGCCCTTGGTCGATGGAACTGCGGTTGTCGAACGCCGCCACCAGCGCGAGGCTGCGCACGGTCTGGTACTGAAACAGGTCGCGTGGGCTGAGACGGATGCCGGCCTGACGGGCGCGGCTGACCACTTGAATGGAGATGATCGAGTCGCCGCCCAGCTCGAAGAAGTTGTCTTCGAGGCCCACGCGCTCCAGGCCCAACACGTCCTGCCAGATCTGCGCCAGCGCCGTTTGCATGGCGTCTTGCGGCGCGACGAACACTTGTTGCGGCGCCGCATCCGGTTGCGGCAGGGCCTTGCGGTCCAGTTTTCCGTTGGCGGTCACCGGCAAGGCATCCAATGGCATCAGGTAGGTCGGCACCATGTATTCCGGCAAGCTGCTCAGCAGCCAGGCCTTGAGGGTTTCCGGCCACTGCGCCTCGGCGTTTTCCAGCACCAGGTACGCAACCAGATGCTTGCCGCCCTGCACCAGCACCACGGCTTCGCGCACCTGCGGATGCTGCATCAGGCGGGTTTCGATTTCCCCCAACTCGATACGCAGCCCGCGCAGTTTCACTTGATGGTCGAGACGGCCGAGGTATTCGATCACCCCATCGGCACGCTGGCGTACGCGGTCGCCGGTGCGGTACAGACGCGCACCGTCATGGAACGGGCACGGCACAAACCGCTCGGCGGTCAGCCCCGGACGGCGGTGATAACTGCGCGCCAGACCGGCGCCACCCAGGTACAACTCTCCCGCCACGCCTGCCGGCACCGGCAGCAACTGCGCATCCAGAACATGGGTGCGCAGGTTGGCAATCGGCCGGCCGATGGGCACGCTGTCGGCGCCTTCGTCGACGCAGGTCCAGTGCGTCACGTCGATGGCCGCTTCGGTCGGCCCGTACAAGTTGTACAACCCGGCGCCCGGCAGCTTGGCGAACACTTGAAGCTGGGCGTCCAGCGGCAGGGCTTCACCGCTGCAGGCGATGCGTGTGAGGCTGGTGCAGGCTTCAACGCCCGGTTCGTGGATAAACGCCTGAAGCATCGACGGCACAAAGTGCAAGGTGCTGATGCCGAACTCGCCGATGAGGCGGATCAACCGCGCCGGCTCGCGATGCGCGCCCGGCGGCGCCACCACCAGACGGGCGCCGGTCATCAACGGCCAGAAGAACTCCCAGACCGACACATCAAAACTGAACGGGGTTTTCTGCAACACCGAGTCGCTGCCGTCCAGCCCATACGCCTGTTGCATCCAGCACAAACGGTTGACCAGCGCCGCATGGCTGTTGCCGGCGCCCTTGGGTTTGCCGGTGGAGCCGGAGGTGTAAATCACGTAGGCCAGGTTCAGCGGATTCACCGACACCTGCGGGCAGGTTTCGCTGTAAGCGCCCAGCCAGCCCTCGTCCTGATCCAGCGCGATGACCTTGATGCCTTCGGTCGGCAGCGTGCCAACCAAAGCGCTTTGGGTCAGCAATACACCGATCGCGCTGTCTTCGATCATGTAGGCCAGGCGCTCCGCCGGATACTCCGGGTCGAGCGGCACATAGGCGCCGCCGGCCTTTAGAATCGCCAACAGGCCAATGACCATTTCCAGCGAACGCTCGACGGCGATACCCACCAGCACATCGGGGACGACACCCTGCTCGCGCAGGTAATGAGCCAATTGACTGGTGCGCGCATCGAGCTGTGCATAAGTCAGCTGACGGTCGCCAAACACAAGCGCCGGCGCTTCGGGTGTGAGCAAGGCCCTGGCGTGAATCAATTCATGAACGCATTGTTCGACGGGATAAGTTTCGGCGGTGCGGTTCCAGTCGTGCACCAGCACCTGCTGCTCATCCGCCGCCAGCATCGGCAGCTCGCCGACCCGCTGATTCGAATCGACCACCATCGCCTGCAGCAGGCGCGTCCAGTGCTGCGCCATACGCGCGATGGTCGGCGCGTCGAACAGGTCGCTGGCGTAGGTCAGCGCGGCGTGCAGCTTGCCGCCCTTTTCATAGGTGTCGAGGGTCAGGTCGAACTGCGTGGTGCGCCCTTCCCACTCGATCGCACCCAATACCAGGCCGGAAGCGGTGCTGATGCTGGACATGTCCGCGACTTGCGGCTGGTGGTTGTACATCACCTGGAACAGCGGCGTGTGGCTGAGGCTGCGTTCCAGTTTCAGCGCTTCGACCAGACGCTCGAACGGCAGGTCCTGATGGGCCTGGGCACCGAGGGCGGTTTCCTTGATGGCGCGCAGCAAATCCTCGACGCGGGTGTGGCCATCGAGCTGGGTACGCAGCACTTGGGTGTTGACGAAGAAGCCGATCAGGCCTTCGATTTCCGCACGGTTGCGGTTGGCAATCGGCACGCCGACGCGGATGTCGGTCTGCCCGGTGTAGCGATGCAGCAGCGCGTTGAACGCACCGAGCAACAGCATGAACAGGGTGATGTTGTGTTTTTGCGCGGTAGCGCGCAGTTGCTCGGCCAGTTGGGGGTCGACGGCAAATTCGTAGCGGGTGCCGCGATAGCTCGGGATCGCCGGGCGCGAGTGGTCGGTGGGCAGTTCCAGCACCGGGTGTTCGTCACCGAGTTGCGCTTGCCAGTACTCCAGTTGACGCGCCTGTTCACCCGCTTCCAGCCAGCGGCGTTGCCACAACGCGTAGTCGCTGTACTGGATCGGCAATGGAGCAAGTTGCGGTTGTGCACCGGCCTCGAAGGCGTCGTAGCAGCGGATGAATTCATCGATCAGCACGTTCATCGACCAACCATCGGAAACGATGTGGTGCAGGGTCAGCAGCAGGACGTGTTCCTGTTCGGCGAGCTTGAGCAACGTCACGCGCAGCAACGGGCCGACAGATAAATCGAAGGGCAGTACCGATTGTTCCTCGGCCGTTTGGGCGACAGCCCGTTCGCGCTCCGTGGCCGGCAACGCGCTGAAGTCCACATGATTGATCATCAGCGGTGCGCTGGCCGGCACTTGTCGCAGGTTGCCATCGGCCTGACGCTGGAACACCGTGCGCAGGGTTTCGTGACGATCCACCAGGCCGACAAAAGCCTGCTCCAGCGCAGGCCGGTTCAACTGCCCGGTCAGACGCACCGCGCCCGGCAGGTTGTAGGCGCCACTGTGCGCGTCCAGTTGCCAGAGAAACCACATGCGTTGCTGAGCGTACGACAACGCCTGGCGATCCTCGGCCTCGACGCCGGCAGGAATCGGGAACCGGGCGAAATCAATACCTTCCTTTTGCAAGGCCGCAAGGAACATCTGGCGCTTTTCCAGGGGCAACCCGATAAACCGGCGAGCAAGTTTCAAGGAGTCTTCAGCATTCATTTCTAAGCATCCGGATCAGTGGCGGGAAGCACAAAGGCACGTCGTCCCTATAAAACGAATGCAGACCGGAAAAATTAGCGAATGAGAATAAGTGTCAGCGGGGAGGCGAACCGTGGGATCTAAGGTTGCTGCAAATTAAATGTGGGAGCGGGCTTGCTCGCGAAGGCGGTACATCAGTCAACATTAATGTCGACTGATGTACCGCCTTCGCGAGCAAGCCCGCTCCCACATTCGATATAGGTGATCTTGAGATTGTATTAGGCAGTGACGGCCATCACGTGCCGGCGATGGTGAACATCGAGCTGGTCCTTGATCACCCGCAACACCTTGGCTTCGTGTTCATGGATGAAGAAGTGACCGCCGGCCAGCATGTCCACTGAGAAGCTGCCGTGAGTTTCCTTGCTCCAGCCGATCAGTTGCTCGGTGGTCGCGCGATCAGCCTTGCCGCCAAGCACGTGCACCGGGCATGTCAAAAGCGGACGCTGGATCGGCTCGAAGCGGCCGCACAGCAGGAAGTCTGCGCGCAGGATCGGCAGCGTCAGGCTCATCAACTCTTCATTGGCCAGCACTTCTTCGCGGGTGCCATTGAGGGTGCGCAGTTGCTCGATCAGCTCGGCATCGGTTTTCGGGTCGGCAAAACCCTGGTCGTAATCTGCCCGCATCGTCGGCGCAGCGGTGCCTGAAGCGAACAGCGCCACCGGCTCCGGGCAACCCAGCGAGCGAAAGGCATGAGCCATCTCGCAGGCCAGCAAAGCGCCGAGACTGTGGCCGAACAGCGCATACGGCGCCTTGAGCGTGGCTCTCTGTTCGTGCGCGAGTTGCAACGCCAGGCGCCGCATGTCGGTGTGCAATGGCTCACCGAACCGCGCGCCGCGCCCCGGCAGTTCCACTGGCTGCAACGTGAGCCACTCCGGCAGTTTGCGCCGCCAGCGGCTGTAGACCATGGCGCTCGCGCCTGAATAGGGCAGGCACAGCAATGTCAGCTGGGTCACCGGGCTTACCTCGAAAAGTTGTCTGTAAAGAGAACGGATGAGCGCCGAGGGGAATTAGTACAGAGCCCCCTGTAGGAGCCGGCTTGCTGGCGATAGCGGCGTATCAATCGACATTGACGTGACTGATACATCGCTGTCGCCAGCAAGCCGGCTCCTACAGGTAAAGCATTATTTCAGATGGCGATAAGTGGGGATTGCAGACCCGAGCACGACGGCGCCGGCGGCGATGGCCACCCAGAACCCGCTGCGCGCGCCAAACATATCCACCAGCCAACCCGAACTCGCCGCGCCAATCGCCACGCCAATGCTCAACCCGGTGACCAACCAGGTCAGGCCTTCGGTGAGCTTGGCCGGCGGCACAATCCGTTCCACCAGCGCCATCGCAACAATCAGCGTCGGCGCAAAAAACAGCCCGGCGACGAACACCGCCAGTGACAGCCCGATAATGTTGCTCGCCAGCAGCAACGGTAACGTAGTCACCGCCGTCGCCACCCCGCCGTACAGAAACAGTCGCGGCAACGGCACTTTCGAACGCAACGCCCCGAACGCCAGCCCGGCCAGACATGAGCCGATGGCATATACCGACAACACAATACTCGCCGCCGCCGGTTGGCCCTGTTGCTGCGCAAACGCCACGCTGACCACATCCACCACGCCCACTATGGTGCCCATGGCGACCATCAACAGCATCAGCAACTGAATCTCGCCGGAACGAATGATCGAGCCCTGATGGTGTTCTTCATGGGGATGAATCGCCGGCTCGGTGTCCCGTTGCAGGACAAACGCCGTGACCCCGATCGCCAGCATCAGCAAGGCCGCCAACGGCCCCGCCTCGGGGAACGCCACCACGCACAAGCCCACCGACAGCGGTGGGCCGACAATAAAGCAGACTTCGTCGAGCACCGATTCCAGGGCATACGCGGTTTGCAGTTGCGGCTGGCCGCGATAGACCTCGGTCCAGCGCGCCCGCACCATCGCCGACATGCTCGGCATGCAACCGGCCAGCGCGGCAAACACGAACAGCGTCCATTGCGGCGCCTGCAAGCGCGTGCACAGCAGCACCAGCAACAACGCCCCGCCGCCGATCAACGCCGACACCGGCAAGATCCGGCGCTGCCCGAAACGGTCCACCAAGCGTGAAACCTGTGGCGCGCAGAACGCGGTGGCTAAAGCAAACGTCGCCGCCACCGCGCCGGCGAGTCCGTAACCACCTTGCAGCTGGGAGAGCATGGTGATCAGGCCGATGCCGGTCATGGAAATCGGCATGCGCGCGATCATCCCGGCCAGCACAAAGGCTCGGCTGCCCGGGGCTTTGAACAGTTCGCGGTAGGGGTTGGCCATGGTTCGGCTCTCGATAAGGGCCTGCAAGTTGCCATAAGGCTGCTTAAGGGGAAAGGGTCGAATTGTTGGTTGAATGTGAAGGCCCCATCGCCAGCAAGCCGGCTCCTACAGTTGATCGCGTTTCTTCTACTGTAGGAGCCGGCTTGCTGGCGATGGGGTCATTTCCTTTCGCCAAATGAACTCTGCGCCGCCCAAACCAGTCACCTGATCAGGCCCTCACCGCAAGGCGCTCACTTACATGCAGATTTCCCTCGCCCAACAAGTCGCCCTCACCATCGGTGCCTCCGACTACATCGACAGCTGCAAGAGCCTCTATCCGGAGTTTCGCGCTAATGACTGATCATCATCCCGAACGACAAAGCGCCATCGACGCCCACGGCATCATTGGTGACATGCGCAGCGCGGCACTGGTCAACGACAAAGGCAGCGTGGATTTTTTCTGCTGGCCGGAATTCGACAGCCCGTCGATCTTCTGCTCGCTGCTGGACACGCCCGAGGCCGGCATTTTCCAACTGACGCCGGACCTGCCCGACGCCCGCCGCGAACAGATCTATCTGCCCGACACCAACGTGCTGCAAACCCGCTGGCTCAGCGACAGCGCGGTGGTCGAGGTCACCGACCTGCTGCCGATCGGCGACAGCGACGATGATCTGCCGGTGCTGATGCGTCGAGTGCGGGTGGTCAGCGGCCAAGCGACATTTCACATGCGCTGCGCCGTGAGGCATGACTACGCTCGTGCCAGAACCCGTGCGCGGCTGGACGAAAAGGACGTGGTATTCGAGGCAACCGATCAGCCGTCCATGCGCCTGTCTTCGGATCAGGTGCTGCATGTCAAAGGGGACGCGGCGGTGGCTGACTTCACCCTGGAACAGGGTCAGGGCGCGCAGTTCCTGCTGGGCGGCTTCGGCGATCCCCGCTTCAAGGCAGGGGCTGCAGACTTGTGCATGGAGCGCACGTTGAAGTTCTGGCGCGACTGGACCGGCCAGTCCAACTACCGCGGTCGGTGGCGGGAAATGGTCAACCGCTCGGCCCTTGCGCTGAAGCTGCTGACCTCACGCAAACATGGCGCGATTGTGGCCGCAGCCACGTTTGGCCTGCCCGAAACACCGGGTGGTGAACGCAACTGGGATTATCGCTACACCTGGATCCGCGACGCCTCGTTCACCGTCTATGCCTTCATGCGCCTGGGGTTTGTCCAGGAAGCCAACGATTACATGCGCTGGCTGCGCGGGCGGGTCAGCGACTGTCACGGCAAACCGATGAAGCTCAACATTCTCTACGCCATCGATGGCCGCCAGGAACTGCCGGAAACCGAACTCTCGCACCTGTCCGGCCATGGCGGCGCCACGCCGGTACGCATCGGTAACGGTGCGTACGATCAGGTCCAGCTCGATATCTTTGGCGAATTGATGGATGCGGTGTATCTGGTCAACAAATACGGCGACGCCATCTCCCATGAAGGCTGGAATCACGCGGTGGAAGTGGTCGATCAGGTCTGCGAAACCTGGCAGCAAAAAGACGTCGGCATCTGGGAAATGCGTGGCGAGCAGCACCATTTCCTGCATTCTCGGTTGATGTGCTGGGTGGCGCTGGACCGGGCGATCCGCCTCGCCTCCAAACGCTCCCTGCCCGCCCCGTTTGCCCGTTGGGACCAGACCCGCCAGGCGATCTACGTCGACATCTGGGAAAACTTCTGGAATGAAGAACGCGGGCATTTCGTCCAGCACATCGGCGGTACCGCACTGGATGGTTCGATGTTGCTGATGCCGCTGGTGCGCTTCGTCAGCGCCAAGGATCCGCGCTGGCTATCGACCCTCGAAGCCATCCAGAAAACCCTGGTACGCGACGGCATGGTCTACCGCTATCGCAACGAAGACAGCCAGATCGACGGCCTCACCGGCACTGAAGGCGCCTTCGCCGCGTGTTCGTTCTGGTACGTCGAATGCCTGGCCAGGGCCGGCCAGGTGGAAAAGGCGCACCTGGAATTTGAACAACTGCTGCGGTACGCCAATCCGCTGGGGTTGTACGCCGAAGAGTTCGACAGCCATGCGCGGCATCTGGGCAACACACCGCAAGCGCTCACGCACCTGGCGCTGATCAGCGCGGCAAGTTTTCTGGACCGGAAATTGAGTGGGGAGAAGAATTACTGGCAACCGTGAGACCGCGTCGCACCCTTCGCGAGCAAGCCCGCTCCCACATTCGACCGGGTTCTTTCAGAAAGTATGCGATCGAATGTGGGAGCGGGCTTGCTCGCGAAGAGGCCATCAGCCAAATACAAGGCTCACAGGATCAGCCAAAGGACTGAAAACCTGGCGCCCTGTGCAATCCAGGCGCCTACAACCACTAAACAAAACCCGATAACCAACGCACAGAAAGTCATTACCCCCTCTGGAAATCCTTTGTTGCCACTCACCACATCCCCACCTAACATCCCTCGTCAACGGGCACAGCGGAGCTGTCCAACACCCCCGAATTCAAGGAACCCGAATGACTCAGCGCATCCACCGCAGCATCGACACCCCACTCCGTACAGGCCTGAACCGCGATGAACTGTGGGAAGGCCCCGACAAAGGCCTGATCAAATGCTGGGAAATCGGCCGCCAGCGCGCCGCCCGCTTCCCCGAACTCGCCCAACAATGCCGCGCCGGCGAATTGCCGGTGCTGGGCTGGAAAGGTGGCGTCAGCCGTAGCCTGAAAAAACTCGAAAAGTACGGATCGCTCAAATACCTTGCTCAGTGGCAGGGTTTGCGCGGGGAAGATCTGGAGGTTGATTTGGACGAAGAACGGGTATTGACCTGCTCCCGGACCAGAATGGTGGTGACGTTTACGCCGGATCGCTCCAAATACTTTAATCAGATGGCGGAAACCGAAGTTCAGGAATGACCCCGGCAACCTGTCTGGAGAGTTAGATGAACAATGACGCACTGATCAACCATGTATTGACTCCGCATCTGAAACTCGCCTACGAACAACACGGCCCCACCACGGGCGACCCCGTCATCCTGCTTCACGGCTTCCCCTACTCGCCCCGTGCCTACGACGACATCGCGCCAGTCCTTGGCGGAAAAGGCTATCGGGTTATCGTCCCGTATCTGCGCGGCTATGGCCCGACCCGATTCAACAGCACCGATACCCTGCGTTCTGGTCAGCAAGCCGCCCTCGCTCAGGATTTGCTGGACCTGATGGACGCACTCAATATCAGACAATCCGCCCTCTGTGGTTACGACTGGGGCGGGCGGGCGGCGTGCATTGTCGCGGCGCTGTGGCCGGAGCGGGTTCGTTGCCTGGTGACCGGTGACGGTTACAACCTTCAGGACATTCCCCGTTCGACCCGGCCACTGGACCCGGAAACCGAGCATCGGCTCTGGTATCAGTACTACTTCCACACCCCGCGCGGCGTTGAAGGCCTGACCGAAAATCGCCGCGCCCTGTGCCAGTTGCTGTGGAAATTGTGGTCACCAACCTGGGCCGAAGGCCCCGAACGATACCCGCTCAGCGCATCGGCATTCGATAACCCGGATTTCGTCGCCGTCGTGATTCACTCCTATCGCCATCGCTTCATGTATGTCGCGGGTGATCCGGCGCTGGAATCGATTGAAGAGGCACTGACCCGGCAACCGCCAATCAACGTTCCGACGATCTCCCTCTGCGGTGCCGACGATGGTGTGGGCCCGGCGTCGGAAGTCGACGAAGACATCGCCCATTTCACAGGTTTCTATGAACGGCGCGTGCTGGCAGGCGTCGGGCATAACATCCCCGAAGAAGCGCCTGAGGCAACGATCAGGGCATTACTGGATCTGCTGGAGCGCTGACCGAAAACCGCTCGCGATAGGCTTGCGGTGTCACGCCCATGGCGCGCAGAAAACTGCGGCGCAGCGTCTCTTCGCTGCCGAACCCGCACTGGACCGCGACCCGTTTGATCGGCACGCCGGTGTCGCTGAGCAGGCGTCGCGCTGTTTCGACTCGAATCAGTTCGATAGCCCGCGCGGGCGTCTGGCCGGTGTCGGCGCGGTAGTGGCGGACGAAGCTGCGTTCGCTCATGCCGGCCTGTAGCGCCAGGGTGGGAATACCCAGATCCATGGTGAGGTGTTCGCTGATCCAGGCATGAAGGTCATCGAATCGGCTACCTTCCTTTTGCAATGACAGGGTCACGCTGAACTGCGACTGGCCGCCCGGACGTTTGAGAAAAACCACCAACTGCTGCGCCACTTCCAGCGCCATGTTGCGCCCCAGGTCTTCTTCGACCATGGCCAGCGCGAGGTCAATGCCGGCAGTCACCCCCGCCGAGGTCCACACCGGGCCGTCGTTGATGAAAATCGGATTGGGCTCGACCTGAAGCCGTGGGTGCCTCTGCGCCAACTGCTCGCAACGAGTCCAGTGCGTGACCACCCGACGGCCATCGAGCCAGCCACTGGCCGCCAGCAAAAACGCGCCGGTGCACACCGATGACACCCGGCGACATCCCGCCCCATGCTCACGCACCCACGCCACCAGTGCCGCATCCTCCGCCGCCGCGTAAACGCCCCAGCCGCCGGCAATGATCAAGGTGTCGCTGCCTTGCCCGGGCAACGGTTCGGCCAACAACGCCAACCCCGCCGACGACATCACCGCCCCGCCGCCGCAGGCGATCACCGTCGGAGCGTAAGGCGGCGGCAAACCTTTATGGCGGGCTATGTCGTTGGCCGAGGCGAACACTTGCAAGGGCCCGGTGACGTCGAGCAGTTGCACATTGGCGAACGCGAGCACATGAATGGTCTTGGGCATGTTTGGCGTAATTCGTGGGGTAATTGGCGTATGCGCCAAATCCTACGAGCCTAGAGTGAAGCCGTCCACCCACTTCGCGAGAAAAACACCATGACGTTGCAGATCGGTTTTCTGTTGTTCCCGCAGGTTCAGCAACTGGACCTGACCGGCCCTTATGACGTGCTGGCCTCGCTCCCGGATGTGAAGGTGCATCTGATCTGGAAAGACCTGGTGCCCGTCACCGCGAGCACCGGCCTGGTGCTGAAGCCCACCGTTACCTTCGACGATTGCCCGGCACTGGATGTGATCTGCATTCCCGGCGGCAGCGGTGTCGGACCGTTGATGGAGGATGACGAGACGCTGGCGTTCATCAAGGCTCAGGCGGCCCATGCGCGCTATGTCACTTCGGTGTGCACGGGAGCGCTGGTGCTGGGCGCCGCGGGCCTGCTCAAGGGCAAACACGCGACCACTCACTGGGCGTACCACGAATTGCTCGCGCCATTGGGTGCGATCCCGGTGAAGGATCGGGTGGTGCGTGATGGCAATCTGCTGACCGGTGGCGGAATCACCGCTGGCATCGATTTCGCGCTGACATTGGCCGCTGAATTGTTCGATAAGGACACCGCTCAGTTAGTGCAGTTGCAGCTGGAATATGCTCCGGCGCCACCGTTTGCTTCGGGCTGCCCTGAGACCGCGCCGGCCAGCGTGCTGGAGGACGCGCGGAAACGGGCTGCCGGGTCGTTGAAATTACGCTCGGAAATCACCGAGCGTGTTGCGGCGAAGCTCGATCAGGCATCAGTACGCTGATCCATTCCTCGGTGCAGCCAGTGTCCGGCTTCACCGAGGACTTTCCATCGCCCACAAAAAAACCCGCCTAAGCGGGTTTCTCAAGACCATTGCGACATCCTGTCAGCAGCCATCCAGGCCTATGGTCGATCATCCGTGATCCTGAGTGCATCCTGCGACTCAGTTGATGGATCCAGAGTAACTGCGTTGTTGAAGCGTAAACAGACGACATACACGCGCTCTGGTGTAAGCCATTGACCATCAGCATGCCGACAGTGTGGGAGCGAACCTGTGTGGCATTCCGATAAATCCCCTCGCCACAAAGTCTCACTCCCAAAAAAATAGAGAGCTTTTCAGCAGACGAAAAAAAACCCGCCGAAGCGGGTTTTCCCAAGACCATGTCGACTCCCTGTCGATAGCGTTCCGTGCTGATGGCCGATCATCCTTGATCCCGAAGCACTTCCTGTGCTCCGGTTGATGAAGCTAGATTACGCATCGGATCCAATCCGCAACAGGCGACATAGTTACCATCGCGTGTAGGACATTCGCTATACCACCCCTTCCGAAAACCCTTAGACGCATCAGGTGTCGAGCCTGGAAGCTACGAGTTTCGGGGCCTGCAGTCGCCTTTCAACTTGCAGCCATTACTCGCCCTGCTGCAAGCGGGCCTTGGTATTGATCTTCAGAAATTCTTCGATGTTGTTCATCTGCTCATCCCAGCCCCGGCTGTCCATGCGGAAGGCCTTGAGCCGCCGCGTCTGGGGAATGTGATCGAAACCGGACTCGGTGACCTTGAGCAAGGTGCCGTTATCCATGTCTTCAAGCTCGAACAGCACCAGCGTGGTGGGTTCCTGGGAGTAATCGACTTCCGGCTCGACGGCATACGGGTGCCAGCGAAATGAAAACACGCGTTCCGGCTCGACTCGCTCTACCAGGACGTTCCACAGCAAATGCTCATAACCGGGGTAGGTAATCTGCCCCTGAGTCCATTCGCCGGCGACAAAACGCTTGCCTTCCAGTGCCACGCCAAACCACTGCCCGAACGCTTCGGCGTTGGCCAGCACACGCCAGACCTGCGAGCGCGGCGCTTTAAGCAGGATCTTCCTTTCGATGCGATCTGATGCTGGGTTCATAAGTCACCTCCTGTATTGAACAGTAGGCCTGTAAGACCACAAGACCAACCTTAAAGTTGTATCAATCGGGCTGCTCAATCAACCCTGTCTGAAATATTCGGCCGCACATCCGCACCAAAGTTCGCGGTTGAGAGCGAGAGTCAACCGATGGGAGCTGCTACCGTTTGCAGGGACGACATTGACCGGACAAGGAAGATTCATGCAGCCCTCACTCACGGAACGTTATCGCGGCGCCCTGCTGGGCCTGGCCTGCGGTGATGCCGTCGGCACCACTGTCGAATTCCAGCCACGCGGCTCGTTCAGACCCTTGACCGACATGGTGGGCGGCGGCCCTTTCAATCTGAAGCCCGGGCAATGGACCGATGACACCTCGATGGCGTTATGCCTGGCCGAAAGCCTGCTGAGCAAAAACGGCTTCGATGCCGCCGACCAGATGGGTCGCTACCTCAATTGGTGGCAATGGGGTTACCTGAGTTCGACCGGGGAATGCTTCGACATTGGCATGACCGTCAGTGATGCCTTGACCCGGTATCAGCAAACCGGCGAGCCCTTCGCAGGTTCAACCGATCCCTACACCGCAGGGAATGGTTCGTTGATGCGGCTGGTGCCGGTGGTTCTGTATTACTTCCCCGACCGTAACCGGATCAGCGAGTTCTCCGCTCACAGTTCCCGCACGACACACGCCGCGCCTGAAGCCGTTGAGTGCTGCCAATTGTTCGCCGAGCTGATAGGTCACGCGTTACAGGGCGCGGCCAAAGCGGATTTACTCCGTTTGCCGGCCACGACCCTCCTGGAGCCAAAAGTCACCGCCATCGCACGCGGCGATTACTTCGACAAACCCGAAAGCGCTATCCGTGGCAGCGGTTATTGCGTTGCCTCGCTGGAAGCGGCGCTGTGGTGTTTTCATCACACCGACAGCTTTGAAGCCGCCATCCTGACGGCCTCCAACCTGGGCGATGACGCCGATACCACCGCCGCCATCGTCGGTCAGTTGGCCGGGGCTTTTTACGGCGTGCAGGCCATTCCCGACCGTTGGCTGCAAAAGTTGCACAGGCGCGAGGATATCGAAGCTTATGCAGTTCGATTACTCCAGGCTTCAAATACTCCGGCCGCAACGGGATAAGGCTTCGCTACACTGCACCTCTTCTTTTCCTGTCACAGCGAGAACCCCATGCCTCCACGCTTTCTCCTGGCGCTGACGCCGTTGCTGTTCAGCACCGTTGCCCAGGCCGTCGATTGCGACAACGCCACCGACCAGGCCACGATGAATCAATGTGCGGCGCAGCAGAACAAAGCGGCGGACAAGGAATTGAATACGCTTTACCAGCAGATCACCGAACGCCTGAAGGACAGTCCCGACAGCAAGAAGCTGTTGGTCGGCGCGCAGCGGGCGTGGATCGGGTTTCGGGATGCCGAGTGCAAGTTCTCCGCGTCCGGGGTTGAGGGCGGGAGTGTTTATCCGTTGATTTACAGTAATTGCATCACGGATCTGACCAAAGCGCGGGTTGAGGCTTTCAAGATCTACTTGAAGTGTCAGGAGGGGGATTTGAGTTGTCCGGTGCCGGGACAGTAATGTCTCGGTTGTTGTTGAAGACGCCATCGCCAGCAAGCCGACTCCTACAAGGGATCACGCCGAATCTGTAGGAGCCGGCTTGCTGGCGATGGCGTCAGAGCAGGCGCCGGCCGTTACCGGACAAATATCTGCGCCGTGGTAATCGCCATATCCCCACCCGGCAATTTGATGCTACCCACCTGTTTCAAGCTGTCGGCATCAAAAATCGCCACATCGTTAAACGTCCCGGCCAGGTAAATCTTGCTGCCCTCCTTGTTGAAGGAAATGCAGTAGTAGGAATGATCCAGCGTCGCCGCCTGCAGCATTTTCTTTTCCTTGATGTCGTACTTCGCCAGGCGATTGAGCACGCCGAACATCAGGTTCGGATCCTTCGGCGAGCGCATGCCGCTGAAGTAGATCTCCGTCAGAGGACCGAAGTCGGTGGTTTCGGTCTTGCCGGTTTTCAGGTCGATGCTGAACAACCCGTAAAGGTACTCGGCGGTGGCGGGATCCTGCTTCTTGTCCTTGAATTTCGCCGCGGTGTAGAGCAACGAGAAGTCATGGCGATAGGTCTGCTGGTTCCACACGTAGAGCACATCCGGCGCACTGTAGTTGGCCCGTTTCCAGTGACGGCTGGGAATCAGCACGTCGAACTTGCCGGTTTTCACATCGACCTTGTAGATGTCCGCCCCGGCCACGTACAGCGTACCGTCGTCGCCGCTTTGCATGATGGTCAGCTGCCGTGGCGCCGGAAAACTGCGCACCGGTTTGGCGTCCATGCCGGCGTCGGTGGCGTAGACATCCAGCCGAGGCTGCTGCACCTCGTAGCGGTCGTTGAGCATCAATGTCGGGTTGGCAATGGTGAACAGCTCCTTGCCGTCATGACTGAGGGTGAAGGCGAACATCGACTTCGCTTTCTCTCCCGGCTTCTGGGTGATGCTGGCGTGGAACACCTGTTTGCAACTATCCAGTTCGACGCCGTAGACATCCGCGTAGTGATTGTTCAGCACATAAGCGGTCTTGCGATCCGGCGATAACTGCACAGTGCCCGGACCGAAGGCGTCCGGCATCTTGCAGGTCTTGAACAGGGTGTCCGTGGCCAGGTCGATCACGTGCAGGTTGTTCGGGTAATTGGTGGTCAACATGTACTCGTGACCGTCTTGCAGAGCGGTGTTTTCATCCGCCAGAACGTTGAACGAACAGACGCTCAGGACGGCAAACGCGGCCAGGCCGCAGGCTTTGATGCTGTGCATGCTGGAATCCTTCTTCTCTGTCCGATCACTTGTCTTTCGGGAAGACAGTGCCAAGGTTGCGCCAGTTGTCGTTGGACGCCTGGGCATCCTTGTTCCAGTCCGGGTAGGTGCTCATCATGTCCGGCACCTGGGCCGGCCACCAGCAAGGGTCCGAGCAGCCATAAAGATCGGCTTCCATCGGCTGGCACAACGACGACACACCGCCAAACGCATCGATTTCCCAACCCGGGTCGGTGGTCGAGGCACAGCCCGCAACAGAGCTCATCGCCACCACTTCTTCGATACGGTTTTCGGCCGCGGCCTCATCGAGTTTCAACGCTTTATTATTGATTGCCTTGAGATGTTTCATATCAGTGAGCCTTGCGCGGAGTGATGTAGCTGCTGATAAACGCAGGGTTGTGGGCCATGATCCGGGTGTAGACCTCGATGCCGAAGTCGACCCAGTCACGCATCAGTTCGCAGTAGTGATAGGTCGGGTGGGTCGGGTCGCCGTAACGGGCGTAGCTCTCGTGGTAGCAGCCGCCGGAGCAGAGATTGCGGATCTGGCAGTCTTCGCACCCGGTGTTAGTACGGTCGAGGCGCTGGGACAGGAAGTCGTTCAGCTCAACCTGTTTCACACCGCTGTGCACGTTGCCGAAGGTCGGCAGCGATGAGCCGGTAAAACGGTGGCACAGGTTCAGCTCCCCTTTGTGATCCACCGCCAGCATCTTCAGGCCCGCGCCGCATGGCAGGGCTTTTTTGTGGCCTTCGTGAATGTCGGTGATCAGCTGGTGCAGGTTGGAGAACCCGATGTTGCGGTGCTCCAGCGCCGCTTCCAGGTAACGCCGGCCTAGCCTCTTCATGCTGGCGAAGACTTCGATCAGCTCGTCGCTGGTCAGGTTGAAGGTGCTGATGTCGCCGGAGGTCACCGGGGCAAACCCGACTTCGGCAAAGCCCAGTTCATTGAACAGGTGATCCCAGATGGTTTCGACGTCGGTAACGCCGGTGGTCAGGGTCACCCGCGCGCCCACCGGACGACTGTTGTAACGCGACAGCAGCATCTCGGCCTTGCGCCGCACCACGTCATAGGTGCCCTGCCCGCCCACGGTGATGCGGTTGCGGTCGTGCACGGTTTTCGGTCCGTCGATACTGACCGAAAGCCCGAATCGATGGGCATTCAGGTAGTCCACGGTCTCTTCGGTGAGCAGCGTGGCGTTGGTGGTCATGACGAACTCGACGAACTTGCCCGCCTCGCGGAAACGCTTCTCGCAATAGTCGACCATGTACTCGATCAGCTTGCGATTGCTCAGCGGTTCGCCGCCAAAAAACACCACGGTAAAGCGCTCTTCATCCGGCGATTCACGCAGTAGCATTTCTACCGACGCGACCGCCGTTTCGACGTCCATTTTCTTGCCGGCCGACGGCTTGTCGAGGTCTTCCTTGTAGCAGTACGTGCAACTCAGGTTGCAGCCAGTGTTGACGTTGAGCACCACGGTGTTGATCGCGGTGCGCTCGACCCGTTTGGTGCCGATGTCCGGGGTCAGCGGCGAACCGTCGCTGACCAGTTCCAGGGACATCAACTCACGCAAGGTCTCGGTGATTTCTTCGCCGTTGAAGCGTGAAGACAAACGCTGGATCAGGTCGTCCGACGAACAGCCGGGACCGCGCAACGTATCGATGATGGTGCCGGTCAGCTCATCGCTGGCGAACAGCGAACTGCTGGGAATGTGAAACAGCATGCGGTCGGCATCGACGTGCACTTCGTGCAGATTCCGCTCAACCAGATTCAAAATAGCGCCCATTGCAACCTCCTGTGCAAATCCCGCTTGGCGGGGCCTGCGGTCATTCCTAAAAAGTGTCTGAAGCCTTTGGTTTCAGCCAACTCACGGAATGGGTGGATTGTTCCAGCGTTGCACGGTGACGATCATGTGGCCTTCGCCGGTCAGGGATTTCCCTGCGTCGTCGACGGCGGCGATCACCTTCAGGTTGCCGGCATTGTTGGTGGACATTTTGCGTTGCGGGTTCGGTCCGGCATCGCCCGGTGTGAATACGCCGCTGTCAGCCTGCATGGTGCCGGCGAACTTGACGTCTTCGTCTTCCTTGGCGCGGTCGTCGAAGGCTTCGACCGACCACTGCGCCGGGAACACGCCGATGCGATACGGCTTGCCGTCGGCGCCCTTGCCCCAGGCTTCCGCGTCGAAACGCCCCTGGACTTTCGGCGTCGAACCACCGCCCTCGCCGATCCGCGCCACCGAGAACTCGGGCACGACTTTGACTTCGGCAATTTTACTGTAGACCGACAGGGTCGGGCCTTTCAGCGTACCGACGGTGACGTGGCGCAGGCCCGGCTGGGCATTGGCGGCGGCCTTGAGTTTGACCTTGATGCGATCCGCGTTTTGCTCCACAACCTCGACCACTTCCACGCCTTTGCCGAAGTTCGGTTTGCCGGTGAGACCGCTGCCGATCAGGGTCACTTCCGTCTCGACGCCGGCCTTCAGATAACCAGGCTGCACCGCCAACAAACGACTGCTGCCCTGCTTGGCGGCGACGAAGTCCAGCCCACGCTCATCGTGCTCGGCTTCGAACATCCGCCCTTGCATCGCATTGCCTTGGGCGGCGAACACCTGACGCATGGTCACACCGTCGATGGTCACGTTGCCGCGCCATTCGTAACCGGTGTAGAGAATCGCGCTGCCGTCACCGTTGAACGGCGTGCCGTCGGCGTATTGGCCTTTGACGCTGACCTTGAACGTGTCGTCGCCATCGGCGCTTACGCTCATCACCCCGGCCAGTTCGCCTTTACCCGGCAAGTGGCCGCTGAAGCTCCAGTCGCCCACCAGCGTCTCGGCTTTCGGCGCGGTGCCCAGCCATTTTTTCCAGGCCGGGTTGTCCAGCGGATAACGCTTGGCCAACAGCGGCACCATTTCTTTGCGCGCCAGATCGAACCAGTCGCGGTCGCGGGACAGGGCCTGGTATTCGAGTGACGGCCACTGCCCCAGGTGGAAGTTCACCAGACGCTCCCATTCCTGGGCCGGACGCCGTTGCAGGGCGACCCGCGCACCGGAGTGGCAGCGGCCGCACATCTGGCTGGTCTGGTCGTCGAATTTCTCGACGGTATTGAGTCGGCGTTCCAGCGCATACCGCACGCCGTCGGTCTCGCTCGGCGCCAGGCCCTGGGTGTCGGCCAGGTATTTGACCAGGGTGCGGCGGTCGTCATCGCTGATCTGCAAACCGTGCATGGTCTGCATCCGGGCGATGCTCATCAGCCAGCCTTCCGGCGTTTTGCGCTGGTGACTGATGCGGCTCAGGGCGTTATCGGCTTCGGGGGTATGACAGCCCTGACAGGTTTCCTTGAGGATGGTCTGGGCGTCGCGGGCTGCCAGGCTGTCAGGCGAATGCAACGCCACACAAGCGGCCACGGCCAACAGACTGGCGCTCAGGCCTGATCGGAGTTTTCTCTTCATCAACGTCGAACCTCGCACGGTGCTTTCTTATTTTTGTGGCTTATCGTTTTTATGGTTTCTGCCGCCGGCGGCGCACCGCAGACGGAGGCAAGAGAAACGTCTGCGATGAGCAATACACGGAGCGTGCCAGCTTGCCGATTACCTTTTTTATCAAACGGTTGCGTGAAGTTGCCTGCGGTTGACCCTGCCTGATCGAGAGCGCCTGCGTCTAATATCGCGACAGTTGTTGCAGTCTGAGACAAGCATAGATGCCATGGCCGGAACAGCTCATCGCCCGACGATTGACGACAGCCCCCCGCGGGGGCGAAATAAGTGTTCACCCATTGCCAGTCAGGGAGTCACACCATGGCAAGCATCACTATCCTCGCGGGGGACTTTCTGCAGGGTGACGGAGAGTACGCAGACGGCGTTTTCACCCTGAGAACGTCGCTTCACCCGTGGCCCGGCATCACCCTGCCACTCTCCTCGTTCAAAAGCGTGGAAGTCGCCAACGAGGACTCGATCAACAACATCAAGGACGCCATCGGCTTCGGGGTCGCCGGCGCCATGCTGCTAGGCCCCATCGGCGCGATTGCCGGGTTCATGCTGGCCGGGAAAGAAACCGAAGTCACCTTTCTGGCAACGCTCAAGGACGATAGAAAGCTGCTGGTTGCCGTGGATGGCAACACATTCGAGGAGATTTCCCGAAAAATCGCCGCCTGATGGCCCAACGCGAGCCGCACCGGTTACACGGTGCGGCTTGACGCTGATTCAGATCGAATAGGTGGGATGAATGCTTTTGTGCGCCTCGATTTCCTGGCGCATGTCGGCCACCAGCGTGGCGATGGCGTGGGGACTGTCCAGTGTCCACACCGGAACGTGGGTGGCGATCAGGTCCACTTTGCCAGTCATGCAGTCACAGACCCGGATCGTCAGGGACTGGTCCGCTTCCAGGTTGCAGGTGCAGACGGCGGGCAGAAAACTGTGTTCGATGATGTTTTGGATTTCCAGGGTTGAGAGAAACATCGCAACCTCCCTTACACCAGATGTGTGCCGGGCAAATGCTCCGTCATTTCACCCACCGAGCCTGAAAATTCTATTCCCCGAAAGTGGGGGACTCAAGGGCGCAACCCGGTTGCTCGTCGTCTCGACGGCTGGCGCCAGCATTCAAGCTTTCCCTCTTAGCGTCGATAACCTGCCTACACCAAACGTTCAGGGAAGACGACATGGCAATTTCTTTAAACGCTGCCTTTATCCAGCCATCAGCCGCTCAGCTCAGCCAGTCCAGCCAACCATTGACAGCCAAAACGCTGAGTGAAGACCTGCAGAAGACGGCGATCAACATCAATCCGGCGGCGATTTACCATCCAAGCGATGAAACGCCAGCAACCAGTCTGACCATAGAATCGATCGAGACCTGGATCGGCCGATCCCAGTCGCCTGATTTCCCACAGGTTGCCGAGCGTCACAAAAACGCCCATCAATCACTGAAATTCTCTTTCGAAGAGTTCCAGTCTGCATTGGCCCACGCCTACCCGGATCTCGCCGACAAAAAATTCGGCTTCACCCTCCAAGCGGATGGAAGCCTCAAGGCCCTCAACAGTTCAGGCCAGCTCAGTTCCTCCGACATGAATCGGCTGAACAATCTGCTGAATGCCTCCAGTTCGCTGAAAGCAGCAGCGAGCAGTTACCGCGACGCCTCCATCGATTTAGTGGCTGCCGACTCCGTATGGGGTGGCAGCTACGTGGGCGGGTACAACCTGAACAAGGACAATTTCGCCAGCACCATCGATCTGGGCGCCCTGTTCCTCAAGAAAGGTTCGGTGCCAAACGCGGAAACCCTGAACGGATTTTTCTCTTCTCAGTTGTGGAGCAAAGGCGAGCGAATGACCCAGGCGACGGAAGCGCAGATGCTGTCCGAGCGCAATAAGGTCGACGTGACGGCCTGATTCCGACAACAGGCGCAGATTGCCCGAACAAGCCCGGACCTCAGCATCGATCCGGGCTGAAACAACCCGTCTCTTGAATCTCAGGCATCGTCGCGATTTGCGACAAAGCGTCCGGTCCTGTCGACCACGGCTCTGCTCCAGCGCCCGCCGCCCAAGGGCTATTCGGCCCTTGCGGGCAGTTGGCACAGCCATTGCGAAAGCCTCGTTCTCACGAACAACAAGAGGCCTCGCCATGACGCTCCCTTACCTGCTTCCCGCCACCTCGGCGTTCATCCAGCGCGCCCCGCGCATGCTTATCGGCGGTGACTGGGTCGAGGCCGCCGACGGCCAGACCATGCCCCTGCACAACCCGGCCACCGGCGAGGTGCTGTGCGTGGTGCCGCGGGCCACGCCGGAAGACGTTGACCGCGCGGTCCTCGCCGCCCGCCACGCATTCGATGATTCCACCTGGACTCGCACCCGCCCTCGGGAACGGCAGAATCTGTTGTGGAAACTCGCCGAACTGATGGAGCGCGACGCCGAACTGCTCGCGCAGCTGGAATGCCTGAACAACGGTAAAAGCGCCGCCGTGGCCCAGGTGATGGACGTGCAGTTGTCCATCGACTTCCTGCGCTACATGGCCGGTTGGGCGACCAAGATCGAAGGTTCCAGCGTGGAAGTGTCGTTGCCGTTGATGCCCAACGATCAGTTCCACAGTTTCATTCGTCGCGAAGCGGTGGGTGTGGTTGGCGCCATCGTCGCCTGGAACTTTCCGTTGCTGCTGGCCTGCTGGAAACTCGGTCCGGCCCTGGCCACAGGCTGCACCGTGGTGCTCAAGCCTGCCGACGAAACCCCGCTGACCGCGCTGAAACTCGCCGAACTGGTGCTGGAAGCCGGTTACCCCGAAGGCGTGTTCAACGTGGTCACCGGCACCGGCATCACCGCCGGTTCGGCCCTGACCCATAACCCGCTGGTGGACAAGCTGACCTTCACCGGCTCCACCGCTGTCGGCAAGCAAATCGGCAAGATCGCCATGGATTCCATGACCCGCGTCACGCTGGAACTGGGCGGTAAATCGCCGACCATCGTCATGGCCGACGCCGACCTGAAGACCGCCGCCGCAGGCGCTGCCAGTGCGATTTTCTTCAATCAGGGCCAGGTGTGCTGCGCCGGTTCGCGCCTGTATGTGCAGCGCAAGCATTTCGACAATGTGGTGGCGGACATCGCCGACATCGCCAACGCCATGAAGCTCGGCAACGGGCTGGACCCAAGCGTGGAGATGGGGCCGCTTATTTCCGCGCGGCAGCAGGAACGGGTTTACGGCTACATCGAAAAGGGCCGGGAAAGTGGCGCGACCATCGCCTGTGGCGGTGAGCAATTCGGGCCGGGATTCTTCGTCAAACCGACGGTGATCGTCGATGTCGATCAGAAGCATTCACTGGTGCAGGAAGAGATCTTCGGCCCGGTGCTGGTCGCGATTCCGTTTGATGACGAGGCCGATGCGTTGCGCATGGCCAATGACAGTCCGTACGGACTGGGGGCGAGTATCTGGTCGAATGATCTGGCGGCGGTGCACCGGATGATCCCGCGGATCAAGTCCGGTTCGGTGTGGGTCAATTGCCACAGCGCCCTGGACCCGGCGTTGCCGTTTGGCGGGTACAAGATGTCGGGAGTCGGGCGGGAGATGGGGTATGCGGCGATCGAGCATTACACCGAATTGAAATCGGTGTTGATCAAGCTTTGATCTTCATCGTTCTTTAGGCCGCCTTCGCGGGCAAGCCCGCTCCCACCGTGATTTGTGTGTGCCGCAGATTGCGGATTCACCCCAAAAACCTGTGGGAGCGGGTTGCCCGCGAAGAGGCCGGCCCAGGCAACCGAGATTTCAGGGTTTGAACCCTTGCCCCAACAACCAACTGCGAACCATCCTGCCCTGCTCCATCGTCAACCCGGCTAAAGCTCGTTCCGCCGGTTCAGTGCGCAACCGCCGCACCAAAGGCGCCAGTTCAACCCCCTGAACATGCCAGATCCCCAACGGCTGATCCACTGTGATCACCACCTCAGCCTCATCCACAAACCCCTCTTTCAACACCGGCGCTCGCTCGATTTTCAACGAAGAAAAGTCCGCCTCGGCATGCGCCACCTCCGCATCCGGCCACTGCCGCCGCGCCTGCCAGAATGGCTGATCCGGCCAACGCCGCTCATCGGCATAAAAATCCCGCCCGATCCGCGCAAACCGCAAAAACAACTGTTCCACCCGTTGCTGATGAAACCGCCGGGCCAACGCCGCCCGGTCAGGTTTTCGCAACAGCGTATTGATCACCGTCGGCGCCTGTAACGCCGAGGACAAGGACTGAAAGATGCCATTGCCCGACAGCGGATCCACCGCCATCGCCGCATCGCCGACCCGAATCCAGTGTTCGCCACACACCTGCGGGCTCAGAATCGCGGTGCTGCTGCGGGCATGCAACTGAAGGTCGATCTCAGGTTTTACACCAAAGAACTCACGCGCCAATGCGGAACCCTGGCGCCGCTGGCGGCAGTAATCGAGCAACTGCGCCTTGCCCGGCAAGTGCGCGCTGGCCACGTCCACCGTCCATTGCCAATAGCACTGGCCGTCCGCTCGCCGCGCCATCCACGCCCAGCCGTCCTCAAGGCTTTCCACGGCGCTGGCGGTGTCGCCCGGCACACCTTGCCAGCGATTGAGCAGGCTGACCGTCTCCGGGCCGCGCAGGCCTTTGCCGAGCGCCGGTGCCTGGCGTCCGCGGGCCTCCACCAGAAAATCGGCGACCAGCGCTTCGCGCCCTTCAATCTCGACCCGATGTCCGCCAGCTGAGGTCTGAACGCTCAGCACCCGACCTTCGATTAACTCAACGCCCGCCAGGCGCAAGTCTTCACGAAGGCCTCGATCGAAGTTCGGGCGGTCCAGCAAAAATTCGATGTTTTGCGCATGCTGCTGACCGTTCCACGACACCTGCCGCTGAGACGGCAACGCCGCATCCGCCAACGCTTGATGCAGACCGGCACCGCGCAAGGCCTCCAGCACCCGGATGGAAACGCCTTCCAGCGCTGCAAACCGTCGCCACTCGCTGACCAGCGTGACGGCGTAACCGAGCCGGCGCAAACCCAGGGCCACCGCCGCGCCCGCCGGCCCTGCGCCAAGAATCAGAATCATGGGCCGAAACGCCGTTCAGGCCCGCGATAACGGGCGTTTTCCCGCAGCCAGTCAATGACCTGCTCATTGCTCGCCTCGGGCTGTGCAACCAGGAACCCCGCAATGTGCCCACTCAACGCCGCGCAGCCCAGACTGGCGCCGGATTGCCCCGGATACGTCCCGTGCACACACGCGGCGAAATCCGCCTGGGCACTGTTGAGCCACGACCATTCCTGTTCGGCGCAGCGCGCATCGCCGGTCACGCGCAGCACCTGTGGATAATTCGCCGGGAACACGCCCTCGCCCTGGGCCGGACTGGACGCACACAGCAAAATGCCCCGCGCCACCGCCGCTGCGCATGCCTCGCGCAAGAGGCTGCGATCCTGTCGCAACCCGAGGCTCAGATTGATCAGCCGCACGTCCTGCGCCACCAGCCAGTCGATGGCCGTGGCAATCTGCAAGGCGCTGGTGACGCCACGCTGATCGAACACCTGAGCCACGCAGAACACCGCCGAAGGGGCCCGCCGACCGATGGCCTCGATCACCGCGCTGCCGTGGCCCAGCGGATCATCGCGCAAAGCGCTTTCGGCCAGCCCATCCTCCAGCAACGAGAAGCGTCGCCCCGCGATCACCTGCACCCGCTGCGCCGCCGAATGACCGCTGTCTACCACCCCGATTCGCACTTCAGACTTCATGCTGCACCGTTTTCGAAGTGAGCACGCCATCGAGCAATTCGAAGCGCAGATCGGCGTCGGCCAGGGTTGAAGGGCGATGACTGATGAGGATGCGCGTGCGCCCGGCAAACAGTCGGTCGATGGCCTCGATCACTTCGCGCTCGGTGGCTTCATCTACCGCCGAGGTCGCTTCGTCCAGCACCAGAATCAGCGGGTCCTGCAACAGCGCACGGGCGATGGCGATGCGCTGTTTCTGCCCGCCGGACAACTGCTGACCGCGCTCGCCCAAGGGACTGTCGAGGCCTTCGGGCAATGAGGCGATCAGGCTGTCGAGTTGCGCCAGCCGCGCCACTTCGGCAATCGCTTCGCGGCTGGCGTCGGGCACGGCGTAGGCCAGGTTGTCGGCGAGGCTGCCGCGAAACAAAACAATGTCCTGACTGACCACGGCAATCCGCCGGCGCAACTGGAACAAGTCCAGTTCCCGCAGGTCGACCTCGCCCAGCAGTACCCTGCCGGACTGCGGATCATGGTGCCGTTGCAACAGGTCGATCAGCGTCGATTTTCCGACCCCGGAGCCGCCGCTCAGAGCGACTTTCAAACCATAGGGAATTCGCGCATCGATGCCGCTCAGGGTGCTCGGCCGACCGGGATGGCTGAAGTGCACATCGTCGAAACGCAGTTCGCCGGAAGTCGGCATCGGCTTGGGTTCAACGGGGGTCAGCACCGTCGGTTCTTCACCACGCAATTCCATCACGCGCCCGAGGCTGACGGTCATCCGCTGAATCGCGACATAGAGCCCGAGCAAACTCTGAACCGGCCCGACCGCCATCCCCAGATACGTGGAAAACGCGATGAGCGCGCCCAATTGCCACGTCCCTTGCACCACCCAGTAACCGCCAATCAAAAACGCACAGGCCCGGGACAGCGAGGTCAACGTGCCCGGCACCGCCTGGGTGAAAAACTCGGTGACTTGCAGGCGCAGCAACTGACTCATGTAGCCCTGCCCCAACGCCTCCAGTCGTCGTGACTCTCGTTGTTGCTGACCGGCCGACTGAATGAATTTCATCACCGGCAGCGTCTCGACCATGAACGACGACATGTCCGCCGAACGCTCACGCAACTGGCGCACATCGCGCTCGACCTTGCGCCGCATCCAGCGCAGCCAGAGCACATCGAGCGGAATCAGCACCAGCGCCAGCAACGAAAGTTTCCACGACAAGGTCAGCAGCATCGCCACCGCGACCACCAGGCCGATCACGCTCGACACTGCCGAAAACAACGAGTCCACGGCGAAGCGCTGGATCTCGGCAACATCGCCATCGAGGCGCGACATCAAATCACCGATGCGCCGTTGCCCGTAGAAACTCGGTGACAGGGTTTGCAAATGCCGATAAAGGTCGTCGCGCAGCGAGAACAGGATCCGCCCGGACAACCGCGTGTGCAGGTAACGATTGATTCCTGACAAGGCCGTGCCGAGCAATCCGGCGACGATCATCAGCCCGGCGATCAGCACCAGCATGGGAAAGTTGCGTGCCAGCAAGCCATCGTCGATCAACAGCTTGGTTAGCCACGGCTGCACCAGCACCAGCGACGAGGCGCAGACCGACAAGCCGAGTAGCCCGGCAATCGCCAGACGATGCGGCCGCACAAAGCTGTAGAGCCAGCGCAATGCCGCTTGGAGGGCTTCGGGGTTCTGGCTGTCGATCAGCCGAACGATCAGGCGCAGCATCACGAGCGCAACTGTTTGAGCTTGCGATACAGGGTCGCGCGGCTGATGCCCAGGGCGTCGGCGGCGGCCGAGACGTTGCCCTGATGGCTGTCCAGAGACTGGCGAATCAGCTCCAGTTCGTTTTCGCGAATACTGCCCGACTGGGGGCGTTCGCTGGCGTTCAGTTCGTCGAGCATGCTGTCGGGCAAGTGGTCGACGGTGAGCACTGTGTCGCCCGGCTCGCGCATGGCCAGCGCGGTGCGCAGCACCATTTCCAGTTGGCGGATGTTGCCCGGCCAGTGATAGCCCGCGAGCAGGCGGTTCAGATCGTCATGCAAAACCATGGTCGGTGCGTCGAGTTTTGCCAGCAGTCGAATGACCAGCCCGCTGAAATCGTCGCGCTCGCGCAGGGCCGGCAACATCACGCTGATGCCGTTGACCCGGTAGAAAAGATCTTCACGGAAGTGTTTTTCTTCCACCAGGCGTTTGAGGTCGCGGTGGGTGGCGCAGATCAGGGCGACGTCGATGTCCTGTTCTTCGCCAGCGCCCAGTGGGGCAACTTTGCGGTCCTGCAAGACGCGCAGCAGACGCGCCTGCAAGGCCAGCGGCATGTCGCCGATTTCGTCGAGGAACAGCGTGCCGCCATGGGCCTGTTGCAGACGCCCGACCATGCCGCCTCGACGGGAACCGGTGAACGCGCCTTCGCGGTAGCCGAACAGTTCCGACTCGATCAAGCCTTCGGGAATCGCCGCGCAGTTCACCGCGACGAAGGGTTTGTCGCAACGACTGCCGGCCATGTGCAACGCGCGGGCAATGACTTCCTTGCCGGTGCCTGTTTCGCCGAGCAGCAGCACCGGCAATTCGTTAGCCAGCCCTTGGCGTGCCATACGCAAGGCCCGGGCATAGCGGACATTGCTGCCGGCCAGGGCGTCGAGATCGGGTTGCGGTTTAGCGGTTTTGGCGGTGCTGCGCGGCGGTGTGCTGACGTTGATCGAGCGCTGCGGCGCGCGCAGGGTTTTGTAGAAGAACTCACCTTTGGCGGTCTGCAGACTGCCGACGCCGCCCTGATGCAAACGCGACAGCAGTTGCAAGCCATCGACGCCGAGAAACTCTTCGCAACGGCGGCCGACCAGCGCCGAGCGTTCGGCGTGGAGCAACTGACAGGCCTGGGCGCTGACCGCCAGAATCTGCCCGCCGAGGCTCACCGCCAGCAGGCCCTGCCAAGGGGATTCGAGGTATTGCCGACGGCTGTGGAAGGCCAGGACGATCTGGTCGGGGAAACTGGCGTTGAACACCCGGCTTTCGATCTGGCTGACGGCCATGGCCAGCAGCGCGGTGCTGTCGTGAACGCGGCCGAGCGGGCCTTCGCGGGTCAGGTCGAGGACGCCGAGGATGTCGCCTTGCGGGCAGTAGATCGGCACCGAGGTGCAGGAAAAGTCGGTCAGGCGATCGAGGTAATGCTCGCCGCAATCGATCATCGTCGGCCGGGCTTCCACCAGTGCAGTGCCCAGCGCGTTGGTGCCGCGAGCGGCTTCGCTCCAGCAGGCGCCGAGGGTGATGTCTTGCAGGCCACTGCCCTTGAGGCGATCGGCACGGCCTTCGACGGCGAGGATGGTGGCGTCGGAGTTGGCGAGGATGACCAGCCCTTCCTTGCCCTGGCGCTCGGCCAGGTAATCGATGGCCGGCAACGCCGCGTCAATCAGCAGGCGATTGCTCGACAACAGCACATCGAGGCTCGCGCTCGATTCCAGCGTCAGTTCATGTTTGCTGTTGAAATGCACGCCATGGCTGAGGCTGCGCCGCCACGACGCATCGATTTCTGCCCGCAACACGCCATCGGGGACTTCGCCCTCGAGATGGAGTTTTTCCCGGGCCAGCCGGGCTTCGCGGTGCAGCTTGGGGGAAGTTGTTTTTATCAGCGTCATCAAGCGCTCCGGATCGGTCCGCCCTGCGCTCTTTTAAGTTCAGCGCCCTGCCGCAATCTTTACGTTAACGTCAGGGCGATGGCAAGTGCCTTACGGCGTTTGGGATTCATCCGCTACACCGAGTTATCGTTCTTCGCGAGCAAGCCCGCTCCCACACCCGATTGGGTATGAACCACAGACTTGTGTTCAACCCCGACCCAATGTGGGAGCGGGCTTGCTCACGAAAGCGGTCTCCCAGGCAACTCAAGGCTCAGATCCGCCACACCTCGGGCCCGACAAAAAACGCCCGCGCATTATCCTCAAGACTCTCCAGGTGATACCCCCCTTCCTGCACAATCAGACACGGCAACCCAAGGCTGCGGATCCGCTCACCCAGCCGCTTGAACCCTTCACGCGTCACCGCCACTTTGCTTTGCGGGTCCAGCTCGAAAATATCGAAGCCCAACGACAGCACCAGCACTTGCGCAGCAAAATCCTTCACCGCTGCCAGCACCACGTCCAGTTGCGCAAGAAAATCCGCCTCACTTGAACCATGCGCCATCGGCAAGTTGAGGTTGAACCCTTCACCCACCCCGACACCGCGCTCCTCCCCGAACCCGGCAACCCCCGGATAGAAGTTGGTCGGATCGCCATGCACCGAGACATACAGCACATCGTCGCGGTCGTAGAAAATCTCTTGAATCCCTTGTCCGTGGTGCATGTCGGTATCGAGCACTGCGACTCGATCAAACCCGCCGCGCAACACCTGTGCCGCCACCGCCGCGTTGTTCACATAACAGAAACCACCCGCCGCCTCCGCTCGAGCGTGATGCCCCGGTGGACGGCACAAGGCGTAGGCCGCCGGCTCGCCATCGAGCAACGCCCGGGCCCCGGCCACTGCACTTTGCGCCGACCAATAAGCCGAACGCCAGGTCTGTTCGCCTACCGGGCAACTGCCGTCCGCGAGATATCGGGCCGCCTGAGCCAAAATTCCGCGCAGGGCGTTGGGCTCGCGGACGAAGATGTTCGACATCACCTCATCGCCCCAATCTTCAGGGATTTCCTTCCAGCGCTGATGCGCTTCCTGCAGAAACGCCAGGTAAGGCGCACCGTGCACCGCCAACAGCGGATCAAGTCCGGCATCGACCGGTTGCTTGACTTTAAAGCCCAATGAGTGAGATGCCTGCACCAGTCGTTGCGCACGCTCCGGCACTTCCTGCGGCGTACGCATCTGCCCACGCGAGTAGTAGCTGCGTGGATGATGAAGCAATTGTTCGGGATGAAAAAAACTGCGCATGGGTTGATACCTGTCAGTTAACGTAAATCCTGAATCCGGACGCGTTCTAATGTGGGAGCGGGCTTGCTCGCGAATGCGGAGTGTCAGCCGATATCAATGCTGAATGACGCACCGCCTTCGCGAGCAAGCCCGCTCCCACAGGGAATTGTGTTTATTCCACTTTTTCAGCGCGGCTCAACACGGCGTTCAGCAACACATCCGTACCCTGCCGCACATCTTCAGGCAACACATCCTCCGCTTCGTTATGACTCAACCCCCCAACGCACGGAATGAACACCATCGCCGTCGGGCAGAACCGCGCCAGGTGAATCGCGTCATGCCCGGCGCCGCTGACAATCGATTGTTGAGCGTAGCCCAGCGCATCCACCGCTTGTTGCACCGCCGCCACGCAATCGGCATCGAACGGCGTTGCCGGGCTGATCCAGTGTGGGGTAATCGTCAGCTTCAGACCGCGCTCATCGGCAATCGCCTGAAGCCGCGCGCGTACCTGCTGCTCCATCGCCTCGATGGCTTCGTCGCGGTGATGTCGCAGATCGACGGTGAAATTCACCAACCCCGGAATGGTATTGCGCGACGACTTGTTGATGCTCAGCTCGCCGACGGTGGTCAGGCCTTCCGGCGCGAAATCGGCCGCCAGCCCCTCAATCGTCTGAATCATCCGCGCTACGCCGTACAAGGCGTCCTTGCGCAGCGGCATCGGCGTGGTGCCCGCGTGGGCGGCCATGCCTTCGACCCGCACGTCGAGCCAGCGAATCGCCTGGCCGCCGCTGACCACGCCGATGCTTTTGGCGTTGTCCTCAAGGATCGGGCCTTGTTCGATGTGCGCTTCAAAATACGCATCCACCGCGCCGCCCAACGGACGCTCACCGGCGTAACCGGTGCGCTGCAACTCATCGGCGACGCTGATGCCATCGATGTCTTGCACCGCCAGCGCCGCGTCCAGTTGCATGATGCCGGTGAACACCGCCGAGCCGAACATCGCCGGGGTGAAGCGCGCGCCTTCTTCGTTGGTCCACACCGCCACGTCCAGCGGCTTGCGGGTCTGGATGCCGAGGTCGTTGAGGCAACGCACCACTTCCAGGCCGGCGAGTACGCCGTACACGCCGTCGAAGCGTCCGCCCTCAGGCTGGGTGTCGAGATGGCTGCCCATCATCACCGGCGCTGCCTCCGGATCAGTGCCGGCGCGGCGGGCGAACAGGTTGCCGATAGCGTCCACGCTCAAGGTCATGCCGGCTTCGCGGCACCAGTGGGCAAACAGTTCGCGACCGGCCTTGTCTTCATCGCTCAGGGCCAGACGACAACTGCCGCCGCGTGCGGTGGCGCCGATTTCGGCCATGGCCATCAGACTCGCCCACAGGCGTTCGCCATTAATCTTCAACATAAATCACTCCAGCTGAAAAACGGTGATTTGTAGTAGCCGGCTTGCTGGCGATGCCGTCGGAACAGTCGTCATCAATGTTGCCTGACAAACCGCTATCGCCAGCAAGCCGGCTCCTACAGGTTCGGTTGTGCGTAATCGCCTAGACACGCAACACCTTCGCCACCGGTTCACCGGCACGTAACCGCTCGAGCAAGCGCCGTTCGGCGTGATCGGACGCCAGCGTCTGTTCGATCACGCTGGCGGCCGTTGATCTAATGGGCGAGTTTGCAAGTTCAATAACCCAATAATCGGTCGGCGCAATTCAACAACGGTTCATCGGCATTCAAGCGCCGAAAGTTCTCCGCTACTTGCTCGGCAATACAGTCGTGGGAAGCTGCCGAAGCCATGTGCGGGGTTATCGTGACGCCGGGCATTGTCCAGAGACGGTGATTGGCCGGCAGTGGTTCCTGTTCGAACACATCCAGTAGCGCGCCGCGCAGTTTTCCTCGTTTGAGGGCTTGTTCGAGGTCGTCGATATCGAGATGGCCGCCTCGTCCGCAATTGACGAGTGCGGCTCCGTTGGCAAGCTGCTCGAACGTTGACTGACCGAGGATGCCGCGCGTTTCCCGAGTCAGCGGCAACAGGTTGATCAGCACCTCCACGCCATCGAGAAACGGGTTCAGGTTTTGCGCACCGGCAAACGTCTGGACACCGGTTAACGCCTTGCTACCGCGAGCCCAGCCACGAACGTCATAACCGGAAGCGGCCAGATCCCGGGCAATGGCGCTACCCAACGATCCCAGCCCCATCACCCCGACCTTGAACTGCCCCGCCGCCCGTTGCAGAGGCCGCTCCCAGTGTTGCTGGCGTTGTTGTTCCAGCACCTGATCAAAGCCACGGTGATAGTGAATCACCGCCCAACGCACGTACTCGGTCATGCCCTGACGGTGGCCGGGGTCGACCACCCGGCACACCGGAAGATCCGGGCACGAGGGGTCGTTTTCCAGATGATCGATACCGGCGGCGACCGAGTGAATCACTTGCAGATTCGGCAATGCCGCAAGGCTGTCCGGCAACGGAAACCAGCACGCCGCGATCTGCGCATTCCTGGCCAGCGGATCATCCGCCAGCACGGTCGTGAGTTGCGGCGCGCTGCGGGCAAACGCGGCTTGCAGCTGCTTGAGCAGCAGGGTGTCGCGGGACAGCAAAACCACGGTGTTCATGACAGATAGGACTCGCGCTGGGATTCGATCAGGGTCAGTGCAGCCTCCCAGGCCAGGTCGATGATGTTGTCCTGCTCATCGCGGTCAAACTGTTCTGCCGTGTGCGCGCAGACTTCCGGGGACGGGTAATGCAATTCGCAACCGCCGGCCAGCGCGGCGACCTGCGCCTGACAGGCACGCTCAAGAAAGTGAATCTCCTGAAACGCCTGAGCCACGCCCGACCCACCGACCAGCAAGCCGTGGTTACGCAGGATCATTGCCCGGTGTGGCCCCAGGTCGTCGATCAAACGCCCGCGCTCATCCAGCGAGAGCGCGATGCCTTCATAGGTGTGATACGCCAACTTGCCGTAGAACTTCAGCGCGTGCTGACTGATTGGCAGCAAACCTTGCTTCTGCGCGGCGACAGCCATGCCGGCGGCGGTGTGAGTGTGAATCACGCAGTTGAGATCCGGGCGGGCCATGTGGATCGCCGAATGAATGACGAAGCCGGCGGCGTTGACCCGATGACCTTCGTAAGCCGGATCGACGATGCGCCCGTCCTGATCGATACGCACCAGATCCGAGGCTCGCATGCGGTCGAAAATCACCCCGTAGCG
>Ga0255338_1001093_pt1 | contig 58606 bp, 56 predicted proteins | sample MeOH1_35cm_T4_19_FD_203715 | JGI IMG/M metagenome (GOLD analysis project Ga0255338, IMG submission 203715) | Sandy soil microbial communities from University of British Columbia, Vancouver, Canada - MeOH1_35cm_T4_195 | ecosystem: Engineered > Artificial ecosystem > Sand microcosm > Unclassified ... | reverse complement strand
GCGGCGGCGGTGGTTATGGCGGCGGCCGGCGTGAAGGTGGCGGCGGCTACGGCGGCGGTGGCAGTGGTGGTTATGGCGGCGGCGGTGAAGGCGGCGGCGATGGCGGCTTCCGCAGCCCCTACGGCAACCCGCGCGGCGGTGGCGGCGGTCGGCGCGGCTACTGATCCGCCGTGTTTTGATACACCGCGGCTCCAGCAAGGCTCCTGCGGGAGCCTTTTGTTTTGCTCAGCTGCCGGTGCGGCGATGCTTGCGCGGCCGGCCCGCCAGCAACCGGTCAAACAGTCCGTCGGGCAAAAGACGCAACAGTTTGGCGACCAGCCCCATCTGCCACGGAATCACGCGGTAGCTGACGCCGGCCTCGATCGCCTGGTACGCCCGTTCGGCGAAGTCCTCGGCACGCATTAAAAAAGGCATGGCGTAGCGGTTTTTCCGGGTCAGCGGCGTATCAATGTAGCCAGGACTCAAGCACACCACTTTCACGCCGCTGCCGCGCAGTTCGCCACGCAAACTCTCACAATAGCTGATCACCCCGGCCTTGCTGGCGCAATAGGCGCCATGGCCGGGCAGACCGCGGATGCCGGCCACACTGGCAATGCCAACCAGGCGGCCCGTGCCACGCCGGGTCATCGCGTCAATGAAAGGATGGAACGTGGCGGCCAGGCCGATATTGTTGGTCGCCAGAGTCTGCGCCATCACATTCAGATCCGCCCTGTCGGCTGTATCCATGCCGACGCTGATGCCGGCATTCGCTACCACCACATCGGGCACGCCCTGCGCGCTCAGGCAGGCCTGCCCTGCAGCAACGATGCTGTCGATATCAGCCACATCGGCGCTATAGATTTGATAGCTATCGGCACTGAGTCCAAGAGACCTGCACCAGGATTCGATCTCATGCGTACGGCGCGCCGCCAAGGCCAGCCGGTAACCCGCCTGATGGAATCGTATCGCCAGTGCCTGGCCGATGCCGCTGGAGGCGCCGGTGATGAAGGCCAGCTTGCGCATACCCGGTGACTTATTTTTTGGTTTCCGGCACCAGCGTGCCGCGCACCCGGCCGTGCAATTTCATGACTTGGTCGATGTTGTCGAAATCCATGCTGTCGGCCGTGAACCAGTCGTTGCCGCGCGTCAGTTCCACGGGCTTGTGCGATTTGACGATCTCGGTATCCATGTAGGCATGCAGGAATTCGCTGCGGTAGGTCGCGCGCGGAATCTTCTTGCCCGACTTGTCCACCGCCTCGTCGCGCACCACCACGGCATTGCCCATGAGTTGCACTTCCGAGTTGTCGCTGTTGGTCAGCGCCTGGTTGGCGGTGGCGGTAGTCAAATGGCCCTTGTCGTTGAAAGAGCGAATGCGGACCTTGTCGATCTCCAGCGTATCGGTATCCGGGTAGTGGCGCGCCTCGATGCCGAAAATCTCGCTCTTCAGGCGCCCTACGGCGTCAAAGGTCTTCACCGAAAATTTCTGCATGAAATAGTCCGGAACATGTTTGGGCGGCTGATCCGGCGCAGGCGCCTCGAACACCGGCGTGCTGCGCACCAGCCAGTAAGTTCCCAGCGCCAGCACGCCCATCAGGATGATCGGCAAGTAGATGGACAGGCGGTCCCAGGCCGCGCGCAACAAGCGGATCACCGCTGCCACTCCTTCAGCAGGGCGGCATAACGGCCGCTGGCCACCAGCAGCAGATCGCAGAATTCGCGCGCAGCACCATCACCCCCGCGGGCATGCGTGACGTAGTGGGCCATGGCCTGCGCTTCCACATGCGCATTGAGCGGGGCACAGGCAAAGGCACAACGCTGCATGACCGCCAGATCGGGCCAATCGTCGCCGATGGCAGCCGCCTGCGTCCAGTCCAGGCCGAGCGCCTGCAGGGATTGCTCCGCTGCCGGTCGCTTGTCCTCGGTGCCGAAGTGCGCATGGACAATGCCCAGTGCCTGCAGGCGCACGCGCAAGGCCTGACTATCCCGCCCGGTGATCACCACCGGCGTGATGCCCGCGCGCAGCAGCAGCTTGAGGCCGTGGCCGTCGAGCGTGTTGAAACGCTTGAGCGTTTCGCCGGCCTCGGAAATATACAGACCGCCATCGGTCAGCACGCCATCCACATCGAAGAAGGCGACGCGGATACCCTGGGCCTTGAGCAACACCTCTGCCGGAAAGTTCAACGCTGGCTTCATCAAATGACTTTCGCCCGCATGAGATCATTGCTGTTGAGCGCGCCGCAAAGGCGGCCCTCGGCGTCGACCACCAGCACGCTGGTGATGCGCCGCTCTTCCATCAGTTCCGCCGCCTCCACCGCCAACGCGTCGGCCGCGACGGTGGCCGGGTTGGGGTGCATGAACTGACCTGCGGAGCCGGTGCGCAGATCCACGCCTTTTTCCAGCAGACGGCGCAGATCACCGTCGGTGAAGATACCCAGCACCCGGTCCTGCGCATCGACAATGGCCGTTGCACCCAGCCCCTTGTCACTCATCTCGCGCATGACGTCGCTGAAGCCGGCCGTCGGGCCCACTTTCGGCACCGCGTCGCCACGGCGCATGACGTCGTCTACAAGGGTCAGCAACTTGCGCCCGAGCGCACCGCCGGGATGCGAGCGCGCGAAGTCTTCCACCTTGAAGCCGCGCGCATCAAGCAGCGCCACGGCCAGCGCATCACCCAGCGCCAACTGCGCCGTGGTGCTGGCCGTCGGCGCCAGGTTCAGGGGACAGGCCTCCTTTTCCACACCGCTGTCGAGCGCGATATCGGCATGACGGGCCAGCGTCGAATCCGGATGGCCGGTCATCGCAATCAACGGTACACCCTGGCGCTTGAGCACCGGCAGGATGGCGGTGAGCTCGTCCGACTCGCCGCTGTTGGAGATGGCCAGTACCAGATCGGTCGCCTGGATCATGCCCAGATCGCCGTGGCTGGCTTCGGCCGGATGTACGAACATGGCAGGCGTGCCCGTGGAAGCCAACGTGGCCGCCATCTTGCGCCCGATGTGTCCGCTCTTGCCCATGCCCATGACCACGACGCGCCCCTCCACCTGCAGTATCAAAGCTACGGCTTTGGCAAAGGCGTCCCCCAGGCGTTGCTGCAGGCCGAGTATCGCAGCGGCTTCGATCTCAAACGTGTCGCGAGCGAGCTGCAGCGCCTTGTCGGCGTCGAAGGGCCGATCCTGGATTTTGAGAAGGGTCATGTTGCGATTTTATCGGGCGCGCCTGCTCTTGCTAGTATCAGGGTATGGGCGCACTTGAACTCACCCTTGTCTATCTGCTAGCCGCCGTGGCCGGCGTTGTGTTATTCCGCAGCCTCAAGCTGCCTCCCATGCTAGGTTATCTGGTGGTCGGCGTGGTGATCGGCCCGAATGCGCTGGCCCTGGCCCAGAACTCGGCCGGTATCCGCCATCTGGCCGAATTCGGCGTGGTGTTCCTGATGTTCGCCATCGGCCTGGAATTCAACCTGCCCAAGCTGCGCGCCATGCGCCGCCACGTGTTCGGCCTGGGCTTGCTGCAGGTGCTGTTGACCATGGCGCTCACGGTGATGGGCGCTTTCATGCTGGACTGGCTGCTTCCTTCGCTCTGGAACATCCGTTGGCAGACGGCGCTGGCGCTTTCTGGCGTCATGGCCATGAGCAGCACGGCCATTGTGGTCAAGCTGATGGCCGAGCGGCTGGAGCTGGAAAGCGAACACGGCAAGCGTGTCATGGGCATCCTGCTGTTCCAGGATCTGGCCGTGGTGCCGCTGTTGGTGCTGATCCCGGCCCTGGGCAGCCCGGCCAACGAAATGTTCATGGCCCTGGGCCTGGCCCTGCTCAAGGCCGTCGTGCTGCTGGCCCTGCTGCTGATGGGCGGCCAGCGCTTGATGCGCTGGTGGCTCACGCAAGTGGCACGCCACAAGAGCAACGAGCTGTTCATGCTCAACCTGCTGCTTATCACGCTCGGCCTGGCCTGGCTGACCGAACTCGCCGGCCTGAGCCTGGCGCTGGGCGCTTTCATCGCCGGCATGCTGATTTCGGAAACCGAGTACAAGCAACAGGTGGAAACCGACATCCGTCCGTTCCACGATGTGCTGCTCGGACTGTTTTTCATCACCATCGGCATGATGCTGGACTGGGTCATCGTGCTGCAGCGCTGGCCACTGGTGCTGATGCTGATCACGTTGTCGCTGCTGCTCAAACTTTCGCTGATCACGCTGCTGACCCGCCTCATGGGCGCCACCATGGGCGTGGCGCTGCGTACCGGCCTGTACTTGGCGCAGGCCGGTGAATTCGGTTTTGTGCTGCTGTCGCTGGCCCACGAAAAAGGTCTGTTGGACGCGGCCATGCTCAACCCGATCCTGGCGTCCATGGTCTTGTCGATGCTGGCCACGCCTTTCGTGATTGCCTACAGCAACCGTATCGTGATGAAGCTGGTGGCCAGCGAATGGCTGCAGCAGTCGCTGCAGATGACCAACATCGCCCGCAAATCCATCAACACCAGCAAGCACGTCATCATCTGTGGCTACGGCCGCTGCGGCCAGAACCTGGCGCGCATGCTCGAGGGCGAGAAGATTCCCTACATGGCGCTCGATCTGGACCCGGATCGCGTGCACCAGGCTGCGGCAGCTGGCAACAGCGTGGCTTTTGGCGATGCGGCACGGCTACAGGCCTTGATGGCCGCCGGCCTGAGCCGGGCCAGTGCCGTGGTCATCACTTATCTGGACGTGCCAGGTGCCATGAAGGTGCTGGCCAATGTCCGCGCCCAGGCACCCCATGTCCCTGTCATCGTGCGAACCCAGGACGATCATGCGCTGGACAAACTGCGTGCCGCCGGCGCCACCGAGGTGGTGCCGGAAGCCATCGAGGGCTCGCTCATGCTTGCCAGCCACGCGCTGGCCCTTGTGGGCGTGCCGATGCGGCGCGTGATCCGTATCGTGCAGGACCAGCGCGATGCCCGCTACAACCTGCTGCGTGGCTACTTCCACGGTGCGGACGACACCACCGTCGACGACAACACGCAAGAGCGGCTCTCCAGCCTCACCTTGCCCGCCGGTACGGCGGTACTCGGCCATCCACTGCGTGAACTGACCGATCTGCTGCCAGAGATCCAGGTGGTGAACCTGCGCCGACAAAATGGCAAAAACCTGGCCCCGACTCATGATCTTCTGCTGGAGAGTGGTGACACGCTGGTGCTTTCGGGCCGAGCTGAAGCCCTGGCCATGGCCGAGGCCACTTTGCTCAAGGGATAAGCAACTGATAACTCACGGACGACCCATGCAAGATCACAACATCAACGAGTATCTAAGAAACCACATCCGCACCGTGCCCAACTGGCCGGCACCTGGCGTGCAGTTCCGCGACATCACGCCATTGCTGCAGGATCCGAAGGTGTTTCGCGTGATGGTCGATGCCTTCGTGCACCGCTATATGGACCCCGGCATGCGGCCCGATGTGGTGGCAGGCCTCGATGCGCGTGGTTTCATTCTCGGCTCGGTCATTGCCTACGAGCTGGCCGTCGGCTTCATCCCGATCCGCAAGAAAGGCAAACTACCCTTCACCACGGTGGAAGAGACCTACGAGCTGGAATACGGCAGCGCGACGGTGGAGTTGCACACCGACGCCGTCCGGGCAGGCGAGCGCGTTTTGCTGGTCGATGACCTGATCGCCACCGGCGGCACCATGCTGGCCGGCAAGAAACTGCTTGAAAAGCTGGGGGCCCATGTCATGGAAGGTGCGGCCATTGTCGATCTGCCCGAGCTTGGCGGTTCGCAAAAGCTGCGTGCCGCGGGCCTGCCGCTGTTCACACTGGTCGACTTTGCCGGCCACTGAGGCCGGACCATCAGTTCAGATGGCCATACTGGGTCTGACTCAGTGCCGGGAAAGGATCTTGGGCCACGATCACCTCGGTATCTTCGAAGCCCGACGATTGTGCTGCGGCCATGCCCACGGCCAGCGCCTGCCGCAGGGCCGCCACTTCGTCTTCACCGATGGGTTCAAAGCCCGGCGCCCACGACCGGCCGGGCACCGCCGCCGTGTTGCGCGCTACGCTCTTGAGACGCTCATTGAAGCGCCAATAAATGGCCGTGACGAGAATATCGTGCCGCGCCTTGGCGTTGTGGATGATCTGCTTTTCAATCTCGGACTGCTGCCTGGTTTCCTGGGCGAAACCCCGGGCCAGATCAACCATGATCAGGTACTGACGCCCTTGCGACTCCAGTGACAAGACCTTGAAGCTGTAGCTGGCAGATAACACCCCTGCGCGCACCATCGCTTCGCGTACCACGGCATACAGCAGCTCGCGTCGCTCCATGCGCTGCTGTCGGCGGCTGATCGCGTTTTGGGATGGTTCTGCAACCACTGCCGGTCTGGCCCTCCCATGCTCAGTCGGTCGCGCCTTGTCATGCGTCTTTTTTGAAAACCAGTTGTCTAACATGGACATAAACGCCTTTCATGAGCCGCGGGACAAGCGGCGGTTGCCGTCGCCCTGATCCATGAATCAGTTTAGTGGTCGTTGCCCGGAACTACGGTCCGTACTTACTTACCGATACAGAATTTGGAAAAAATAACGCCCAGCAGATCGTCCGACGTGAATTCACCCGTGATCTCGTTAAGAGCGTTCTGCCCCAGACGCAGCTCTTCAGCCAACAAGTCGAGCGACTGGGCCTGCGCCACCAGATGCTGTGCGGCCATTTCCAGGTGGTCCTGCACACGGCGCAAAGCCTGTACATGCCGCTCACGAGCGATGTAAAGGCCTTCCGACGTGGCTTGCCAGCCAGCGATCTCCAGCAAGCACCGGCGCAGGGCGTCGAGCCCGGCGCCGGTTTTGGCTGACAGGGCCACCCCCTGCATGGGCGGCGGCACGGCAGCGGCATCGGTCTTGTTCCAGACATCGAGCACCGGCACGCGCTGTGGCAAGCTGTCGGCCAAGGTACGTGCAATGACCGCATCGGCTTCGCGGTAGCTCGGCGTTTCGACGCGTGTCAGGTCGTGCAAGAACAACACCGCGTCGGCCGCCTCGATCTCGGCCCAGGCTCGGGCAATGCCGATCTTTTCCACTTCGTCTTCGCTTTCGCGCAACCCAGCGGTATCGATCACATGCAGCGGAACGCCCTCGATCTGGATGGTTTGCTGCACTTTGTCGCGTGTCGTTCCTTCGATCGGCGTGACAATGGCCAACTCGGCACCGGCCAAGGCATTGAGCAGAGAGCTCTTGCCCGCATTGGGCTGGCCGGCAATCACCACCTTGATCCCCTCGCGCAGCAAGGCCCCCTGGCGTGCATGTTGTAGCACGGCTGCCAGCTGTTGCTGCAACTTCAAGAGCTGGCCCTGTGCATCGGCCTTGCGCAGAAAGTCAATTTCTTCTTCGGGAAAATCGAGCGTGGCTTCCACCAGCATGCGCAGGTGGACAAGCGCATCGCGCAGGACATGGATCTCGCGCGAAAAATCACCCGCCAGTGAACGGCTGGCACTGCGCGCCGCCGCTTCGGTACTGGCGTCGATCAAGTCGGCAATCGCCTCCGCCTGCGCCAGATCGATTTTGTCGTTCAGAAAGGCGCGCTCGGTGAACTCGCCGGGCCGCGCCATGCGCAAACCGGGCAGACGCGGCAGCCCGGTTGCAGGCTCGATTTCGGCCGCAGCCTCCAGGCAGCGCGCCAGCAGCAGTTGCAGTACCACCGGGCCGCCATGGGCCTGCAATTCCAACACATCTTCTCCAGTGTAGGAATGCGGCGCTGGAAAATGGATGGCCAGCCCGTGATCGAGCGGCGTTCCCTGCGCATCACGTAAGGGCAGGTAGGTGGCATGACGCGGCGCCAGCTCGCGATCGCACAGCGCCTGGATCAGGCATCCCAGATTTTTGCCGCTCACGCGCACGATGCCGACCGCCCCGCGTCCAGGGGCTGTGGCAATGGCAGCGATGGGTTCGCTATGGCGTGCAAGCATGGTCAGACCGTTTGTGATCGTAAAGATGAAGGGCCGCTTGCGCGGCCCTGGTCATGTCACTTGAACTTCGGCAGGTTGAACTGCGGTGGAACACCCATGCGCTTGTTGATGATCCACTGCTGGGCAATCGACAGAATGTTGTTGGTCAGCCAGTACAGCACCAGGCCGGCAGGGAAGGCAAAGAACATCACGCTGAAAACCAGCGGCATGATCCACATCATCTTGGCCTGCATGGGGTCCGGCGGCGCCGGATTGAGCGCTGTCTGCAGCATGGTGCTCATGGTCATGAGCAGCGGCAGGATGTAATACGGGTCCTTGGCAGACAAGTCGGTGACCCACAGGATCCAGGGCGCATTGCGCATTTCCACCGTAGACAACAGCACCCAGTACAAGGCAATGAACACCGGGATCTGGATCACGATGGGCAAGCAGCCGCCCATTGGATTGACTTTTTCCTCGCGGTAGATGCGCATCATCTCCTGCTGCATCTGCTGCGGGTTGTCCTTCAATCGTTCGCGCATTTCCATGATGCGCGGGTTGATGGCCTTCATCTTGGCCATGCTGGCATAGGCCTTGGCATTGAGCCAGTAAAAAGCGGCCTTCAGCAACACCACCAACGCCACAATGGACCAGCCCCAGTTGCCGATCAGGTGCTCCAGCTTGTCCAGCAACCAGTACAGCGGCTTGGCAAGAATGGTGAGCCAGCCGTAGTCCTTGACCAGCTCCAACCCGGGCGCAAGAGCCTCGAGCATCTTTTCTTCCTGCGGGCCGACGAAGAAACGGGCATCCAGCATCTTGCTGCTGCCGGGAGCCACCGCCTCCAGCGGCACGATCATGCCAACGGCGTAAAGATTGTTATCAACCTTGCGCACGAACAAGTCGCGCTTGATGCCGTCACCCAGCAACCAGGCACTGGCAAAGTAGTGCTGCACCATCGCAACGTAGCCGTTTTCCGACTGTTTTTCGATCTCGACCTTGTCCTTCTCGATATTGCTGAACTCCACTTTCTGGTATTTCTTGGCCTCGGTGTAGACCGCCGGACCGGTGAAAGTGGAATAGAAGGAAGAGTCTTCACCGACCGGCTTGTTGCCGTCTCGCACCAGTTGCAGGTACAGCTGCGGCGCCACCGGGGCAGGACTGTTGTTCACCACCTCGTGTTTGACGCCCAGGGCGTAGCTGCCACGCTTGAGGGTATAGGTCTTGACCAGCTTGATGCCGCCGACTTCGGGTGATTCGAACTTCACCACCAATTCGTCTGCTCCATCCTTGAGTTCACGCTCACCCGGCGCAAGGGTCATGACGGTCTTGTGCGTCGGGAAGCTGCCGCCTGTCGCACCGGCAATCAGGCCGGTCTGCGAAACATAAACGCGGTCCCGGCTCTCATCGAGCAGCACAAAGTTCTTGTCGGCGTCCTTCAAATCCCGGTGCTTGAGAAACTCCGACTGGACCAGCGAACCGCCTTCGGTGTCAAAGGTCAGCTTCAGCACGTCGGTGTTCACCACCACGCGCTCGCGCGCGGCAGCCGGCTTACCCGTCATGTCTGCAGCAATCTGGGCGCTACCGGCAGGCATCTGTACAGCCACTGGCGGCGCACTAACCGCGTTGGCGGCCGGCGTCGCCGCTGTCGTGGCCTTGGTTTTGGACGTCGGGAAGAAAGTGGCCTGGCGGCCGTTGTGGACTTGCCATTGGTCCCACAGCAGGACCATGGAGAAACCAAAGACCACCCACAGAATGGTGCGGCGAATATCGTTCATGAAGACTTCTTTTGAGAGGGAAGGGGAAGCAAACGGGTCAGGAACCGGGGCTTTTCCTCTGGCACCGGGTCATGACCGCCCGCACACCAGGGATGGCAACGCGCCAAGCGGCGCAGCGTCAGATAGCTCCCAGCCGCCGCGCCATGCTTTTCCAGCGCAGACAGAGCATACAGTGAACAGGTGGGCTCAAAACGGCAGGCCGAGCCCAGCCAGGGACTCAGCATCAGGCGATAAGCACGAACCAACGCCATCAGTGCGGATTTCATCATGCGGCCGCCTTGGTTTGCGCGGAGGCGGCCCGGCTGAATAACTGTTCGACCTCGGTGCGAACAGCCTTTTTGAGTTGATCGGAACTGGCGCTTTTGAATTGCGCACGATCAAAGGCCACCCGCAGCCGTACGACGTAGGCCGCTTGCGGCAGGGTGGATTCGAAAAGAGCAGCGACGCTGTAAATCTGCCGCTTGAACAGGTTGCGGGTGACCGCACGGCGGGCCCAGCGCTTAGGCACCATGGCCCCGATCCATGTTTGGTCGAGACCGAAAAGTTCAGCCCTGCTTTGCTGCAATGATGGTGACGATGGGCTATCCGCCGTCACGTCCGGTACCGAGCTATGCATGGCGAAATGGGTCGTTCGCGCGACGGTACGACCTGCCAAGACGGCCTGAAATTGCTCTCTGGTTTTCAGCCGCTGCACGTAAGCGTCGCGCAGAAATTGCGTGTCAGCTGTACGCAGAGCGACTGGCTCAGACAGCCAAGCGCTTACGGCCCTTGGCGCGACGTGCATTGATCACGGCACGGCCACCACGGGTCTTCATGCGGACCAGAAAGCCATGGGTACGCGCACGGCGGATTTTGGAAGGCTGGTAAGTGCGTTTCATTTTGAGATCCTCGAAGGTTCAGTTCGGAAATTGGGTACAGGCTTGTATCTGCCAACGTCCACAAAGACGAAGAGGCCGCGGCAATACACAGGCTCGAATTGCCCTGAACAATCAGGGAAACCAGAGATTATCGCAAACTTTCTGAATACTGGCAACGCCTTGCGTCAGTTTTATCGTGTACTGGCCTAAATCCGGAGACTCGAAAAAAATTGTGGATAAATTCTTGATAAATTACAATTCCAAGCATTACAAACAATAACTATCCACAGAAATAAGAACCCACCATGGCAGAGGGACAATTCAACAGCAACCCCAGCACCGTGGGCAATGAGGCAGGACAAAGCTTGTGGCAAACCTGTGTCGACCAATTGGCGCAGGAACTGCCTGAACAACAGTTCAACACTTGGATCAAACCGCTTTTAGCCCAAGTGACCGACGACCTGTCCAAGGTCACACTTTTTGTTGCCAATCGCTTCAAGCTTGACTGGGTCCGTGCCCAGTACAGTGCCCGCATTGCGGCCCTCCTGGAAAAGATTTATGGTCAGCCGGTTGGTGTTGAGTTAGCACTTACACCTAGAGAAAATATTCAAAGAAGCCAAATCTTCTCCAAATCGCCCGAATTTTTTCCTGCTGAAGAAGCCATTGAACCTGCCGGGGAAAAATCTTTGGGCAGTGCCAGGAACCGGCTCAACCCGAGCCTGACTTTCGATACGCTTGTAGAGGGTACGGCCAACCGCATGGCACGGGCGGCCGCCATGCACGTGGCCAGCTCACCCGGTCAGTTGTACAACCCACTGTTTATCTACGGCGGTGTTGGCTTGGGTAAGACGCACTTGATGCACGCCGTGGGCAACCGACTGCTGGCTGAACATCCGAACGCCAAAGTTCTCTACATCCATGCAGAACAGTTTGTTTCTGATGTGGTTAAGGCCTACCAACGCAAGACTTTTGACGAATTCAAGGACAAGTACCACTCGCTGGACCTGCTGTTGATCGACGATGTCCAGTTCTTTGCCAACAAGGACCGGACCCAAGAAGAATTTTTCAATGCCTTTGAAGCACTGCTGGCAAAGAAATCGCACATCGTGATGACCAGCGACACCTACCCAAAAGGCTTAACCGACATTCACGAACGCCTGGTGTCGCGCTTCGATTCCGGTTTGACAGTGGCTATCGAACCGCCTGAACTAGAGATGCGGGTCGCTATTTTGATAAACAAGGCCCTGGCTGAAGGCACTGAAATGCCGGAGGAGGTGGCTTTCTTCGTTGCCAAGAACGTTCGCTCCAATGTGCGCGAACTCGAAGGCGCCCTGCGCAAAATTTTGGCCTACTCGCGTTTCAACCAAAAGGAAATCTCCATTCAGTTGGCACGTGAAGCCCTGCGCGATTTGCTGTCGATCCAGAATCGCCAGATTTCGGTGGAAAACATCCAGAAAACGGTGGCCGACTATTACAAGATCAAGGTCGCCGACATGTATTCCAAGAAACGCCCTGCCAGCATTGCGCGACCGCGCCAGATTGCCATGTACCTGGCCAAGGAACTGACGCAGAAAAGCCTGCCAGAAATTGGTGAGCTGTTTGGCGGCCGCGATCACACGACGGTGTTGCACGCCGTGCGCAAAATCACCGCCGAACGCCAGCAATTAACAGAATTGAACCAGCAACTGCATGTGCTGGAACAAACGCTCAAAGGTTGATGACAGGAACAATGAACAATGCTGGGGATAGTTTTGGGACAAGTAGACAGTTATCCACAAAAGAAGGCATGGAATCAAAGTTGTTCATATCCAACCGACGCAACGGAAGCAGGGCTGCACACAGTTTTCAAGGTTGTCCAAGTCGTTGATAAAAAAAGGGAAAATGGCGATATCCACAGAAATGGACGCCCTTTAACTACTACTACTAATTTGAAATAAAGAAATTAAGGAAGAGGTTGACATGATCGTCCTGAAGGCAACACAAGACAAAGTGCTATCGGTCCTGCAATCGGTGGCCGGTATCGTTGAGCGTCGGCATACATTGCCGATCCTCGCCAATGTGCTAATCCGCAAGACAGGCAGCGCCTTGCAGTTCACGACCAGCGATCTGGAGATTCAGATCCGCACGACTGTGGATTTCGATGGCGACGCGGGTAATTTCACGACCACCGTTGGTGCGCGCAAACTTATCGACATTTTGCGGACCATGCCGTCGGATCAGACGGTGTCGCTCGAGTCGGCCCAAGCCAAACTGATTCTCAAAGGCGGCAAGAGCAAGTTCACGTTGCAGACCCTGCCGGCAGAAGATTTCCCGCTGGTGCAGGAATCGGCCAGCTTCGGACCCTCGTTCAGCGTGCCGCAAAAAACATTGAAGGATTTGCTCAGTCAGGTGTCGTTTGCCATGGCAGTGCATGACATCCGCTACTACCTCAACGGCATTCTGTTCGTGGCCGAAGGCAAGCAACTCAGCCTGGTGGCGACCGACGGCCACCGGCTGGCTTTTGCCTCTGCCACGCTGGATGTGGAAGTACCGCGCCAGGAAGTGATTCTGCCGCGCAAGACAGTCCTGGAAATGCAACGGTTGTTGAGCGATGCCGATGGTGCCATCGAGATGCAGTTCGCCAACAACCAGGCCAAGTTCAGTTTCGAGGGTATGGAGTTCGTGACCAAGCTGGTGGAAGGCAAGTTCCCTGACTACAACCGCGTGATTCCGAAGAGCCACAAGAACGGCATCACCTTGGGCCGTCAAGCCCTGTTGTCAAGCTTGCAGCGCACAGCCATTCTGACCAGCGACAAGTTCAAGGGCGTGCGTCTGAATATCGATCCCGGCACCTTGCGCGTGGCTTCCAACAATGCCGAGCAGGAAGAAGCGGTGGATGAACTTGACATCGACTACAGCGGAGACAGTATCGAGATCGGGTTCAACGTGACCTATTTGATCGATGCCCTGACCAACATGGACCAGGATATGGTGAAAGTGGAATTGTCGGATTCCAACAGTTCGGCCCTGATCACCATTCCGGACAATGCAAACTTCAAGTACGTTGTAATGCCGATGCGCATTTGAGGCTGAACAAGCAGCAGACCGCAACCCGCCATGGACGCCAGGTCCATCGCGGGTTTGGTCATTCAAGAGTTTGAGAAATCGATAGAGAAGTTAGTCATGACTGAAGAAAACAAGCCCAGCGCCGAGGCCTTTACTACTGCCCAGCCGGTTATCGATGCCCACCAGGTAGGTGCATCGGAAGGCTATGGCGAGGGTTCGATCCAGATTCTTGAAGGCCTGGAGGCTGTGCGCAAGCGGCCCGGCATGTACATTGGCGATACTTCGGACGGTACCGGTCTGCACCATCTTGTGTTTGAGGTCGTGGACAACTCGATCGACGAAGCGCTGGCGGGGCATTGCGATGACATCGTGGTGACCATCCATTCGGACAATTCCATCAGCGTGACCGACAATGGTCGCGGTATTCCTACCGGCGTCAAGATGGACGACAAGCACGAGCCCAAGCGCAGTGCGTCGGAAATTGCGTTGACTGAACTGCATGCGGGCGGCAAGTTCAACCAGAACAGCTACAAGGTGTCCGGCGGCCTGCACGGTGTGGGTGTGTCGTGCGTGAACGCGCTCTCGAAATGGCTGCGCCTGACGGTGCGCCGCGAAGGCAAGGTGTATCAGCTCGAATTTGCCCGTGGCTTCGTTCAGAACCGTGTGATTGAAACGGTTGATGGTTTTGAAGTGTCGCCGATGAAGGTCACGGGCGCGACGGAAAAACGCGGCACCGAAGTGCACTTCCTGCCCGATACCGACATCTTCCAGCAGAACAACGAGTTCCATTACGAGATTCTGGCCAAGCGCTTGCGTGAACTTAGTTTTCTCAACAATGGCGTGCGCATTCGCCTCAAGGACGAGCGCAACAACAAGGAAGACGACTTCTCGGGTGCCGGTGGCGTCAAGGGGTTTGTCGACTTCATCAATGCCAACAAAAAGGTGCTGCATCCCAATGCCTTCCACGCCATGGGCGAGCGTCCGGCCGACAGCTATGGCGGCATTCCCGGTACCAGCATCGGCGTGGAAGTGGCCATGCAATGGAACGACGGCTACAACGAGTCGGTGCTGTGCTTCACCAACAACATTCCGCAGCGCGACGGCGGAACCCACCTGACCGGTTTGCGTGCGGCGATGACGCGCGTCATCAGCAAGTACATCGAGCAGAATGAATTTGCCAAGAAAGCCAAGGTGGAAGTGTCGGGCGACGACATGCGCGAGGGCTTGTGCTGCGTGCTGAGCGTCAAGGTACCCGAGCCCAAGTTCAGCAGCCAGACCAAGGACAAGCTGGTCAGTTCCGAAGTGCGTGCCCCGGTGGAAGACATCGTGGCCAAGGCGCTGACGGACTTCCTGGAAGAGCGGCCGAACGACGCCAAGATCATCTGCGGCAAGATTGTGGAAGCCGCCCGCGCCCGCGAGGCGGCACGCAAGGCGCGCGAAATGACGCGTCGCAAGGGGGTGCTCGACGGTATGGGCTTGCCCGGCAAGCTGGCGGATTGCCAGGAGAAAGACCCATCGCTGTGCGAAATCTACATCGTGGAGGGTGACTCCGCCGGCGGCTCGGCCAAACAGGGCCGCGACCGCAAATTCCAGGCGATCCTGCCGCTGCGCGGCAAGATCCTGAACGTGGAAAAAGCGCGCTACGAGAAGCTGCTGACCAGCAACGAAATCGTGACATTGATCACGGCCTTGGGTACCGGCATCGGCAAGGCTGCGGTCGAATCCGGCAAGTCGGGGGTGGATGACTTCAATGTCGACAAGCTGCGCTACCACCGTATCATCATCATGACCGATGCCGACGTGGACGGCGCCCACATCCGCACGCTGCTGCTGACCTTTTTCTATCGCCAGATGCCTGATCTGGTCGAACGGGGCCACATCTACATTGCCCAGCCACCGCTGTACAAGGTCAAGGCCGGCAAAGAAGAGCTTTATCTCAAGGATGCTTCCGCGCTGGATGCTTTCCTGTTGCGCATTGCATTGATCAATGCCTCCATCCACACCGGCGGCGACAAGGGAACCGTCATCAGCGGCGACACACTGGCTGAATTGGCACGCAAGCACCAGCTGGCCGAGGCGGTGATTGCGCGCCTGCACAACTTCATGGATGCCGAGGCTCTGCGCGCCATCGCCGACGGCGTGAGCCTGAATCTGGATACGGTGGGCGACGCGGAGGTTTCGGCGGCCGCCTTGCAGGCCAAGTTGGCGGGTGCGGAAGTGGCGGGCGAGTTCGACGTTCGCAGCGACAAGCCTGTTCTGCGCATCAGCCGCCGTCACCACGGCAACGTGAAGAGCAGTGTCATCACGCAGGACTTTGTGCATGGTGCCGACTACGCGGCGCTGGCCGAGGCGGCCAACACCTTCCGCGGTCTCCTCAATGAGGGTGCCAGGGTCATGCGCGGCGAAGGCGAGAAGCAGAAGGAAGAAAAGGTCGACGATTTCCGTTCGGCCATGAACTGGCTGATTGCGCAAGCGGAAAACGCGACCGCACGGCAACGCTACAAAGGCCTGGGCGAGATGAATCCGGCGCAGCTGTGGGAAACCACCATGGACCCGCAAGTACGCCGCCTGTTGCGCGTGCAGATTGATGACGCCATCGAAGCGGATCGCGTCTTCACCATGCTGATGGGCGACGAGGTGGAGCCGCGCCGCGACTTCATCGAAACCAATGCGCTGCGCGCCGGCAACATTGACGTCTGAACGGAAAGAACATGTCTGACACCCTACCGGCCTGCCCCCAGTGCGGCCTGGAAAATACCTACCCGGATGGCGACAACTACGTTTGCCCGGACTGCGGCTTCGAATGGCCGATGGCGGCATCTGCCGATGAAGATGACTCGGTGGGGGACGATGGCGTTGTGCGCGATGCCAACGGCAACCCGCTGGCGGACGGCGATGCGGTCATCCTAATCAAGGACTTGAAAGTCAAGGGCTCGTCCATCGTGCTCAAGAAAGGCACCAAGGTCAAAAGCATCCGCTTGCCGGCCGGTGCGGGCGACCACGAAGTGGATTGCAAAACGGATCAGGGCGCTTTCATGCTCAAGGCCTGTTTTCTGAAAAAGGCCTGAGCTGCGGCCTGGCATGAGCGCCATCGCCGTCATCGACTTCGAGACCACCGGCATCTCGCCCGATCACGGCGACCGCGCCACCGAGGTGGCGATCGTGCTGGTGGAAGAGGGCCGGGTGGTCGACCGCTTCCAGAGCTTGATGAATGCCGGTGTGCGCATTCCGTCCTTTATCACGCAACTCACCGGCATCAGCAATGCCATGGTGGCGGCCGCCCCCGATGCCGCCGATGTCATGGCCGAAGCCAGCCGCTTTGTGGGCACAGTGCCATTGGTAGCGCACAACGCCGCGTTTGACCGGAAATTCTGGGTGGGTGAACTGGCGCGCCTGGGCTTGCCGGCGCCGCAGCCCTTTGCCTGCACCATGCTGGTCTCGCGCCGGCTCTACCCACAAGCACCCAACCACAAGCTGGGCTCGCTGGTGGATTACCACCGCCTGCCGCGGACCGGTGCCGCCCACCGCGCACTGGCCGATGCCGAGATGGCGGCTGAATTGCTGGACCGGATCCTGCATGACCTGCACACCCGCCACGGCGTCGCCAGGCCGGACCATGCCTTGCTGATGGCGCTGCAGCGCTGCGCCAAGCCCGGGGTCCCGGCGCTGATGGCGCGGTACGCACGAACTTGAACCGACTTTGCTGCGTGTTGCCAGCATCTGACGTTGTCGTCGGTTCGAGATGACCGCATAATCATTTCCGGCGCACCGGTGAGCCAGCGCAGAGTTGCCGGCAAGCGATATCCGAACGGATTCCCATGATAGAAAAAAAACCTTTTGAGATTGCGCGTGAAACGCTCAGGCAACTGACCGCCAGAAAGCTGGTGCCGACGCCGGTCCACTATCAGGCGATCTACAACGAGATTGCCGGTGTGCCCCATGTGCAGCCCTTTCCGGAAGAGCCCCTGCGGCTGATTGCCCAGGCGCTGCCGACCAAGAACCCGGGCCAGCAAAAGCAGAAGGGCCTGCTCGAATACGCCATTGGCCAACGCAATTGGCAGGGCGTGCAAAACGCCCTGCTGGGTTACGTCGGCTTTGCCCTGCCCGGCGGAACGCCCAGCGAGTTGGCGCCGGAGCCGGTGGCACCGATCGCTTCCGTTCCGGCCTTTACCGCGGAGTTCATGGAGCAGATCGCGCGCATGGTGGAGTACAGCCTGCCGGCGTTGGGTAACGATGATGCCCGTTTTCAAGAGCAGGTGGACAAGCTGCTGCAAACCTTGCGCGATCCGGCCGCCGATGTGATCGGCATCAAGACCTTGCTGGCCAATTTCGGCCAGCGCCTGTCTTTTGCGGCCGAGGACCAGGCCGAGATCAAGAATACGCTGCTCAAGTTGTTGCACCTGATCATCGAGAACATTGGCGAGCTGAGCGTGGACGACAGCTGGCTCAAGGGCCAGACCGACGCGCTGATGGAAGCCGCCACGCCGCCGCTGACCTTGCGTCGTCTCGACGACGTGGAGCGCCGGCTCAAGGATGTGATCTTCAAGCAGACGGAAGCCAAGGGCCGGGCACAGGAAGCACAGGACGAGTTGCGGCAAATGCTGGCGACCTTTGTCGAGCGCCTGTCACAGATGACCGAGTCGAGCAGCAGCTACCACGGCAAGATGGAAGAAAGCGTGCGCCAGATCGAGCAGGCCAAGAGCATCGAGGAGATTGCACCCGTGCTCAAGGACGTGATCGGCGCCACGCGGGCCATGGCGAATGAGTCGCTGACAGTGCGCGACGAACTGCGGGCCATGCGGGAGAAGACACAGGCCACCGAAACCGAGTTGGTCAAGCTGCACCGGGAACTGGATCGCGTCAGCGCCCAGGCCCGGCACGATACGCTGACCGGCGCCCTCAATCGCCAGGGCCTGGACGAGGCATTGCATCGCGAGGTGTCGGGCATGCAGCGGCGCGACAGCCCTTTGTGCGTGGCCCTGCTTGACATCGACAACTTCAAGAAAATCAACGACGAGCGTGGTCATGCCGCTGGCGATGCCGCGTTGGCGCATCTGGCGGCGGTGGCGCGCGAGTGCATGCGGCCGCAGGATACGCTGGCGCGTTACGGCGGCGAAGAGTTCGTGATCCTGCTGCCCGACACGTCGCTGGACAAGGGCGTGGCAGCCATGACGCGCCTGCAGCGCGAGCTGACCCGGCGCTTCTTTCTTGCCGGCAACGAGAAAATCCTCATCACCTTCAGCGCCGGCGTGGCGCAGTTCGACCCTGCTGAGGCCGGGCGGGAGGCGATCCAGCGCGCCGACCGGGCCATGTACCTGGCCAAGCGTGCCGGCAAGAACCGCGTGATGGCGGCCTGAAGCACAAGGATATCCACATGAACTACCTGATTCTGGGCCTGGTGATTTTTCTCGGTGTTCATTCGGTGCGCATCGTGGCCGACGGCTGGCGCACCCGCATGCGCGCGCGACTGGGCGAGGGCACCTGGAAGGGCCTGTATTCGCTGCTGTCGCTGGCCGGGCTGGCGCTCATGGTCTGGGGCTTCGGCGTGGCGCGTGAACAGCCGCTGGTGCTGTGGACGCCGCCCAACGGCATGCGCCACCTGGCCGGGCTGCTGACGCTGCTGGCTTTTGTGCTGTTTGCCGCCGCCTACGTGCCAGGCAACAGCATCAAGGCAAAGGTGCATCATCCCATGGCGGCCGGCGTCAAGGTCTGGGCGCTGGCCCATCTGCTGTCCAACGGCATGCTGGTGCACCAGATCCTGTTCGGCGCTTTCTTGCTGTGGGCGGTGGCCAGTTTTGCCGCGGCGCGTCGGCGTGACCGCGCTGCCGGCACGGTTTATCCGGCCGGCCAAGTCTCGGCCACGCTGCTCACGGTCGTGCTGGGTGCAGCCGCCTGGGGCGCGGTGGCGTTCTGGCTGCACGGCATGCTGATCGGCATCCGGCCGCTGGTTTAAACCCACCCCTGTTGGCAGCTCACTGCGTGTAGCTGCCCTCTCCCCTCAAGGGGACAACGCCAGCGGGCCGGCGAAGCCGGACCCGCGGCGTTCCCCGTAGAAATCCTTCGGGTGTTGAGTTGGGACGCCTATTTTTCGAGAAACCACTGGATGACGAACTTGGCGGCGAAGCCGACCATGCCGAACGCCAAGCCGAGAAACAGCACGAAGGTGCTGAAACGGCCAGCCTTGGATTCCCAGGCCAGATGGCCGATGATGAACAGCATGTAGAGCATGAAGGCGCCGACGCCAAAGCTCAGGCCGAAGGCGGCAATCTGTTCCTCGCTGTAACCGAACATCAGCGATCCTCCGTGCCGGCCGCCGAGGTGCGCTCGGGCAATGCCGAGGCATCGACCAGATCGCGGTAGGCATGCCAGCTGCCGTGCCCCAGCATGGGCACCACGGCCACCAGGCCCATCAACACCGAGCACAGCCCCAAAAGCGAGAAGCCCATGATGAGAAACGCCCACCAGGCCATCGGCCCCGGGTTGAGCAACACCGTTTGCCAGCTCGTCACCACCGCCTGCAGCACGCTCACGCGCCGGTCCAGCAGCAGGGGCAGGGCAATGGCGCTGGAGGCGAACATCGGTGCGGCCATCAGACCGCCCAGCGTCAGCCAGAGCTCGAACAGGTAGTTGTCGTGCGCCAGCACGACAAAGCGCAGGAAGTCGAGCGGTCGCTCGATCGGTACCGGCGACAGCAGCGTGATGAGCGCGGCCGACGTCAGCACCCAGCCGGTGCCGGCCAATCCCAGCAGCAGGCCGAACTGCACCAGGCGCCAGTCCTTGCCGTCGCGGCTGCTGCCATGGCGGCGCCAGCTCAGCCAAGTCTGCAGCACCAGCCGGAAGGAGGCTGGCTCACCGCGCTCTACCGCCCGGCTCAGCGCGTACAGGCCGGTGGCCAGTACCGGTGCGACCACCAGAAAACCCGAAAAGGCGCCGGCCAGCAGCCAGAACTGGTGGCGGGCCACGATCATCAGAAGCAGGCCGAAGACACACAGCACCGCACCATGCGCGAAGCTGACCCAACCGCAACGGGCCATGTCGCGCCAGGCCAGGACCAGCCAGCGCATCGGTTGATGAAATTCAATGGTGCGGACGGAAGGGCTTGCCTGTTGGTGCATCGGGCCTTGAGGGGTTGGTTTCGGTGCTTAGTCCTTGCGCGGCCTGCGGTCGCCACGGCTACCCCGGTCGCCAAAAGGCCGGCCGGTGTTGGTATCAAAGACTTTCTTTTGCTCGGCATTGAGTGTGGCATAGAACGCGCGGGTGGCGTCATCGCGTTTGTCCATCTCGGCTTCACGCTGCTTGCGCAACTCGCGCATCTTGTCCAGGCGCTCGGGCGTGGTGAGCTTGTCCAGTTCCGCGCGGCTGGGGTGCGGGACGAAGGCCGGCGGTTGCATGGCGGCGACATAGCTGTTCCAGGCGCTCTCCTGCTCGGCACTGAGCTTGAGTTTTGCCTTGAGGTCGGCCGTGCGCCGATCGATGTGGCGCTGCATGCGCGCTTGCATGCGCTCACGGATCTCAGCGTTGCCGGTGCCCGGTCCAGTACCCGGACCGGTGCCGGGACCTGGTTGGGCCAGGGTGGTGAGGGCGACGGCCATCAGGCCGGCCAGCAGTACGGGTTTGAAGACGGATTTCATGGCACTTCCTTTAAAAGCCTGTCAGGACAACAGGTGAAACGGAGTCTGCGCGCGCTGTGTATCCCCTGTCATGACGGCGTGCGAAGGCTTTGTAAAGATTGCTGCGGCCGTGTGCGTTCAGGCCAGGCGGCCGTTGCGGAAGTCCTCTACCGCGCTCATCAATTCCTCGCGCGTGTTCATGACAAAGGGGCCGTACTGGGCGATCGGCTCGTCCAACGGGCGGCCGGCGATCAGCAGGGCGCGTGCCGGTTCGCTTCCCGGATCGGCCTGCAGGCGCACGCCGTCGCCGCTGTTTTCCAGGATGGCCATGCGATGCAGCGGTACCGGCGTGGCTTTTTCATCGCCGTCCACCACGTGCACGGTGCCGCGGTAGACGTAGATGAAGGCGTTGTGGCTGGCCGGCAGCGTTTGCGCGAACGTGGCACCGCCGGCCGGGAAGTGCAGGTCCAGGTACAGCGGATCGGTGGGGTACTGCTCCGTTGGCCGCTGCATGGCGCCGGCCACGCCGTGGCTGCTGCCGGCGATGACGCGCACGCGCACACCGCCACGCGCGTCTTCGCCTTCGCCGGCCGGGGTGGTGAACTCGGGGATTTCATCGCTCTGGATGTCGCGGTACCAGGGCGGGCACATCTTGTCCTTGGCTGGCAGGTTGAGCCAGAGCTGGAAACCCTCCATCACGCCCGCTTCCTGTTCCGGCATTTCGCTGTGGATCAGGCCGCGGCCGGCAGTCATCCATTGCACGCCGCCGTTTTGCAGCAGGCCTTCATGGCCGGCGCTGTCGCGGTGGCGCATGCGCCCGGCGATCATGTAGGTGACGGTCTCGAAGCCGCGGTGCGGGTGGTCGGGAAAGCCGGCGCCGTAGTCTTTCGGGTCGTCGCTGGCGAAATTGTCCAGCATGAGGAAGGGGTCGAGCCGGTGCTGCAGGTCATGCGTGAGCACGCGCGTGAGCTTGACGCCCGCACCGTCGCGGGTGGGCTGGCCGGTGATGAGGCGCTCGACCCGGCGCGGGGACTGGACAGAGGGCATGTTCATGGGGGAGGGGCACTGGACTTCAGTATGAAACTGACCTCCAGGCCTTGTCGAATATGCGCCATCAGCTATCAAAACAATAGCAAATGACGGCGCGTGGGTCGAGCTGGATCAGGCTTTGGGGGCATCCTTGACGCTGCAGGTGTTGAAGCCCAGCAGCGCATAGGGCGGGCACCAGCCGATCAGGCCAGTGGCCAGGGGAACGATGCCGAGCCAGCCCCACCAGCCGACGGTGTTGGTGGCGGCCAGTCCGATGAGAACGACACCGACGACGATGCGGATGATGCGGTCGATGCCGCCGACATTGGATTTCATGCTGTAACTCCTGTGAAGTGGTTCAAGCCCATTATTGGAGGCTGGCCCGCTGCCGTCAACCGTCCGTTCGTCCGGTTGGCGTCTGACGGGCCAGATCGTCAAGGATCGGGCAGTCGGGCCGTTCGTCGCCATGGCAGTGGTGCAGCAGTTGCTGCAGGGTGCGCTGCATGGCCTGCATGGCCTCGATGCGTGCGGCCAGTTCGGCCACATGCTTTTGCGCAATCCGCTTGACGCTGGCGCTGGTGCGGCGCCGGTTCTGCCACAGCGCCACCAGTTCGCTGATCTCGGCCATCGAGAAGCCGAGGTCGCGCGAACGCTTGATGAAACGCAGCGTGTGCACATCGGCCTCGCTGTACTGGCGGTAGCCGCTGTCGGTGCGCACCACGTGCGGCAGCAGCCCGAGCGACTCGTAATGGCGCACCATCTTGGCCGAGATGCCGGACAGCCCGGCGGCACGGCCGATGTTGACGGGCCAGTGGATGTCAGTCATGGGGCGTGCCGATCATGTCAGGCGGCAACCGTGTAACCTTCTTCGGCGATGGCCTTGGCCAACACTTCGCGCGGTTGCTGTGACTGTACCTCGACCTTGTTGATGCTGCGGTCGATCTTGACCTCGGCCTGCGGGTCGAGTTGCAGAATGGCGCGTGTGACGGCTTTTTCGCAATGGCCGCAGGTCATGCCGGTGACTTCAAAGGTCTGATTCATGGTGTGATTCCTTCAGAAAATGATGTTTGTCGTATGAACGAAAGGATATCCTGAACCTTGCCATCGTGGGAAGGTCAAGCGCAGCACCTCAACCTTGCTACCAACAAGGTTGATCTGAAACCCGGTTTGACCCTGACATCATGGCAAGGTTCAGAATTCGCCCATGAACACCACCACCATCCCTGGCTCTATCCCCTCCCTGGACATCGGCATCGGCGGCATGACCTGTGCTTCCTGCGTGACGCGGGTGGAAAAGGCCCTGAAGAAAGTGCCCGGCGTGAAGGAGGCCAACGTCAACCTGGCCACCGAGTCGGCGCGCGTGAGCTTCGAGCCCTCCGAGCAGATGGAAGCACGCCTGCGCCGCGCCGTGCGCGATGCCGGTTACGAACCGCGCGCTGCCGATGCGCTGGAGCAGCAAGGCGATGCCTCGCCCTGGACCGGTTTCGCGCCGGTGGCGGCCGGCCTGCTGCTGTCGGCGCCGCTGGTCGTTCCCATGCTGGGCGACCTGCTGGGCCTGCACTGGATGCTGCCGGCCTGGGCCCAGTTCCTGCTGGCGACGCCGGTGCAGTTCATCTTGGGGGCGCGCTTTTATGTGGCGGGCTGGCATGCGCTCAAGGCCTTGACCGGCAATATGGATCTGCTGGTGGCCATCGGCACCACGGCGGGCTGGGCCTTGTCGATGTGGCTGTGGCTGACGGCAGAACACGGGGCCATGGTGCACCTGTACTTCGAGGCCTCGGCCGTGGTGGTGACGCTGGTACTGCTGGGCAAGTGGCTGGAGGCGCGCGCCAAGCGCCAGACCACCGCGGCCATCCGCGCCTTGCATGCCTTGCGGCCCGACGTGGCGCACCTGATGGGCCAGGATGGCGAGGTCGACGTGCCGGTGGCCGAGGTGCTGGTGGCCGACAGGCTGGTGGTTCGCCCCGGCGAGCGTTTCCCGGTGGATGGCACGCTGCTGGAGGGCCATACCCAGGTCGACGAGTCGATGCTGACCGGCGAGCCGCTGCCCGTTCCGAAGGACACCGGTGCCAAGCTCACCGGCGGCTCGATCAACGGCGAAGGTCGCGTCGTGATGCAGGTTGCTGCCGTCGGCAGCGAAACCGTGTTGGCGCACATCATCCGCCTGGTGGAGGATGCGCAGGCGGCCAAAGCACCGATCCAGCGCCTGGTGGACCAGGTGTCGGCGGTGTTCGTGCCGGTGGTGCTGGTGGTGGCCTTCATCACCCTGCTGGGCTGGTTGTGGAGCGGTGCCTCGGGCGAGACGGCCATCATCCATGCGGTGGCGGTGCTGGTGATTGCCTGCCCCTGCGCGCTGGGCCTGGCGACGCCGGCGGCCATCATGGCCGGCACCGGCGTGGCAGCCAAGCACGGCATCCTGATCAAGGATGCGCAAGCGCTCGAATTGGCACACAAGGTGGACACCGTAGCCTTCGACAAGACCGGCACCTTGACCGTCGGGCAGCCGCGCCTGACGGCGCTGGTCGTGGCCGAAGGCATGGACGAGGCCGCCGTGCTGCAGGTGGCGGCCAGTCTGCAAAGCGGCAGCGAACACCCGCTGGCACGCGCCGTCGTGGTGGCGGCGCAGGCACGTGGCTTGCCGATCGAGGTGCCGGACAACGTGCGTGCCGTGCCGGGCCGCGGCAGCGAAGGCGAGGTGGGGGTGAAGAGCTACCTGATCGGCAGCCTGCGCTGGATGGACGAGCTGGGTGTGAGCCTGGGCGCTTTGGCGGTCCGTGCGACCGAGTTGCAGACGCAAGGCGCCACCGTATCAGCGATGCTGGAGCGCACCACGTCCGGTTTAAGCCTGCGCGCCCTGATGGCGTTTGGCGACGAGCCCAAGCCGGGCGCCAAAGAGGCGCTGGCGGCGTTGCGGGCGCGCGGCATCCGCACCGTGATGATCTCGGGCGACAACCGGGGTGCCGCCGAAGCGATGGCGCGCCGCCTGGGCCTGCGGCCGGAAGCCGGCGAAGTGCTGGCCGAGGTGTTGCCCGGGGACAAGTCGGCCCAAATCACCAGGCTTAAAGAGGGCGGCCATACTGTCGCCATGGTGGGCGACGGCGTCAACGACGCGCCGGCGCTGGCGGCGGCCGACGTCGGCCTGGCCATGGGCAACGGCACCGATGTGGCCATGCATGCGGCGGGCATCACGCTGATGCGGGGCGACCCGCTGCTGGTGGCGGCGGCGCTCGATGTCTCGGACCGGACGGTGGCCAAGATCCGGCAGAACCTGTTCTGGGCGTTCATCTACAACGTGGCCGGCATTCCGCTGGCGGCCTTCGGCTTTCTCAACCCGGTGGTGGCGGGTGCCGCCATGGCCATGAGCTCGGTCAGCGTGATGAGCAATGCCCTGTTGCTGCGGCGCTGGCGGCCGCGCGATATGTAAGCGGTGACCGATGTTAGGGCGCCTAGAATCAGGTTTCGGTTTCATTTCATAACGATCAACAACGGGACAGGTCATGATGTCGAAGATTTTCTGGTTGATGCGCCAATTCACAATCCGTTTTCGCATGCTCAGTGCGATTGCCGTGGTCATGTGCCTGCTTGCTTTGCTGGGCGGTGCCGGCATGCTGGGCATGTTCCGCATCCATAACCTGGGTGAGCAGGTGGTCAACCAGTCGCATGCCGGGGTGGAGCGCCTGAGCAGCCTGCGCTATGAAATGAGCCTGGTGCGCCGGCACGAGAAGGACATGATCATCCAGTACGAGAAGCCCGAAGTCATCCAGCAGATCCGCGCCAAGTGGCAGGCCGACATGCAGAAGATCGAGACGGCGCTGGTGCAACTGCTGGAAAGCGCCTCGGAGACCGACAAACCCCGGATCCAGAAGGCCACCGAACACATGAAGGCCTATCGCACCATGTTCGGCCAGGTGGCCGGCCAGCTGGAGGCGAGCGCCTACGAGACGGCCACCATTGCCAACCGCATGAGCGGGCGTGCCGTGGCCGAATTCGAAGAAGCCGACAAGCTGCTGCAGCAAATCGACACCGCCTTGCGCGAGACCGCCCGGCAGGCGGTCGAAAGCCAGGGTGCGGCGCTGCAGCAAACGCTGTTCATCTTCGCTGCGCTGGTCGTGCTCGCGCTGATCGTGGTGGTGCCGCTGACGCTGTTCAATATGCAGGCCATCTGTACGCCGCTGATCAAGGCGCGCGGCCTGGCCCAGGCGATTGCCAGTGGCGACCTGTCGCAGCAGATGCAGGTGGACGGCAAGGACGAGGTGGCCGATCTGCAGCGTGCGCTCGATGCCATGCGCATCGGTCTGGGCAGCATGGTGTCCCAGGTGCGGGACTCCAGTGAAAGCATTGCCACCGCCAGCCGCGAGATTGCCACCGGCAACCAGGATCTTTCCAGCCGGACCGAGCAGACCGCCAGCAATGTGCAGCAGACGGTGTCTTCCATCTCCGACCTCAGTGGCAATGTGCAGCACACGGCCGCTTCGGCCCAGACTGCCAATCAGCTGGCGACCACGGCCTCGCAGGCGGCGCAGCGCGGCGGCTCGGTGGTGGGGCAGGCGGTGCAAAGCATGCGGAGCATTTCGCAGGCCAGCCAGAAGATCGGTGACATCATCGGCCTGATCGACTCGATTGCCTTCCAGACCAACATCCTGGCGCTCAATGCCGCGGTGGAGGCGGCGCGTGCCGGCGAGCAGGGCCGCGGCTTTGCCGTGGTGGCCAGCGAGGTGCGCTCACTGGCCCAGCGCTCGGCGGCGGCGGCCAGCGAGATCAAGGGCCTGATCGACAACAGCGTGGCGGCCGTGGACGGCGGTGTGCGCTTGGTGGAGGAGGCAGGTCGCGCGATGGAGGAAATCGTCGGCGGCGTCAAACGCGTGAGCGACACCATCGGCGAGATCACCGTGGCCTCGGCCAGCCAGTCCGAAGGCATCGGCAACGTGAGCCAGGCCGTCAACGAGATCGACCGCATGACGCAGCAGAACGCCGCTTTGGTGGAAGAGTCGGCTGCCGCCGCCGAATCGATGCGCGAGCAGGCCGACCGCCTGGCCCAGGTGGTGCGCCAGTTCCGCGTCGGCAACGAGGCGCAGATCCTGCTGGCCTGAGGATGTGAGCAAAGCTTGACCTTCGTCAAGCCGGCGGCGATGCCGGCGTGACAAGCTTGGAACAACGAATTGAATTGTCCCGAGGAGTCCGGTCATGAGCCATGAAAGCATCCGCATCATCCACGACGAGCACGCCGCGCTGGCGGCCATGCTGCAGTCCCTGCGCATGATGGTCCAGCGTGGACCCGGCAACGAACCAGAGAATTTCTTTGATGTGCTGCGGGCCATGCTGTTCTACATCGACGAATTTCCCGAACGTCTGCACCATACCAAGGAAACCGAGCTGCTGTTTCCGCCCGTGCGCGCACGGGCGCCGCATCTGAAGGAAGCGCTGGACAAGCTGGACAAGGACCACGCCTACGGTGAGTCGGCGGTGCGCGAGTTGCAGCACCTGCTGCTGGCTTGGGAGTTGCTGGGCGAATCGCGCCGGGCGGCCTTTGACGAGGCCGCCAAGCGTTACCTGGAGTTCTACCTCGAGCACATGCGGCTGGAGGAAACGGTGATCATGCCCGAGGCCGAGAAGGTGCTGACCGCGGCCGACTGGAAGGCTCTGGATGCGGCCTTTGCCACCAACTGCGACCCGTTGACCGGCAAGTACCCGCGCGACCCGATCTATGACCGCTTGTTCACCCGCATCGTGATGCGGGCGCCCTCGCCGATCGGCCTCGGCGAGGGTTGAAACGCCGCCGAGGGCGGATGGCAGCCCCACGCAATGCGCGCGGGGCGCCTATTCACTCCCAGGGCAGGGTGGCGGGCTTGTCCAGTTGCGCATCAGTCTTGGTCTTGGAGAACCAGGCCACATAGAGTACCGGCAGCACCACCAGCGTGAGCAGGGTGGCGGTGACCAGGCCGCCGATCACCACGATGGCCAACGGGCGCTGGGTTTCCGAGCCGATGTCGTGTGACAGCGCCATCGGCAGCAGACCGAGTGCCGCCAGCATGGCGGTCATGAGCACGGTGCGCAGGCGCTGCATGGAACCCAGACGGGCTGCCTCGATGACGGTATGACCGGCATTGCGCAGTTGCTGGAACACCGAGAGCATGACCACGCCGTTGAGAACCGCCTGGCCTGACAGCGCGATGAAGCCGATGGCGGCCGACACCGACAGCGGGATGCCGAATGCCCATAGCGCGACGAAACCGCCAATCAGCGCCAGTGGCACGTTGATCAGGATCAGTGCGGCCTTCTTGAACGAACCGAAGGCATCGAACAGCAGCACGAAGATCAGCAGCAACGAGATCGGCACTACGACCGACAGCCGCTGCATGGCGCGCTCCTGGTTCTCGAACTCTCCCGACCAGTTGACCGCGTAGTTCTCGGGCACGGTCACGTTCTGTGCCACGCGTGCCTTCATGTCTTTGACCACCGACCCCATGTCGCGGCCCTTGATGAACACGCCGATGGCCATGGTGCGGCGGCCCGCTTCGCGGGCAATGTTCATGGCACCGGTGGTCTGGCGGATATTGGTGACCGAGCCCAGCGTGGTGTAGCCGCCCGCAGGAATCGGCAGGGGCGTGGCCGGCAGGTTGGCAATGGCGCGTTCGTCTTCCGGCAGCCGCACGGTCACGGCGAATTTGCGTTCGCCTTCCCAAAGCTGGGTGGCGGCACGGCCGGCCAGTGCGGACTCGATCACGTCCTGCACGTCACTGACGTTCAAACCGAAACGTGAAGCGCGTTCGCGATCGATGTCAATCACCAGCTGCGGTAGTTCGCCCAGGCGGTCAACTTCGGCGCGCTGCACGCCTTGAACCTGACGGAACTCGCGACGCATGGCTTCGACCGTGTGTCGCAGCTCGCCCAGGTCGTCGCCCGCCACCTTCACCACGATCTGGCCCTTGATCTGGGAAATCGATTCGAGCACATTGTCGCGAATGGGTTGCGAGAAGGCCGGGTTGACGCCCGGGATGACCGAGAGCTTGCGGTCCATCTCCTCGATCAGGGCCTCGCGCGTCATGCCATTGCGCCATTCCTCCATCGGCTTCACGTCGACAAAGACTTCGGCCATGCTCAGGGTCTTGGGGTCGGTGCCGTCCTCGGGTTGGCCAGACTTGGAGACCACCGTGCGTACCTCGGGCAGGGTCAGCAACTGTTGACGTGCCTTGCGCAGCACACGTGAGGCCTCCTCCTGTGACAGGCTGGCTGGCATGTCCCAGTTGACCCAGAAGGTGCCTTCGTTGAGTTCGGGCAGAAATTCCGAACCCAGGCGGGCGGCGGCCACGATGGACAACACGAAGCCGCCCAGCGCGATGGCCACCACCTTGCGCCGGTGGCCCAGTGCCCAGAGCAGCACCGGCTCATAAAAACGTTTCGCAGTGGCGACCACGCGGTTGTCGCCGTGCGGCAGCTTGCGGCGCAGCATCCAGTAGGCCAGCAGGGGCACCAGGGTGAGCGAGAAGATCAGTGAGCCGATCAGTGCCGTGGTGACCGACAGCGCCATGGGCTGGAAAATCCGGCCTTCGTGGCGTTGCAGCGCGAAGATCGGAATGTGCGCGGCGATGATGATGAGCATGGAGAACAGCGTTGGCCGGCCGACTTCGTTGGCCGCGTCGATGATGACCTGACGCCGCTCGCTCTCGGGCATGTTCTCGCTGTCTTTTTCCAGCCGGTGCATGATGTTTTCGATCACGATCACCGCACCGTCGACGATGATGCCGAAGTCCATGGCGCCGAGCGACAGCAGGTTGGCCGGCACGCCCATGATCTTCAGGCCGAGGAAGGTGGCCAGGAGAGCCAGCGGAATGACCACCACCACCGCCAGGCTGGCGCGCAGGTTGGACAGGAACAGGTAGAGCACCAAGGAGACCAGCAGCGCGCCCTCCACCAGGTTGTGGAACACGGTGGTCATGGTCTTGCCCATCAGCCAGGTGCGGTCGTAGAAGGGCACGATCTGCACGCCGGGCGGCAGGCCGCGCTCGTTGAGCTGGGCGATCTTGTCCTTCACGCCTTTGAGCACCACGCTGGCGTTCTCGCCTTTGCGCATGATGACGATGCCGATCACGGCATCATCGTCCTGGTCCTGGCCGGTGATCCCTAAGCGCGGCACCGAGCCGAGCTTGATCTGGGCGACGTCGCGGATCAGCACCGGCGTGCTGTTGCGCGAATCAAGCACGATGCGGCCGATGTCGTCGGGCGAGCGCAGCAGGCCGATGCCGCGGATGGCGAACTGCTGCGAGCCCTGCGCCACATAGCTGCCGCCGGCGTTGGAGTTGCCGCGGCCCAGGGCGTCGAGCAGGTTCTGGAACGTCAGCTTGTAGGCGCGCAGCTTGTCCAGGTCGGGCTGCACCTCGTACTGCTTGATGAAGCCGCCCATGGCAACCACGTCGGCGATACCCGGTACCTGGCGCAGGGCGCGTTCCACCACCCAGTCCTCCAGCGTGCGCAGGTCGGTGGTGGACAGGCCGTCACCGCGCAGGCGGTAGCGCATGATCTCGCCCACCGGCGTGGCATTGGGGGCGATGTTGATCTGGGCGCCTTGCGGCAGGTCCACGTTGTTGAGCCGCTCGTTGACCTGCTGGCGCGCCAGGTTGACATCCGCCTTGTCGTCATAAGTGACAACGGTGTAAGACAGGCCGAACTGGGTGTGCGAGAAGACGCGGATCGAGTTGGGCAAGCCGGCCAAAGCGGTTTCGATCGGCAATGTGACCTGCTTTTCCACCTCTTCGGCGGCGCGCCCCGGAAACAGCGCAATGACGGTGACCTGGGTGTCGGTGACATCGGGAAAGGCTTCGACCGACAGGTTCTTGAAAGCAATCACGCCGGCCATCACGAACAGCAGCGTGCCCAGGATGATGAACAGCGGCTGATGCAGGGCGTATTGGATCAGGCGTTTCATTTCTGCGTTGCCCCGGTTTCGGTCGTGGTGCCGGGTGCTACAGATTTGGTAGCTTGCGAGGCCGCATTGTCGGGGGTTCTGGCCTCTTCTTCTGCCAGGCGCAGGAGTCGTGCCAGCAACAGGGCATTCTCAATGACCACCTGCTCGCCAGCTTGCAGGCCTTTGGCAATGACGACTTCGCGCGGACCCTCGTAGTCGAGTTCCACGGCGCGGCGCTCGAATTCGCCGGGGCGGGTCTGCACGAAAACCGAGTGGCGGGTGCCGCGCAGCAGCACGGCGACGGCAGGCACCACCACACCGGTTTCAAAGGTGCGCTCGAATTTGGCCGTGGCCAGCATTTCGGCCTTGAGGCGACGGTCGGCATTGGCGACCACGCCGCGGATCTTGATGGTGCGAGTCAGCGGATCAATGAAGTCGGAGGCGGCGATGACGCGGCCTTCGAATTTCTGCCCAGGCAAGGCCGGAATCGCCAACTCGAAGGTGGTGCCGGGGTGCACGATGCCGACTTCGGATTCGCGCGCGTCGATCTGGATCCAGAGCGAAGAGGGGTCGGTCACTACGAACAACGCCGGCACACCCGGGCCGGCCTGGTCGGGCCGCACTTCCTGGCCCGGGTTGAGGTTGCGTTCCACCACCACGCCGCCGATGCTGGTGCTCAAGGCTAACTGCTGGTTGACGCCGCTGCCGCTGCCATACAGGCGAGTGCGGGCCTGGGCGCGTTCGACTTCGGCGCGCGCGCGATCGGCCTCGGTCTCGGCCTGCTCCAGCTCCTTGCGCGCGACGATACCGGCTTCGAACAACTCACGCTGGCGCTGCAGCGCTTTTTGCGTCAGACGGGCATCGGCCTCGGCCTTGGCGGTTTCGCTCTGGGCCTGGCCGAAATCGGGCGACGCAAGCAAGGCCAGCGGTGTACCGGGCTGGACCTTCTGGCCAATGTCGGCCTTGATGGCCATGACGCGGCCGGCGAAGGCCGGGTAGATGCGCTGGGTGCGCTCTTCGTTCCAGACCAGTTTGGCCGGCAGCTCAACGGTGATGGCCTTGGCCGGCGCCGCCGGCGCGACATGCAGCAGGTTGAGTTGCGGATGGCCAGCGGCAAAACGCAGCTGGCTGCCCTGCACGATCGGCGCCGGCGCCTCAGCCTTCGGGGCCGGCGTTTCATTGCAGGCGCTCAGCCCAAGGGCAGACAGGAGGAGAAGGGGAAGAAAACGGTTCAGCATGGTTCAAGAACGTCCTGGTACGGGCGGGTATTCAGTTGGGAGCGGAGGCGGTGGCTTCCGGCCGGGTGCGCAGCTGCCAGGCGCCGGCGGCCTTGGCGTAGTCGGTGCGGGCCGCCAGGGCATCGAGCAGCGTGGCACGCAGAGTGCGCCGCGCATCGAGCAGATCGGTCAGCGACATGGCGCCTTTGCTGTAGGCCAGTTCGGCGCCCTCCGCCACCTTGCGCGCGCGCGGCAGGATGTCGACCTCGTAGGTACGGGCACGCTGGGCGGTGTTGAGCGCCTCCTGCTGCAGGCGTTGCAGTTCGGCACGGGCCTGGCGCCGGATTTTTTCCAGCGCGTCCTGGGCCTGGGCCAGCTGGGCGCTGGCGCGTGCAATCTCGCCCTGGTAGCTGTAGCCCCACTGCAGCGGCATCTGCATGCGCAACTCGATCAGAGCGGTAGAGGTGCCGGGGAAATGGTCGTAGGAAGCGCCCCAGGTGATGTCGGAACGGCGTTGCGCCGTGCTGCTGTCGAGCGCGGCCTGCGCGGCCTGCAGCCGGGCCTGCGCGGCACGCACATCGGGGCGCGCGTCGACCAGGGCATCGAGACTGTGCGCCACAGCCATGTCGCCGGTCAGGGCCGGCCAGTCGGTTTTTGCCTGCAGCTGGTCGGGCGGGGTGGGCAAGCCCGTGGACTGCCACAGCGTGAGGGCGGCGCGTCGCCGGTCCAGTTCGGCCAGTTGCGCATCGGAGCGGGCGCGCTGGGCTTCGATCTCGGTGCGGGCGGCGTCCTGCGCCGCCAGATCGCCGGCCTGCACCCTTTTCTGCGCGGTGGTCGCGAGTTGGGCGGCGCTGCGTTCGATCAGTGCGATCTGGGTTACCCGTTCCTGCGCGGCCAGCAGGTCGTAGAAGCCGGCCTGGACGGCGAGCAGCTGCTGGGTGCGGATGTCGTCCAGATCGGCCTGGGCGGCGGCGGCGGCGCGTTCGGCGGTGAGGGTACGCAGCTCGCGTTTGTTGCCGCGCTCCCAGGTCCAGTCCAGGCCGATGGATTTGTCGACGCGCTTGTCGGTCATGAAGTTGCCGTCGCCGATGCCGTTTTGCAGATCCATCTGGCCGAGCTTGGCGGTCAGGACCGGAAACGGCGCGCGGTTGGCACTGACCACATCGGCGCGGGCGGCGGCCAGGGCATTGCGCCCCAGGGCGACGTCCAGGTTGTTGCGGGCGGCCTGCAGGGCCTGCTCCAGGGAAACCGCTGCGCTGGCGGGTGCCTGGGCCAGGGCGGGCAGCGCCAGCAGCAGGCTTGAAACCAGAAAGAACTGTCGTATGCTCATGGACCGATTGTCGAAAGTGCCTACTGACCACCGACTGACTTTCCCGCTTGGTGAAAACACGTAGAGAAGGCCCCCGTTGCCGATGTCGCCTCCATGAGAATCCTGCTGGTCGAAGACGATGCCGTCCTGTGCGATGTCATGTTGCACAGCTTGCGCGATGCCGGGCACCGGGTGGATGTCGCCCAGACGCTGGAGCAGGCCCGCCATTTCTGGCGCGTGCAGCCCTTCGATGCCGTACTGCTCGACCTTAATTTGCCTGTTACCGACGCGCTTCACAGCGACATCGGCAACGGTCTGACGGTGCTGCGCGAAGCACGTGCCCGCGGCGACCGTACGCCGGTGCTGGTGTTGACGGCACGCAACCGCACCGAAGAGCGCATTGCCGGGCTGGACGCCGGCGCTGACGACTACCTGGGCAAGCCGTTCGAACTGGCCGAGGTCGAGGCGCGGCTGCGCGCCCTGGTGCGCCGCACCCAGGGCACGGAGGATCGCTTCGAGATCGGCCGTCTGGCGCTGGACCGCAAGGCGCGCCGGTTTTCCGTCGGCGCGGCCTTGCTGGAGTTGCCGGCGCGCGAGTTCGAGGTGCTGTGGGAACTGATGACGCCGCCGGGCCGGGTGGTCAGCAAGCGGGCGCTGTCCGACAAGCTTTCCGACTTTGACGAGGCGCTGGCAGACAATGCGCTCGAAGCCTTCATTTCACGCCTGCGCAAGAAACTGGCGGGCAGCGGGGCCGGCATCCGTACCCTGCGCGGCCTGGGTTATGTGCTGGAGCCCGTACCGGAGAGCCCCGTTGAATAGCGTGAACCCCCCCGTGGCCGAAGCGTTGCTGCGCAAACCCTCGTTGCGGGCGCGCGTGGTGCGCCATGTGCTGTTGCCGCTGGCCCTGACTTGGCTGCTGGGCACGGCGCTCACGGTGGGGGTGGCTTACTATTTTGCGCAAAAAGCTTTCGACCGCGCCCTGCTTGACGATGCCTACGCCCTGGCTTCGCGTGTCAAGGTTCATGCGGGGGGCTTGGCGCTGGAGCTCTCGACCAGCGAGATGAGTGCGGTGCTGTTCGACCAGAGTGAGAACGTGTTTTTCGCGGTGCAACGTCCCGACGGTTCGGTGATGGCCGGCCACCCCGGGCTGCATGCGCCCTTGCCGGATGGGTCCGCCCGCACCCGCTTTTCGGAAGTCAGCTACCAAGGTAAGACCTTGCGCAGTGTGGTGCTGCGGCGCAATGAGCCGGGTCCGTTCGTGGTGGTGGTGGCGCAGACGATGGGCAGTCGCAATGCGCTGCTGCACAACGTGCTGCTGTACTCGGTGGCGCCGCAGGTGTTGCTGCTGCTCGTGTTGGTGGGGTGGTTGCGCCGCATCATCGGTCAGGAGCTGCGGCCGCTGGCTGAGCTGCAGCGCTCGGTCGACCAGCGCGATGCGCTGGATTTGACACCGGTGCCGGTGTCGGCCAGTTCCCGCGACATCGAGCATCTGGGCACCGCTATCAATGCGCTGCTGGCGCGCGTTAGCCACAGCATGCAGGCGCAGCGCGAGTTTTCCGGCAATGTGGCGCACGAGTTGCGCACGCCGTTGGCGGGCATCCGCGCATTGGCCGAATATGGGCTGGCGCAGCAGGATCCGGCGCTGTGGCGCGAGCAGTTGCAGCGCATTGGGGCCAGTGAAGCGCGCGCCAGCCGGCTGGTGGAGCAGTTGCTGGCGCTGGCCTTGGCCGAAGAAGCCGACGCCGGCGTGCAGCAGGAGCCGGTGGCGATTGACGCCGTGGTGCATGAAACCGTGCTGCGCTACATTCCGCGCGCCGATGCGGCGGGGGTGGACCTGGGCGTGCAGGGGCTGGAGCGGCCACTCAAGGTGGCGGGCAATGTGGCGCTGATCGAGGGCATATTGGGCAACCTGCTCGACAACGCCCTGCGTTACGGCCGTGCCCCGCAGGGACAGGCCAGCACGGTGACGGTGACGCTGACGCAGCAGGACGACGAGGTCAAACTGTCGGTGATCGACAACGGTTCGGGCCTGACGCTGGAGGAGTGCCGCCGCCTGATGCAGCGCGGCGTGCGCGGCGTGCAGGCCGACCGGCTGGGCCAGGGCGCCGGTCTGGGCCTGGCCATTGTTGCGAAGTTTGCCGAGCTGATGCACGCCCGCTTCGAATTGGGCAAGGCACCCAGCGGCCAGGGCCTGTGTGCGTCGGTGAGCTTCCCGGCGCTGGTGCCTTAGAGCTTAGAACTCGCTGTGCCAGCGCAGCGAGTAGACATGCACCGGCCCGCGGTCCTGGTTGTAGCCCGGGTTGCTGATGTGTTGCCAGCCTAACGAGACCGCGGATTGGATCTTGCCGGCGCGCGTGGCCCAATCCGGCAGGGCCCAGCGGTACCAGGTTTCGAAGACGCGCTCCGGCGCATAGTTGAGCGCGCCGTCGCCGAGGAAGAAGCCCTGGCCGCCGGCTTTCAGGTAATCGCGGTGCGGGCCCGAGAGCTCGTTGACGGCCAGGGCCACGCCCCAGCGGTCGGCGCCGCGGCCCCAGCGGCGGCCGGTGAACTGGCCGCCCAGCGCCGTCTGTTGGTCGATCTCGGTGAAGGCGTAGGTTTCGGACTCGCCGTTGTTGCGGCTCAGGCGCAGGAACAGGCCGGCGTCCTCGGCCAGCGGTGCCAGCAGGGACAGGCCCCAGCCGGTCTTGGTCTGTTCGCGCCGCACCTGGCCGACATCGGGCACGCCGCCCAGGGCAATGGCGTCGGCGTAGTTGCCCATGACCGCTTGGTTGCGGAACCACAGCAGGCTGGCGCGCAGCGGGCCGGCGGCCAGGCGCACCGGCAGATCGGACTCGAACTCGATCTGGTCGCCGTAGTGTTGGCCCAGGTTGCCGTCCAGCGCCAGGCCGTTGGATTCCAGCGGCATCGCGGCGCGCGCGGCGCGCACGGCCCAGGTGGGCGTGCTGTAGTCGAGCAGCACGGCGTTGCTGTAGCCACGCGAGTCGGCTGCGTAGTCCCAGGCGCCGTACGTCATGAAAGCCCAATTGAAGAACTGGTTGCGCGGGTCCTTGACGTAAGGGTTGGGGTCGAAGTAGTCGAGCAACGAGAAGTTGCCCACGACCAGCGTCCAGCGCCGGGTGCTGGCGGTGCCGCCGATCTCGTTGAAATCGGCATTGATCGTCTCACTTTCGCCACCGGCATTCCAGCGCTGCAGCAGGAACAAGCGTGCGCGGTAGGTGTTGACTTCCGGGCCCGAGGTGCGCGCCAGTTCGCCGTTGGACAGGCCGCCGGCGCCGCTCAGGCGCGACAGCGGCTCGCCCTTGGTGGCTTCCGGGTTGAGGTGCAGTTGGGCGCCGTCCCACAGGCGCAGGCCGATGTCGGCCGTGGCGGTGAACGAATAGGCGCGCTCTTCCAGCGGGCTCAGGCTGTTCGGACCGCTGTAGGCGGCGTGAAAAGCCGGCTTGGCCTGCCAGATGAAGGTGGTTTGCGCATGCAGGAACAACCGTTGTTCTTCATCCGGTGTTTGGGCTTGCGCGGCAGTGCCTGCCGTTGCGCAGGCAACAGCAAGGCACGCAGCCGGCAGGTAGCGGCGAAGAAGAACGTTTGACATGGAAAACTTGAGCCTACCATGGGGTTATGACGGGGCCGGGTCATACCGCCAGTTCTTAAGCAGGCCTTAATCGGAATGGAGTAGAGTCAAAAGACGGTTGCCCTATGAACCGGATCATTTTAAGTTGCCCATGCTTTTTCCTCTCCAACCTTCCCGTGCCGCTTTGGGTGTCGCCAGCCTCCTTGCGGGTCTTGTCGGCTCCGTGGCGGCGCAGGACGCATCCCAACTCATTCCCTGGAGCAGCAAGCTGGAGGCCGGCGCGGGCGTAAGCACGGCGCAGGTGCAGCCTCAGGCCACGGGCGCGGGCGCGGTGGTGCTGCAAGGTACGGTGGTGCTGCCGGCGCAGCAAAGCGATGTGGTCAGCATGCCGGTGGCCGGGGTGGTGCAGGCCGTGCTGGTGGCGCCGATGCAGACCGTGCGGGCCGGCCAGTCGGTGGCGCGCATCATGAGCCCGGAGCTGGCGCAGTGGCAGCGCGAGTGGCTGCTGGCCGAGACCCAGGCTCGGCTGGCGCAGAGCAAGGCGCAGCGCGATGAACAGATGTTTGCCGAAGGCATTGTTTCCGAGCACCGACGCAACGAATCGCGCGCCCAGTATGAAATGGCCTCGTTGGCCGCGCGCGAACGCCGCCAGGCCCTGCGCCTGGCTGGTGTGGGCGAGGCGGCGCTGGCTCAGGCGTCCAAAACAGCCGGTCTGTCGCCGCAGTTGACCCTGGTGGCACCGGTGGCCGGCACCGTGCTGGAACAAATCGCCATGCCCGGCCAGCGGCTGGACGCCGGCAGCCCGGTGGCGCACATCGCGCGCGCTGGCCAATTGGCGATCGAGTTGCAGGCCTCTCGCGAGCAGGCCCAGGCCTTGCGCGTGGGCGATGCGCTGGGGGTGGATGGCTGCAAGACGCCGGCGCGTATTACCGCGCTGTCGCCACAGCTCAGCAGCGCGACCCAGGGCGTGCAGTTGCGTGCCGAACTGACGGGCCGCGAGGACTGCCTGCGCATCAACCAGTTCGTGCAGCTGCGCTGGCAGGGCTCGGCGACGGCGACCAGTACTGGCGCCGTGAGCGTGCCGGCCGGTGCCGTGGTGCAGCAGGGCGGCCGCCACTATGTGTTCGTGCGCCAACCCCAGGGCTTTCGCGCCGTGGTCGTGACCGTCGGGACTGGCGGCGGCAGCGAGGTGCTCATCACTTCCGGGCTCAAGGCCGGCGAGGAGGTCGCGGTCAAGGGCGTGGCGGCCATCAAGGGCGCCTGGCTCGGCTTGGGCGTTGAAGCCGGCGCGGGGAAGTGATGCTGGCACGCCTGATTGCCTTTGCGTTGTCGCAGCGCTTGCTGGTCATGGTGCTGACGCTGGGCCTGGTGGCCGCCGGTACCTTGGCGTTTCGCGATCTGCCGATCGACGCCTTTCCCGACGTCTCGTCGACCCAGGTCAAGATCATCCTCAAGGCGCCGGGCATGACACCGGCCGAGGTGGAGTCGCGCGTGGTGATACCGATCGAGCAGGAGCTGTTGGGCTTGCCGCACCAGACCGTGCTGCGCTCGCAAAGCAAGTACGCGATTGCCGACATCACGCTCGACTTCGCCGATGGCACCGATATCTACTGGGCGCGCCAGCAGGTCAACGAGCGCCTGTCCGGCGTGATGGACCAGCTGCCGGCGGGTCTTTCCGGCGGGCTGGCGCCCATCACCACGCCGCTGGGCGAGATGTTCATGTTCACCATCGAGGGTGAAGCCTCGCTGACCGACAAGCGCACCCTGCTCGACACCGTGGTCCGGCCCCAGCTGCGCAGCATCCCTGGCGTGGCCGACATCAACTCGCTCGGTGGCCATGCGCGCGCCTTCGAGGTGGTGCCCGATGTGGCGGCGCTGGCGGCCCGCCGCGTCTCGCTGGAACAGTTGCAGGCGGCGCTGGCGGCCAACAACCGCAATGATGGCGCCGGCCGCCTGGCCAGTGGCGAGGAATCACTGCTGGTGCGCAGCGACGGCAGCATCCGCACGCTCGACGATGTGCGCGCCATCGCCGTGCTCAACCGCGATGGTTTGGCAGTGCGGGTCGGCGACGTGGCGCTTGTGCGCATGGGCAGCCTGACGCGCTACGGCGCGGTCAGCCAGGACGGCAAGCGCGAGGCGGTCGAGGGCCTGGTGCTGGGCCTGCGCGGCGCCAACGCGCAGAAGGTGGTGCGTGAGGTCAAGGCCCGGCTGGAGATCATCGGCAAGACCTTGCCGCCCGGCATCACGATCAGGCCTTTCTACGACCGTGGCAACCTGGTCGAACGCGCGGTGAACACGGTGTCCAAGGCCTTGATGGAGGCCATCGTGCTGGTGCTGGTATTGCTGCTGCTGTTCCTGGGCAATCTGCGTGCGGCGCTGGTGGTGGCGCTGATTCTGCCGCTGTCAGCGTTGGGCACTTTCATCCTGATGCAGCAGTTCAATTTGTCTGCCAACCTGATGTCGCTCGGCGGCCTGGCGATTGCCATCGGCATGCTGGTCGATGCGGCGGTGGTGGTGGTGGAGAACCTGCAGGCGCGGCCCACGGCCGCGGGCAAGCTGCAACTGCATGACGTGTTCCGCGCCGTGCAGGAAGTGGCGCTGCCGGTGACCTCGGGCATGTTCATCATCATGATGGTGTTTGTGCCGCTGCTGACGCTGCAAGGGCTGGAGGGAAAGATGTTTGCGCCGGTGGCGATCACCATCGTGTTTGCGCTGCTGACCTCCCTGCTGTTGTCGCTCACCGTCATTCCGGTGCTGGCCTCGTTTTTTCTGAAGGGCGGACACCACGCCTCGCCGCGTCTGGTGCTTTGGCTGGAGCGCAATTACGCTCGCGTGCTGCACTGGGCACTCGGCCACGGCCGGCTGGTGGTGGGGGCCTCGCTGGCGCTGCTGCTGCTGGCGGTGGGCCTGTATACGCTGGTGGGCAAGTCCTTCATGCCCTCGATGGACGAGGGCGACGCCATCGTGCAGATCGAGAAGCTGCCATCCATCAACCTGGAGACCTCGGTGGCGATGGACCAGGCCTTGCAGCGCCGCGTGTTGGCGGCGGTGCCGGAGGTCAGCAGCATCGTGGCCCGGGTCGGTGCCGACGAGCTGGGGCTGGACCCGATGGGCCTGAACGAGAGCGATACCTTTCTGGTGCTCAAGCCCAAGACCGAATGGCGCTTTGACAGCAAGGAAGCCGTGCTGGACGAGGTGCGCAAAGTGGGTGCCGAGTTCGCCGGTATCAACCTGAGCTTCACCCAGCCGATCGAGATGCGTACCGCCGAGATGCTGTCCGGCGTGCGCGGCGACGTGGCGGTGAAGATCTTCGGCAGCGACCCGCAGGTGCTGAACCAGCTGGCCGAGCAGATGGTCAAGTTGCTCTCGGGCATTGCCGGCAGTGAGGACGTGATCACCGTGAAGAACGAGGGTGTGCAGTATTTCCGCGTGGCGATCGACCGCGTAGCGGCCGGCCGCCTGGGCCTGTCGGTGGAGCAGATCCAGAACGACCTGCGCGCGCTGGTGGAAGGCCGGCCGGTCGGTACGGTGCTGGTCGATGCCCGGCGCGTGCCGCTGCTGCTGCGCGGCCCGGCGGCGACGCAGATGTCGCCGGCCACCTTTGCGCAATTGCGCCTGCCGCTGGCCGACGGCCAGGCCATTCCGCTGAGCCACGTGGCCACGCTGGAGGTGGTCGACGGCCCGGTGAAGATCGAGCGCGAAAACTCTTCGCGCATGGCGGTGGTGCGAACCAATGTGCGCGGCCGCGACCTGGTCGGTTTTGTCGAGGAAGCCAAGGCCGCGGTGGCGAAGGACATCACGTTGCCGCCGGGAATGCATGTCACCTGGGGCGGCCAGTTCGAGAACCAGCAGCGCGCCGCGGCGCGTCTGGCCCTGGTGATCCCGGTGGTGCTGGGCCTGATCGTGCTGCTGCTGTTCGCCACGCTGGGCACGCTGCGCCAGGCGTTGCTGGTGTTCGCCAACATCCCGTTTGCCTTGGTGGGCGGCGTGGTGGCGCTGGCGGTGTCGGGCGAGTACCTGTCGGTGCCGGCCTCGGTGGGTTTCATTGCGCTCATGGGCATTGCCGTGCTCAACGGCCTGGTGCTGGTAACGCACTTCAATCAACTGTTGGCACGCGGCATGGCGCTGGAAGAGGTGGTGCACCAGGGCGCGCTACGGCGTTTGCGCCCGGTGCTGATGACCGCCAGCATCACTGCCCTGGGCCTGGTACCGCTGTTGCTGGCCACCGGACCGGGTTCCGAAATCCAGCGTCCGTTGGCCGTGGTGGTGATCGGCGGCCTGTTCAGTGCCACCGCGCTGACGCTGTTGCTGTTGCCTATTCTGTTCCGCCGCTTTGGCGTGGCAGCGAAATCATGAACCAAGATATCAACACGCCAGCCGGCGGATTTCAGATCGCGGATATGGACTGCCTGCTGACGCTGGCGATGCCGCTGGCGCTCGAAGAGGAAATGCTCGATCTGCTGCGCCAGCACCAGGACCTGGTGCCTGGTTTTTCCGTCATCCAGGGCCATGGCATTGGTGTGCATGCACCACTGACCACGGCGATGGAGCAGGTCCAGGGACGCGCGCGCCGGGTGTTCGTGCACATGGCGATGCGCAGCAGCGATGTGGCGCCGCTGGTGGCGCGCCTGCGCGAGGTGCTGCAGTCGCCCCTGGTGTTTTACTGGGCGGTTCCCTTGCAGGCGTTCGGGAGGCTGGTATGAAACGGCGGGGCGCAAACTGTCTCATGCTGGGCGTCCTGACCTGCTGCTTGGTCATCAGCGCGCAGGCCAATGAAACCGATGCCCTGGTGGCCAAGCTGTCGCTGCCGCCGGTGAGTCCGACGCGCGAGGTGATTTCGACCTTGCCGCAGGTGCAGGCCGCGCGTGCCGGCATGGCGCTGGCGCAGGCGCGCAGCCAGCAGCTGGCGGCCGGCGTCCATGAATGGAACCTGCGGCTGGGCGCGCAGCAGCGCAAGGAAACGGCCGGACCGGACTATGCCGAGAACGACCTCGCATTGGAGCGCAGCATCCGCTGGGGCGGCAAGGCCCAGACCGACCGCGATCTTGGCGATGCCGGGGTGGCGGCCGGTCAATCGGCCTATGCGGATGTCTGGCACGAGGCGGTACGCAGTCTGGTTGCGGCCTGGTACAGCTGGCAACGCGAACGCAGTACCGCTACCGTCCTGACGCAACAGACCGCGCTGGCACAGGAGCAGCTGCAGGTGGCGACGCGGCGCGTCAAGGCCGGCGATGCGCCGCGCATGGACCAGCTGATGGCACAGGCCGAGCAGGACCGGACGCAGGCGGCCGAGCAGCTGGCTATCGCACGCGAACAGATCCAGCGGCAGGAGCTGCAAAAGCGCTTTCCCGGCCTGGCGGTCGACAGTGTTTCGCCGGTCGCAGCAACGGACGCTCCGTCCCTGCCGGGCCAGGCGCAGGACTGGCTGCAGCGCATCGTGGGCGACAACCACGAGATTGAACTGGCCGAGGCGGAGCTGCGGCAGGCGCGCCTGCGCAGCGAGCGGGCCCGGCTCGACACCCGGCCTGATCCCCTGCTGGGGGTGCGCGCGGCGCGCGAACGCAGCGGCCAGGACAACATCGTCGGCGTCTATGTGTCGATCCCGCTGCCCGGCGCCTACCGCGAGGGTGAGCAGCGTGCCACGCTGGCGCTGGCCGATGCTGCCGAGCAACGACTGGCCCAGACGCGTCAACGGGTCGAAGCGGCTGCGCAGCGCGCCGTGCTGCAGGCCGCGAATACCGTGGCCGTGGCGCAGCGCCAAGCGGCCGTGCAACAGGCCATGGCCAGTGTGGCGCAGCTGTCCGGCAAGGCCTACGGCCTGGGCGAAGTGACGCTGACCGAGGCCTTGCAGGCGCGCCGCGCGGCACTCGAGGCCGCGTTGGCCGCCGAAGCTGCGCGTTGGGATGCACAGGAGGCGGTGACCCGCGTGCTGGTCGACGCACACCGCCTGTGGGCCGCCGAGGAGGGCGGCCACTGAGCCGTCTGCTTCGGGTGGCTGCTGGCGATCAGGCCAGTGCCGGGTAGTCGGTGTAGCCCTTTTCACCGCCGCCATACAGCGTGGCGCGGTTCACCTCGTTGAAAGGACCGCCTTCGCGCAGGCGGCGCACCAGGTCCGGGTTGGCGATGAAAGGCCGCCCATAAGCCACCAGGTCGGCACCCTGTGCCAGCGACTGCTCCGCCAGCGGGCGGTCATAGCCGTTGTTCACCATCCAGGCGGCCTTGCCGCCAGCGGCGCGGTAGGCCGCTTGCAGGGCGGCGTAGTCGAACGGCGTGTCGCCTTGCTGGTGATCGCGCGGGCCACCGGTGGCGCCTTCGATGATGTGCACATAGGCCAGATCCAGTTTGGCCAGTTCGCGCACCACATGCTCGAACAGCGGTTGCGGCTTCGGGTCGCTGGCGTCGTTGGCCGGCGTCACCGGCGACAGACGCAGGCCGGTGCGCTGGGCGCCGATTTCCTCGCTCACCGCCTGCATCACTTCGAGCAGCAGGCGGGCGCGGTTCTCGATCGCACCGCCGTAGGCGTCGCTGCGCAGGTTGGAGCCCGAGCGCAGGAACTGGTCCAGCAGGTAGCCGTTGGCACCGTGTACTTCCACGCCGTCGAAACCGGCAGCGATGGCGTTGCGCGCAGCACGGCGGTAGTCGTTGATGATGCCGGGCAATTCGGCGAGTTCGAGCGCGCGCGGCGCCGACGTCTCGACGAAGGTCGGCACACCGTCCTTGATCAGCACGGTCTTGGTCTTGGCGGTGATGGCCGAGGGCGCCACCGGCGCCTGGTGATTCGGCTGCAGTTCGGTATGCGAGACGCGGCCGACATGCCAGAGCTGCACCACGATCTTGCCGCCGGCCGCATGCACGGCGTCGGTGATGACTTTCCAGCGCGCGACCTGCTCCTCGTTCCAGATGCCGGGCACATCGGCATAACCCTGGCCCTGGTGGCTGATGGCGGTGGCCTCGGTGATGATGAGGCCGGCCGAGGCGCGCTGGGTGTAGTAGGTGGCCATCAAGGCATTGGGCAGGGCGCCCGGGGCGCGGTTGCGCGTCAGCGGTGCCATGACGATGCGGTTGGACAGGGACAGGGCACCGGCTTGGACGGGATCAAACAAGGAGCGCATGGAGACTTTCTTTCACGGTGGGTTGAAACACGACATAGCGTACGGGGTCATCGAAGTCCTTGCCCGTGACAGGCTGCTGTCTTTGTGACAGGCGCCGGGCGCGGAGGACGCGGCTTTCCCGCAGAATGCTGGACATCATGTCACGCCATCCGCCGCTTTCTCAAGCCTCCCCCCTGTCGCTCATGGGACTGGCGCTGGCGCTCTCGCTCGCCGCTGCCGTCTCGCTGGGCATCACGCGCTTTGCCTACGGCCTGCTGCTGCCGGTGATGCGCGCCGACCTGGGTTGGAGCTACACGCTGGCCGGCGCTATGAACACTGCCAATGCGCTGGGCTACCTGCTGGGTGCCCTGGCCACGCCACGGTTGATGCAGCGTCTGGGTGCGGTGACCTTGTTGCTGGGCGGCGCCTTGCTGGCGAGCCTGTTCATGGGACTGAGCGGGTTCTTTACCGGTGCGGCGCCGCTCTTGCTGCAGCGATTGCTGGCCGGAGTGGCAAGTGCCTTCATCTTCATTGCCGGCGGCCTGCTGGCGGCGCGCATGGGTGCCTTGCAGCCGCGGCGCGCGGGCTTGCTGCTGGGCCTGTACTACGGCGGCACTGGCTGGGGCATCACGCTGTCGGCGCTCGGCGTGCCCCTGGTGCTGGGCGCCGCGGCCGGTGTGCCGCATGGCTGGACCTGGGCCTGGTGGGCACTGGCAGCGATCTGCTGTGTCGTCACGGCGGCGCTGTGGTGGCCGGCGAGCCGGCTGCGGCAGTTGACAGCGGCCCCTGTGGCCGGGGCGTCGGCCCCTGGGCGGCCCTTCAGCTGGCGTCCTCTCGGTTATGCGCTGGCCGGCTACATGCTGTTCGGCGTCGGCTACATCGGCTACATGACGTTCGTGATTGCGCTGCTGCGCGAGCAGGGCGTGGCGCCGGGTGCCATCACGGGTTTCTATGCGTTGCTCGGGCTGGCGGTGGTGGCCTCGGCGCGGCTGTGGGCCGGCCTGTTGGACCGTTACCACGGCGGCCAGGCGCTGGCCATCCTCAACACCCTGCTCGGCGTGGCCACCCTCCTGCCGGCGCTCACCTCGTCCTGGGGCGTGGTACTGGCCTCCGGCCTGCTGTTCGGTGGTGTGTTCCTGTCGGTGGTGGCCTCCACCACGGCGCTGGTGCGGCACAACCTGCCTTCGGAGCAGTGGGCCGCGGGCATCAGTGCCTTCACCATCGTGTTTGCCGCCGGCCAGATCGTCGGCCCCACCATCGTGGGCTGGATCGCCGACGGCCCCGGCGGCCTGAGCCGTGGCCTGGTGTTCTCGGCGCTGGCCCTGTGGCTGGGGGCGCTGCTGGCCTGGCGCCAGCGCAGCCTGCACCCCAGAGCCGATGCCACAATGCCGGCATGAAACGCACGCTCAAATGGATCGTCATTGCCTTGCTGGTGTTGTTGTTGCTGCTGGCGGCCGGGGTGCTGGCGCTGCAGCGCTGGATCGGCACCGACGATTTCCGCTCTCGCATGGAACAGCAGGCCGGCACCGCGCTCGGGGTGGATGTGACGCTGGGCCACATCGATGTCGTGCTGTGGCCGCTGCCGGCCGTGGCGGTGGATCGCATCGCGCTGCAGACCCAGCCGGCACTGACCGTGGAGCGCGTCGAGGTGCGGCCGGTGTGGGCCGATCTGCTGCAGGGGCGAGTGGCGCCGGCGACGCTGGTCGTGCGCCGTGCCGTGCTACCGCAGCGGGGTCTTGATGCCCTGCAGGCGGCGCTGCAGAAAAAGAAACGCGACAGCCAGGAGGCGGCCGACGTGCCTTGGCAGTTCCTGCCGCGGCGTACCGTGCTCGACGGCCTGACCTGGGTCGATGCCAAGGGGGTGGCCATCACGCTGCAGGCCAAAGCCACTCTGAGCCCGGATGTCTGGCCGCAGCAGTTGGAGGTGCAGATCGTGCAGGGTCGCTTGCAGGGCAGCAAGCTCGTCTTGCAACGTGAGGCCGAAAGCCTGGTCTGGGGTGTGGCGTTGCAGGTGGCCGGCGGCACGGTCAAGGGGCGCATCGAGCTGCAGCCCGGCAAGGAAGCGGGCGCCGAATTCGCGCTCAAAAGCCAGTTGCAGATGCGCGACGTGGAAGTGTCACGCCTGACGGCACCCGAACCAACTCCGAAGTCGCAAGCGGCGCAACCGCTGAGCGGCCGGTTGGAAGCCAATACCAGCCTGAGTGCCCGCACGCGCAAGCCGTCCGCGCTGCTGGACGCGTTGCAGACCCAATCGACCTTCACCGTGCACAAGGCGGTGGTGCATGGCATTGACCTGGCCCGCGCGGTCAAGACCGTGGGCATGAGCCGCGGCGGCGAGACCCCGCTGGATACCTTGGCCGGTCAGGTGCACACGCAGGGCAAGGCGATCGAGCTCAGCAACCTGGTGGCCAGCTCGGGCGTGCTCAGCGCCAGCGGTCAGGTGAACGTTGCGCCGAGCCAGGCCTTGAGCGGGCGCATCAGCGTGGAGCTCGGCGGCGCCGTCGGCGTGCCGCTGGCGCTGGGTGGCACCGTGAGCGATCCGCAGGTGACGCTGACGCGCGGCGCCATGATCGGCGCGGCCATCGGGACGGTGCTCATGCCCGGTGTCGGCACCGGCGCCGGGGCCAGCCTGGGCGACAAGGCGAGCGAAGGTTGGAAGAAGCTTTTCGGCAAGTAGCCCTTGTCTTTGCTGTTTCAACAGCTATCAAAACAATAGCATCTTGGGGCTCAGGTCTTGTAGCCCGGGTCCAGGCGCTCCAGCTTGCGCAGCAGTGCCGGCCACACCAGGCCCGCCCCCTGGCCCACGGTGACGGTCTTCATGGCGGCGGCCACGCCGGTGAGGATTTGTGGATTGACATGGACCAGCTCGCCGCCGGCCTGGGCATCGAGCTGGATGCGGCAGGTGTTCTCGAAGGTGTACATCGCGAGGAAGGCGTCGGCGATGCTGCGGCCCACCGTCAGCAGGCCGTGGTTGCGCAGCACCAGGTAGTTGGCGCTGCCCAGATCGGCTTGCAGGCGCGGCTTCTCGTCGTCGCGCAGGGCCACGCCTTCGTAGTCATGGTAGGCCAGCGAGCCGAGCACGAAGGTGGACTGCTGGCTGATCGGCAGCACGCCGCATTTCTGCGCGCTCACCGCCACGCCGGCGCGCGAGTGGGTGTGCAGCACGCAGCCGGCATCTTCGCGCACCTGGTGGATGGCGCTGTGGATGACGAAACCGGCCGGGTTGACCGGGAAGGGCGAGTCGCTGAGCTTGTTGCAGTCCTGGTCGACCTTGACCAGGCTGGAGGCCGTGATCTCGTCGAACATCAGACCGTAGGGGTTGATGAGGAAGTGATGCTCCGGGCCGGGGATGCGTGCGCTGATGTGGGTGAACACCAGGTCGCTCCAGCCATAGGCGGCCACCAGGCGGTAGGCGGCGGCGAGGTCGCAACGCAGCTGCCATTCGTCGGCGCTGACCACTTCTTTCAATGAGGGGATGTGCATGGTGTCTCCTTGGGGGGTGTTCGATGATCAACGGCTACTGTCCCTCAGCCGCGGAAAATTTTCAATCCGCTGGCGTCGCGTCTGGGACGCCCGGCCCGAGTGGCCGAGGGCCGCGGCGAGAGGCCCATCAAGGGGCGGGCGCGGTTTCTTTTTCCAGCCGCGTCAGGTAGTTCATGGCCTGCGCGTCGGTCGTGCCGCACATGGTGGGCGAGGGCGCCAGGCTGCTGCACACGGCCGGCCGCCCGGGCTGGCCGAAGATCAGGCAGCGGTTGGCCGCATCGAGCTGAATGCAGCGCACACCGGCCGGCTTGCTGACCCCGTTGATGACGGGCATGCCGGGAATCGGGCTGGAAATCGAGGGGGCAATGCAGCAGGCGCCACAGCCGAGACGGCAATCCATGTGATTTGCTATTAAATTTGTAGCGCCTGGCGCAGGTGGTGCCTGGGCAGGAGCCGGATTTATATCCCCAATTGTCGCGTAAATCGGCCCGGCCGGCTAAAATTGCAGGTTCTTCTCCCTGCGCAGACCGCCTGGCGGTCATCCCTTGCACCATGTTGTACCCACAAGAATTCGATGTCATCGTCGTCGGCGGCGGCCATGCCGGCACCGAAGCCGCGCTGGCGGCCGCCCGCATGGGCTGCAAGACCCTGCTGCTGAGCCACAACATCGAGACCCTGGGCCAGATGAGTTGCAACCCCTCCATCGGCGGCATCGGCAAGGGCCACCTGGTGAAAGAGGTGGATGCGCTGGGCGGTGCCATGGCGATTGCCACCGACGAGGGCGGCATCCAGTTCCGCATTCTCAACAGCTCCAAGGGCCCGGCCGTGCGCGCCACCCGCGCCCAGGCCGACCGCATTCTCTACAAGGCCGCCATCCGCCGCCGGCTGGAAAACCAGCCCAACCTCTGGCTGTTTCAGCAGGCGGTAGACGACCTCATGGTGGAAGGCGACCGCGTGGTGGGGGCGGTGACCCAGGTCGGCATCCGCTTCCGCAGCCGGACGGTCGTTTTGACAGCTGGAACCTTTCTGGATGGCAAGATCCACGTCGGCCTGAACAACTACGCAGCCGGCCGCGCCGGTGATCCGCCGGCGGTGTCGCTCAGCGCCCGTCTCAAGGAATTGAAGCTGCCACAGGGCCGGCTGAAGACCGGCACCCCGCCGCGGCTGGACGGCCGCAGCATCGACTTCTCCAAGTGCACCGAACAACCGGGTGACGGCATGCCCGGCGGCATGAACGAAGGGCAGGGCGTGCCGGTGTTCAGCTTCATGGGCAGCGCGGCCATGCACCCGCAGCAGTTGCCGTGCTGGATCACCCACACCAACGAGCGCACCCACGAGATCATCCGCTCCGGTTTCGACCGCAGCCCCATGTTCACCGGCAAGATCGAGGGTGTCGGCCCGCGTTACTGCCCGAGCGTGGAAGACAAGATCAACCGCTTCGCCGACAAGGACAGCCACCAGATCTTCCTGGAGCCCGAAGGCCTGACGACCAACGAGTACTACCCCAACGGCATCTCCACCAGTCTGCCGTTCGATATTCAGTATGACCTGGTGCGCAGCATGAAGGGGCTGGAGAATGCCCACATCCTGCGCCCGGGTTACGCCATCGAGTACGACTACTTCGACCCGCGCGAGCTGAAAAGCAGCTTCGAAACCCGTCAGATCGGCGGCCTGTTCTTCGCCGGCCAGATCAACGGCACCACCGGTTATGAAGAGGCGGCGGCCCAGGGCCTGTTCGCCGGCATCAACGCTGCGCTGCAGTGCCGGGGTGAAGCCGCCTGGCTGCCGCGCCGCGACGAAGCCTACCTCGGTGTGCTGGTGGACGACCTGATCACCAAGGGCGTGACCGAGCCTTACCGCATGTTCACCAGCCGGGCCGAGTTCCGCCTGCAGCTGCGGGAAGACAACGCCGACATGCGCCTGACCGAAGCTGGCCGCCAGATGGGTCTGGTGGACGATGCCCGTTGGGATGCCTTCAGCCGTAAGCGCGATGCTGTTTCACGTGAAACAGAGCGCCTGAAAGCCACCTGGGTCAACCCGCGTATTCTTGCTGCGGCCGAGGCCGAGCGCGTGCTGGGCACCACCATCGAGCGCGAGTACAACCTGTTCGACCTGCTGCGCCGGCCGGACGTGAGCTACGCTAATCTAATGTCGCTGGACGGCGGCAAGTACGCCACCCCGAAACCGGAAGGCGCCGGCCCAGACCAGCCGGTCGGCGGTGTTTCACGTGAAACACTGGGCGACCTGTACCAAGCGGTCGTGGAGCAGTTGGAAATCGCCGCCAAGTATTCCGGCTACATCGACCGCCAGAAGGGTGAGGTCGAGCGCGCCGCCTATTACGAGGGCCTCAAGCTGCCGGCCGACCTGGACTACCTGCAGGTGTCGGCCCTGTCGATCGAGGCGCGGCAGAAACTGCAGAAGCACCGGCCGGAAACCCTGGGCCAGGCGTCGCGCATCTCCGGCATCACGCCGGCCAGCATCTCGCTGCTGCTGATCCACCTGAAGAAGGGTGGTTTCAAGGGATTTGCCACGCTTGAGACGGAGGCGGCCGGGGTATGAGTAACGCGCTGCAGGCCACCCTGAAAGACGGGGTGCGGGCACTTGGCCTGGACTTGAGCGAAGCTCAGTTCACCCAGTTGCTCGACTACCTGGCCCTGATCCAGAAATGGAACAAGGTCTACAACCTGACGGCGGTGCGGGACCCGGCCGAGATGCTGACCCACCACCTGCTCGACAGCCTGGCCGTCATCCAGCCCTTGCGCCAGCAACTGCAGGGCAGGGCGCCAGCCGATGGCGCCGGCTTCAAGTTGCTCGACGTCGGTGCCGGCGCCGGCCTGCCGGGGGTGGTGATCGCCATCTGCTGCCCGGACATCACGGTGACCTGCGTCGACACCGTGGCCAAGAAAGCGGCCTTCGTGCAGCAGGTGGTGGTGGCGCTCAAGCTGCCCAACCTGCGCGGCCTGCACGCCCGGGTCGAGACCCTGACCGAGGGTTATGACGTGGTTTGCTCCCGCGCCTTCGCCTCGCTGGTGGACTTCACCAACTGGTCACGCAGCGCGCTGGCGCCGGCGGGCATCTGGCTGGCCATGAAGGGCAAACAGCCGGCCGACGAGCTGGCACAACTGCCGGCCGACGTGGCTGTGTTTCACGTGGAACAACTGGCCGTGCCCGGGCTGGGCGCCGAGCGCTGCATTGTCTGGATGCGCCCGCAGGTCTGAGGCGGCAGCTGGATGGCTGGGCAGGGAAGGGAATCCACCTGCCGATGCCGTCCGGGCCGTGCGCCCAACCTAACGTAAACTCAGGCCTTCGGTTTCCTGGAATTCCCCCATGTTTGGTGTCGCGGACTACGGCGCATTTGTCGCCACGGTCATCATTTTTCTGCTGATTCCCGGCCCGGGCAACCTAGCCCTGATCACCTCCACCGGCAAGGGTGGGGTGCGCGGCGGGCTGGCGGCTACCCTCGGCGTGATCCTGGGCGACCAGGTGCTGATGTGGGCCGCCGTGGCTGGGCTGGCGGCGTTGCTGCTGGCCTACCCAACGGCCTTCCATGCCGTGCAGTGGCTGGGCGCCGCTTACCTAGCCTGGCTGGGCGGGGTGATGCTGCTGGCCAAACCCGGCGCGGCGCCGGTGCTCCATATCAAGACCGGCCATTACCTGCGCCAGGCCATGATGATCACCTTGCTCAACCCCAAGGCCATCGTGTTCTACATGGCCTTCTTCCCGCTCTTCGTCGATCCGGCCCGGCACCAGGGCCTGCCCACCTTCGGCTTCATGGCGCTGACGATTGCCGTGCTGACCTTTCTCTATGGCCTGACCATGACGCTGCTCACGCACCATCTGGCCGGCCACCTGCGCGCCAACCCGCTGGTTGGCCGCGCGCTGAAAAAACTGGCCGGCCTGTGCCTGGTCGGTTTCGGCCTGCGACTTGCTTTCACCAGATAACACGACTCCAAAGACACAAGGGACACCACGTCATGGCCAAAATTTTCTGCGTTGCCAACCAAAAAGGTGGCGTCGGCAAGACCACCACCACGGTCAACCTGGCGGCCGGTCTGGCCAAGGTCGGCCAGCGCGTGTTGATGATCGATCTTGACCCGCAGGGCAACGCCACCATGGGCTCGGGCGTGGACAAGCGCAAGCTGGAACTGACGGTCTATGACGTGCTGCTGGAGTCGGCCTCGGTGGCCGAGGCGCGGGCCAAGAGCGACAAGCTGATCGAGGGCGGCTGCGGCTACGACATCCTGGGTGCCAACCGCGAACTGGCCGGCGCCGAGGTCGAGCTGGTGGAAGTGGAGCGGCGCGAGAAGCGCCTGAAAGAGGCGCTGGCACAGGTGGACGCCGAATATGACTTCGTGCTGATCGACTGCCCGCCGAGTCTTTCGATGCTCACACTCAACGGCCTGTGCAGCGCGCACGGCGTCATCGTGCCCATGCAGTGCGAGTACTTTGCACTCGAAGGCCTGACCGATCTGGTCAACACCATCAAGCAGGTGCACGCCAACCTCAACAAGGACCTGCAGATCATTGGCCTGCTGCGCGTCATGTTCGACCCGCGCATCACGCTGCAGCAGCAGGTGAGCGACCAGCTCAAGAGCCACTTCGGCGACAAGGTGTTCAACACCGTCATCCCGCGCAACGTGCGCTTGGCCGAAGCGCCCAGCTACGGCATGCCGGGCGTGGTGTTCGACCCGTCGTCCAAGGGCGCACAGGCTTTCGTCAGCTTCGCCGAGGAAATGGTGGACCGCATCAAGGCCATGTGATTTCCTAAGCGAAATCCGGCCTTAGCCCTCGTCCATATTACGCCAACAGCTATCAAAATCATAGCAAATGAAGCCCGCCAACGTTCTCGTCCTGCCCGGCTGGCAGAACTCCGGCCCGGCGCACTGGCAAAGCCGGTGGGAGGCGGCGCACGGCTACACGCGCGTGCAGCAACACGACTGGGAGCGCCCGTTGCGCGGCGACTGGCTGATGCAACTGGAAGAGGCCGTGCTGCGCTGTGATGAGCCGGCCGTGCTGCTGGCGCACAGCCTGGGGTGCATCCAGGTGGCGGCCTGGGCGGCGCATTCGCAGAACACGCAGCGCGTGAAGGCGGCGCTGCTGGTGGCGCCGGGTGATGTGGAACGCGAGGCCATGCGCCCGCTGCTGCCAAGCTGGTCGCCCATCGCGCGCGCCGCCCTGCCGTTCAAAACCATTCTGGTGGCCAGCCGCGACGACCCGCATTGCAGCTTTGAGAAAGCCGACAACCTGGCACGCGGCTGGGGTGCCGAATTGGTGGACCTGGGCAACGCCGGCCACATCAACGCCGACTCGGGTTTGGGTGACTGGCCACAGGGCCAGGCGCTGCTGCGCCGGCTGACCGATTTAAATTAAAAGAGAAAAAGAGGACCGTCATGGTGACCAAAAAACCCAAAGGCCTGGGCCGTGGACTCGAAGCCCTGTTGGGCCCCAAAGTGGACGAAGCCGCCGAGGCGGCTGCCGCCAGCGGCGCCAACGCCGGTCAGCCGGCCTCGCTGCGGCTGATCGACATGGTGGCCGGCCAGTACCAGCCGCGCACCCGCATGGACGAGGGCGCGCTGTACGAACTGGCCGAGTCCATCAAGGCGCAAGGCATCATGCAGCCGATCCTGGTGCGCAAGCTCCATGACGGCCCGAACGCCGGCAAGTTCGAAATCATCGCTGGCGAGCGCCGCTACCGCGCCTCCAAGCTGGCCGGCCTGGACAGCGTGCCGGTGCTGGTGCGCGACGTGCCCAACGAGGCCGCTGCCGCCATGGCGCTGATCGAAAACATCCAGCGCGAAGACCTCAACCCGCTGGAAGAGGCGCAGGGCCTGCAGCGTCTCATCAAAGAGTTTGGGCTTACTCACGAACAGGCAGCGCAGGCCGTCGGCCGTTCGCGCAGCGCAGCCAGCAACCTGCTGCGCCTGCTGAACCTGGCCGAGCCGGTGCAGACCATGCTGATGGCCGGTGACCTTGACATGGGCCATGCCCGTGCCTTGCTGGCGCTGGACCGCGCGGCCCAGATTACCGCCGCCAACCAGATCAGCGCCAAGAAAATGTCGGTGCGCGAAGCGGAAAACCTGGTGAAGAAACTCGGCGCCGAGTTCTCCCTCACGCCGCAGAAGCCGGGCAAGGAAAAGTCGCGCGACCTCAAGCGCGTGGAAGAAGAACTGTCCGATCTGCTGACCGCCGAGGTCGAAGTGCGCGTCAAGAAACGCGTCAAGCGCAACGGCCGCGTGGAAGAGATGGGCGAACTCAGCATCCAGTTCGGCTCGCTCGATGAACTCAACGGCCTGATCGACCGCCTGCGCGGCAACGGTCACTAAGTCGCTCTTTCACCCAGCATGCTGGCCCGTCTGCCCTGGCCCCTGCCGGCACTCCTGGCCTGGGGGCTGGCGTGGCTGCTGTTTGTGCTGCTGCTGCGCGCTGGCCTCAACGCGGTATTCGCACTGGCGCTGGCTTCCGGCGCGGGTGTGGTCCTGAGTGTGCTGGGCCCGACCTGGTGGCGCCGCCTCATCATCGGCCTGGGCTTTCCGCTCTCGGCCCTGCTGGCCGGCGGCCTGGCCCTGCCGGCCTGGGGCTGGTTGCTGCCGCTGGCCTTGCTGGCATTGATCTACCCGCTCAACGCCTGGCGCGACGCACCGCTGTTTCCCACCCCGACCGATGCGCTCAATGACTTGCCTGGCGTCGCGCCGCTGGAGCCGGGCTCACGCGTGCTGGACGCCGGCTGCGGCCTCGGCCACGGCCTGCAGGCGCTGCGCCAAGCCTACCCGCTGGCTGAGCTGCACGGCATCGAATGGAGCTGGCCGCTGCGTTTTCTTTGCGCGCGCCGCTGCCCGTGGGCAACGGTGGTGCGGGGCGATATCTGGAAAGCGGACTGGTCGGGCTATGACTTGGTCTACCTGTTCCAGCGCCCCGAGAGCATGCCGCGTGCCATAGCGAAGGCGAGGGCCGAACTCAGACCCGGGGCTTGGCTGGTGAGCCTGGAGTTCGAGGCCGTGGGGCTGACGCCGGTGGCGAGGCTGGAGGGGGCTCAGGGGAAGCCGGTGTGGGTGTATCAGGCGGACACCGGCGCACGGACAGAACGGCGCTTGCAGGCATCGACCTAGACTGTCTAAGATCAACAGGAATCATGAAAACCACGCATCGCACCCTCAGGCTGATCACAACAATAGGGACGCTGTCCTTGCTGGTTGCCTGCGGAACCCCCAGTGTCTACTCGGACGAGGCGTTCAGCAAGGAGTCGCCGTACTTCAAACAATTTCGGCAGAGCGAGGCGCAAGCCTGCGAAGCGGCGCAGCATGCGCTGCTGAGCCAGGGTTACCGCATCGAGCGGGCCGAAGCGCAGAACGTGCGCGCCAAAAAAGACTTCCAACCCGATGACGAGGTCAACGTCACCATCGACTTCGATGTGGTGTGCAAGCCCAGCGGCAGTGGCGCGACGGTTTTCGTCAACGCGGTGGAGACCACCTACGAACTCAAGAAAACGTCAAGTCCCACCAGCTTGAGCGTGCCCGGCGCAAGCATTGCCATGCCCTGGAGCAAGAGCACGGATGCGCTGGTCAAGGTGGCCGGCAAGACGATCGAGGACGAGAAGTTCTACAAGCGCTTTTTTGATCTGCTGGCCACTTACTTGGGCAAGTGAGCGGAGGGTCCCGAGAACCGGGTCCTGTCAGGCCGGGTAGGCCGAGAACTGATCGGCCACGGCCCACCACTTGCCGGCTTCTTTCACAAAAAAGAACATGTCGCGGCCACCCATGTCGATGGTCTTGCCGCCCATGTCAAACGACATGTCGAAGTCGTAAGCCACCACGGCCGAGTCGCCATAAACATGGATGACCGGATCGACCTCTTTCCAGTAGTGGATGCGGGCGGCGTTGGCAAAACCTTTCCAGCCCGCAACACAGGCCGCGCCACCATTGATCCGGTGGCGGTCCGTGGCGGTGATGGCGACCATGTTGCGGTGGAAGTACTGCGTCAGGTCGTCCGGGTTGCCCTGGGTCCAGGCGTCGTTGAGGGCGCGCAGCGTGGCCCAGATTTCCTGCTGGACTGGGTCGTTGAAGTGGTGGGTGCTCATGAGGGACTCCTTGCCAGTCAGTTGAGATGAAGCAGTGATCGGAAACTGTCGCCCGCCAGGTGTTGGCGCAGTCTTGACACCAGGTCGGACGGGTCAATGAAGGGGTGGTCGCGGTACAACTGGGTGTTGGTGTCTTCGACGAGGCATTCAAACGCCTGGTGCCCCGGTCCCGCCATGGCCTTGACGCTCAGGTAGTGCGAGCGGGCAAACACGAGTTGCGCCGGATCGACGACGCCATCGCGCACAAAGGCCTGGGTCTTGCGCGCGCAGCGGCACGGGTTGCGCGGGTTCACCAGGCCGCAGCGGTCCTGCATGAAGGCGCCCAGTTCCTGCCGCGCACGCGAGAGGCGCTTGCGAAAGTTGTCCTTGCTCATGTCCAGCACCTGGCTGCCCACCGTGTCGCTGATCTCGAACACCTCGCCCAGCACAAACACCAGGCGTTGCGTGCGGTCCAGGCACAGCAGCATGCCCATCATGCAACCGAGCTTGGCCTCTTCCACCAGCAGGTGCCGCTCGGGTGCTGAGCCGAACTCGGCCGGCAGCTCGCTGTCGGCCGCGTTGGTCAGATAGTCGGCGTAGCAGTCGAAACTGTGCACGACCGTCTCGGGGCGGCTGCGCTTGCGGTCGAGCAGCAGGTTGAAGGCGATGCGATAGGCCCAGGTGCTGAAGGCGCTCTCGCCCCGGAACGAGGACAGGTGCGTGACGATCTTCAGCAGGCTTTCCTGCGTGGCCTCCTCGGCATCCTGCGGCTGCTGCAGCACCCGCAGCGCAACGTTGTAGAGCCAGGCCTGGTGGCGGCGCAGCAAGACGTCCAGCGAGAACGGGTCGCCCGTCAGGGCGCGCTCAACCAGCTGCTCGTCGGTGTCGTGAGTTGCGCTTGCCTCGTTCGCGGGGCTGGTGGCGGCACGCCGGTTTGTACTTTGCATTCCGAATTAGACGGGGCCGAGGGGGACACCGTGACAGTTCAGGTGAAAAATACAAACCGCAGGCAATTCGGCAGACGGGCTGTGGCTGTCTGCCGGCCTCAGACAGGCTTCAGAGCGCGAAGATCTTGCCCGGGTTCATGATGTTCTTCGGGTCGAGCGCGCGCTTGATGGTGCGCATCATGTCCACCGCGCCGCTGCCGGCTTCGGTCAGCAGGAAGTCCATCTTGTGCAGGCCCACGCCGTGTTCGCCGGTGCAGGTGCCGCCCAGTTGAAGGGCACGCGCCACCAGCTTGTGGTTCAGCACCTCGGCGGTCTCGCGCTCCTGCGGCAGCTCGGGATCGATCAGGTAGCCGAAGTGGAAGTTGCCGTCGCCCACGTGGCCAACCAGGAAGTAGGGGATGCCGGTCGCGTCGGCCTCGGCTACCGAGTCGAGCAGGCAGTCGGCCAGGCGCGAGATCGGTACGCAGGTGTCGGTGCTGATGGCGCGGCAGCCCGGCTTGCTCTGGATGGCGGCGAAGTAGGCGTTGTGCCGCGCGGTCCACAGGCGGGTGCGTTCCTCGGGCGTGACGGCCCACTCGAAGGCATTGCCGCCGTGCTCGGTGGCAATCTCCTGCACCGTCTCGGCCTGTTCCTTCACGCTGGCCGGCGAGCCGTGGAACTCCATCAGCAGCAGCGGCTCTTCGCGCAGGCCGAGCTTGGCGTAGGCGTTGACCATGCGCACGGTGTTGGCGTCGATCAGTTCCACGCGCGCAATCGGAATGCCCATCTGGATGATCTGGATGGTGGTGCGCACCGCGGCCTCGATGCTCGGGAACGAGCAGATGGCGGCCGAGATCGCCTCCGGCAGCGGGTAGAGCTTGAGCGTGATCTCGGTCATGATGCCCAGCGTGCCCTCGCTGCCCACCATCAGGCGCGTCAGGTCGTAGCCGGCGCTGCTTTTCTTGGCGCGCGTGCCGGTACGGATGACTTCGCCGCTGGCGGTCACCACTTCCAGGCCGAGCACGTTCTCGCGCATGGTGCCGTAGCGCACGGCGTTGGTGCCGGAGGCGCGGGTGGCGCTCATGCCGCCGATGCTGGCGTCGGCGCCGGGGTCGATCGGGAAGAACAGGCCGGTGCTCTTGATCTCGTCGTTGAGCTGCTTGCGCGTCACGCCGGCTTGCACCGTGACCGTCAGGTCCTCGGCGTTGACGGAAAGGATCTTGTTCATGCGGCTGACGTCGATGCTGATGCCGCCCTGTACGGCCAGCAGATGGCCTTCGAGCGAGGAGCCGACGCCGAAGGGAATCACCGGCACGTTGTGCTCGCTGGCCAGCTTCACGGCGTCGGCCACGTCGGCCGTGCTTTCGGCAAACACCACGGCGGCCGGCGGCGGCACGGTGGTGTAGGACGATTCGTCGCGGCCGTGCTGCTCGCGCACCACCTGCGCGGTGGAGCAGCGCTCGCCGAAGCGCGCCTTGAGGGCGTCAATCAGCGCCTGCGGTACCTCGCGTTGGTGGACATCGGGCAACAGGTGGGCGGCTTGCGCGGGTGCGTTCATGAAAGGGTCTCCGGACGGGAAAAGCCAGCGATTCTTCGGCGCTGGGGAATAATCGTATTTTCTGGGCCTGAATGCTTCAGGCTTTGCCAGCCCACATTTTGATCCAAGGTTGCCATCATGGGAAATCGCCTGACGCAAATCGCCACCCGCACCGGTGACAACGGCACCACCGGCCTGGGCGACAACACCCGTGTCTCCAAGAACAGCCTGCGCGTGCACGCCATGGGCGACGTCGATGAACTCAACTCCCACATCGGCGTGCTGCTGTGCGAAGAGATGCCCGCGGACGTGCGCGCCGTGCTGGTGGAG
>Ga0255338_1001092_pt1 | contig 58694 bp, 50 predicted proteins | sample MeOH1_35cm_T4_19_FD_203715 | JGI IMG/M metagenome (GOLD analysis project Ga0255338, IMG submission 203715) | Sandy soil microbial communities from University of British Columbia, Vancouver, Canada - MeOH1_35cm_T4_195 | ecosystem: Engineered > Artificial ecosystem > Sand microcosm > Unclassified ... | reverse complement strand
AAGACGCTGGAGGAGCCGCCCGGGCACGTGAAGTTCATCTTCGCCACCACCGAGGCCCACAAGCTCCCGGACACCATCCTCAGCCGCTGCCAGCGCCACAACTTCCGCCGCATCCCCGCGGCGCGCATGCTCCAGCGCCTCAAGCAGATCTCCGACGCCGAGGGCGCCGGCATCTCCGACCGCTCGCTGTCGCTCGTGGTGCGCCAGTCCGAGGGCGGCATGCGCGACGCGCTCAGCCTGCTGGACCAGATCCTCGCCTCGTGCGGCGCCAACCCCACCGACGAGGCCGTGGCCGACGCCATGGGCGCCATCGATCGCACGATGGTGCAGGAGTTCGCCGAGGCGCTGGTGCGCAAGGACGCCAAGAAGGTGCTCTCGCGCGTGGAGGAGGTCTTCAACCGCGGGCTGGACTTGAAGCGGCTCGCGGAGGAGCTGGCGCTGCAGCTGCGCCACCTCTTCGTCACCAAGGCCGTGGGCGAGGCTCCCTCCGAGCTCGCCGAGTCCGAGCAGAAGGCCCTCGTGGCGCTCGCCCAGGAGGCGGACTCCGCCCAGCTCGCGCGCCTGTTCGACATCGTCCACGGCTGCGTGTGGGACGTGTCTCGCGCCGCCCAGCCGCGGCTCGCGCTGGAGATGGCGCTGCTCAAGGCCATCCAGCTCTCCCCGGCCAGCAGCATCCCAGAGCTCCTCGCCAAGGTGGATCGGCTCGCCCAGGGCCTGACTGGTGGCGAGGGTGCCTCGAAGTCCCAGCCCGGAGCGCCGGGAGGTCGCTCCGGTCCCGCGAACTTTCGCGCCTGAGCGCCCTGCTCCCACCCCCGTAGAGCCCGCTCGTCCTCCCGTAGAGCCCGCTCGCCCCGGTGTGCCCGCGGGAGCGACGCCCCTCTCCCGGGTCACCGAGCCGGCCCCGGAGGTGCGCGTCACCAACATCCGCAAGCCCGTCCAGGAGGAGCCCGTCGATGAGGAGCGCCTCTTCGCCGAGGAGGGCTCCGCCGAAGGGTGCGCCTCCGGCGAGTGCCTCCCGGACGCGCCCCAACAGGCCCCCGAGCCTGCCGGGCCCCCTGCGGCGAGCAACGGCCGGGACAACCCGTCCCTCTCCGCGGCAGAGCGATGGCGCGCCGCGGTAGACGCCGTCAAGGCCGCGAGTATCCGCCATGGCGCCGCGCTCTCCCATGGCCGGCTGCTGTGGCTGCGCCCGGGTGAGGTGGGGGTGGCGTACGCCGCGGCGGCTGCGTTCCACCGAGGCCAGGTCATGGGCGGCACCGGCCGGGGCCTCGTGGAGAAGGCGCTCTCGGAGCACTTCGGCCGGCCCACGCGGCTCGTGCTGGAGGAGGCCACCGGAGAGGCGGCCTCTTCCCTCAGCATCGCCGAGCAGGAGTCCCAGGCCCGCACCGCCCACCAGCAGAGCACCGAGGGCAAGGTCCGCTCCCACCCCGCCATCCGCGCCGTGCTGAAGTTGCTCGGGGGCGAGATCGAGCACATCCAGGTGCTCGAGCCCGAACGCCCAGCAAGCGGACCGGCGGTCGAATCTCCTGAGGAGAGCGCCTGACAAAGATCTCGCGTGACGGTAGGTTTCGCCCCACGTCCTTCATCTCGGGTGCCTACCAGGCGCCCGCCCTCCAGATCGAAGAGGAAGCATCATGCCCGGCGTCGACCTGAACTACTTCATCCGGCAGGCCAACAAGCTCACGGAGAAGATCGAGCAGCGCAAGCAGGAGCTGGCCAACGAGACCGTCGAGGCCAAGTCCGGCGAAGGCCGCGTGACGGTGGTCGCCAACGGCGTCCAGGAGATCCGCAGCATCAAGATCGACAAGGCCGCCATCGACCCGAACGACACCGGGATGCTCGAGGACCTCATCACCGCCGCGGTGAACGCTGCCCTGGCGGCCAGCCGTCAGCACATGCAGAAGGAGCTCGCGAAAATCTCCGGCGGCATCAAGATCCCGGGCATTACTTAAAGCCGGATGACCCCCGATCCTCTCAACCGGCTCGTCGCCCAGCTCGCGAAGCTGCCGGGCATTGGCGAGAAGACCGCCCAGCGCCTCGCGTTCCACATCCTGCGGGCCCCCGGCGACTATGCCGCGGAGCTGTCCCAGGCCATCCGCGAGGTGAAGGAGAAGGTGCACCTGTGCGCCCGGTGCTACTCGCTCACGGACTCGGAGCTGTGCGGCTTCTGCCGTGACAACCGCCGGGACGAGAAGGTGCTCTGCGTGGTGGAGACCTTCGCGGACCTCATGGCCCTGGAGCGCACGCGCGAGTTCCGCGGCCGCTACCACGTCCTGCATGGCGTCCTCTCTCCGCTGGAGGGCGTGGGCCCCGACCAGCTGCGCATCAAGGAGCTGCTGGAGCGCCTCAACGACGGCAAGGTGGAGGAGCTCATCCTCGCCACCAACCCGGACGTGGAGGGCGAGGCCACCGCGCTCTATCTCACCCGCCTGCTCAAGCCCATGGGCCTGCGCGTGAGCCGCATCGCCCAGGGCCTGCCCATGGGTGGGGATCTCGAGTACGCCGACCAGGCGACGCTCGCCAAGGCGCTCAGCGCCCGGCGCGAGCTGTGAGGCCCGCTACCGCGTGACGGTGTAGTCGAAGGGCAGCACCACGTTGACCTCCTGGTCGCGGTGGGCCGGGAAGCGCAGGCGCTCGGCCTGACTCTCCAGACACTGGCCCACCGGCTTGGAGGCCAGCGGCCCCTGCGTCGTGGCCTTCACGCGGCCCGAGGCGGCAATCGAGAGCTGCACGCGCACCACGCCCGAGTTCGTGGGCAGGTCCTGCTTGAACTTCTCGAAGCAGGTCACGATGCGCGACCGGCCACGCCCCACCACGCGCTCCACGTCCTCGATGCCCAGCGTCACCAAGCGCGGCTTCACCGCCTTGCCCACCGGCTCCTTCGGCTGCACCGGGGGCTTGTCCTCGGTCTCCACCGGGGGCGTCACCGCCTCCGGAGCAGGGTTCGCGGCCGCAGTCCCAGGCTCGGGCGTGGCGGGCTCGGGCGTGGTGGAAGGTGTCGGAGCTCCAGCCGGGGCCACCTCCGCGACGGCCGCTGGCGCAGGGGGCACAGGCGCCGGCTCCACCGGGGGCGGCACCACAGGGGGAGTCGGCGTGGCCACCACCTCGGGCGTGGCGGGCTTCGAGAGCCCTCGCCAGGCCGCGAAGCCCCCTCCTCCTAGCAGCAGCACCGCCCCGCCCATGACGCCGAGCAGCAACCCCAGGCGTCGCGGCCTGCCCGCCGCCGCGGTCTGCGCCGAGTCAGGCGGTGGGACGATGTTGGTGGCGCTGTCGCGCCGCGGGGGCTGGGACTGGGAAGCCTGGGCCGCGGGGAGGACGCCACTGGAGGCGAACACCATGGACTTCGGCGGCGTCACCCCCATCTGGGCGCTCATGGCCGACAGGGACGCCAGCGTGGGGATGCGGGTCTTCGTCGCGAAGCGCTCCTCGCCGAACTGCGTGCGCAGGTACTCGGAGAGCTCCTTGTGGGTGGCCAGCGGCACCTTGCCCTTCACGCTGTGCTCGATGGCGTCCGCGAAGTCGGCCGCGGTGGCGAAGCGGTCCTCGGGCTTCAGGGCCATGGCCTTGAGCACCACCGCCTCCAGCTCCGGAGGGAGGTCCCGGCGCAGCTGGGCGGGCGGCATGAAGTCGCTCTGCAGCAGCGCGTTGAGGATCGCCAGGTCGTTCTCCCGGGCGAAGGGCCGCACGTTGGTGAGCGACTCGTAGAGGCTCACCCCGAGCGAGAACACGTCCGCGCGCCGGTCCACCTCTTTGCCCTGGGCCTGCTCGGGCGCCATGTAGATGTACTTGCCCTTCACCACACCGGTGCGCGTCTGCACCACGCGGGAGGCGGCCTTGGCGATGCCGAAGTCCAGCACCTTCACCTGGCCCTGGTACGTCACGTACAGGTTCGAGGGAGAGATGTCCCGGTGGACGATGTGGAGGGGATCGCCCTCCTCGTTGGTGAAGTCGTGGGCGTAGTGCAGGCCCCGCGCCGCATCCACGAGCACCCGCAGGGTGATGGGCATGGGCGTGTACTGCCGCTTCTTGCCCTGGTGGCGCAGCGCGGTGGAGAAGTCCTCGCCCGCCAGGTACTCCATGCAGATGTAGTAGCAGCCGTCGATGAACCCCAGCTCGTGGATCTGGATGATGTTGGGGTGCGAGAGCCTCGCCGCCAGCCGCGCCTCGTCCCGGAACATCTCCACGAAGTCGGGGATGCTGGAGAGGTTGGACAGCATGCGCTTGATGACGACGTTGCGCTCGAAGCCGTCAGCCCCCAGCAGCTTGGCGAGGAAGATCTCCGCCATGCCGCCCTCGGCGAGCTTGCGCACCAGCACGTACTGCCCATAGGGGAGCAGGAGCGGTGGGCTCGCTGAGGCCTGGCTCCCGGGCTCGGGCGGGGTGCTGCTCATTCCTCGGAACCTCGCTTCAGGGTGCGCACCACGTACACATCCGGTGCGCCGGCATTCTGCATCTTAAACAGCAGAACGGGGGGGACGCCCACTGGCTCCACCCAGGTATCGAAGCGGTGCTTGCCGTCCAAGGTCACCGAGCGCTCATTGATGGATAACTTCGTTCCCACGGGAGCGACCCCCACCGCCCGGACACGCTTGCCTGCCCGCTGGCCATTCTTGGGCGACTGGACGATGAGAACGGGCACGGAGTTGTCGTACACCAACTCCAGCTTGTTCATGCGCCCGCCGCGGAGCGCCTGTCCAGAGCGGGACAGCGGCGTGACGGACCAGAGGTAGTTGCCCTCTCGCAGCACCCCGGCCTCCAGGGGGGTCCGGGTCTCCGCCACGGTCCGCTCCGCCACGGGCTTGCTCAGCTCGCCGTTGCGGTACACCGAGATGCGGTACTTGGCCGCCTGGGGCTCGGGTGAGTAGGTGAAGATCACCGCCGGAGGCTTGTCCTGGTAGAAGATCGTCGTCTTCTGAGGGCCCTCGGGCACCTCGTTGGTGACGCGCGCCAGGTCCTTCGAGGCCCGCTCCGGCGCGAACGTGGCACTGCCCTTCGTCACCTCCGTGCCGTCCGGCCGCCGCACGCGCCAGAACAGCTTGCCCCGCTCGGGGGCGGGCACCGTGGCGAAGGGCTGGTGGACGACGCCGCGCACCAGGGTCCGGGTGAAGGCCGCATCCGAGGCCACCTCCAGCACCGCGTCTCCCTCGCCCTGCCAGGAGAGCTTCACCTCGGGCAGCCCCCGGTGGAACACCTGCATGTTCTCCACGGCCGGCAGCGCCAGCGGCGCCTGCGCCAGCGGGGCCACCTTCGCCTCGGCTTTGCCCGAGACGGTGGCCTGCTCGCCCGCGCGCAGCGGCTTGCGGGTGTCGCCGCGCACCAGCACCACGTCTCCGGTCCGCGCGGCCACATCGAAGCCATCCGCGGTGCGCCGCACCTTGAGATCCGCCGCCCCAGCGCTCTCCAGCGTGAGCCCGGGCATCACCACCCGGCTGTCCCGCTCGGGCGCTAGCTTCAGCGTCAGCGAGCCCTGGCGCAGATCCAGCCGCGCCTCGTCCTTGGAGCCCTCCTTGCCGGCGCCCTCCAGCACCACCTCGCTCCCCGAGGTGAGGGCAATCGAGGAGGCCGAGCCCTCCAGGGCCAGGTACGCCGTGCCGCCGCGTGCGCGCACGCCGTCTCCCGGGGACAGCTTCTGGCCTCCCTTGTTCGCCGTTCGCCACTGGGAGCTGCCCTTATTGCGCACCTCCACGCGCCCCGAGTCGGACCGCACCGTCACCTGGATGGTGGCCAGCTCGAGCACCCGCTGAGGGCGTGTCACCAGCTCGGCGCGGCCCGCGGAGACATCCACGGACTGGCCCGCGGCGGCCTCCAGCTCCTGCCCCTCCTTCGAGACGAACTGGATGGCGCCCAGCTTCACCTCGACGCGGCCGTCCTCGGGGCCGACGCTCACGCTCACCTCGCTGGGCTGGTCGCCGCCCACGCGCGTGAGGCCGTACGGGGTAAGGATGCGCAGCTCCACCGCGGGGCTCGTCCGCTCCCTGGGCGCCGCGGGGACCCGGCTGAGGAGGATGCCTCGGGCCACCCGAAGGACGATGCCGGCCGTGTCCTCATCCAGGACGAAGCGCGCATCGGGGCCCACCTCCACCATGCGCCCATCCGAGAAGTGGACCGTGGCGGCGCCATCCGGCCCTGTCTCCAGGGCATCCCCCTTCATCAGCGGCCCCTCGACAGCGGGGCTCATCGTCCCGCCGCGCTCCAGCTGGACCACTCCCTTGAGGGCCGACAGGCGTGCCAGCGCGCTCACTCCCGCATCCAGCGAGGCGGTCACAGGCGGGGCGCTCGGCCCGGAAGACGGTGGGGGCTTGGGCGGGGGCGGTTCGTCCCCACACGCGGACACGAGCCCCCACAGCAGGACCGAGGTGAGGGCGAACCGGAGCGCTCTCACCGGTTCCTCGGGAACAGATCGACGTTGAAGATGGCCTGCTCGCCATCCCGCACGGTGACGGACTTGATCTGCGTCAGGTGACCTGCCGCGGAGATGGTGATGCGGTAGGTGCCGGGCTTCAGCTTCAGCGAGAAGGAGCCCTGGGCGTCCGTGCGCGTGCGAACCTTGGCGGTGGGGATGACGAGCGTGGCGACGAGAGGCCGGCCCTGCCGGGTGCTGCGGACCGTTCCGGAGATGGTGGCGTAGCCGAGGCGCTTGGCGGGCGCGAGCGGGACGGACATCTCCGACTCCTTGCCCCCGATGACGACCGCGGCCTCCTCCACCGACTGGAACTCCGGCGCGGAGACCTTCACCAGCACGGGGCCCGCCGCGAGGTTGCCCACGCTGACCTGGCCCGCCTCATTCGTCCGCAGCTCCTTGCCGCCCACCACGACCGGTACGTCCGCCAACGGGTGGTTGTCACGTTTGTCGACGACGACGATCTTCAGGCCCCCCACGGCCGGAGGCGCCTTGCGCGTCTGGACCTCCAGCGTGGCCCGCTCGCCGGACTCGACCGTGACGCGGCCCTCGGCCGGCTCGTAGCCTTCCGCGGAGACCTGGGCCACCACGTCCCCAGGCCCCAGCTCCAGCTCCACCACCTGCCCCTTCGCATCGGCGGTCCGGGGCTCCCGCGCCTCGCCCTTCACCACGAACGTCACCTGGGCTCCCGCCAGCGGTGCCTTCGTCTCCGCATCCAGCACCTGGAGTGCCAGGGAGCCCGGCCGCCCCTGAGGTTGCGCGGCGGCCATCGCGGCGTCGAGCCACGAGAGCTCCAGCGCCAACCCCACCCGCTGCAACGTCTGGCCGGAGCGCGCTCCGCTGTCGGCCCTCAGAGAGTCATGAACGAACTGATAGTCGACCACGACCGAGCCCGCCCAGCGGCCCACCTGTCTCACCGGGACGAGGACCGCGGCACCCGCGGCGAAGCCACTGGAGGACGCTCCCTCCGCCGCGGGGCTCTGGGCAGCGAAGGCCAGAGGAAGCTCCGCCCGCACCTCGCCCGTCACCCGCTGGTAGATCGGGAAGCGCAGCCGGCCTCCCAGCAGCGCGGCATGGCGCCCTCCGCGCTGGAACACCGGCGACGGCGTGGACGAGGCCCCGAACGCAGGGAGCTGGGCGAAGCCGTACCCCGCGCCCAGCTCGCCCAGGACGGGCCCGAGCTGCCGGCGCGCCACCACTCCCAAGGAGAGGCGCAGCAGGCTCCCCCCGGTGACGCGATCCGCCTCCCGGTTCAGGGTGAAGCCCTCCCGCTGCAGGCGGAGCTGGGCGCCCAGCCACTCCCGGCCCAGGCCATAGAACAGCGCCCACAGCTCGAGATCGTTGGGCGTCAGGCCCGAGTAGGTGAGCCCCGGCCCCTCATCCATCTGCTCGCCGCTGCGCACCGAGAGGCCATAGCGCAGGCGCAGGGATGCCGGCTCCAGCCCGGGACCTGCCGGGGCGGCAGACGCTTCCTGCGCCAGGGCAATGCCCGGCACCACCCCGAGGGTGAGCGCAAGGATGACGAGGAAGGTAGGGGTGCGGCGCGGTTGGGCCAAGGCCTGCGGAGTATAGGAAAAGCGCCCAAGGTCCCCAAAACTCTAGCGAAAGAAACCTCACGGGTTGTCAGCGCCAAGTGACTTCCCGTAAAGACGGCCCATGCGCCTCCTCCTCTTGATCAGCCTCCTGGCCGCGACCAGCGACCCGCGCCTGAAGCAGGGAGAGAAGCTCCTGGCGGCTCGAGACTGTGAGGGCCTCCAACAGCTCTTCGCCCCTACCGGCCCCTCGCGCGCCGAGCCAAACCCCGAGGCGGCCCGCCTGCTCGCCCGGGGGGCTGCCACCTGCCGCTCCCAGGACCCCGTCCTCGCCTTCGCCCTCACCCAGCGTGCGCTGGCGCTCGCTCCGGACGACGCCAGCGTGCGCACCGCCCATGCCGAGAGCCTCATCGCCGTGGACGAGCGCGCCGCCGCCGCCAAGCTGCTCGACGAAGTCCTCCAGGCGCCCCCGCGCACCACCGCCCGCGCCCGCCTCGTCCGCGCCCAGCTCGCCGATCTGGAGTCCGAGAGCACCCTCGTGGTGAAGCTGGCCCAATCGCTCCTCGAGGATCCCGAGTACGGCCCGCCGGCCCGCGAGCTGCTCGCCCGCCACCAGGCCGCCCTCGAGAACCACTCCCAGGCCCGCGAGTCCCTGGTCCGCGAAGAGCAGGACGCCGCCGAGCGCGCCGCCCGGGCCCAGGAGGTCGCCCGCAGCCGCCCCGAGGAGCTCGACCGGGCGGGCCCCCGCTCGGGCACCGAGGCCTGGAGCGCCCGCGGCACCGTCCAGAGCGGCGGCCAGCGCACCTTCAAAACCCGCAACCTCCAGGCCGGCTCTACCTATGTCTTCCTCGCCACCGGCACCTGCGCCGGTCCCACCCAACCCAAGCGCAAGGGCGGACTCACACCCACCGTGGATCTGTTCGGCCAGGACTTCCGGGTCCGCATCGGCACGATGGACTCCATGCCCCTCAAGGTAGGAGTCCAGCCCGAACAGAACTCCCTCACCTTCCGGGCTGCCGAGAGCAACCCCCAGATCTTCCTGGAAGATCGAACAACGATCCGTCCGGGGAGTCCTCGTTGTACGATCAGCGATGTAGCCGTTCGCGTCCCCTGAGCCGAACGAGGATCTCCGAGGAAGAGCGGTCACGTAGCTTGCTGGACCCCATTGTGTCTGCTAAGCATCCGCGGTCGGGAGCGACGCATCTAACCTCCGGGATTCACTCCGGAAACCCTGGGGGCTGCCGTAGCGCAGCGAGAAGCGAACGCTGAGGAGCGTAGAGGAGCGGATACGCCCATGGGCACGCAACTGGTGATGTACGAAGAGGAGTTCACCAAGATCAACGCCGTTTGCGACCGGCTCACCAAGGACGCGAACGCGAAGGTGGTGTTCCTCGTCGACAAGAACGGGCAGCTCATCTCCTCGGCGGGGCAGACCCAGAACATCGACACCACGTCTCTGGCCTCGCTGACGGCCGGCAACGTGGCGGCGATGGGTGGGTTGGCCAAGCTGATCGGGGAGAATGAGTTCCCCAACCAATTCCACGAGGGGGCGAAGGACTCCCTCTACATGACCATCGTCGGCAGCCGGGTGGTGCTGGTGGTCATCTTCGACAACCGCACGAGCCTCGGTCTGGTGCGCCTGCGCATCAAGAAGGCCAGCGACGAGCTGTCGAAGATCTTCGAGAGCCTGGTGAAGAAGACCGACACCCCCGGAATCGGCTCGCCGTTCGCCGAGATCTCCGACGACGATATCGACAACCTCTTCAGCGAGTAACCCGGGAAGCCATGTCCTTCATCAACTACTCCTCCCGCGAGATCAACTGCAAGATCGTCTATTACGGGCCGGGTCTCTGCGGGAAGACGACGAACCTTCAGTACATCTACAACAAGACGGCGGCCGACACGAAGGGCAAGCTGATCTCGCTCTCCACCGAGACAGACCGCACGCTCTTCTTCGACTTCCTGCCGCTGTCGCTCGGCGAGATCCGCGGCTTCAAGACGCGCTTCCACCTCTACACGGTGCCCGGCCAGGTGTTCTACGACGCCAGCCGCAAGCTCATCCTCAAGGGTGTGGATGGCGTGGTCTTCGTGGCCGACAGCCAGATCGAGCGCATGGAAGCGAACATGGAGTCGCTCGAGAACCTGCGCATCAACCTGGCCGAGCAGGGCTACGACCTGAACAAGATCCCGTACGTGATGCAGTACAACAAGCGGGACCTGCCCAACGCGGTGACGGTGGAGGAGATCCGCAAGGCGCTCAACCCCCGCAACATCCCCGAGTACCAGGCGGTGGCTCCCACCGGCGTCGGCGTCTTCGACACGCTCAAGGCCGTGGCCAAGCTGGTGCTCACCGAGCTGAGGAAGGGCGGCTAGGCAGCGGGCAGGCAGCCAACCCTCCCCCCCTGCAAGGTCGGGGGAGAAGGATGGTATGACCTGTCCCAGTCGGGCCGGCTACTCGAGGTCGCTCGTGCGTTCCGCTTCCTCCATCCTTCGTCTCCTCGTGCTGCTGGGCGCAGGGCTCTGCGTGCCGGCGCTCGCCCAGGAGACGCCCGCGGCCACGACGGCCTCACCGGCTCCGGCCCCCGCCTCCGCTCCCGCGGCCGCGCCCGCGTCCACTCCCGCGGCGCCTCCTTCTGTCGCGATCCCCGCCACCCCGCCCGGGCCGGCGCCGCAGACGGCGGATGAGGCCTTCAACACCCGCGTGAAGACGCTGGAGGAGGAAGTCGTCGACCTGAAGGAGAAGATCTACCGCTCCAAGGCGCGGCTGCTCTTGCTGCAGGAGACGGTGCTCGGTGGAGACCTGTCCACCGGCGCCCGCGCGGTGCTCTTCCACAAGAACGAGATGGGCAACTCGTTCGTCCTGGAGTCCGTGGCCTACGCGCTGGACGGCGCCCCCATCTACACCAAGGTGAACCAGGACGGGGACCTGGACAAGCGCGAGGAGTTCGAGATCTTCAACGGCCGCATCGTCCCGGGCCAGCACCAGATCGCCGTGCGCTTCGTGTACCGCGGCAACGGCTACGGGGTGTTCAGCTACCTGGAGGGCTACAAGTTCCGGGTGCAGTCCAGCTACACCTTCAACGCGGAGGCCACCAAGGTCACCACCGTGCGCGTGGTGGGCTTCGAGAAGGGTGGCATCACCACGGATCTGAAGGATCGCCCCTCGGTGCGCTACGACATCGAGGTGTCGCGCGACTCGGGCCCGGCCAAGGCCGACACCGGCAAGGTGCCCGCCGCCGCCCCCACCTCCGAGACGAAGTAGAGGGCCCCCGGTGAACGCGTCTCGGAACCGTGCCCTGGCCCTCCTGGCGGTGATCACGCAGGGGCTCGCCGCGGTGCCAGCCTCCGCCGCCCCCGCGCCGGTCAAGGCCAGCGGTGAGGTGGTCCGCCAGCTGGAGCAGGTGGACAAGCAGCTGCAGAACGCGGACGAGAACATCCGCTTCGTGGAGACGCAGTTCACCCAGCGCGCCGAGCCCAGCGACGAGGAGGCCCGGGTGCGGCGCTTCTCGGACGGTGAGATCCAGTACCTGCTGGGCGACTGGACGGCCGCCTCCGTCCTCTTCTACGACCTGGTGAGCGATCCGCGCTTCGCCAAGAACCCGCGCTACCCGGACGCGCTCTTCTACCTGTCCGACTCGCTCCTGCAGCAGCAGAACTACATCGGCGCGCGGCTGTACCTGCGCGAGCTGCTCTCGCTGCCGCCCACGGAGCGCTACAAGGACGCGCTCTCGCGCTACCTGAACGTCGCCAGCCGGCTCAACCAGTTCGAGGGCATCGACGAGTACATCACCCAGGCCAAGAAGCTGTCCGGCGGACAGCTGCCGCCCGAGCTGGCGTACGTCTATGCCAAGTGGCTCTTCAAGCGCACGGACCTGAAGAACGAGGAGCGCATCACCCGCGCGCGCGAGGCCTTCGAGCCGCTGACGCACTCCAACATCCGCATCGTCCGGCTGCAGAGCGCCTACCACCTGGGCGTGCTCTCCGTGCAGTCCGGAGATCTGAAGGGCGCCATCGAGCGCTTCCGCGAGCTCGCCGCCCTGCCCGCCAACGACGCGGAGGAGCTCCGCATCCACGAGCTGTCCACCCTCTCCCTGGGCCGGCTGCTCTATGAGACGGGCAGCGTGGACGAGGCGCTGGACCGCTACCTGGACATCCCCCGCGACAGCGAGTCGTTCGTGGACTCGCTCTACGAGATCGCCTGGGCCCACGTGAAGAAGGGCGACTTCCAGCGGGCCAAGAACGCCATCGACATCCTCCTGCTGGTGGATCCGGAGTCCCCGCTGGCCCCCGACGCGAAGCTGCTCCAGGGCCACCTGCTGCTCAAGCTGCAGCAGTACGACGAGGCCACGCAGACCTACGAGGGCGTCATCTCCACCTACGGGCCTGTGCGCGACAGGCTGGACGAGCTGCTCTCGCGCACGCAGGACCCGGTGGCCTACTTCGACAACCTGCTGTCGCGCTCCGAGCGCACGCTGGACCTGAGCACCCTCCTGCCGCCGGTGGCACTGCGCTACGCGAAGACGCAGGAAGAGGTGTCCGGCGCGGTGGGGCTGATCAGTGACCTGGAGAGCGGCAGCAAGGGCGTCATCGAGGCACGTGGGCTGGCCACGCGCATCCTCCAGGCGCTGGACGAGCGCGGGCTGGAGACGTTCCCGGAGCTCCAGGAGGGCTACACCCGCGCGGACGCGGTGGAGAGCGGGCTCACCCGCGTGGAGCAGGTGCTGGTGGCGGTGGAGTCCTCCGCCGTGCTGGAGCACCTCACCCCCGAGGAGCGCCAGCGGCTGGAGGCCGTGCGCAAGGAGCGCGAGGGGCTGGCCCAGCGCTTCGCCCTGCTCCCCACCACGCAGCGCGAGCTGGAGGAGCGGCGCCAGCGCATGCAGTCCACCGTGGACACGCTGGACCGCGAGGCCTTCCGCCTGGGCTACGAGCTGCAGAGCCTGCGCGCCATCGCCACCGCCGTGCGCAAGTGGGTGGAGGACACCCGCGCCGAGCGCAAGACGCCGCCCGAGGAGGAGGTGCAGTTCCTCGCCGCGCTCCAGACAGAGCAGGACGCGCTGGAGACTCTCCAGACGGACCTGGAGCGCACCCGCGCCCAGCTGGCCGACGAGCGCAACTCCGTGGCCACCGCCGTGGCGGGCGAGGAGCTGATCCGCCAGCAGTTCTACGAGGTGCTGCAGCGGGAGCACTCGCTGGTGGCCTCATTCGCGGGCCGGCTGCCCGAGGACGTGGGCCGGCTGATGGCGCGCGTCCAGGAGGTGCGTGAGCGCACGGACGGGCTGCGCAACCGGGTGACGACGGCCAAGCACGTCCTGCGCGAGCAGCTCGAGCGCCGCGGCCGCGTCATCCGCGACAAGGTGCGGGCCGAGCAGCGCCTGCTCACCCAGTACGACACGGAGGTGGCCTCGGTCTCCGGCGACGCGCGCAACCTCGTGGGCCGCATCGCCTACGAGAGCTTCCGCCGCGTGCGCCAGCAGTTCTACGACCTGGTCCTCAAGGGCGACGTGGGCCTCGTGGACGTGGCCTTCACCCGCAAGCAGGACAAGACGGAGGAGATCCAGAAGCTGTCCGCGCAGAAGGACCAGGAGCTGCGCGCGCTCGACCGGGACTTCAAGGAAGTCCTCAAGGAGGCCGAGTAAGCGATGCGCCGCCTCCTGCTCACGCTGCTGACGTTGAGTTCCCTGACCGCCGCCGCCCGGCAGCCGGCCACGGGGAACGGGAGCGCTCCGCCCGCGGCGGCTGGAGGCACCGCGCCCGCCGAGAGTGGAGGCGCCCCGCCCGCCCAGGCCGCGCCCGCGCAGCCCTCGCAGGACCGCACCCTATCGGGGATGGGCCGCACGCCCGAAGAGGAGGCGCGGCTGAGGGAGCTCAGCGCGGATCTCCAGCGGTACGAGGAGGAGTCGCGCGACTTCCGGCGCGAGGTGCAGCTGCTGGTGGAGCGCAAGTACGAGGAGAAGCGCAACGGCCTGGCCGCCTCGTACGAGAAGGTCATCGGCGAGCTGGAGATCAAGGAGCGCAAGGAGCGCCTGGACGCGATCGCCCGGTTCGAGGAGTTCCTGCGCCGCTACCCCAAGGAGCCGCGCTACTCGCCGGACGTGATGTTCCGCCTGGCCGAGCTCTACTACGAGCGCTCCAGCGACGAGCACCTGGCCGCCATGCGCGAGCACGAGGAGAAGCTCAAGGCGCTGCCCGAGGGCACCGAGGCTCCGCCTGAGCCGCAGGTGGACTTCTCCCCGTCCATCGCCCTCTACAAGTCGCTCATCAACGACTTCCCGGACTACCGGCTCAATGACGCCAGCTGGTACCTGCGGGGCTACTGCTTGGAGAAGCAGGGCCAGATCGAAGACAGCCTGGCCGCCTACCATGAGCTGATCGACAAGTACAAAGAGAGCCGGTTCGTCGCCGAAGCCTGGGTGCGCATTGGCGAGTACTGGTTCGACGTGTACAGCGACCCCCATGCGCTGCAGAACGCCGCGGCCGCGTACGAGAACGCCACCAAGGACAAGGACGGGAACGAGAACGAGAGCCATCCGCTCTACGACAAGGCGCTCTACAAGCTGGGGTGGACGTACTACCGCGCGGACGATTTCCCGAATGCGGTGGATCGGTTCCTCAAGCTCGCGGACTTCTACGAGAAGCAGAAGGAGGCCAAGAACGAGGAGGAGGGCGGTGGAGATCTGCGCGAGGAGGCCCTCCAGTACGTGGCCGTGTCCCTGGCGGACGACACCTGGGGCGGGCTGGGCCGGGCCGAGCAGCTCTTCGCCCAGCGAGGCCCCCGCCCCTACGAGGCCGAGATCTACCGGCGCCTGGGCAACATCTACTTCGACCAGACCAACCACACCGAAGCCATCAAGGCCTATCAACGGGTGCTGCAGAAGGACGCGCTGGCCGCGGACGCTCCGCAGATCCAGCAGAAGATCGTCCAGGCGTACGAGCGGGACCGCAAGATGTCCGAGTCCTATACCGAGGCGGCGAAGCTGGCCACGGACTACGCGCCGGGCAGCACCTGGTACAAGGCGCACCAGGACGATCCGGAGGCGCTGGCCGCCGCGGACGCGCTCACCGAGAAGAGCCTCTACAACAGCGCCCTGTACCACCACCAGCAGGCGCTCGTGTTCAAGAAGGAGGGGAAGCTCGAGCAGGCCTATCTGGGCTTCCAGGTGGCCGCCCGCGCCTACGGCGCCTACCTGGAGCGCTTCCCGCGCACCAAGAGCAGCTACGAGATGCGCTTCTATTACGCCGAGTGCCTCTTCAACTCGCTCCAGTTCGTGCTGGCGGCGAAGAACTACGAGGAGGTGCGCGACTCGCGGCTGGACGACAAGTACCGCAAGGAGGCGGCCTTCACCGCGGTGCTCGCCCTGCAGAAGCAGCTGGAGGCGGACATCAAGGCCGGCACGGTGAAGGAGTACAAGCCCCTGCGCTCCGCCGAGCGCCCCGCGGGCGAGGTGGTCCAGCCCATCCCGCTGGCCGAGTCCGAGACGCGGATGATCTCCGCCTCGGACACCTACGTGAAGCTGCTGCCCACGGACGAGAAGAGCCCGGGCATGGCCTACAAGGCCGCGGAGCTCTACTACGCGCACAACGACTTCCCCGAGGCCCGCAAGCGCTTCGAGGAGATCGTCAAGAGCTACCCCAAGAACGAGGTGGCCAAGTTCTCCACCAACCTCATCGTGGAGAGCTTCCTCATCGACAAGGACTGGAGCAGCGTCGAGGAGGTGGCCGGGCGGCTGGCGTCCAACAAGGATGTCATCGATCCCTCGAGCGATCTCTACAAGAGCCTGGTGAAGTTCAAGCTCGGCGGCCGCTTCAACCTGGCCCAGCAGCTCATGGATCAGGGCAAGTACGAGGAGGCCGCCAAGAAGTACATCCTCCTGGTGGACGAGGAGCCCCGCCACGAGTTCGCCGACAAGGCTCTCAACAACGCCGCCGTCTGCTACGAGAACGCCCTGCGGTTCGACTCGGCGCTCAAGCTCTACGAGCGCATCTACCGCGAGTACCCCTCCTCCACCCTGGCGGACGCGGCGCTCTTCCGCGTGGCGGTGAACTCGGAGAAGTCCTACGACTTCGACAAGGCGGTGGTCAGCTACCAGAAGCTGGTGAAGGACTACCCCGCCTCCAAGGACCGCGAGGCCGCGCTCTACAACGCCGCGCGCCTGCTCGAGGGCCAGCAGCGCTACAACGAGGCGGCCGCCGCCTTCATGCGCTACGCGGACCTGTTCCCCAACTCGGAGGACGCGCCGAAGAACCAGTACCGCGCCGCCCTCATCTACGAGAAGCAGGAGGACTGGCGCGGGCAGATCCGCGCGCTCAACGAGTTCATCGAGAAGTTCGCCAAGAAGTCCGCGCAGGCGGAGCTGGTGGTGGACGCGAAGCGCCGCATCGCCGATGCGTACAAGAAGCAGGGCAACACCCGCGAGGCCGAGAAGGCCTGGGCCAGCGCCGCGGACGAGTTCGACCGCCGCAAGCTCAAGCCGGACACCTCGCCGCTGGCCGCGGAGGCCGCCGCCTACAGCCGCTTCCAGCTGGCCGAGTTCGAGCTCGAGAAGTTCGACAAGCTGAGGATCGGCGGCACGGGCAAGGCCCTGGAGCGCAGCTTCGTGGCCAAGCGCGCGGGGGTGAAGGCCGTCAACGAGGCCTACGCCAAGGTCTACGTGTACAAGAACCTGGAGTGGACGCTGGCGGCCCTCTACCGCCGCGGCTACGCCCTGGAGCGCTTCGCCGCCACCCTCATTGAGACCCCCATTCCCCCGGACGTGAAGCGCCTGGGCGAGGAGGCGGTGGTGGCCTACCAGGATCAGCTCGCGCAGCAGACGGCCACGCTGGAGGACGCGGCGGTGGAGAGCTACTCGACCACGCTCCAGGAGGCGCGCAAGAACCGCCTCTCCAACGAGTGGACGCGGCGCACGCTCGAGGCGCTCAACCGCTTCCGCCCCAAGGAGTACCCGGTGCTCAAGGAGCCGAAGCAGGCCATCTCCTCGGACTCGGCCTACCCCGAGGGCGTGGTGGGCACCCTGCTCGGCCCCGAGCGTCCCGCCGAGCCCGCCCCCCAGAAGCTGAGCGGCGGAGGTGAGAAGTGAGCACGCCCCGCCTGCGCACCGCCTGCCTCGCCCTGCTGCTGGGCACCGCCTGCTCCTCCACGCCCCAGCCGCGCCCCACGCCGCTGGCTCCGGACGCCACTGCCCCGGCCGGCCCCTCCGCGGCCAGCACCTCCGCCGCGAGCACTCCCGCCTCGGGAGCGGCTCAGCCCTCCGGCGAGGCCACCTCCGGCGGCGCGCAGGTGGTGAAGACGGTGCCAGCGCCCCCGGCCACGCCCTCGGTGGAGCCCTCCCAGCCTCCGCCTCGTCCCACTACCGGCGCGAGCGCGGACTTCGAGCGCGCGGTGGAGAGCGCCCGGCGCGGCGAGCTGGAGACCGCGGCGAAGAGCCTCGAGGTGCTGCTGGAGCGCAACTCCAAGCTGGACTACGCCTGGACGAACCTGGGCGTCATCCGCGAGCGCCAGGGCCAGCCGGACGAGGCCGAGAAGGCCTACCGCAAGGCCCTGCAGCTCAAGCCGGATCAGGAGTCCGCCTGGGACTTCCTCGCCCGGCTCTACTGCCGCACCCAGCGCGCCTCGCGCATTGAGGCCGAGCTGCGCCAGAAGCTCGAGGCCACCCCGGATGCCGTGGGCATGCGCACCGCGCTCGCCTACGCGCTCCTGCAGCAGAAGAAGCTGGAGAGCGCCTCCACCGAGGCCAAGCGCGCCCTCAAGGTGGAGGAGCGCAACGTGAAGGCCATGCAGGTGCTCGCCCAGGTGTACTACCGCGAGAAGAAGTACGAGCTGGCCCGCCTCGTGCTGGAGAACGCCCGCGCCGTGGACGCGGAGGACGCGGCCACCCACAACGCGCTGGGCCTGGTGCAGCTGGCCCTCAAGGCACGTCCCCAGGCGCTGGAGAGCTTCAAGCAGGCCTCCACGCTCCGCCCGGACTTCGCCGAGGCGCGCAACAACTACGGCGCCCTGCTCAACGAGTCCCAGGACTACCCGGCGGCGGTGACGGAGCTGGAGGCCGCCGTGAAGGCCGCGCCGGACTTCGCCTCCGCCCGGCTCAACCTGGGCAACGCCTACCGGGGGCTCGGCGACTTCGCCCGCGCCAAGGCCGAGTACGAGCGGGTGTTGGAGCTCCAGCCCTCGCTGGTGGATCCCTATTTCAACCTCGCCATCCTCTACCTGGACCTGGAGCCCCAGGGCCTGGACACGATCGAGCGCTTCAAGACGGCCATCGCCCACTTCGAGAAGTACAAGGGCAAGGGCGGCAAGGACGACCGCATCGAGCAGTACCTCAAGGATGCCCAGAAGGGCATCGACAAGGAGGAGCGGCGCCGCGAGCGCGAGAAGCGCGATCAGCTCCGCAAGGCCCAGCAGGCCGAGGAAGACGCCAAGAAGCAGGCCGAGGAGGACGCCAAGAAGCGGGCTGAAGCAGCGGCCCAGCCCGCACCTGCGCCTACCCCTGCCCCTCCCCCTGCCACACCGGCTCCCAACTCGGGTAAGCTGTCCAGCGACGACAAGTAGAGGCCTCCCATGCGAACCCTTCTCGCCCTGCTCCTGATGATCGCCGCTGTCCCCGCGCTCGCGCAGGACTCGGGCACCAAGAAGAAGAAGGTCATCCGCCTGGACGCCCTCACCGTCGAGGGCAAGATCCAGAAACCCCAGGCCTTCTACATCCTCCAGCGCTCGAACCTGAACTTCGAAGAGCTCAACAAGCCCGAGAGCTTCGTGCCCAAGGTCGTCCAGAGCGTGGACAAGCAACCTTTCTAGGGCCTCCGCTGTCCTACAAGAACATGGCTTCTCCTCAGTCCCAGCAGACCAAGCTGTTGCGCGTCGGCATCCTCCAGGGTGGCCGCATCCTCGATGAGCGCCACGTCCTGCGCGATGACATCACCATCGGGCACGACGCGAAGAACACCATCGTCCTGCCTCCGATGGAGTCCCTGCCGGCGAAGTTCGCCATCTTCGAGAACCGCAACAACCAGTACCAGCTCGTGTTCGACGACGCGATGCAGGGCCGGGTGAACCTCGGCAGCTCGGACGTGGACTTCGACCGCCTGCGCAAGCAGGGGCTGGCCCAGGAGCGCGGCCCCAACTACGTGCTGCCCCTGCAGGAGAGCGCCCGCGGCAAGGTGGACCTGGGCGACGACCTCACCCTCTTCTTCCAGTTCATCACGCCCCCGCCGGCCGCCGACAAGCCGGTGCTGCCCGCGGACGTGGCGGGCGGCTTCTGGAAGGCGATGGACCGCGTCTTCTTCACCATCCTCGCGGCCTCGCTCTTCATCCACTTCGCGTGGGGCGCCTATATCGTCTCCCGGGATCCGCCCCCCGAGCCCGAGCTGGCCCTGGACGAGCTGGAGGACCGGTTCGTCAAGGCCAACATCATCCCGCAGAAGCCTCCCGAGCCGGAGAAGGTGGCCGAGGCGCCGCAGGCCGCCGCCGAGGACAAGGCCGACAAGGAAGAGAAGAAGCCGGCCAGCGACAAGCCGGCCGAGTCCAAGCCTCAGGACGCGGCGCAGCGGAAGGCGGAGATCGCCAAGAAGGTGTCGGGCAAGGGCCTGCTGAAGATCCTCGGCTCCTCGGGTGGCGGTAGCGGCGGCGCGTTCGCGGACGTGCTTGGCGGCAGCACCGGCGGCAGCGAGATCGCCGAGGCGCTGCAGGGCGCGGGTGGCGTGGGCGTGGCCACCAGTGAGGCCCTGGGCGCCAATGGCCCCAAGGGCGGCGGCACCGGCAGCGTGGCGGGCATCGGCGACCTCGGTACGAGTGGCGGCGGCAAGGTGGACCTCGGCAGCAAGAAGGAGGTCGAGGTGGTGGGCCGCGTGAAGGACGCGGCGCCGGAGGTGGAGAGCTCCGACGTGGATCGCGATGCCCTGGCCCGCTACGTCAAGACGCGCCTGAAGGCGATCCAGAACTGCTACGAGAAGGAGCTCAAGCGCAACCCCAGCCTCAAGGGCAAGGTGGTGGTCCGCTTCAGCATCATGCCCAGCGGCCGCCCCGCGAGCATCGAGATCGAGGAGAACACCCTGGGCAACGAGGCGGTGGGCAGCTGCATCCGCACCGTCATCCGCGGCTGGTCCTTCCCCTTCAAGCCCGACGACGAAGTGCCGGTCGCCTACCCCTTCGTCTTCTCACCCGCGGGGTAGTCCGCCGCGCCATGCCTGCAAGCTCCAGCAGCCCGCCTGCACCTCCCGGCCTCCTGGCGCGCGTTGACACCCCTGCTCCCCGCTTCTACGCTCGGTGGTCCTCTTCCCTCCGGGCCGGAGACACGGGGTGAGCTGTATGCGTTTCATTGGACTGCTGCCTGTGCTGCTCGCCGCGGGGCTCGCCTCCGCGCAAGACGCCAGGCCTGCGGGCAAACCCTCCGGCCCCACCGTGGCCCTCCCCCCGCTGGAGAAGGCCAGCGAGGTGAAGGATCCGGACAAGCTCGAGCGCAGCGCCAAGGCGCTGGGCACCATGCGCGAGGCGCTGCGCGGGGTGCTGGAGAAGCTCGAGGAGGCCCGCCGCACCAAGGACGTGGTGAAGCTCAACTGCGTCAACGAGAAGCTCACGCAGATCAAGGGCCTGCTGCGCATCTCCGAGACGGCGGACGTCGCGCTCCAGGAGGCCGTCACCCGCAAGGACGGCACCGCCAGCGAGCACGAGTACACCAAGGTCATGATCGCCAACCAGAAGGTGGCCCAGCTGCGCTCGGAGACCGAGGAGTGCATCGGCCAGCTGGCCTTCCGCACCGACGAGAACCTCTCCGTCGAGGTGGAGGAGCCACCCGATCTGCCCGGCGGTGATCCCACCAAGCCGCCCCCGCCTCCGGACGTCATCCTCCGCCCGCCTCCGGCCAGCCCAACCCTCTAGGTTGGCAGCGCCAGGGGACCCGCGTAGTCGCCCGGAATCCAACAAATTTCTGCGGGTGCTCCGAGGGTGCGTGCTATGACCCTGAGAGGGCCCCAGCCAGCCGTAGGGAAAGGTAGCCGGCATGCCGGCGTGATCGTCCGAGTCATGACGCAGTCTGGCAACATCCGCTGGGCCCTGTGTGCATTGGTGCTGGTGGTGCTGGGGCCTGATCTGGCCTGGGCACAGCAGCCTCCTATTGCCTCGGGCGGCAACGGCTTCAAGGTCGGAGATGGGCGGCTGCATCCCTTCCTCGACGTGGAGCTGCGGCTGGACACGGCGGTGGGCTACTTCCCGGACAACACCACGGCGGATCCGAACGACGTGGTGGGGACGCTGTCGCCCGAGCTGGTGTTGCGGGTGCGGCCGGGGCTGAAGCTGGACGTGCCCTCGTCCAAGGTGGCGCTGAACGCCTCTGGGCGGCTGGAGTACGTGCGCTACACGGGGCTGCTGACGACGCAGTCCACCTACGCCTCGCACCTCGAGGGCGCGGCGGATCTCACGGCCCACTTCAACCCCGAGGCTCCGGTGAGCTTCGTGCTGGCGGACCAGTTCCTCCGGACGGATCAGACGCGCAACGCGGCGCTGGGGGCGGGAGTGCTCTCGCTCTTCAACGAGGTGCGCGCCAGCGTCCCCATCAAGCCCGGCGGCGGCGCCATCGAGATCATCCCCGAGCTGGCCTGGGGGCTGGAGTTCTTCGATCCCATCGGCCTGGCCGTGCCCGTGGGGTGCACCGAGGGCGTGTGCGATCCCATCGCCGTGGACGCCTTCGACTACACCAACGTGCGCGTCGGGCTGGATGCGCGCTGGCGCTTCCTGCCGAAGACGGCGGTGGTGCTGGACGCGGACCTGGATCTGCGCAGCTACCTGCGCGACACCACGAGCCCGGACGCCCAGCTGCTGCGCGCCATGGCGGGGCTGGCGGGCCTGGTGTCGACGAAGATCGCCGTCACCGCGAAGGTGGGCTGGGGCTACAACTTCGGCGCCTCGGGCGGGAGCACCCTCATTGCCCAGCTGGAGGGCACCTACCTGTACAGCCCCACGATGACGTTCAAGGGGGGCTACCTGCGGACGCTGAACCCGGTGGCCTCGTATGGGCTGTTCCAGGACAACCGGGGCTCCGTGGAGGCCAGGGCCCTGTTCGGCGGCCGGCTGGTGCTGCACGGAGTCATCGCGGCGGACTTCCTGAGCTTCTATGACCCGGCGCGCCCGCGCAGCGACACCCTGCTCACCATGGACCTGGGGCCGGAGTACCAGTTCAAGCCCTGGCTCGTGGGCGCGGCGGGCTACCTGCTGAGCACGCGCTCCTCCTCGGTGACCGGCGCGGGCCTGAACTTCACGCGCCACGAGGGGTATGTTCGCATGACGCTGGTGTATTGACCCTGTCATGCGTCCCCTGCCCTCCCTGTTCCTGGCTCTGCTGATCGCGGTGGCTGCCGCGTGCCGCTCGGGCGCGCCGGATCTGCCGCTGCCCTCGTCCGAGGAGAACCGCCCGGTGCCCCCCGGCCCGGTCAGCACGCTCGGCCCCGGGGATCTGGTGGAGGTGCGGGTCTTCCAGGAGCCCGACCACTCGGGTGTCTGGCGTGTGTCCCCCGAGGGCACCATCGACTACCCGCTGTGCGGCAAGGTGGAGCTGGCGGGCCGCACCTCGAGCACGGCCGCGGACTCGCTGCGAGAGTGTCTGGCGCGCTACCTGCGCCGGCCCCAGGTGTCGGTGCTCATCCGCGAGTACAACTCGAAGAAGATCTTCGTCTTTGGCGAGGTGCAGAAGCCCGGCACGTTCCCTTACGAGGGGGAGATGTCCATCATCCAGGCCATCACCCTGGCCGGCGGCTTCACCAAGCTGGCCTCGCAGAACAACACGAACGTGACGCGGCTGGTCGACGGGCAGGAGCGGAAGATCCGCGTGCCGGTGGAGGACATCGGCGTGGGCCGGGAGAAGAACTTCCAGCTCCAGCCCGGCGACATCGTCTTCGTGCCCGAGAGCTTCTTCTAAGCCTCACCGTGAACCGAGTAGCCGGGCTTGAATAATTTCACGCGGGCGGCGTACAGATGCCGCGCGCCCTGTTGCTGAGCAGGCGGGCGCGCCTCTTCCTTTCACCCCAAGGAGTACCTCCGTGAAGCAGATCCTTCGTGCCGCCCTGGTGTCGTCCCTGTTTGCCTCCTCCGCGGCCCTGGCCCAGGGCGTGGAGATGAACATGAACATCCAGGTTGACGAGGACGGCAACCCCACCTCGGCCAACATCCAGATGCAGGGCTCGGACGAGAATGGCGAGGCGGCGGGCGTCAACATGCGGGTGCGCGGCAGCAGCACCACGACGACGACCACCACGCGTACGCAGGTGAAGGTGAACGGCGTGGTGCAGAGCGACGAGCACTACACGGAGACGACGGAGTCGGGTCCGGCCCGCGCGCGCCCCATGCCGCCCCCGCCCCCGCCGGAGCCGGCCTTCCGTGACTGCGGCACCGGCCGCGACCCTGGCTGCACCATGTCGCGGGACGGCAAGTACGCGATGGACGCGGAGACCTGGCGCGGCTTCTACCAGTCGCTCAAGTCGCAGCCCAACGAGATCACCCGCGAGGAGATGACGGAGAAGATGCTCAAGCGGAACTACCTCACGGCGGCGCAGCTGGGCCTGATGCTGGACCTGTTCCCGAACGAGATCACCCGCCTGGACGTGGCGAAGAACGCGGCCAACCACGTGGTGAACCCGCAGCACGCGCTGGGCTTCTCCTCGAAGTGGCAGAACTCCATCTCCGCCGGCGAGTACACGGACCTGATCTCCGAGCAGCAGCCGTAGGCTGAGCGGCTAGGGCCTGGGATCCCATCCCAGGTTCACCAGGGCCTGGCGGCACTCCCGCTGGAGCACCGCCGCCAGCCCCGGGGGACTGGCCAGCACGTCCCCCCGCATCACGTCGAAGGGCGAGCCGTCGATCTGCGCCATCACCCCGCCCGCCTCCGTCACCAGCAGCGAGCCCGCGCCGATGTCCCAGGGCTTGAGGTTGAACTCGAAGAAGCCGTCGAAGCGCCCCGCCGCCACGTACGCCAGGTCCAGCGCGGCGCTGCCCGTGCGCCGGATGCCCTGCGCGCGGCGGATGAAGTGGGTGAGCAGCCCCACGGGCCCGTCTGGGCGCTCGCGCACGTCGTAGGGGAAGCCAGTGCACAGCAGGGCCCGCTCCAGGTCCGTGGTGGCGCTGGCCTTCAGCGGCCGGCCGTTGAGCGTGGCCCCCTCGCCGCGCGCCGCGGAGAAGAGCTCGTCGAGCATCGGATCGTACACCGCCCCCGCCAGCACCCCGTCCGGCCCGTCCACCGCCACGCTCACGCAGAAGTGCGGCACGTGGTGGGCGTAGTTCGTCGTGCCATCCAGCGGATCAATGAGCCACCGCAGCCCCGTGCCCTGCGAGGCCCCGCTCTCCTCGGCGAGGATGGCGTGGCCCGGGTGGCGCTCGCGCAGGAAGCGCAGGAGCACCTCCTCCGAGGCCGTGTCCGCGTCGGTGACGAGATCGATCCCGCTGCGCTTGAACTCGATGGTGCGCTCGCCCTGGAAGCGCTCGGCGAGCACGCGGCCGGCGAGCCGGGCCCCCTCCTCCGCGGTGCGGCGCAGCGCCGCGGGCTTCTCCTGCTCCATGGCCGTGCCTCCTGGGCTGTCTCCGGGGCTCACTTCGCGCTCTCGCTGAGGAGCTGCTCGATCTCGGTCTGGTACTGCTGGAGGAACGCCTCCGCGAAGCCCTCGTGGATGAAGCGGACCACGCCCTGGCGATCCAGGATGAAGGTGGTGGGCATCATCTTCACGCCCAGCGTCTTCTCGGCCACCTGCGCGTTCGCGTCCAGGAGGATGGGCAGGCTCACCTTCGTCTCCGTGAGGAAGGGAGGGATGGTGCGCGAGTCCTCATCCACGTTCAGCGCGTACACCTTGAGCCCGCGGCTGCCGTACTCCTTGGCGAGCTGCTCGTAGAGCGGCAGCGCGTCCCGGCACGGCTCGCACCACGTGGCCCACACGTCCAGCAGCACCACGCTGCCCCGATCGCTGGCCACGGCGTACGGCGTCCCGTCCGGGTAGCGCTTCAGCTGGAAGGTCAGCGGCTCGCGCAGGGCGCCCCGGAACTGCCCGAGGTCATCCGGGGACGTCGTGGGCGCCATGGGCGCGGCCCGGTCGCCCGCCACGAGCGGAGGGAGCGTGGAGTTCTGCGTGCAGCCAGCAAGCACCAGCAGGCCAACGGCCCCGAGAAACGTACGCATGGGCTACCCCTCCCCTGTGCGGGCCTTGAGCGCCGCGAGCAGCTTGTCGATGAAGCCTCCGAACGCGCCGTTGCTCATGACGAGCAGCACGTCACCCTTCTGGGCCTCGCGCGCCACGCGCTCCACCAGGGAGGGCACGTCGGTGGAGGAGTCCGCCTGGATGCCCTGGGCCTTGAGCGCCTCGCACAGCCGGGGCACGTCCAGCTCCTCGCTCAGGGGCACCTTGTCGTGGTGCTCGGGGACCTTGAGGCTGGCGCGGGTAGCGCCCGTGAAGGAGTGGGCGTAGTCCTCCTGGTGGATGTTGCGGCGGCTGGTGTTGGAGCGCGGCTCGAAGATGGCCCACAGCCGCCGCTCCGGGTAGCGGTGGCAAATGGCGGCGATCGTCTCCCGCACCGCCGTGGGGTGGTGCGCGAAGTCGTCCACCACGAGGATTCCGCCGGGCTCGCCCCGCACCTCCTGGCGCCGCTTCACCCCGCTGAAGCTGGCCAGGCCCCGGGCGATCTCCTCGAAGGACAGGCCCAGCCCCCGCGCGGCGGCGATGACGCTCAGCGCGTTCTCCACGTTGTGCGCGCCGGACAGCTGCATGCGCGCCGTGCCCAGCACCGCGCCCCGCTCCACCACCTCGAAGCGCGCGCCCTCGGGGCCGAAGGTGACGTTGCGAGGCGTGTAGTCCGCCGCAGCGCCCTCCTTGCCCACGTACGTCACCACCCGGGCCCGCGTGCCGCCGGCGATGCGCAGCGCGTTGGGGTACGCCGCGCAGACGACGAGCTGGCCGTCCTCGGGGATGAGCTTCACGAACTTCTCGAAGGTGGCCTCGTAGTGCGGCATGTCCCGGAAGATGTCGGCGTGGTCGAACTCCACGCTGGTGAGGATGGCCGTGCGCGGCTGGTAGTGGAGGAACTTGGAGCCCTTGTCCCAGTACGAGGTGTCGTACTCGTCGCCCTCCACCACGAAGTGGGCGCCCTTCCCCACGCGGTAGTTGCCCGCGTAGTTCTGGGTGACGCCGCCCACGAGGAAGGACGGATCCCTGCCGGCCTCCACCAGCACGTGGGCGATGATCGAGGAGGTGGTCGTCTTGCCGTGGGTGCCAGCCACCACCACCGAGTGGGCGCGCTTGAGGAAGAGCGAGCCGAGCGCCGCGGGGAAGCTCATCTGCGGGAGGCGGCGAGTGCGCACCTCGGTGGCCTCGGGGTTCACCCGGCGGATGACGTTGCCGATGATGACGAGGTCCGGCTTCGCCGCGTCCAGGTTCTCGGGGCGGTAGGGGGTGAGGACGGGGATGTTCCAGGCCTTGAGCATGTCGCTCATGGGCGGGTAGACGTTCTCGTCGCTGCCCGTCACCTCGTAGCCGGCGGCCTTGAGCATGCCTCCGAACGAGCCCATGCCGGTGCCCGCCACGCCCACCAGGTGGATGCGGCGCGCGGCGCCAGGCTCGATGGTCTCCAGGACGTTTCCGTTGTCGTCAGCCATGGTTCCCTTGCGTCAGTTCGTCGGGTCGGCGAGCCCCAGCGCCTCCACCACGAGATCATGGAAGAAGGGGCGGAAGTCGCGGATGCGCAGCTCCTTGCGGCCGTGCGCCACGCGGTTGGTGACGAGCGCCACCACGAGCGTGCGGCGCAGGTCCACCCAGAGGCTGGTGCCGGTGAAGCCCAGGTGGCCCACCGCGCCCGGCGGCGTGTTGCCGATGAAGTGGCCGGCGCTGGAGTTCTCCACCGAGGGCGAGTCGAAGCCCATGGTGCGCGTGCTGCCCTCCAGAAGCGGATCCTTGGTGAGCAGACGGTGCCACAGGGGCCCTGGGGCCAGCACTGGGGTGCCCGCGCAGCCCGCCAGCACGGCCTGGCCAAAGCGGGCCACGTCCACCGCGGTACCAAAGAGGCCGGCGTGGCCACTCACACCGTCCATCACCCAGGCGTTGTCGTCATCCACCTCGCCGGGAGGGCTGGGGCGCGTGGGCAGCTCACCCCACAGCTGCTCCTGGCCGGGCGCGGGCTCCCGGGGGCGCGTGGGGCCGGTGGGGGCAACCTTGCCGTCCGTGGGCTGCTCGGAGAGGCGGTGGAAGCGCGCACTGACGCCCAGCGGCTCGGCGACGTACTGGTTGAAGAGGAAGTCCAGCGGCTTGCCGGCGGCGCGGGAGAGGATCTCCCCCAGGAGGATGAAGCCCACGTCGCTGTAGGCGGTGCGGGTGCGCGGCGGTGCGGCGAGCGGCGTCTGCGCGGCGGCCTGGACCACCTGCTCGCGGACGCGGGCGCGGGTGGCGGGCGGGCAGGCCGGGTCGAGCAGCTCCGGGGTGGAGGTGAGCGCCTGGGCGAAGAACGGGACGAAGGGTGGCAGGCCGGAGCGGTGGTAGAGCAGATCCGCCACGGTGGCGCCGGCCTCACCCACCGGCGAGCCGGGGAAGAAGCGGCCCACCTGGGTCTCGGGGCCGACCTTGCCCTCGGTCCACAGCTGCAGGAAGAGAGAGGTGGTGCAGAACACCTTGGTGACGGAGGCGAGATCGAAGCGCGTGTCGCCCGAGGCGGCGCCGGCCACGCCCCCGAAGATCTGGATGCCCCGGTGGAGCACCACCGCCTGGGCCGCCGGGAAGAGGCCACCCGCCACTGCTCCCTCGAGGACGCCCTGGAGGTTGCCGATGGGGTGGCTCATTCGCGCACCGCCCCTTCGAGGAAGGTGAGGCGGGCCTCGGCGGCGTCCAGGCGCACGGTGGTGCCGAGCGGGACGGGCTGGTTGATGGCGCCGTGACCGATGGGGAAGCCCGCGGCGCAGGGCAGGCCCGTCTCTTCCGCGAGCGAGCGCAGCACGTCCGCGCTGGTGTAGGAGGCGTTCCTCTCGTCGCAGTCGGTGAAGTCGCCGAGGACGATGCCGCTCACGCGCTCGAAGACGCCGGCGAGGCGCAGGTGGGTCCACATGCGGTCGAGGCGGTAGGGGCGCTCGCCGATGTCCTCGAGGAGGAGCACGGCGCCGTCCAGCGAGGGCAGGAAGGGCGTGCCGAGCAGGCGGGTGATGAGGGAGAGGTTGCCGCCAATAAGGGGGCCCTCGGCGGTGCCGGGGACGTAGGTGGCGGAGCCGGTGAGCGGGGGCGGCGGCTCGGGGGACTCGAGGAGGCGGAAGAGGCGCTCCTGGACGTCGGGGGGCTGCTTGCCGAGCTGGGTGAGGACGGGGCCGTGGATGGAGACGCGGCCCTGGGCCTGGAGGGCGAGGTGGAGCGCGGTGATGTCCGAGAAGCCGACGAGGACGGTGGGGGCAGCGTCGGCGAGGGGCAGCTCCGGCAGGAGGCGCATGACGCCGTAGCCGCCGCGGGCGCAGAAGACGGCGCAGGCGCTCGAGTCCAGGAGGGCGCGGGAGAGCTCGTCGCGGCGGCGGCGGTCGTCCCCGGCGAGGTAGCGATGGGACTCGAAGATGCCGGGGCCGTAGAGGGGCGAGTACCGCTGAGCGATGAGGGCGAGCCCCGCCTTGAAGCCGGACCGGTCGAAGGGCCCGGCGGGGGCAACGACGTGGACGGTGTCCCGAGGACGGAGGAGGAGCGGCTTCTGCCAGCGCACGGGCGACTTCATAGCACCGAGAGCGAAGCGGGCACGGGACTTCGGAGGGGCCAGGGGGGCAAGCGTCTAAAACCCGCCTCCCCTCCCCTCGGGGCTCCTAACCCGAGCGTTCGAGCACCGCCGCGAAGAAGGCATCCGTCCCGTGGCGGTGGGGGGCGCAGAGGAGGAAGCCGTCCTGGATGCACTCGGGACGGAGCCACCCGGCACCGGGAGGGATGAGACGGAAGTCCGGCCGCTGGAGCAGGAAGCCAGCGACGAGGTCCTGGTTCTCGGCGCGGTTCACGGTGCACGTGGCGTAGACGAGCCGTCCACCCGGGCGCACCAGGTCCGCCGCCTGGGCGAGGAGCTGGCGTTGGAGGGGGACGAACTCCGAGAGAACGGTGGGGGCCTTGAGGAAGCGCAGGTCGGGGCCGCGGCGGAGGGAGCCGAGCTCGGAGCACGGGGCATCCACGAGGACCCGGTCCACGGCCATCCCAGAGGGGGGCGCGCGGAGCACGTGGACATTCGAGAGCCCGGCGCGGGCACAGCGCCGGAGGAGCCGGTCGAGCCGCTCGGCGTCCGGGTCATAGGCCAGGAGCCGGCCCTGGTTCGACATGGCGGCGCCGAGTTGGAGCGTCTTGCCGCCAGCGCCAGCGCAGAGGTCGAGCACGGTCTCGCCGGGCCTGGCCTCCACGAGCAGGCCGAGGAGCTGGCTGCCCTCATCTTGGACCTCAAAGAGGCCCTCTTGGAGGGACGGGAGACCGTAGAGGTTGGGTCGAGTGCCTTCGATCTGGAGGGCGAGGGGGCTCCAGGAGCCAGGGCGGGTCTCCACTCCCTCGGAGCGAAGGCGCGGGGCGAGCTCCTCACGAGAGGTGCGGAGGGGGTTCACCCGAAGCGTGATGGGACCGGGGACATTGAGGTGGGCACAAAAGTCCTCGGCCTCGGGGCCCCACTCCTGGGCGAAATGGTCAGCGAGCCAATCCGGCAGGGAGGCTCGGAGGGCGAGCGACGGTGGCTCCCCGGTAGCCAGTTCAGGGGGAGCCTCCACCCCAGCGAGGGAGGCGGCCTCCGCCGAGGGCACCCCGGCGAGCCCGTGCAGGAGGGCGTAGAGGAGCAACGAGGCGGGAGCATCCGCCCGACCCAGGAGGTAGCCGAGGCGGCGGCGCCAGAGGCCGACATTGAAGAGAGCCTCCTTGAGGGCCTGGCGCTGGGGGCCCGAGAGGTGGCGATGATCGCGGAGGGTGCGGTCCAGGACCCGCTCGGCGGGGGTGCCAGCGAGGACACGGGAGAGGGCCTCGGCGGCGACGAGAGAGAGTCCGGCGAGGGCGGACCAGGGCTGGGCGCGCAGGCGTGCGAGCGGATCTAATCGGACTGTTGACAGGTGGGCCTCCCTTCTTTAGAACACACCCCGTCGCAGCGACCCCGGTCGCGGCGGTGCACATATTCCCCGATAGCTCAGCCGGTAGAGCGGGTGACTGTTAATCACTAGGTCCGTGGTTCGAGTCCACGTCGGGGAGCACAAGATCGAGGGCTTCGAGCGAAGGTTCGAGGCCCTTTTTCTTTCCCATCGTCCTTCTGGGTCGACGGTAGCTTCACAACGAACTCGATGACAATCCTCGGGAGCGGCGAACGAGCCTCCTCGCTGACGTAGTCAGCGCTCTAGTCCGCGTGTTAGCCGAACAGCCCGAGCTGCGGCTCGTGGGGGATCGGCAAGACGCCGATGATGACCCACGGGTTCGGGGCCACCTGGTGCCACTGCTGCGTGGTGCCGAGGAAGAGATGGATGTCCTTCTGGAGGAACTCGTCCATGTACTTCTGGCGCACCTTCGCGAGCGCCGTGCGCTCGTCGCCGTTCGCCCGACGGACGCAGTTCCAGTAAAGGGCGCCGATCTCCCAGTCGAGGATCTGCTGCTCGCTCTTCTTCCCCGCCGCGTCCTCGAACTTGTACGAGAACTTGTAGGGTAGCTTCGGGATCACCTTGAAGGTCTCCCTCCAGGTGTCGTCCTCGAATAGCTCGTGCTGCCGCGAGGCCTCGCGCATCTCGCGGACCTTGTTGATGTCCCACTCGCGCTCGTCCTCTTCCACGACGAAGTCGAGGATGCGCGCTGGCTTGAACACGGCGAGAGAGACCTGGTTCGCCTTCGCGCCTGCGATCAGCTCCTCGATGTTGTCGTAGACGCGGGCTTTCTTGAGCAGGATCTCGCGGCGCTCATGCCAGTTGTGGTCCGTCCCCATCTCTCCGACGGGCACGAGTTCGCGCTTATCCACTGGCCGATAGGTCTCGGGGCGCACGTCGACGGTGTTGCGCTGCAGCCGGCACTCGACCCAGTCGAACTTGCTGTACTGCTCCTTCTCATCGAGGCGGCGGAAGGGCACAGGATAGATGCGCACCCACGTTCCGTCCTCGCGCACGCCCGCCGTGCACACCGTCTCGCCGTATTTCCGAGAGAGCGTTGGGTACGTCTTGACGGTGATGAGAACGCGCTGCTTCTCCATCGTGCCCCCCCCACTCTCTCACAGGTGCTTCGCACTGAGGTCCTTGCCGAACCGGCCTTCGAGCGCTTCGGCGACGCAGTGGCGGTGGCACTGGTGCGGCAGATGCTCGTAGCAGGTAAGTGCCACGTGCTCCTTCTCGTCGGCCCACGCGCGGATCTTCTCGAGGGCGGCGCCTTGCTTGGGGAGCCATGTGCGCTCGTAGTCGTCGAAGAGGGCGTCATAGTCGGCCTGCGTGTCGAGCCCCTGGCGCTGCTCCGAGGCGATGCCGAGCTCGGGCAGGTGCTCGTAGCGGATGCCGACGTTCTCGCAGGTGCGTGCGAGCGTGTTCTTGGAGAAGCCGTACTTCCGGCTAATGGGGTTGCGGCGCACGTCGCAGAGGATCGTGATGCCGCTCTTGAGCAGCGAGTTAAGGTAGCTCTCGACCGAATGGCCCTCGTAGCCGATCGTGTGCAGCGAGGGCTTGGACCGAGCCGCGCGGAGCGCCTCGATGCGCGCGAGCGCGGCGTCATCCCCCTTGAGCACATGCTCAGCGATCTCGCTACGAGTGGCGAAAAACGGGAAGCGCCGGTAGGTGTCGGCGACCAACTCGTCGCCGCGTAGGCGATGGCTCCGCGCGAACGCGGCAAGCTGCATGTCCTGCGTGCGCCCGATGATCTTCCTCCCCCCGTCGGTGAGCCGCCAGCCGTCGTCGTCTTCGATCAGACCGTGCGCGACAAGCTTCCGGCAATCCGCGTACGACGTGAACGAGAACGCCCCGTACTTGTACGGCACGAAGTGGTAGGGCGCGGTCGACGGCTGCTCTTGGCAGTACAGGAACAGCAGCTTCTGGAAGTCGAGCTTGCCAGCCGCCCCGCCGAGGGCGTCGAGGAACTGCAGTAGCTGGCGCTGCCGCGAGTACAGCATCGGCGTCGAGCGAGAGGATGTGCGGGCGTTGGTGGCGGTCATTTCGTCTTCCTTGGCGTCGTCGTTCGCCTCACCGGCTTGGCCCGCGTACGCGCTTCATTTGCTCCACCCGCGCGCACCCAGTCGTCTACCTCCGAGAGCTTGAACTTCCAGAGCTTCCCGACCCGATGGGCGGGAAGGCCCTTCGCGTCGATCCAGCGGTACACGGAGTCCTTGGCGACACCGATGTGAGCCGCGACGGCGTCGACCGACACCCAGGGCTCGGCAGGCTGGATCTGCGTCACGGCTCGCATGCGCTGAGAATGTATCAGGATCGAGGTAGTTGGCCAACCTCCAGCAAGAGTTGGTCAGAGTCGGTCACAAGCCAGGAGAGTCGCCCACGTCGCCCGCTGCTCGGCCCAATTCCCCGCGTGCGTCACACCCCGGAGCGTTCGCGCGGCCATCGGCTCGGCGCGGTCGACGGCTTCGAGTTCGAGGATCTGGGCCTGCAGGTCGGGCGCGACGGTGCGACGAGAAAGAGGTCGAGGAGTTGGGTCACCCGGACGCGCGTGAGCCCGAGTTTGCGTGCAATAGCTGCCCGGACGGTCACGACGCCTCGGTCTTCCATGGCCTGAAGATGAGGCGCCAAGACGAGCATCCGGCCATGAGCGTGAGCCTGCAGATAGATGAGGAGCGGGACCAACGAAGCCTCGAAGAAGGCTGCGAGTCCCGCGCTGGCCTCTCGCGTCAGCTGGCTGATCCTCCTGATGACACGAGGCACGACTCTGGAGCCCCAGCTACTCGCCAAGCAGCCCGTTGCAGCCTCCACGTCCCCGTGTGAGCCACTACTCGGAGGGCGCGCTCGCTGAGCGGCTCCAAGCCATCCACCGCCTCTAGGTGAAGCACCTGGTCCTGCAGGTCCGGCGCGAGCAGTAAGAGGTCCAGCAACTGGGTCACTCGCGCCCGAGTCAGCCCCAGCCGACGAGCAACCGTGGCCCGGTCCGGGACCAGCCCCCGGTCGATCGCCCCCTGAAGGTGGTGCGCCAGGGCCAGCATCCGGGCTACGTACGCTGGCCGACGGACAGGAGCAGGCGGTGGAGGTGGCGGAGCTTCCTTGAAGACTACGCGCTTCTTCCGCTTCTCGCGGAACAGCATCCCCACCAACACTCGGCGGTCAGCGGGCTGCGTCTTCTCTTCGGAGGTGGAGTTGCTCATGCCGCAGCCTCCTGCTCCTCAGTTCCCGAGGCGGTGGTTCCCGCCTCAGGGTCGGCGGCGAAGTTCACGAGGTGTACCTCCACCTGCTCGCCCCGCTCGTCCACCACCACTTTCTCCACCAGCGCACGGAGCAGTCGCCCTCGGTTGGGCGGGGTGAGCACCTCCCACACGCGGGCGAAGTCCCCCAGGGCTCGAGCCACCCACTCCCCCTCCGCACGTTGCTCTTCCAGCGCCTTCAGGGTGCGCTCCACCTCGGCCAGGCTCCCCTCCAACACCGCAAGCGGCTCGCTCTCCTGCTCCAGCCGCTGCGCCACCGCCTCGCGCGCCCTGCCCTCCACCTGCGTCAGTTCCGCCACGTACCGCGCCACGCTGGCCGAGGCCTTTGCCACCTCCGCTGGCAGTTCCGCCCGACGCTGCTTCAGCCGCTCTCGCCGCACCTGGAGGTGCTGCTCCAGCGCGGCTTTCGCCCCTGCCACCAGCGTCCCATCCCCCGTCGCGTCAATGATTCGGGCGACGACGTACTCCTCAATGGCGAGCGCTGGCAGCGCCGTCACCGAGCACGCCTCCTTGTCCTGCTTGTCGCGGGTGGTGCAGCGGTACTAGCGGTACTCCTTCTCTCCCCGCCGAGCAGAGCCTGGCGTCAGGGCCTCCCCGCAGGCCCCGCAGCGCAGCCCCCCCCGCAGCACGTAGGTTGGGTTGAGGCCGCGAGTCCCCACCGCCTTCTCCCGCCCCTCCAGCATCCGCTGTACCCGGTGCCAGGTGGTGCGCTCCACCAGCGCCTGCTGCTCCCCTCGAACAGCTCGCCCGGGGGGCCAGGATCCCGGACCCATCGCGCCTCTTCAATTCCAGCTTGGAAGGCAACACGCGAAGGGCGATCGACATCCGCGAAAGGGAGAAGGTCGACGCGGGCGCGTTCAAGGCGCTCGTGAAGGCCACGGTGGCCCAGAATGGCCCGCCGGCAAAGGCCAAGCCAGGTGGCAGGCTGGCTCCGCATGTCCCTCTTCCGTTCCGCAGGCGCCCGTCGCCTGCACGCTGTCCCCAGGCCCGCTTTGATTCGTCTTGAACGTGACTACCTGGTGAAACACCCGTGTCGAAGCCTACCTCTCAGGTAGGATAGGTGGCATGGCGAGAGAACGGAGGCAAGAAAAGCTGAGGCGGCGGATGCATCGACAGAAGAAGGCGGAGGACAAGCGCAGGGCTGGAGTCATGCCCGTCGCGCTGCTCGGGCAAGGCCCGGAGTCACAGCCGGTCGATGGCTCTAAAATGTCCGAGGCGCTGGAGCAGGTGGCCAGGCCCTTGCTGGACGACATGCCGGAAGGGCTGGGGATCCAAGGGACACACACCGCCGTGCTGCTGGCCGCTGCCGGATGGAACGCCGCCGTCACGCATTCGCCCGAGGAAACGGAGCAGGCGCTTCAGGAGCTGGCCCGCCTGTTCGCGAAGGACTCTCCGACGCTGGGAGAGCTCACGCTGCCCTTCCTCCGAATGCTGGCGGAGCGCAAACGGCAGCTCTTCCCTCACGATGACCGCCTGGTGGTGGACGTGAACGTCGAGGACAGGGGCGATCACTTCTACATCACCGCCGCGAGCGTGCGCTGGCCGCATGGCTCCTCTCAAAGGAGCAGGTGATGACGGAGCAGGTCTCAGCGCATGGCTCGCTCGGCCGCAAGGTGATCCGAGATCTTCAGAAGCACCTGCGAGCGCGCGTGGTCGACCTGCGCGCCTTTGTAGCCGCACGAGAGGCGTCCCAGCAGCTCGTGGACTCCCTGGGTGGCGAGGAGCGTTTCCAGGGGCTCGCTCCGGCTCATGCCGTCTATGTGTACATGCAGAACCACGTCTCGCTGCTGCTCGAAGTGCTGAGCCAGCTGCCAGCGCTCGACCCGCTGGTTCAGGTCATCCGCCAGGCCGAGGACGAGTACATGCCAGAAGGCCCGCCCATGAGCCCCCTGACCCTGTCCTACTTTGGCATGTGGTCGTACTTCGATGCGGCGGTCGGCGATCCGCCGGAGACCCTGGGGACATGCCTGCTGGACGCCGGTGAACTTCTGGAGATGGACCCTGACTTCCGACGCCTGCTCCAACTGCTGCAGGACTCACGAATGGGGCTTTACGTGCATGTCGAGACGCGGGGGCCGACGCAGGTGCTCCGCGAGCTGGTGACGGGCGAGCAGCGGCCCTACCTGGTGCCCGCCGGCTACATGGGCCGGCCCGGAGAGGTCTGGCTGGCCCGCGCGCTGCCTCCTCCCTCTCCAGCGTTCGCGGAGGGGGTGGTGTTCACGACGCCCTATGTGATGCGAGGGTACGGCGAGCGCGAGTGGCGGGCCTTCCTGGAGCGAACCCTGGCGAGGATCCAGGCACCGGACGCACACAGCGCCTACGCAGCCCTCATGAAGTGGGGGGTGTCCTCGTTCTACTGGCACGAGTTCATCTTCCAGGCCTATGCCGGCCATGCGCGGGAGGTCGTCTACCTGACCGGCCTGCCCGACGTGCGAAGGAGCCGGCCCCACGGCCAGAGACCTCCGGCCGAACCTCGTGCGGCGGCGAGGCCGATCAAGCTTCGATGAGAAGGACTGGCGCTCTCATCGCGCGGTTCTGTTCCTCGACCCCTACGGGATGCAGGTCGAGTGGCAGACGATCGAGGCCATCGCGAAGGTTGACGCGGAGAGCTGCGGCGAGCGGGCCGCGCAAACCATCAACAGCGAACTCATCTGGCTCCACTGGCAGGTCGGTGCTCGCCTGCGCGCCGAGGTGTTGAAGGACGAGCGCGCCGCGTACGGTGAGCAGCTCGCGGCTGCCGTGGCGGCGTCGCTCACCGCTGAATACGGGCGCGGCTTTGGCAAGCGCAACCTCTACCAAGACTTAGCGGCGGTATAGGTAATACCATTCGGGTAGGCAGACCCACGAGGGAGTCTGGAGCCCCTGCGCGCAGGTGTAGCCCTCGCCGCAAGTGTCAGGCTGCTCCGGAGAACAGAGCCGCTTGCAGGTGAAGAGATGGCAGATGCTCCCCTCCGGACATGGGGCATCCCCAGGGTCGCCGCAGTCTTGTATACATTCCAGCCAGGCCTTTCCGGGTCGCTCCGGAATGAGGTCATCCTGGCAGACGAGGCCTGGAGGGCACGGCGCTCGCTGGCAGTTGTGGCCATGCACCACCGCGCATGTGGAGGCCCCGTCCTCACGAGACCGGATGCACTCCTGGCCTGTTGGGCAACCGCGCTCCTCGCAAGTAGGGAGACAGGCGGGCTCAGGTCCCTTCTCTGAGCAGAAGAAGCCCTCCGGGCAGGGAACACCCTTGCCGCACGGCCGGCCACACCACCCGTCACCCGCGCAGATGAGCCCCGGGCCACATGCTTCCTCTTTGTTGGAGGGTGTACTGCTGCACACCTCCCCTTCTGCACGGAGGCCCAGCGTGACGCAGAGGCGGACCCAGGGTCCATGAAGCGTGCTCACGCCACGGCACACCCGTCCCTCCGGGCACTGCATGTCCGTGAGGCACTCGCTGTCGGAGCAGTAGCGGCGCCCGTAACGCAGGTCGACGATGCAGCCCAGAGGTGGCTCGCATTGAGTCTTGTAGCAGTCGCGCAGGTACGTGGTCAGGCTCCGCTGCTGCTCGGTGGTGAGAATCGGGCTGAACCTGGCCTCCTCCGGTCGTGGCGGCCGGATAGCTTCATCGAGAACGAACTGAAAGAGCCAGAGAAACGGCAGTGCCAGCAGCAGCCCCAGGCACGCCCAGAGCACGACGCGCCAGTTCATTGGGCGGAGGGACATATCTTACGGCACTCCGGGCTCGCGGGCTTTCCGTCCGGACAGAGTTTTTTGCGAACCTCGGGCGTGCACTCAGGGGGCTGGAGGCGCGCATGGTTGTCTTTGGCCACCGCGCGGTCGAAGAAGCCCTCTTCCTTCACCCAGTCATGCGGGCACCCAGTCAGCCCCGCGAGCGATAGCGCGCATACGACAACGATCTGGCACCGCATGGTTTCCTCCCTACACTGCTCCAACGCGCAAGAGAACCTAACACCCTCTCGTTCGCGGATGCCCGCCCGCGCGGCGCGTCGGAGTTGGACTTCAATGCCACCGACGACTGGGCCTCAGGCGACACCGCTCAGGAGTGCGAAGACCCGCCTCGGGAGGAAGCCTCCGGCCCAGCGCAACCGGCCACCGCCTCTGCTGCTGCCAGGCACTGGAAATACCTCAAGAGCACGGGCCCTCCTCTCGGCGACTGCGCTTCCCAGCGCTCGTAAGCCCCTCGTGCCTCATCAGCCTACGCGAACTCTCGGGCCTCATGGTCCCCTCGGCCAGTCTCTGCCGAGGGCGACTCCATGGTCCAAGCTCTCTCTCTGCTGGACAACGAGCCGCTATGAGCCAGGGCATCCCAGGCTGGACCGTTGCGATACCCACCTGTTAGGTTCCGTTCCGTCCTGCTGACGCAGGAGGTTGTACGACACCCTCGCGCCCTCGAAGGAGGGAGGTCCGCCATGCCCCGCCGCTCCCGAGCCGCCCCCAAGGCCATCTACCAGCTCAAGGTCACCCTGGAGGACGTTCAGCCCCCCGTGTGGCGCCGGCTGCTCGTGCCTGCCGACATCCGGCTCCCCAAGCTCCACGCCACCCTCCAGGAGGCCATGGGCTGGACGAACTCGCACCTCCACCAGTTCTCCCTCCGCGACCGGCATTTCGGAGACGCCTCGATTGATGGCGAGTTGGAGGAGCTGAACATGGAGGACGAGCGCAAGGTGCGGCTCCAGGATCTGGTCGGCCCCGGGCAGTCCCTCATCTATGAGTACGACTTCGGAGACAGCTGGGAGCATACCGTGCAGGTGGAGGAGCAGTTGGAGCCGGACTCTCGCTTCCCCTATCCCCTCTGCCTGGGCGGCGCCCGCGCCTGCCCTCCCGAGGACTGTGGCGGGCCCCCGGGCTACGCCAACTTCCTGATGGCCCTGAAGGACTCCGCCCACCCGGAGCACGACGACACCGTCACCTGGGCCGGCGGCGTCTTCGACCCGGAGGGCTTCAGCCTCAACTCCGTGAACGCGGCGCTCGCTGCCCTGCGTTGAGCGCGACTTGACCAAGCACCTGAGAAGGGAGCTGGCGCCATGAGCGAGTACCAGTGCTACGAGTTCGTCACGCTCGATCAACCCCTCACACCCCAACAGATGGGCCAGCTCCGGGCCATCTCCACGCGCGCGGAGATCTCCGCGACGCGCTTCTGGAACGAGTACCACTGGGGCGACCTGAAGGCGGACCCGGCAGACCTCCTCGCGCGTTATTTCGACGCCCACTTCTACTTCGCCAACTGGGGCACCCGCCGGTTCATGCTTCGGCTGCCTGCTGGACGCGTCAATGTCTCTGCGCTCAAGCCGTACTTCCCGGGCCACCACGCGCGCCTCAAGAAGTCTGGCGGCTTCGTCGTCCTCGACCTGTGGAGCAACGACGAGGAGGCCGAAGAAGAGGAGGTCTTCGAAGGGGGCCGGCTCGCGGCGCTGACTCCGGTCCGCGCACTGCTGCTCCAGGGAGATCTGCGCGCAGCCTACCTGGCCTGGTTGGGGAGCACACAGGAGGAAGAAGTGGCCGGGGACAAGCGCGAACCGCCTGTGCCTTGGGGACTGACCGACCTACCTGCGCCGCTTGCGAGTCTCGTCGAGGTGCTTCGAGTCGATCGTGATCTCCTCGCCGCCGCGGCGGAAGCGAGCAGTGCCCCCAGCATGGACTCGGCCGGGCTTCGCGCGTGGGTCAAGGCTCGCCCGCTGGCGGAGAAAGAGCGCTGGCTGTTCCACGCCGCCGAACACCCCGAGGTGGCCATTGGCGCTCAGCTTGTCGCTGCGTTCCGCAAGGAGCACGCGGGTGTAGCCACGGGGGTGCGAAGGACGGTCGCGGAGCTCCGTACCCGGGCCGGCCAGCTTCGGGCCGAGCGTCAGGCGGCCGCAGTGGCAGCGCGCACGCGTGCGCAGGCGGCCACCGCTCATGCAAGGACGAAGCAGCTCGACCGGCTCGCCAAGCGCTGGCAGACCTCGTGGGTACACCTCGACAAGCTCATCGACAGCCGTGCGTACGAGGAGGCCAGGGCACTCGCGATCGATCTGCGTGACCTGGCCCAGCGCGATGGGAAGAGCGCCGAGTTCGAGGCTCGATTCGCGGCGCTCAAGAAGGTGCATGCGCGGCGGCGCGGCTTCTTCGATGCCTACAAGCGCTTGGCACCATGACCGGGCCACCGGCCTAGCGCGCCCCCCGCCACAACCGCCACCAGCCCATGAAGGGCCTCAGGGGAATGTAGATCCCCCTCTACAGAGCCCGGCTCACTCCGCCGCGCGGATCTGGGCCACGAAGCGCTGTGCTACCGTGGGGCTCCCCCCGTGCGTCCGCGCTAATAGGTCCTTCGCAATGACTGTCGGCGGCTATCCATGGAGGCTGGGGCCAACATGGGCCGGAACGGGACTCACCGGGGGGGTGGGACCCAGCTCCACGCGGAGCGCCTCCGCGAACGCGGCCGGAAGCGGCTGCGGCGGGTCGTCCGCGAGACCATACTCCTCGATGCGCGGCGAGGCCCCCAGCAGAAACTCCAGCCACCGCTCGCGCAGCCGGACCGTCCTCTCGAGCCGCTCGTCGATCGTGTTCGCGATCAGCGGCAGGTGCACGTCGAGGGTGGTCTCGGGACGGCGCTCGCGGAGCCTCTGGACGAGCGACCCCAGGCGATCGACCCGTCCCACGCGCTGCTCGAGCTGGGCTGGATTCCACGCCAGGTCGTGGTGGATCACGCGCCGGCAGTGATGGTGGAGATCGAGCCCCTCCTGCATGACCTCGTTGGCGACGAGCACCATCGGGTAGAGCGGCGTGTTGAAGGCTTCGCGGAGCCGCTCCCGGCTCTCTCCTTCGACGGTATGGCGGACGAGCGCACCGGCCCGGACCGCGTCATCGAGCACTTCCCGCCTGCGCTCCTCGTCGAGCCGGCCTGCGTAGGTCAGGAAGCGCCGCAGCAGGTCACACCAGGGCCGGCCTGCGGGGCTGGTCCAGAACCGATCCATCACGGGCAGCAGGGCCCGAGACTCCACCGACTCCACGTCGACGCCCTGCGCCTTGGCGAACTCCAGCAGGTCCGGCAGGAAGGGCACGTTGCGCGCGACGAGATAGCTCGCGAGCCTCTCGACGGTCCGCACCCGCAGCTCGGGAGGCACCTCGACCAGAGCGCTTCGCAGGTAGGCCCAGAGGTGCTCCTGGCGCAGCACGAGCTGCGCCTCCGCGGCTCCGATCGACCAAGAGGGAGTCCGATCGCCGTGAGCGGAGTCCTCGACCTCGTCGGCAACGAGATCGTAGCCAAACGCCACGAAGCGCTCATCGGTCAGGTGCTCGAGGGCCTTGGGGTCGGCGTCTCGCTCCAGCTGACCGTCACGCACGAGGAGGGCGACAGCCTGCTCGACGCACCGCTTGACCAGCGACCAGTCGATGCGCTCCGCCTGCGTCTTCGAGACCTTCTGCCGTTGCAGGATCTCATTCGCGCGCGCGACGACCGCGTCGAGCTGCTCCTTGCCCAGCTCAGGCCCGTCGAGGAGCGTGGCCACGTACCGCTCACGCAGCCCGAGGTAGAGGGCGTCCTGGGCCCGGTTGAAGCGATCCCGCAGGCGGGAGTGGTGTCCATCCACCCGCTTGCCCTCGACTTCGTGCTCGAAGATGTCGTTATGCCCTGCCGCAGGGAACACGCGGCGCCACCGCTCCAGCAGGAGCTTCTCCCACTCGGACTCGATCTGCCGCTTCAGCTCATGGAGCGTCTCGATCCGAGCACAGAAGATGAGCGTCTTCTCGTCGCGCGCCACCGCCTGGAGCGCCTCGCGTACGACATGATCGACCTTGGGATGGCCGCCCTGCCCCTCACGCAGTCCGCCGACGATCTTCTGGAGAAGTCCCCGGTAGTGCTCCGCGTCGCCCCCCAGCTCAGCCCGGAGTTCGTTCGAGAGCAGCGCCCCCTCGCGCGCGGCCCCGTAGGACGACACCATGTTGATCTGCACGGCGGCCTTGTGCGTGCGGCTCTTCACCCGGAACAGCTCCGCGATGAAGCGTTCGTACAGCATGAACGGCACCCCGGCCCCGCCTTGGGCGCGAAGGCGCGGGCTATGGCGTTTCCGGTAGACGCGCTTGTCTTCCCGGAGACTGCGGATCATCCAGCGCCGGAACCCCGGCTCGATGCGCTCTCGCTTGAGGACGAGGAGCTGCCGCGCGCTCTTGACGATGGGCCGCAGTGCGGGGTCTTCGGGATCCCCTGTCAGGTGGGGATCCTGGGCGAACCACTGGGCGAAGTCCGCGGCAACCGCCCCATCCGCCCGGGCCCAGACGCGTTCGAGTTCGTCATAGGCCCGGGTGTAGTCACTCACGTCCGCGAGCAGCCGCTCAGCCTGGGCTTCGAGATCTTCCGGGGCAGACCTGGCGAGCGCGAAGAGCGACAGGACCTGCCGAAGCTCCCAGACGGACAGTTGGAACGGCGTGGCCGTAAGGAACAGGGCCTTCTCGAAGCGGCGCTCGAAGACCGTGCGGACGCCCGTGGCTCGGACCGAGTCCTCATTCTTCAGCTTGTGCGCCTCGTCCACGATGAGGAGGTCAAACTCCGGGATGAGCTGGCCCGCGAGGCGGAAGCGGAGGTCCATGAGCGCTCGATCCACGAAACCCTGGTTCGCGAAGCCCTCATACCCCTCATCCCAGAGCGCATCGAGCGACTTGTTCTCCGTGAGCTTGTGCTGCCGCAGCGCCTCCCGGACATGCGGGCGGATCTTGGACCACTCGAAGGTGTCCAGAAAGAGCTCACGCTCGACGTCTACCCAGGCCGTGGCTCCATCCCGATACCGGCGGAAGATGGCGGCGCGCTGGTTGCCAGCGAGCCCCTGTGCATCCGCCCAGAGGGAGAGCAGATACGCCTGGTCCGACAAGGCCCGCCCACCGGCGAAGATGTTCACGGGCGCGATGACGATCCGCTTCGAGCTCGCCTTGTCGACGAGCTCGGCCAGGGTGCGCGCGGCTTCGAATTGACCCGCGAAGCCGGGATACATGGGATGGCTGGAGTCGCAGAAGGCGCGGAGCTCTTTGGTCCACTTCGTGTTGAGATCGGGCCCCGGGGTCAGGATCAAGGCCCGGGCGTTGGCTCGCTCGTGCAGCCGGGCGGCCAACACCCCCAGGGCCTCATACGTCTTGCCCATACCAACTTCGTCCGCGAGCACGACCCCTGGCTGCTGGTCGAGCAGCTCCAGAGCGCGCAGGACCGAGTCCTCCTGCCGCTCGATGTCACGCGGGGGGACTGTCGCATGCGAGCGCGCGTCCAGGGTCAGGAAGCCTCTCAACCAGGCTCGATCACGTACCGCCATGACTCTCCTCGAGACCGTAGAAGCGAATCACCGTGCGGATCCAGGGGTGCTCACTGCTCGGAGGCGTGAGCCGGACCAGATCGGCACGGAGGGACGCCAGGAACTCCGCGAGCAGCTCTTGCTTCGCCGCCCGATCAGGCCCGTCAGCCAGCTCCAGCTGCTGCAGCTCACGCAGCAGCTCGCAGCCGTAGACCCAGACCTCGTCGCCCGACAGCTGCTCGCCCGGCAGCTCGCGCAGCCCCGCCCAGGCGGCTCGAGCTCCCATCGGCCCCAGCAGGCGGTACCGGAAGGCCGCGACCGTGGGTGCGGCGTTCAAGTCTTCGTTCAGCCCCCACCATGCCTTGAAGACATCCGTAGGGCCAAAGCCCTCTCCGAAGACGGCATCGAGCACGGTGGCCACCCCGGGCGGCCCACGCTGCTCACGCAGCGTCGCCAGCCGCTCCTGGCCAACGCGCCGGCCGAGCAATGCCAACAGCTCGCGAACGCCGAGCCCCGTCAGGTGGGGGCTGCTGGGCAGTGCGGCGAGATCAGCGACGCGGATCGGGAGGAACCATTCACGGCCGCCCGTGCGGAATTCCAGCTCGGCACTGGCTGCCGCCAGGTCGAACTCAGCGAGGACGACAGCGCCAGAGCCTGGGCCGTCGCCTCGTGCCAGGGACCGATCCAGGTAACGCCACTCCCACGCCCCCAGCCCCTGGGGGCCCCCTTCCTGGCTCCAGTGCACCGTCAACGTCCGCGCGGCCGCGTCGTGGACCACGTCGTCGATCCACGCGGAGAAGTCCACGTCCGCAACCAGCGGTTCGCGCTCCTCGAGCTGCACCGAGTCGATCGGGTGGCTCACGAGTGTGGGCAGGAAATCATGAAGGAGGACTTCGCCCTCCAGGCAGAAGAGGATGCCGGCTTCGACGTTGCCGCCCTGGGCCACGGAGCGAGAGAGCGCTGCGCGTGAAGCATTGGCCGACCCCGCCAGCCCGTACGTCCAGGTTCTGCCCCGCCGCGTCACGGTCAGGAGCAGAAGCTTGGCGTGAAGCGGGCGCCGGCTTGCGCGCCCTGAGGTGGACAAGGTGGCCGTCGGGTGAAGCCAGAGCTGGGCGGGGTACTCCGCGGCGATGCGTTGGAGGATCCGCTTCGGCGCATGGACGGTGGGCTGAGCCACCGGCCAGAAGCGGCCCTCGGAGATCTCTGTCTGAAGGGCCTCGCGCTCATACCGGCAGGGCTGCCCGGTGGCGTCCCGCGCCTCCACCCGCTTCTGCGTGACACGATCCACCACGAGGTATTCGAGGCGCTCGGCCCAGCCGCCTTCGACGGGCTCGCGCCGGCGCCACGCCCAGAGCCTCCCCTGCTCCGCCTCGAGAGAGGGAAGCGGCCCGGACAAAGAAGGCGCCAGCGGCGCATCCTCCCATGGCACACCGATGTCGAACGTGGGCGTCTCGGAGGCTCGCAGCTGGAGCAATGCAGAGAGCACCGACGAGAGCCCCTCCGTGTCATCGGCGGCTTCCACGTCGTCCTGCTCGAAGAAGGGCGAGAGAACCCCTACCCTGCGCAGGCGCGCATCCTGCGGGAGCACCTCGGCCAAGGCCTCGAGCATCGACGATTGGAAGGTGTGGACGAAGGTGAGATCGCTCGAGGCCCCCGGTGCAGGTGCAGGCGTGGCGGAGATCCTCGCGGCCAGCGCCGAGCGGACAAGTCCAAGCTGGGTTCCGCGGTGTGTGGCGAGGCTGGCACACCCTTCGAGGAACTCCTCTACCGAGCGCAGGAGGGCCGCATCAGCCGGATTGTCATAGCGCAGGGTGCGCGTGAAGAAGAGCTCCGCGTTCTGCTCGAAGCCTGGCTTCGTCGTGTTGCCGGAGCCCACCGCGAGGCGGGCCTCGCCCTCGTAGAGAACGAGGATGACCTTTGGGTGGAACGTCCTGCGGCGAACGAGCAGGAGATCATACGGCAGACGCCGCCCACCGCTCCTGACGCTGGCGTCGATGAAGCACGCGACAGGCGTCTCGCGCAGGGCCGAGCGCGCCTCCTCGTGGTAGCGGACCCCGTCCTCTTCCGGGTCGCCCTGCAGCCGGAGCAGCGCTCGAAGGACATGGTCCTCGAAGTATGCAGGGTCGAACGTGTAGGAGCAGAACACCGCGCCGAGACAGGGTGTCTCGGAGACCAGCACCTGGTCGAGGAGCCGCCGTGCTTCGAGCCTCATGTGCTGGCCTCCGGGCTGTCCAGCCACGCGTCCGCAGGGAGCCGGCCCGTGTCCACCAAGAGGGTTCGGACCACGTCGAGCTTGAACGAGGGGAACCGAGCAGTCTCCGGGCGTGCCGTGTAGGAGGTCACGACGAGGATGAGCTTGCCGGCCTCACTTCGAATCCAGCCTTCGCCGCGACGCCGGTCTCGCTGAACGGTGGAGTGATACTTCAAGATCAGATCGAGCGCGGTGATCGGGTCCGCGCCACGAAGCTCCTCGGCGAGCTGCAGGCACGCGGCCCCATGCATGGGGAGCTTCCGGATCTCGCTGACGCACGGAGCGGAGAGCAGGCTCTCGCAGGCGCCCTGGAGCGTTGCGAGCGCCGCCGTATCGAAGGATTCACGCCCAATTCGCTCTCGCGGAGCGATCCAACCCGCACTGTCCAGGTGGGTATAGATCCGATCAAAGGCCGCGACGAGCACCTGCATCAGCTCGCCAAAGCGGCGTGCGGTGACGAGCAGCGCCTGGAGCTCACTGGGAATGGACCCCAGCCGGCCCTCGATCGCCGCATCGAGAATGTCTCGCGGCGCGAACACACCGTTGTGCGTCGCGGCCTCGACCAGCTGGCTGATGGTGAACGAGTACGGATCGCGGGCCCGCTCGAAGAGCGCCTCGAACAACCGGCGTTGCTGTGGGGCGCGCTCAAGCCGCACCAGCGATGTGAGGCGGCTGCGCTTCCCTACCTGAGCGAGCGTCAGGTTGGCATTGGAGCGCTTGAGGCGGGTCTCGCCCAGGTTCAAGGCCAGGAGCGCGTACTCTTCATAGCGGCTGCGCTGCTTGTTCTCCGAAGGCTCGTCCCAGAACGCGTCGATGATCTCCAGCGCAGCAGGCCCAGGCCGCAGCGAGCCGTCCATAACCAAGCCCGAGCGCCGCAGGGGAACCAGATAGGCACCCAGGTTTCCCAGTTCCTGCTGGCGCGAGATGAGCTCGAAATCGAGCGGGAGGTCCGCGGAGCCCTTGCGCCAGGCGTTGCGAGCCCCACGCACGCCGCGCATCGCGTCCCAGTCTCCCCGAGGCAGTTGGCCCTCCCGGAACTCGAAGGTGGCCAGCGCCCAGAACCGCTCCCACCGCTCGAAGAGCTCGCGCCGCTTCTCGTCCGTCGCTGGGTAGCCATAGGTGCCGATCGCCCGCTCGGCGAGCGCCAGCCCGTAGGAAACCATCGCATAGGCCTGGGCTCTGCTGGAGCGCGTCGTGAGGGCAGGCAGGAGTAACAGGCCGACCCGCTGTGCAACGTAATCGAGCGCGAGCGGATCTTCGGTCGTCAGCTCGGAGGAGTCCTCTGCCGGCGCAACCCAGCAGAACGACTGGACAGGATTCTGGAGTGGCACGAGCGTGGCCATGCCCCTCCATGTTTGCACCCAGTCCCAACCGTGGGAAGCGGCAAAGGCGGTGCTCCGCTCACTCCGCCGCGCGGAGCTGCTCCACGAAGCGCTGAGCCGCCGTGGTCTCCACCCCGTGCGTCCGCGCCAGCTCCCTGGCGATGACCTCGGGCTCATCCCCCGAGCGCAGCAGCATCCTCACGTTGTGCTCGAAGGGCCCCAAGATCTTCTGCGCCTCGTCCCCCGTCGCCACCGTGGACCTGGCCGCCTGCTGCGGCCGCGCCTGCCCCAGCTCGCCCTGCGCCCGCATGTAGTTGATCAGGTTCGAGACCAGGAAGTACCAGGTCATGAAGAACGAGATCATCCCCCACCACCCCAATGTCACGTTCCTCAACGTGTGGTGCCAGAACGCGCGCCTCAAGCAGCTCCGGCAGAGCTGCCCCTCCGTCGAGTACTCCTGGCGCATGAACAGCATGCCCACGTTGTGATGCAGCTCCACATACGCTGAAGGTTCCGGAAGAAGACAGGAGTCACATCGCATGACCCCAGGACCTTAGCTCACTTCCGCTCCAGAACGTGTAAGACACGCGCCCTCCCCCTTCCCTGGAGACCCCATGCACCACAGCCGCTTCTGTGCCCTCGTCATCGACTGCAAGGTCGAGGACATCGATGCCGCCGCCTCCTTCTGGAGCCAGGCCTTCGGCAGGACTGTCGTCCCTCACCCTCCCACCCCCGACAACGCCAACTACCGCGAGCTCTCCGCCTCCCAGGACGAGCCTATGATCCTCCTCCAGAAGGTGGACCACGACAGCCGCGCCCACCTCGACATCGAGTCCGATGACCTCGAGGCCGAGGTGAAGCGGCTCGAGGCGCTCGGCGCCAAGCGGATCGCCTTCGTCAAGCGCTGGTGGGTCCTCGAGGCTCCTACCGGCCACCGCTTCTGCGTCGTCCGCCCCCAGCGCGGCCCCCTCGACGCCAGCAACGCTAACCCCTGGGACGGCGGGGCAACCACACCGTAAACGTGGTCCCCTCCCCGGCCTCGGAGCGCACCTCGATGCGCCCCCCGTGCGCCTGGACGATCTGGCGCGAGATGAAGAGCCCCAACCCCAGGCTCCCTCCCGTCCCCGTCCTCGCCTCCGTCCCCCGCTGGAAGGGCTCGAACAACCCCGGGAGCTGATCGGCCGGGATGGGCGAGCCCTCGTTGTGCACCGCCAGCAGCACCCTGTCCCCCTCCCCTCGCACCCCCACCCGCACGGGCGTGTCCGCCGGGCTGTGCTGCACCGCGTTCCCCAGTAGATTTGCCATCACCTGCGCCAGCCGGTCCGGGTCCGCCTCCACCGTCCCCTCCGCCTCCACCCGCAGCTCCAGCCGCCGCTCGGGGTACGCCGACTGGATCTCCTCCACCACCTGCCGCACCAGCTCCCCGGGCTCCACCTCGCGCGGGCTCAGCGGGATGCCCCCCACCCGCGCCTGCGTGAAGTCCAGCAGATCCCGGATCAGCCGGTGCGCCCGATCCGCCGCCGCGTAGATGCGCGTGGCCGTCTTCGCCGTCCGGTCATCCAGCTCCTCGCGCTTGATCAGCGTCGACGCCGACAGGGAGATGGCGTTCAGCGGATTGCGCAGATCGTGGCTGACGATGGCCACCACGTCCTCGCGCACCCGCACCGCCTCTCGCGCCTCCTGGTAGAGCCGCGCGTTGTCGATCGCGATCGCCGCCCGGTCCGCCAGGCCCTGGGCTACCGCCATGATCGAGGCCCGCGACATGCGCCTCGGCTCCCGCGAGGCCAGGTTGAGCACCCCCAGCGTCCGCCCCCGCGCCTTCAACGGCAGGACGACTGAGGACCGTGGCGCGAGCTCCTCCAACATGGCCCGGTGCTCCGCGTTCCGCGCGGCGCTGTCCAACCACTCGGGGGTGATGTCGGTCACCAGCGGGATGCCCGTCTCGAACACGCGCGCCACGGGGCTCGAGGAGCCCAGCCGCGGCGGGTACGCCATGACCTGGCGGATGAACTCCCTCCGGGCCGGCTCCCTCGCCTGCACCTCCAGCCGCTGGAGCTGCCCGTCCTCCCCCACCAGATCCAGCATGCAGTAGTCCGCCAGGTGCGTCACCGCCAGCGCGGCGATGCTCTTCAGCGTCGTGTCCACGTCGAGCGACTGCGCCAGCACCGCTCCCGCCTCGACGAGCAGCGCCTGCGCCCGCTCGGCCTCCTTGCGCCGGCTGATGTCCCTCACCATGCCCGTGAAGAAGCGGCCCCGCGCCAGGACCGTCTCGCTCACGGACAGCTCCATGGGGAAGAGGCTCCCGTCCTTGCGCTGGCCCCACACCTCCCGGCCAATGCCGAGCACCTTGCGCACACCGGTGCGCAGGTAGTCGCTGAGGTACCGGTCGTGCTCGTGGCAGTAGGGCTCGGGCATCAACATGCTCACGTTGCGCCCCAGCAGCTCCTCCGGCGCGTACCCGAAGAGGCGCGTCGTGGCCGCGTTGACTCCCTGCATCACCCCGCGCTCGTCGATGGTGATGATGCTCTCCACCGCCGTGTCGAGGATGGCCCGCATGCGCTCGCTCGTCTCGAGCAGCGCCTCCTCCACCTGCTTGCGCTGGGTGATGTCCGTGGAGATCCCCCCCAGCGTCGCCCGCTGGCCCTCCACCGCCGGCAGCGGGAACTTCACGGACAGGTAGGTATGCGGTCCGTCCTCCGCCGTGACGACCTCCTCGGCGGTGATGGGCTCTCCCCCCTCGGCCACCTGGAGATCCACGGCCCGCAGGGGCCCGGCGATCTCCGGCGGCCAGACGTCCGCGTCGCTCCGGCCGAGCAGCTCCGCGCGCGGGCGGCCGGTCAGCTGCTCCATGTGGCGGTTGACGAGCAGGAAGCGGCCCTCCGCATCCTTGACGTAGATGGCCGCCGCCGCGTGGTCCACGATGGCCTGGAGCCGCGCCTCGCTCTGGCGCAGCCGCTCCAGGAGCTGGGCCTGGATGATCAGCGACGTGGCCCGCTGCGCCATGGTGCGCAGCAGCTGCCGGTCGTCATTCGAGAAGTCGTAGGCCGTGCGCGAGCCCATCTGCGCCACCCCGATCACCTGGCCCTCGTGGAGGAGCGGCACCCCGTAGAGCGCGTGGACTCCCTTGCCGCGGAGGAAGGCGCTGCGCACCAGCGGATCCCTCGCCGCGTCCCGAAGCAGGAGCGGCTCGCGCCGGGCCGCCACCGTCCCCGTGAACCCCTCCCCCACCCGGACGGGTTGCCTCGCCTGGGCCTCCTCCTCGAGCCCGATGGCGGCCCGGATGCGCAGCACGTCCTCCTCGTCCCGAAGGAAGATCGCCACCGAGTCCACGGCCGCCACCGTCTCCAGCAACACCGTCATCAGCTGGGGCAGGAAGGTGTCCAGCTCCCCTGTCCCCAGCGCTGCCGAGGAGACCCGGTCCAAGGCCCGCAGGGTGCGCTCCCGGGCCTGGGCGAAGCGGGCCGCCGAGGCGGCGATCACCTCGTCGATGGCCCGGTCCAGCTCCCGCACCTCCCGCACGGTGATGACGCCAGCCACCTCCTGCTCCCACAGCCCCAGGATGGTGTCGCGCAGGGCGCTCAGCTCCTCGGTGGCCGTGCGCAAGTCATAGCCCTCGTCCAGCCGCTCGAGGGCATGTCTGTCTGGTAGCTCCAGGAGCGTCTCACGCTCCCCCGTGTCCAGGTTCTGGAGCACAAAGGCGATGCGCTCGAGGATCTGGGGGACATGGTCGCGCAGCACCGCTCCTTGCAGACGCTCGGCCACCGGGAAGTGCCGGGCCCGGCGCTCCCACTCCTCCAGGATGACGTGCAGGCGTCCCCGGATGAAGTCGTAGAGCCGGTTGCCCTCCTGGGCAGTCCCCGCGCCTTGCTCGGCCATGCAGACAAGGTAGAGCGCCCCGGTGATTCCTTGGGGCGACCGCCCGGAAGGCCGGCTGCCGGGAGACCCACCCTCCTTCCCGTTCAGCCCTGCTGCGCGCGAGGGGGCTCAAAGAGGGCCGACACCGCGCCCGCGGGATCCTCGATGACGCACATGCGTCCCATGGCTCCCAGCGAGCGGATCTCCTGCCGGACCTTGCCTCCCCGCTGCTTCACCTTCTCCACGCTCCGATCCAGATCCTCCACGGTGAGGTAGATGAGCCACACGGGGGGAAGGCCCGCGTTCGAGCCCCGCGCGTGGCACACGCCCGAGACCGGCTCCTCCTTCCCAGGAGTGCTCATCACGAAGTCCTGATAGCCCCCCATGTCCATCGGGCTCGGCTTCCAGCCCACCACCTCCTGGTAGAAGTCGCGCACCGCCTCCGCGTCCTTCACGGTGAGATCCATCCAGCCAACCGAACCCACCACCGGCTTCTTCGCATCGCTCATGGGTGCACCCCCGCGCGGACTCTACCGTGCTACGGTGCCCGCGTGGCGCGCGAAGAGTCCATTGCAGAGCGGGTTGACCGGCTGGAGCTGCCGTTCAACGAGTTCGGCGTCGACCCGTATGGCATCTCCAAGAGGCACGTCGCCCTGGCGGCCTCCGCCCTCGCCGTGCTCTACCGGTACTACTTCCGCGTGAAGTGCTACGGCATCGAGCACGTGCCGCCACGCGGCCGAGCCATGATCGTGGGCAACCACTCGGGCGGCTACGCCGTCGACGGGGCCATGCTCCTCACCTCCCTGCTCCTGGAGATGGAGCCGCCCCGGCTCGGCCAGGGCATGGCCGAGAAGTTCCTCAACCGCTTCCCCATCGCCTCCCTGTGGACCAGCCGCACCGGCCAGTTCACCGGCCTGCCCGAGCATGCCCAGCGGCTGCTCGAGGACGACCGCCTCCTCATGGTCTTCCCCGAGGGCGCGCGCGGCACCGCCAAGCTCTACCGCGAGCGCTACTCGCTGGTGGACTTCGGCACCGGCTTCATGCGCCTGGCCCTGCAGACCCGCGCCCCCATCGTCCCCGTGGGCATCCTCGGCGGCGGCACGGCCGTCCCCACCATCGCCAACCTCTACCGGCTGGGACGCCTGCTGGGCGTGCCCTACGTCCCCCTCACTCCCTACCTGCTGCCCCTGCCGCTGCCCGCTCCCATCGAGCTCCACTACGGCGAGCCGCTCATCTTCTCCGGCACCGGAGACGAGGATGACGACGTCATCGGAGGCTACGTGGAGCAGGTGAAGTCCAGCGTCGCCAGGCTCATCGAGCAAGGGCGCGAGCTCCGGCACCGGAGGCGGGAGCCATGAGGGTCCTCATCCTCGGCATCGCCGGCGGCATCGCCCGGAAGCTGGCCACGCGGCTGCTCGACGCCGGGCACGAGGTGCTCGGCATCGACGTGCGTCCCTGGTCCAGCGCACCCCACGGCATCGAGCTCCACCAGGTGGACGTGCGCAAGCGCGCCGCGGAGGACGTCTTCCGCCGCCGCCGCCCCGAGGCCGTGATCCACATGGCCACCGTCACCGCCCTCTCCGTGCGCGGAGGGGAGCGCGGCCGCATCAACCTGGACGGCACCAAGGCCGTCTTCGATCACTGCCGGGACTACGGCGTGAAGCAGGTGCTCTTCGTCGGCCGCCACACCTTCTATGGCGCCGCGCCGGACTCGCCGCTCTACCACTCCGAGGATGAGCCCCCGCGCGCCCTGGAGAAGGTGCCCGAGCTGGCCGACCTCGTCGCCGCGGACCTCTACGCCGCCACCGCGCTCTGGCGCATGCCCGAGATGACCACCGCCGTGCTGCGCGTCGTCTACACGCTGGGCGCCCCCGGCACCGGCACGCTCGCCAGCTTCCTGCGCGGCAAGCGGGTGCCGATGGTGCTCGGCTACGATCCGCTCTTCCACGTCCTCCAGGAGGAGGATGTCGTCACCGCGCTCCAGCTCGCCCTGGAGAAGCGCCTGCGCGGCATCTTCAACGTGGCCGGCCCGCCGCCCGTCCCGTTCTCCGTCATCATCCGGGAGACGGGCCGCACGCCGGTGCCCCTGCCCGGCCCCTTGCTGGCCCGACTCGTGGGGCGCTTCGGGCTCCCTCGCACCTCTCCGGGCGCGCTGGCCCACATCCAGTACCCCATCGTCGTGGACAACCGCCGCTTCCGCGAGGCCACCGGCTTCCGCTACGCCCACGACGAGGGCCGCATCATCCGCATCTTCCGCGAGGCCTCCCCGCCTCCCGGCTCGGAGGGGTGAGCCGCACCAGGAGTGTAGCTGGGGCCACTTGGCAGACCTCCGCCCTCGGGGCGAAGATCGCACGCTCGCGACGACTCTTATGGAGAAGGTGATGATCCAGGATCCAGCGGGCATCCTCCAGCGCATCCCCGAGCTGAAGCCACTGTGCGAGGACCCGGGCGTTCGCCGCGCGGTGGAGCACGGAGATCCGTTCCAGCTCTATCGCGCGCTGCGCTGGGCCCGCTGGCTGGGGCGCCTGCGCTCGCACCGGGAGCTCCTCGACGCCCTGCTCCGCCAGCGGCGGCTCTTCGCGCGCCCCCTCAAGAGCAACCCCTGGCTGGGGACGGTGAACGGCTTTGGGGCCTCGCTGCTCGGCAGCGCGGAGCCGGATGCGCAGGATGGCACGCACATCGCCACCCACTGCGTCGTCGCGCTCTTCGCCATCCCGCTGCTGCCCCTGGGGGCCTACGTGGTGCGCCCCGGCGAGGGCAGCGGCGCCTTCAACCGCTCGTGGTCGCTCTTCGCGCGCGTGCCGCTGGGCCTCCTGCCGTGGCTCTGGAGCCGCGCCCTGGCGCTCGGGGTGATGGCGCTGGTGGTGCTCGGCGCGGCGCGGGCCTACCAGGACTCGCGCTACCAGGACGTGCGCCTGATCAACGGCCTGCTCCAGCCCGTGCGCGTGGAGCTCGGCGGCCTCCAGGCGGTCGTGCCGCCGCAGGGGATGACCGTCCTCTCCCAGGTCCCCGCCGGACCCCAGAAGGGACGCGCGGTGACCCAGGAGGGCGTCGAGGTGGACACGATCGAGCTCGACGTGAGCTCGGGCTTCGACGTGCTCGCCTGGAGCATCGCTGGCGCCGCCCCCGTCTACCTCGAGACCGTCGTCTACGGACCGGAGTCGCAGAGCGCGCCGCCCTCCCGTCAGCCGCAGATCTTCTGTGGCCGGAAGCTCCTCACGCTCCGCGGCGTGGACTATGCCTTCCGCGAGCCTCCGTCCTCGATGCGTCTCTCCAAGTCGCAGACCGTCGCCACCGTGACCCACGTCGGTCTCTTTCCGCAGAGCGCGGGCAGCATGCCCGTGTGCCTGGCCCTGCTCACCGCGCAGGACCGGTACACCGAGGCCCTGCCGCTCCTCGAGCTGTCCGCGCGACTGGCGGGCTGGGAGCGGGAGGCCACGACCCGCGCAGTCGGGATCGCGCTGACCCAGGGCCCCGAGGAGGCGGTGAGGATCGCTCGGACCGCGATCCAGGCCCGGCCGGAGGACGTCGAGCTGCACCGCGTCTACCAGTGGGTGGCGGAGCGGCTGGGACAGCACGAGGCGCTGGTGAAGGAGTATCGCGAGCGCGCCGAGGCGCAGCCGGACTCCGCGGCCGCCCAGTACCTCTCCGTCAGGCTCCAGCGAGGGCGCGAGGGTGCCGCTGCCATGGAGCAGCTGGCCCAGCGCTTCCCCCAGGAGCCCCTCATCCTGAGATCGATCATCTACAACCGCTGGCGCTCCGGTGACTGGACGGGGACGGCGAAGGCGTGGGAGTCCCTGCGGGGAATGGACGCCGAGGGTGCCGCCACCACGGCCGAGGCGGAGGCCACGGCGCTGGTGGCCCAGGGGCGGCGCGCCGAGGCGCTGGCACAGCTGAAGAAGCTCTTCGAGGAGGCAGATCCAGGCGGTCGCGCCGAGGCCGCCGAGATCTACGCGCGGGTCGCCCACGGTGAGAAGGGAGTGACCCCGGACGAGCTCATCGCGGCGCTGGAGGCGGACAGCGCCGAGGAGGAGAACTCGAAGCGCTGGGATCTCCGCGGGCGGGCGGGGCTGATCACCGAGGAGGCCCCGGACTGGCCGAGCCTGCGCTTCATGTCCACCGTGGGCCGGGATCCCCAGGCGGCCGTGGCCCTGGCCGGCCAGCTGAAGCCCCAGCATCTCCGGTCGATGACCAGCGGGGGCTGGGCGCTGGCCTACGGAGAGGCCGTGCGCACCGGCGCGACGGAGCCGGAGAAGGCGCTGGCCCAGGCGTACCTGTTGGATCCGGCCAGCCTGGAGGTGTTCCGCCAGTTCGTGCGCGGGGAGGCGGTCTCCCTCGAGGAGGCCGAGCTGACCCCGGAGATGCGCGCCGCGGCCTGCCTCGTGCGCTCGCGAAACGCGAACCTGCCCGCCGGGGAGCGGAAGCGGCTGGTGGAGCAGGCCCGGCGGGATGACTGGCTCCATGGCGCCGTCAGCGAGGCTCTTGCGTCATGGGCACCGTGACCCCGCCGAGCACCACGCGGCGTGCGCTCCTGACCCTCCTCCTCTGGGCGGGCTTCTGGGTGCTGGGAGTCGCGGTGGTCGCCGCGCTCGCGTGGGTGCCGGTCGCCGAGAACCTCTACTCCGGAGGGCTGGGGTGGGCGGGGATCTTCTCCGCCGCGGGCGCGCTCACCGTCCTGTGGGCGCTGCGGCCCCGCTGGTCCTTCCGGCGGCAGCACGAGGAGGTGGAGTACCTGTCCCAGGAGCGCTTCCCGGCCCTGCACGCCCTCGTCGAGGACGTGGCCCGGCGCGTGGGCTCCCGGGTGCCGCGCAAGGTGTACCTGGCGGATCAGACCACCGCCTTCATCACCATGCACCGGCGCTGGTTCGGCCTGCGGCGCGAGGCGATCGTCGGCGTGGGCTTCCCGATGTTCGCCCTCCTCTCGCGCGAGGAGCTGGCCTCCGTGCTCGCGCACGAGTTCGGCCACCACACGGGAGGAGATCTCACGCTCGGCCCCTGGGTGTACCGCACCCGGTCCGCCATCGCCTCGGCCGTGGACACCCTGGAGGACTCGGCCTTCTTCCTCGACGTGCCCTTCCGCCTCTATGGCCAGGTGTTCCTCCGGGTGTCGGGCGCCGTGTCGCGCCAGCAGGAGCTCGCCGCGGACGCGCTGGCGGCCCGGACGTGCGGTCCCGAGGCCGCCGCCCACGCGCTGCACAAGGCGCACGTGCTGGCACCGCTGTGGAGTGCCTACCTCCACCACGACGTCATCCCGATCATCGAGAAGAGCGTGCGCGTCCCCCTGCTGGAGGGGTTCCGCGCCTTCCTCCAGGAGAAGGCCTGGCGCCCGGAGATCGCACATGACATCGAGGAGGAGGCCCGCCGCCCGCCTTCGCCCTGGGACTCGCATCCGCCGTTCGAGGAGCGGCTGCGCTCGCTCGGGCGAGAGGCCCCCCGGGAGGGCGATCCCCTGCCGCTCAAGGAGTTCGAGGCAGGGGGCTGCATCGACCTGCTGGGTGGAGAGACCAGCGCGGAGGAGGTCTTCTACGAGCAGAAGACCCGCGGCAGCCTGGTCCACCTGAAGTGGGGAGAGCTGGGCGAGAAGGTCATCCTGCCGGAGATCGCCAAGCACCTCACGGGCGGTGCCCTGGATCCCCGCCGCACGCCGCTGAACTCCCTGCCGGAGCTGCTGCGCGAGGGCCCTCAGCTCTGGGATCGGGTGCGCCCCCAGGGGCTGGACATCCTCTCGCCCGAGGCGAAGCGCCTGCGCGCCCGTCAGCTGCTGGTGCAGTGGCTCGCCGCAGCGCTGGTCGAGCGCGGCTTCGTGGCGGAGCTCCGTCCGGGCATGCACCTGCGGCTCCAGCACGAGGGCCACTTCGTCGAGCCGGCCTCGGTGGTGGAGTGGCTCTCCCAGGGGGTGTGGACCGACGAGCAGTACCGCACCTGGAGCAGCCTCATCGAGCAGCTATGAGCCGCCGGCGGCTCCGGCCATTCGCCTCCAGTGGATGCGGATGGTGTCCGCCAGCTGGAGAGCATCCGGATCGCGGAGTGCCTCCGTCTGGATCCGCGTGCCGCCGCGCCAGGTGCCATTCGTGCTGGCGGTGTCGATGGCCAGCACGTCCTCCCCACTCCTGACCAGGAGCAGGTGCACACGCGAGATCCCCTCGACCCCCGCCAGATGGATTCCGCAGCGATCGTAGCGGCCCAGCAGCACGCCCTGGTCCAGGTAGTCGAGAGAGAGGAGGTGCTTCGACACTGTCCTGCCCCACTCCACCCTCAGCTCGCCCCAGGCATCCTCGGGAGCCACGTCATCCCCCAACATCAGCAGCGGCCCCACGCGAGAGATCGACGACCTGTCGTACTCCTCGCGGACCTTGAAGATGTTCGTCGCATAGTCGCGGCCGTCCGTCCGCTTGTTCTGGGGGCGGCGACGCTGGCGGGCGGCATCCGGGCTGCGCCGGTCGAGGAACTCGCGCGGAGGGAGCGCCCTCCAGGCCTCCTCGGCATTGGAAGGCCAGCGCGGTCCGGTGGGCCCTCGTGTGGGGATCAAGAGGAGCGCGTACTCGCCCACCGCGGCGTAGAGCGGCCCCTCGGCGATCACCGCCGCGTTGGGCTGCCCGTCCTCCGTGAGGAAGGGCTGCCCGGTGTTGAGGTCCCAGAGCCGGATGACCGGCGCGGCGTCGGGGGTCTCGGCCCCCGCGTGCACCACCAGCTGCCGCAGCGCGAGCGTACCGTCCTTGAGCTGGAGCCCACACTTGGTATGCCGGCCGATGATCAAGGAGTGGCCCGCTTCGACCACCACCGCCTCGCCCACCCGTGCGTGAGCGTCCACTGCTGCCACGAGGACCGCTGGGCGCCGGGCGATGCCGGCCAGACCGCTCAGCCGATCATAGGCGGCGATGAACGCCGCGTGCGCATCGAGCGGGCGCAGGCGGGCAAAGGGGTTCACCACGACGCGCGTCCCATCGTTACTGCCTGGAAGCTGGTGGAGCCCCGTATCCTCGGACATGCGCCGATCCTAGCGGATCTGCCCCGCCTGCGGCTTGCCGGGTGCGCTCCACGAATCCCCGAGGCGGGCTGGCGAACCCTGAGACCAGCGGGCACACTCTTGTTCACGCATGGATCGTCCCCTCTTCATCGTCCCGCGCTGGGCCGGTCGGCCTGATACCGACTTCTACTCGTGGCTCGAAGCGCAGGTCAGGGAAGCCCGGCAGGGCATCTCGTCCGTCCGCACGCTCGACATGCCCAACCCCGCCCAGCCCACCATCGAGGCCTGGGTGGGTGCACTCGCCAGGGCCGTGGGCCCCACCCCTGAGCCCTCGACCCTGCTCATGGGCCACAGCGTGGGGTGCCAGACCGTCATCCGCTACCTGGCCAGCCTCCCTCCTGGTCACGTCATCGACGGCGTGTTGCTCGTGGCGGGCTGGTGGGACGTGGACAAGCCCTGGGAGAGCATCGTCCCGTGGATCGAGACGCCCGTGGAGCTCGCGCGCGTGCGCGCCGCGGCCCGCCGCTTCGTCGTGCTGCTGTCGGACAATGATCCGTTCACCGCGGACCACGCACGCAACCGGCGCCTGTGGGAGGAGCGGCTCGGCGCGGAGGTCGTCCTCGCTCCCGGCGCACGCCACTTCAACAACCCGCGAGAGCCCGCCGTGCTGGAGACCCTGCTCTCCCACTTCGGCTCCGCGGCTCCCTCCCGGAGCTGATCCGTGTCCTCCTCTACCCGAGAAGCACTCCCCGAGGCTCTGACAGGCACCCCCTCCTTCCTCCTGTTCGGCGCGTGGGAGGCGGGAGGAATGACGTTCGAGATCGCCAGCCGCCGTCGGCTCGACACCCGCCAGGTCATCCCCTACTTCGAGCACGAGGGCGAGCTGCACGTCGGCGTGCTCCAGCGCCGCCGCGCCTCCCGGGCGGTGCGCGGGGCTCCCCTGCTGGGCCTGGAGCCCGTGGGCATCGACTTCGCGGGCGTGGACGAGACCGGGGACATCCTCGAGTACGGTCAGTCCGTCTTCAACGCGCGCACCCGCATCACCCTGGATGAGCGGCGCCTGAAGATCCCGCTCCCCACCTACGCGCGCTCCATCGGCTACCTCACCGAGCTGGCGCTGCCCCTCTTCGTCGCCGTGAACCCGCCCCCCTCGGCGGAGATCGACGTGGAGTGGGATGGCGCGCACCACCGCCTCCTCTTCCGCCCTATGGAGACGCTCCTGCGGGAGCTGGAGGCCGGGGCCCACGCCCACAGCGAGGATCTCGTCCTGCTGCTGCGCGGCCTCATGGGCCCGAGGACAACCTCTCGGCGCTCTCCAGCGGAGGACTCTCCTGGAGCCCAGGCCCTGCTCGAACGAGCGTCCGGGCGAATCTGGGACGCGGACCGGCTGGCGGCCTTCGCCGAGCGGGGGCTCGACGCGGAGACCGCCGCGGGGTTCCGGAGACGGGTGCCGCCCACCGGCGCGGACCTGCGCTTCCTCCGCGCGCACCGCGTCCACCTGGATGGCCAGTGGTGGGAGGTCGTCACGCCGGGCACGGGCCAGTCGCTCGTCGTCCTCCCCTTCGTGCGCCACGGCGGCGAGACGTACTTCCTCCTCTGGTCCGAGATCCGCCCCTCCGTGCTGGAGCGCCGCCTGCTCCAGCCCCTCTATGATCTGCCCATCCACCCCCGCTACGTGAACGCCACGGGCTTCTTCCTCTCGGAGGCCGAGGCCCGGGCGATGGAGTCCAGCGCGGCGCTCCCGGGGCTGGTCGAGCGGAGGCTGGGCGCGGCGCTCGGGCAGCCCGTGGGAGTGCGC
>Ga0255338_1001091_pt1 | contig 58694 bp, 55 predicted proteins | sample MeOH1_35cm_T4_19_FD_203715 | JGI IMG/M metagenome (GOLD analysis project Ga0255338, IMG submission 203715) | Sandy soil microbial communities from University of British Columbia, Vancouver, Canada - MeOH1_35cm_T4_195 | ecosystem: Engineered > Artificial ecosystem > Sand microcosm > Unclassified ... | reverse complement strand
GTTTGAACGTAGCGGCCTTAGGCGCGAAGTGAGTTGCGCGATGCGAGCGCAAAACCACTCATCGCAGGTTTGCCGGCGAAGCCGGCCGCATCGTCGCGCGGCATGGCCCACCCGCACGCGGATTTGCTGGCGAGGTCCAGGCGTGAAAAACAAACTCAGCGCGGCACAAAGGCTTCGACAGGCTCAGCCAGACAGGTCATTCATGCCGCAGCGCCTCGATCGGATCGAGCCGCGCTGCCCGGCGCGCCGGGAAATACCCGAACACCACGCCGATCGCGGCCGAGAACGCGAATGACACGACGTTGATGACCGGGTCGAAAAGGAAGGGCACCTCCATGAATGACGCCAACAGAGCGGAGGCGCCCGCGGCCAGCACGACGCCGATCAACCCGCCAATGGAGGCCAGCACCACCGACTCGATCAGGAACTGCAGCAGCACTTCGCGCTCGAGCGCGCCGATGGCCAGGCGTACACCGATCTCGCGCGTGCGCTCGGTGACACTCACCAACATGATGTTCATGATGCCGATGCCACCCACGAGCAGGCTCACGGCAGCCACGGCGCCCAACAGCGTCGTCATCACCCGCGTCGTGCCGGAAAGCGTGTCCGCGATCTGCCGCGTGTCCAGCACGTTGAAGTTGTCCTCGTCATGCTCGCTCAGCTTGCGGCGCTCGCGCAGCAGCTGCCCGATGTTGCGCTTGAGCGCCTCGGCGTCGACGCCGTCCTTCATCGACACCAGCAGCGTGCCGACGTTCTGGTTGCCGGTGAGGCGCCGTTGCACCGCGTGCAAGGGCAGGATCACGGTGTCGTCCTGGTCCTGGCCCATTGCGGCCTGGCCCTTGGAGGCGAGCAGCCCGATGATCTGGCAGGAGAACTGCTTGACGCGCAGGTACGCGCCCAGCGGGTCCTGACCGCCGAACAGCTCGCGCCGCACGGTCGCACCGATCAGGCACACCGCGGAGCCCGCGCGCTCCTCCGCGTCGGTGAAGGTCCTGCCGTCCTGGATCTGCCAGTTGTTGGTCTCGAAGTAGGCGTTGGTGCTGCCGGTGATGGATGTGGCCCAGTTGCGCGCGCCGAAGATCACCGTGACGCGGCTGTTGGCGGCGGGCGCCACCGCGCGAATGCCGCCGATCTGCGCCTCGATCGCCTCCGCGTCCGCCTCCTTGAACGCGGGTGCGCCCGCGCCACCGGCACCGGGGCCGAGCCGCTGTCCGGGGCGGATCATCAGCAGGTTGCTGCCCAGGCTGGAGATCTGGTTGGAAACCGCCTGCGTCGCGCCGTTGCCGAGCGTCACCATCGTGATGACGGCGCCCACGCCGATGACGATGCCCAGAATCGTGAGGAAGGACCGCAGCAGGTTGCGGCGGATCTCCCGCATGGCCAGCATGAGCGTGGTCCACCACATCAGGATGCCTCCGCGGGCGCCGCGTGTTGGGGCTCGCCCGGCGTGCGAATGTCGCTCTCCACGCGCCCGTCCACGAATCGGATGATGCGGCGCGCGTAAGCCGCCATGTCGCTCTCGTGTGTGACCATCACGATCGTGATGCCGCGCTCCACGTTCAGTGCGCGCAACAGTTCCATGATCTCGCGGCTGCGTTGGGTGTCGAGGTTGCCCGTGGGCTCGTCGGCCAACAAGACAGTGGGCTTGGTGACGAGCGCGCGCGCGATGGCCACGCGCTGCTGCTGGCCGCCGGACAGCTCGCCGGGCGTGTGGTGTTCCCACCCGGCCAGCCCGACCGACGCCAGGGCCTCCAGCGCGGCGCCGTGCCGGGCCTTCGCGCTCTCACCGCGGTAGAGCAGGGGCAGTTCCACATTCTCCTGCGCGCTGGTGCGCGGCAGCAGGTTGAAGCCCTGGAAGACGAAGCCCAGATGGCGGCGGCGCAGCCGCGCGCGCTGGTCGCGCGAGAGCTTGTGCACGGCGGCGCCCTGGAACAGGTATTCGCCGCTGGTGGGCGTGTCCAGGCAGCCGATCATGTTCATCGCGGTGGATTTGCCCGAACCGCTGGGCCCCATGATCGCGACGAACTCGCCGGCCGCGATGTCCAGGCTCACGTCCCGCAGCGCATACACGGCAGCTTGGCCCTGGCCATACACCTTGCTGATGCCGCGCAGGCGGATCAGCGGAACGTCCGCGGCCGCGGTATCGCCATTCACTTGGCGCTTCCGGTGGTTTGCTCCGTGATCACACGCATGCCGGGCTGGAGCTTGTCGCCGGCGACTTCGGTCATCCGGCCATCGGTGGCGCCGGTGCGCACCTGCACGGCCTGCGGCGTGCCGTCCTGCAGCACCCACACCGTGCGCTCGGCGCCCGCCTGCGTGCCGGCGCGGCGGGTGCGCTGGCCGGGCATGCGGGGCATCAGGCTGGCGACGATGCTGGTGTTGGCAGCGGTGGCCGGCGGGGTGAACCGCAGCGCGGCGTTGGGCACCTGCATCACGTCCACCCGCTCGGCCGCCACGATAAGGGCGCTGGCGGTCATGCCCGGGCGCAGCGTGAGGTCGGCGTTGTCCACGCGCAGCTCGGCGATGTAGGTCACCACGTTGTCCTTGGTCGTGGAGCCGTAACTCACGCGCGTGACCGTGGCGGGGTAGCTGCGGCTCGGGTAGGCACTGACGGTGAAGCTCGCCTTCTGGCCTTCGCGCACCTGGCCGACGTCCGCCTCATCGACGTTGACCGCAAGCTTCATCTGTGCCAGATCCTCGGCCAGCGTGAACAGCGTTACCGCCTGCAGCGACGCCGCGACGGCATTGCCGGGGTCCACCGAGCGGGACAGCACCACGCCGTTGATCGGCGAGCGGATCGATGCCTTGCGCAGGCTGGTCTCGTCGGCGCTGAGGGCAGCTTTCGCGTCCGCCACGCCGGCCTGTGCGCTCGCGGCTTCCGCCTGAGCGCGCGCGAGCGCCGCCTTCGCGGATGCCAGCTCCGCCTGCGAGGGCACGCGCCCGCCGCTCAGGCGCGCGACTTCCTCCAGGCGCTGCAGGTTGCCGGTGGCTTCCTGCACCGTCGCCTGAGCCTGCCGTACACGGGCCAGCCCGACGTCGAGCGCGGCCCGCGACCGCGTGACCTGGTCATTCAATCTGCTCGTGTCCAGCTCGGCGAGCACCTGGCCCTTCTTCACGCGGTCGTTCACGTCCACCAGCACGCGCGCCACGGTGCCGGACAGCTCGCTGCCGATGTCGGCCTTGTTGGTGGGCTGCAGGGTGCCGTTGGCCGTGACGGTGACGACGAGCCGCCCGCGCGTGACCTGTTCGGTCACATAGCGCGGCTTGGCGTCGGCAGTGCGCTTGCCCTGCCAGAACCAGAGCCCGGCGGCGATCGCTGCAACCACCAGCACGATGCCCCAGGTTGCGGGCCTGCGCCACCACGGGCGCTCGCCGTCGCTGCCGATCAGCGAGGCCATCAGTGTGGAAGCGGTGGTCACGATGGGTTCCCCGGGTTCGTGGCGGCGGCGCTCCAGCCGCCGCCGAGTGCCTTGTACAGGCGCACATGGTTGGTGGCGAGTTCGGTCTGCGCCGAGGCCAGGCTGTCCTGCACATTCAGCAGCGTGCGCTGGGTGTCCAGGACGGTCTGAAAATCGATCAGTCCGCTCGTGTATCGGTTGTTCGCGAGCAGTACGGCATCGCGCGTGGACAGCAATGCGGCATCCAGCGCCGCTACGCGATCACGCGACGCCGCCAGCGCGGTGAGCGCATCCTCGACTTCCTGCAAGGCCGTGAGCACCTGGGCGCGGTACGACAGTTGCGCGGCGTCGAACGCCGCCTCCTGCGCCGAGAGCTGCGCGTCCAGCCGGCCGCGGTCGAACAGCGTCTGCCCGATGCTCGCCACCAGCGAACGGGCAGCATCGATGCTGCCAAGCCCGCCGAGCGTCGCGGCGCTCCAAGCGAGGGACGCGCGCAGCTGCACGGCCGGCTTTCGTTGCGCATCGGCCTGGCTCACGCGCTCGGCCGCGGCGCGCAGCTGCCACTCGGCGGCGAGCACGTCGGGCCGCCGACGCAGTGTTGCGGCTGGAATCGCCAGCGCCAGCCCCCGCGGGGCCTGCGGAAGCGCAGCGACCGGCGCCAACCGGGCATCGAGCGCGGCAGGCGGCTGACCGGTGAGGACGGCTAGCGCGTGGCCGGTCTGCGCGATGCTCGCTCGCAGCACGGGCAACTGCGCGCGCGTCTGTTCCACCGCGCTGCGCGCCTGCGAGGTTTCGAGGGAGGAGCCGAGCCCCGCCTGCTCGCGCCACTGGGCGATCTGCAGAGTCTGCTCCTGCGCGGCGAGGTTTTCGCGTGCGAAGGCGGCGCGGGCCTGGGAGCCGCGCAGCTGCAGGTAGCTCGTCGCAACTTCGGCTGCCACAGATACCTCGGCACCGGCCAGCGCGAGGGCGCGCGCCTCGGCGGTGGCTTCGGTGACGCCCACGCCGTGGCGCGACGCGCCGAAGATGTCCGGCTCCCAGGCCGCGTCGAAGCCGGCGTCGAAGAGACTGCCCGTTGACGCACCGCCGCCCCCGCTGCGCCGCGCCGAGGCGGACACAGAAAGATTCGGCCACAGGCCGGCGGCCGCCGCGTCGCGCAGAGCGCGTGCTTCACGCAGGTTCGCCTGCGCGATCCCGAGGCCGGTGTTGGCGCGCTGTGCGGCGTCGACCAGTTCCACCAGCAGCGGATCCCCGAAACCCCGCCACCATTGCGCCAGCGGCTGCGTGCCGCTGCTGTCCGGCTGCGACCAGCCGGCCGGGATTTGGACACCGGCATCGGCGGACACTGCGGGCCGGTACGGCGCGCAGCCGGAGGCCAAAAGTATGCCAAGCAGGGCCGCGACGAGCTTCGCGGGCCCTGGCAGGCGGGGCGAGAGGGTATGCACGATTCAATGTAGTGACGCGCGCGCCTTTCGCGGTTGACCCGCCGCAAGGTTCGGTTCAGCGGCGCGGCGTGGCTGGCTTGGCAATCACCGAGGGCGGCGCGACCTCGCGGCCCACGACCGCCCGCGCATACAGATAGTCGATGCGTTCGCGTTCGGTGAGGCCATCGAGTTCCACAAGGCCCGCGGGGTTGCACGGAAACGCATAACCCTCGCTGCCGTCCTCAAGCGCCAGGAAACGCAGTTCGTGGTTCTCGCGCACTGGAAAGGCCATGATGTGTATCCCGTCGAGGTCATGTAGAGATATTGGACGCAACGGCGCCGCGGGCGTTGAGATTTCTCAAGCGGAATCGATCACAATGCCCATAGCGGTCAACAGGAGGCGTCATGTATCAGAGAATTCTTGTCCCCGTCGATGGCAGCGCAACTTCGGAGCGCGGCCTGCGCGAAGCCGTGAAACTGGCTTCCGGCCAGAGTACCCGGCTGCTTTTCCTGCACGTGGTGGACGACTACACCACCTTGGCAGAGATGACTTCAGCCGCGGGATACGAAGAAATGCTCAAGCGGCTGCGGCAGTACGGGCTCGATGTCCTGTCGAAGGCCAAGCACGAGGCGGAAGCCGCCTCCATCCATTGCGAAACCCTGCTGCGCGAAGTCACCGGCAAGCGCGTCGCCGATGTCATTGTCGAGCAGGCCGCGCAGCATGCTTGCGACGCGATCGTCATGGGCACGCACGGACGCCGCGGCATCACGCGGCTGACGCTCGGCAGCGCGGCCGAAGGCGTCGCCCGCATCAGCCCGGTGCCGGTGCTCCTGGTGCGCATGGACGAGCCCAAGGCCTGAGCGCCGTCATCAGGGCGTCCTGACTTTGACTCGCTTGCCATCGGCCACTGCCGCGGGCGGATAGATAAGAACCTTGTCGCCGACGGCGAGGCTGTCGCGCACCGAAGCCTCCCCCGCATTGCGCGCCTCGACCTTCACCGGCACTAACCGCGCCCGCCGTCCGTCCAGCTTGTACACGGCCATGCCGTCCCCGTGGGGGAAGAGAGCGCCGACGGGAACGAGCGTGGCCTGTTCCGCGCGGGCGGTGATGATCCGTGCCGTCACGCGAAAACCGTCGCCCATCGCGCGCCAGGCCTGCGGCGGCGATGTGACGTCGATCAGCACGTTGACGCGTTGCTCCTCGATGCCCAGCGCCGACACCTTGGTGAAGGCGGCTGGCTCGACGCGGCGCACCCGGCCTTCCACGGGCGGGCCACCCCAGCGCTCGATAACCACCGGACGCCCCGGTTGCGCCTGCACCGCGTCGGTCGTGAGCAGCTCGCTCAGCACTTCCATGCGTGACGGATCGCCAATGTCCATCAGCGCCGCGCCGGCAGGCACCGTCGCCTCGCTGGTCTGCACGACGCGCAGCACCACGCCGCTCACGGGAGCCCGCACGTTCAGGGGCCGTCCAGGCGCACCGGCCGCGGCCGGCTGCAGCGCGGCGGCGGCCTGCGCCTGTTCCTGCACCGCGACCTCGCGCTCGGCGCCGGCCATGTCCAGCTCGCGCTGCGCGCTGACAGTGGCCAGCCGCGCGCCGTCCAGGCGCGACGCGGAGACGAAGCCATCGGCTGCCAGCTTCTCGGAACGGTCCTGCTCCAGCCGCGCCTCCTGCAGCGCGATGCGCGCCTTGGCGATGCGCGCGCCCGCGCGCTCGACACCCGCCGCGGCCGCGCGCAGCCGGGCGTTGGCTTCGCTGCGGCTGCGCGCGTCCACCATGGACGACATGACCGGCGTGAGCACGGCAATGGTGTCTCCCGCGGCGACGGCGTCGCCTTCGCGCAAGGCGATGCGGGCCAGCCGCGCGGCGACCGGCGCGGAAACCGTGAACCGGTCCTTCAGCCGCGTGCGCCCGTCCTCTTCGATCGACTGCTCGAAGCGTCCGACCTTCACTGCGGCGATCTCGACTTGCACCGGGCGCGGCGAGAAAGCCCATGCGAGGGCCGCGGCAGCCAGCGCGCCCACCGCGATCCACGCCCACGTCGTCCTGTTCAGTTTCATCGTCATTCACTCCCGCGTCTTCAGTGCGGCCACCATGTCCAGCCGGTCCACGCGACGGCGCACCACCATCGCGCTGGCCACCCCCGCCGCCACCACGCACAGCGCGGCGAACGCATACGTGCGGGCGCGTATGACCACCGGAAAATAGAACTGGTCCGAGCGCATCAGCTCCACGATGCCGTGGGTCAGGCCCCAGCCCAGAGCCATGCCCAGCGGCAGCGCGATGGCGATGGCCAGCCCGAGCTCGCCCAGCAGCAGCAGCGACACCTCGGCCCGCGTGAAGCCCAGCACCCGCAGGCTGGCCAGTTCCCAGGCGCGCTCGGCCAAGGCGATGCGGGCGTTGTTGTAGACCACGCCCACGGCGATCACCGCTGCAAAGCCCGTGAGCACCGCACTCATGATGAGGATGTTGCGCGCGGTCACTTCCTCCATGTTGCGCATCATCGACGCCTTGCTGAACGAGCCCGACACGCGTGGCAGCGCCTTCGTCGCCTCCAGCACCCGCATGTCCTCGCCCTTGAGGGTGCGCAGCGTGAATTCGGACACGACATCGCCTTCGCCGAGCAGGCGATTGAGCGCGCGCCGGTCCATGTAGGCGTTCAGGCCCATCATGTCGCGCACGAGCTGCGCAACGATCACGTCGCGCACCACGCGGCGGCCCTCGCGCAGCTCCACGGTCACGCTGTCGCCCACCCGCAGGCCCAGCTTGTCTGCAAGCCGGTCGCTGAGCAGCAAGCCTTCCGGGGGCGGCTCGGCCAGTCGGCCGTTCACGTCGATCACGCGTAGCAGGCTGGTGGGCGTCGTGCGGCCCTGGATCACGCCGGTCTCGCTTCGCGCGCCGTGGATGAAGCGCACCGCCACGCGCCGCCCGGGCTCGACCTGGAGCACGCCGGGCAGGCGGGCCAGTGCGCGGGAAGCGCCGGCGTCGATGGGGTCGGTGGTCCACATCTCCACATCGCCGCGCATGCCCAGGTTGAAGTTGGTGTCGATGATGACGTCTATCGCGTCGCGGAAGAAATTGCCCATGACGATGATCGCCGCCGAAGCTGCGATGCCGCCCACCGTCACGGCCGCGCGCAGCGGGCGGCGCTCCACGTTGCGCAGGATCATGCGCAGCGCAGGCCCCGTGCGCAGGCGCGGGACGCGCTCCAGGAGCGAGCGGCGGTAGCGCCCTGGGGCGGGAGGGCGCATCGCTTCGGCGGGCTGCAGGCGCACTGTCGCGGCGATTGCGGTGAGCGTGCCCACCAGTGCCGTGACCGCCACCACGAACAGGCTCACGGCCACGAGTTCGGAGGGCATGACGAGCTCGAACACCGGGAAGCGGAACACCTCGTCGTACAGGCCCATCAGCATCCGCCCCAGCCACTGGGCCAGCGCCAGGCCTAGCAGCCACCCGCCCAGGGCCATGGGGGTGACGAGCTTGAGGTAGTGCATGGCGATCGCGCGGTTGGGATACCCCAAGGCCTTGAGCGCCGCGACCTGCTCGCGCTGTGTGGCGACCAGCCGCGCGGTGACCACGTGCAGCAGGAAGGCGGCCACGGCCAGGAAGATCGAGGGCAGGATGGTGCCGAGGATCTGCTGCTCACGGATCTCGTTGTCCAGCATGGCGTGAGACATCTGGTCGTCACGGCCGTGCGCGGGCATGCCCCCGTAGCGCAGGAGCTGCCGGTTCACAGCGTCCACGGCCGCCGGCCGCGACGCGTCCGGCGCGAGCCGCAGCGAAACCTTGTTGAAGGCGCCTTTCATGTCGAGCGCAGCCGCGAGTTCGTCGGCGTCCAGCCAGAACACGCCAAAGGCCCGCACGTCGGGCATGCCCCACATGCCGGCGAAGATGTACTCGGGCGACAGCACAGTGCCTGTGATGCGAAGAGGCCGCAACTTGCCATTGACCAGCGCCGTGACCGACGAGCCGGGCGTGAGCTTGTGGGCTTGCGCGAAAACCTCCGCCACCGCGGCTTCGAGCTCACCGCCCGCGCGCGAGCCCGGCTCGGGCAGTCGCCCCGAGCGCAGTGACACGCGGTTGAGCCGGCGCGGGTGGTGGCTGTCCAGCCCGATCAGCTGGCCAATCACCGGGTCGGCGTAGCCCGGCACCGTGACGCGCGCACCGGCTTCGATGGTTGCCTGCACGTCCACCACGCCCGGCAGTTCGGCCAGGCGCAGCGCCTGTGCGTCGGGTGCGCGTTTGATGATGGCGAAAACGTCGCCAAAGCGGCCGGCATCGTAGAAGCGCTCGCGGGCGACCGTCAGTGATTCCACGGCCGACAGGCAGCCCACGAAGCCGCCGATGCCGCTGGCCACCACCAGCGCGATGGTCAGGGCCTGGCTCCACAGCAGCTTCAGGTCCCGGAACACCTTTCGGTCGAGTGCTTTCATAAGGTCACCATGAAAGCTCGGCCGGAGTCAGGCGGCGCTCGGGTTTTTCGATGCTGGCGATGCGGCCGTCGGACAGGCGGATCACGCGATCGGCCATGCCGGCGATCGCCGCGTTGTGCGTGATGACGATGGCCGTGGTGCCCAGTTCCTGGTTGATGCGCGCGATGACTTCCAGCACCAGCTTGCCCGTGGCGTAGTCGAGCGCGCCGGTTGGCTCATCGCACAACAGCAGCTGCGGGCGTTTGACGATGGCGCGCGCGATTGCGACGCGCTGCTGCTCGCCGCCGGACAGTTGCGAGGGAAAGTGATCGCGCCGCGGCGAAAGCGCGACGAGCTCGAGCGCCTCGTCCACCGGCATCGGGTTTTCCGAGATGTCGGTGACGAGCGCGACGTTCTCGCGCACTGTGAGGCTGGGGATCAGGTTGTAGAACTGGAAGACGAAGCCCACGTGCTCGCGCCGGTAGCGCGTGAGCTCGTCGTCATCGGCCTCGCTGAGGGTATGGTCGAAGAACCGGACGTCACCGGACGTTGGCCGGTCCAGCCCGCCCAGGATGTTGAGCAGCGTGGATTTGCCGCTGCCCGAGGCGCCGAGCAACACCACGAACTCGCCCGCGCTGACATCGAGGTCGACGTCGCGCAGCGCGTGCACAGCCGTGTCGCCGCTGCCGTAGGTCTTGCACAGCGAGCGCGCCTGCAGCACCGGCAGGGCGGGCTGCCGCGCCGGTTCGGTGGTCATGGCTGCACCTGGTGTGCTGTTCCACGGGTTCATAGTTTGCGTGCCCGAGTGCGTGCCTGTGTGCGTGCGGGATCAGGGCAACGGGGCGCTCTACTCCGCGACTGTCCCCCGCCGCCGGGAGGGCGGCTCCTTCTTGATGTCGCTGCGCAGAGCGCCCCGCCGCCCTGATCCTTCCACCAGTGAGGGTGTTCGACGCGTCGAACGAGCTAACGGTGCCTGAGGGCGGTGGATGGCGGGTGGCCGACGCAGTGAGGTCAAGGAGGAGCCGCCCTCCCGGCGGCGGGGGACACGAACGAAGTCGGCCACCCGCCGTCCACCGCCCGTCGCCCACACACTGCGTTTGCTAACTCCGCGATCGCGCAGTTACGCACGCGACAGTACCTAATGGATGGCCAGCTTGCGGGATGCCGCAGTGGCCTTCTTGGGCAACACCAGCGTCAGCACGCCGTCGGCGTACTTCGCGTCGGCCTTGGCATCGTCCACGTCGTCAGCCAGGCTGAACGTGCGGGAGATCGTGCCGTAGTAGCGTTCGCTGCGCAGGACCTTGCCGCCTTCGCCCTTGGTTTCCGACTCGCGCTTGGCTTCGGCGTCGATCTGCACCACATTGCCGTCGATGCGCACGTTGATGTCTTCCTTCTTCACGCCGGGGATGTCCGCCTTGACTTCATAGACGTTGTCTTTCTCGGACACGTCGATGCGCATCTTCAGCGCGGGCGCTTCCGTCTCGAAGGGCGTGGGCGCGAAAAAGCGGCGCATGGTGGATTCGAAGTTGTCGCTGAATGCCGGATCGAAAAGGCTGAGTCTTGTCATGATGAGCTCCTTGGAAGGACCGATGAAAAAATGCGTTTACCCTGCCACCTGCAGGTGGTCGATGACGCGGGATACGCCGCGCGCCGAGAAGGCCACGCCGACAGCCGCATCGTGCTCGGCCATCGAGCGCACCTTGCCGGTCAGCGTCACGACGGCCCCGTCGACGTCCACCTCGATGTGCCTGGCCTCGCGGGCCGCCTGCCGGGTGAGCGCGGCTGCGATCTGCCGCGTGATGTCGTCGCCCTTGACGCGCGGCTTGATCGTGATCTGGTTGAACAGGCCGCGAACGCCGGTCAACGGGCGCAAGCACTGCTCGGCGCTGGCGAACTGGTAGCGCCAGTCGACCTCGCCGGTGAGGGTGATCCAGCCGTCCTCGACTTCGACCTTCACCTTGCCGTCGGGCACGAGTGAATTCAGGCGCAGCGCGGCCGTGGCGGCCTGCGCGATTTCCGAATCGCTGCGTTGGTGGCCGGGCGCGAGCTTGACGTCCAGGTCGAGCGCGATGCCGCGCACGCCCGAGACGCGGCGCACTGCGCGCTCGGCGGCATGCTTCTCGGCGAATGTGTCGAGGTGGCCCGACAGCGTGACGACGCCGTCCTTGACGGCGACGCCGATGTTGGTTGCATTGATGGATGGGTCCCAGGCCAGTTCATCGGCCACGTCGGACTTGAGTTGAATGTCGGATTTCATGTGATTTCTCCTTGAGCCGGCGCGCGTGCGCTTGCGCGTCGCGGCGAGGCTTCAAGAGAAATCTATACACGGACCCCGAAAGTTCGTTGATCTGCCGCAACATCGCGTGCGCGTGTTTGCGGCAGCTGATCAGCCCGGTTGCTTCTTACGCCACGCCTCGTAACGTGCGCGGTTTTCTTCGTTGGGCGGGTACAGGCCGGGCAACACCGCGCCTTCGTTCACCTGGCTCATGATCCAGTTCTCGAGGTGCTCCTGCTCGGTCGCTGCCGCGACGACATCATCGAGCAGCGCCGCGGGGATCAGCACGGCGCCATCCTGGTCCACCACGATCACGTCGTTGGGGAAGACGGCCACGCCGCCGCAATCGATGGGCTCCTGCCACCCGACGAAGGTGAGGCCGGCGACGGATGCCGGCGCGGCCGTGCCCTGGCACCACACCGGCAGGCCGGTGCCGAGCACGCCCGACACGTCGCGCACCACGCCGTCAGTGACCAGCGCGGCCACCCCGCGCTTGACCATGCGCGCGCACAGGATGTCGCCGAAGATGCCCGCGTCGGTCACGCCCATGGCACCCACCACGGCGACGCAGCCCGAGGGCATGCATTCGATCGCCGCGCGCGTGGAAATCGGCGAACCCCATGAGGCCGGTGTGGCGAGGTCTTCGCGCGCGGACACGAAGCGCAGCGTGAAGGCCCGCCCGACCACCCGGGGCTGGCCGGCCGCCAGCGGCCGCGTGCCGCGCAGCCAGACGTTGCGCAGGCCTTTTTTCAGCAGCACGGTGGTGATGGTGCCCGTAGACACGGCGGCAAGGGCGCTGATGGTGCCCGCATCGAGCGGGAGCGATTCGACTGTCATTCGGGGTAACTCCTTGGAATAAGCTGCCCGAATGCTAACGCGCTTCGTGGGGTTGTCATGCCCGGACCAAGTCCGGGGACAAATCTAGGGCACGAGCACCACGGCGCCTTCCACCGCGCCTCCACGAAGCGCCTCGACGGCGGCATTCGCCTCCTGGAGCGCGAAAGTCTTCACGTGCGTCTCCAGCGCCAGCTCGGCCACGAGGCTGAAGAAGGCATCGCCGTCGGCGCGCGTGAGGTTGGCGACGGATTTCAACACCCGCTCGCCCCACAGCAGGTCGTAGTCGAACGCCGGGATCGTGCTCATGTGGATGCCCGCACAGACCACCACGCCACCCTTGTGCGTGGCGGCCAGTGCCTTCGGCACCAGCGCGCCGACTGGCGCGAAGATCAGGGCCGCATCGAGCGGGGCGGGCGGTGCGTCTTCGGAGCTGCCCGCCCACACGGCGCCGAGGCGCAGCGCGAAGGCCTGGCCGGCCGTGTCGCCTGTACGCGTGAAGGCGTACACCTCCTGGCCGCGCGCGGCCGCGACCTGGCAGATGATGTGCGCCGCCGCGCCGAAGCCGTACAGCCCGATGCGCCGCTGCGTGGCAGCGCCGGCAAGCCGCCACGCGCGAAACCCGATCAGCCCGGCGCACAGCAAGGGGGCGGCGTGGGCGTCGTCGTAGCGGCTGGGCAGGGCGAAGCAGAAGCGCTCGTCGGCAATGGCATATTCGGCGAAACCGCCGTCGCGGTCGTAGCCGGTGAATACCGGCTCGTCGCACAGGTTCTCGCGGTCCATCCTGCAGTAGCCGCAATGCCCGCACGAGCGGCCCAGCCACGGGATGCCGATGCGCTGGCCGATGGCGAAGTGCTTGGCCTGGGGGCCGCGTGCGACCACGCTGCCCACCACTTCGTGCCCGGGCACGACGCCGCTGCGGTGTGCGGGCAGCTCGCCGTCGATGATGTGCAGGTCCGTGCGGCACACGCCGCACGCCAGCACACGCACCAGCACGTCATGTCCGAGCGGCTGCGGCACGGGCTTGCGGCTCGCCTGCAATTGCCGGCCCGTGGGGGCCACTGTCATGGCGGTCATGAAGGGCGGCAGCATGGGCCGATGGTACGCAGGTGAGCGCTCGCGCGGTCGCCATTCGACGCGCGGTTGACCTCGCGCAACACTTATTAACCCGGCAGTGCCACGATAAAAGCATGGCGACTCCCGAGCATCATGTGGCCGCGCACGAGCCGGCGGCGATGGACCTTCCGATCAAGCTGGGCTTGGCCCGGCTGGCGCACGGCGTATCCCCCTCATCGGTGGCGCAGGCGTTCTCCGACTGGCTGACGCACCTGGCAGTTTCGCCGTCCAAGCAGGCCGAACTTGCCTCCAGCGCGCTGGAGAAGGCACTGATGTGGCAGGAGTTCGCCGCACGCGTGTGGCAGGGTGATTGCGAGCCCTGCGTCGAACCGGTGCCCGAAGACAAGCGCTTCTCGCGCCCCGAATGGCAGGCGCCGGCCTACGGCGTCATGGCCCAGGCCTTCCTGTTGCAGCAGCAGTGGTGGCGCGAGGCAGCGATAGGCGTGCGAGGGGTGTCGCGACACCATGAAGACGTGGTGGACTTCACGCTGCGGCAGTGGCTGGACATGTGGTCGCCCTCGAATTACGTTGCCACGAATCCGCAGGTGCTGAAGGAAACGTTGCACACGGGCGGCTTGAACCTGGCTACCGGTTACGCCAACTGGTCGCGCGATGCGCTGGCGGTGCTCAGCGATGGCCGGCCGCGTGGCGTGGAAGATTTCATGCCCGGACGCGACGTGGCGGTGACGCCGGGCAAGGTGGTCTTCCGCAATCACCTGATCGAGCTGATCCAGTACGAGCCGGTAACGGCCAAGGTCGACGCGGAGCCCTTGCTCATCGTGCCGTCCTGGATCATGAAGTACTACATCCTCGACCTCACGCCGGAGGATTCGCTGGTGAAATTCCTGGTCGGGCAGGGCCATACGGTCTTCATGGTGTCGTGGCGCAACCCGGGCAGCGAAGATCGCGGCCTGGGCATGGACGATTACCTCGACCTGGGGGTGCTGGCCGCCGTGAAGGAAGTCAAGGCGCGCAGCGGCGGCGCCGACATCCATGCGATGGGCTACTGCCTGGGCGGCACGCTGCTCTCGATCGCCGCAGCCGTGTTGAGTGCCAAGCCGCACAATCCGCTGAAGACGGTGAGCCTGCTCGCGGCGGAGACGGACTTTCACGAGCCGGGCGAGCTGGGCTTGTTCATCGACGAAAGCCAGATATCGTTTCTGGAAGACCTGATGGCCGAGCACGGGTACCTCGACGGCCGGCAGATGGCGGGCGCGTTCCAGCTCATCAATTCCAAGGACCTGGTGTGGTCCAAGCTCGTGCACGAGTACCTCATGGGTGCGCATACGCCGATGACGGCATTGCGCGCCTGGAACGCCGATGCCACGCGCCTGCCGGCCCGGATGCACAGCCAGTACCTTCGGCGGCTGTACCTGCACAACGACCTTGCGGAGGGGCGCTACCCCGCGCATGGGCATCCCGTATTGCTTCACGACATCGAGGTGCCGATGTTCGTCGTGGCGACGGAGCGCGACCACGTTTCGCCCTGGAAGTCCGTGTACAAGATTTGCCGCCTCGTGCATGCGCCGGTCACGTTCCTGTTGACCTCCGGCGGCCACAACGTGGGGATCGTCAATCCACCGAGTGGCCCCCTGGCACATCCCCAGGCGAGCTACCGCGTTGCTTCCCATGCACCGCACAAGGCGCCCGCCGACCCGCTTGCGTGGCAGGACACTGCGCCTTCGAGCGCCGGTTCGTGGTGGCCGTGCTGGCAACAATGGCTGCGCCGGCACTCCAGCGGCAAGTCAAGGGCCCGGCCGGTCAGCGGGGCCCTGCTGGACAGTGCGGCCGTCGCCGCCCCCGGCACCTACGTCCATCAGCGATAACAGCAGGTCCGGCGGCAAGGCTGCCAGGGTTTCGCGCGTGCTTTCGTAGCCGATGCGGATGATTTCCTCTGCACGTGCGAACTCCAGGAAGCGGATGTGACCCAGTGGTGGGCGAATGAGCAGGTCCGGCGGATCCCGCGCCAGGCGCGCCTGCGTGACGGCCGTCTCCATGATGTTGATGGACGCCAGCAGCACCTCGAAGATACTGGGCAACAGTTCGGCCGGCGAGTTCCACTTGCGCAGCTGCGCCGCGATGGCGTCGTCGCGCGCCAGCAGCCGTTGCTTCATGTCCGCCATCGACCGGCGGTAACCCTCCACCCAGCGCGAGAACGCGCCGGCCGTCTTGCCGGCGTCGATCTCTGTCTTGCGGCTGGGGAGCAACGGCCGCATGTTCTTGCCGCCGATGATCTGGTGGTTCAGGTCCACGGCGATCACGAAGCTCGCCCCCATGGACCGCACGGCGCTCACGGGTACCGGGTTCGTCAGACCACCGTCGACCAGGATGCGCCCGTTGCTGCGTACCGGCGTGAAGATGCCGGGCACCGAGATGCTGGCGCGTACCGCCTCGATCACGTCGCCGGCGCGGATCACGATTTCGTCCCCCGTGACGATGTCGGTCGCCACGGCCGCGAAAGCCTTCGGCAGCGACTCGATCGTGTCGCCGTGGATGTGGCTGCGCACGAGCGCGCTGACCTTGGCGCCGTCGAGCAGGCCCGACTTGGGCAGCACCATGTCGAAGAACGAGAGCGTCGTCTTCCAGTCGAACGCCTCGAAGGTGGCCTGCAGCGCGCCGAGCTTGTCGGCGGCGTGGACTGCACCGATCAGCGCGCCCATGCTCGTGCCGGCGATGAACCGGGGCCGGATGCCCGCGTCCTCGAGCGCCCGGATGACGCCCAGGTGCGCAAGCCCGCGCGCGGAGCCGCTGCCCAGCGCCAGGCCGACGTCCGTCACTGTGGGCTGGGCATGAACGGGAACAGCGCCTTGACGCCCGGCAATGCGTCGAACGCTTCAACGGCCGAGACGCTTTCCAGCGCGGTCTCGGAGTCGAGCAGGTGGCTGGCGCAGCCCATCATCTCGACCTGCATCTCGATCGCGGTGCCGGCGAGATCCTGCCAGCAGCGGTTGGCGCTTTGCCAGTCGGCCTGCAACAGGCCGGCTTGCATCGCCATCGCGTCCACCGGCGCGCATGCGCCGTGGAGTTTTGCGGCGACGGCCTGGTGCCGGACGGATGCATCGTGAGCGGCCTCTTGCTGGATGCGGCGCATGGTTTCGAAGCCGCGCAGCATCGCGCTCGATGCCTCGGCGGCGACGCACATCTGCTGGCGGCCGAGATCGGCCAGGATGCCGAGCGGCGTGAATGGGGTGGGGGCGGCCTTGCCGGCCGCCGGGCGCTTGCGGGCGGTTGCAGTCATGATGGGCATCCTATCAGGCGTACAGGCTGGGCCTGCGAATAAGGCGCGGCCGGCCCTGCTCGTGTTCGTGGATGGCCTGGCAAGCCGTGCAGAAGGGGGTGGCGGGAAGCGCCCTCAGGCGGCGCAGGTCGATCTCCTCCCCGCAATCCAGGCATTCGCCATAGCTGCCGTCGGCCAGGCGTCGGCGCGCGGTGATCACCTGTTCGAGTTCGTCGGCGGCTTGCCCGGCCTTGGCCTGCTCGACCACGGCCTGCGTCTCCTCCACCGCCATGTCCTTGAAGTCGACGACCTCGCCCTCGCTCACGTCGGAGGTGTGTTCCGCGACGTCGCCGGTGGCTCGCAGCACCGCGCGCAGCTCGGCTTCGCGCTGTGCGAGTAGCTTCGCGAACGTGGGGGCATGGGTGCGATCGTACGTGTCCATTTGGAGCCTCGATAGGAATGAACCATTCTGGAAGCGGCTTTGGCTCGCGTCCTTGATCTGGAGCAACTATTGGCCCGGGGGGCCAGCTAACCTGCGTTGACGCGCCTGACTGTTTTGCGCAATGTGAGGATTGGCGATGAGTGTCAGAAACCTGGAAACGCTGTTCGCGCCTGCATCGGTGGCCGTCGTGGGCGTGAACGATCGGCCCGGCAACCTCGGCATGGTGGTGTGGCGCAACCTGAAGGCCGGCGGTTTCAAGGGCCCGATCTGGCTGGTGGACCACAAGCATGGCACCGTGGAGGGCGAGCTCACCTGGCCCGACGTGGAGTCCCTTCCGGGCACGCCCGACCTGGCCGTGATCTGCACGCCCGCGGCCGCGGTGCCGCAGCTGGTTGCCGCGTTGGGGACCAAGGGCGCGCGCGCGGCGATCGTGCTGAGTGCCGGCATGAAGCAGGGCACCATGACGGACGGCTCATCGCTCGAGAAGGCCATGCTCGATGCCGCCCGTCCGCACCTGATGCGCATCCTGGGGGCCAACTGCCTGGGTCTGCTCGTTCCCGGCGCCGGGCTGAACGCCAGCTTTGCGCCCGGCAACGCGTTGCCCGGGAACCTCGCCTTCGTGACGCAATCCGGCGCGCTGGCCACCGCCATGCTGGACTGGGCCAACAGCAAGCGCATCGGGTTCTCGCACTTCATCTCGATGGGCGAGAGCGCGGACGTCGACTTCGGCGACGTGCTGGACTACCTCGCGAGTGATCCGGGCACCCGCGCCATCCTGATGTACATGGAATCGGTCACCGCTGCGCGCAAGTTCATGTCGGCGGCACGGGCGGCCGCGCGCAACAAGCCCGTGATCGTCGTCAAGGCGGGCCGCGCGCCCGCGGGCGCCAAGGCCGCGGCCTCGCATACCGGCGCGCTGGCCGGCTCGGACGCGGTGTTCGACGCCGCGGTGCGACGCGCCGGCATGCTGCGCGTGGACACGCTGGAGGCGCTGTTCGACGCGGCCGAGACGCTGGCGCACGTCAAGCCCTGGCGCGGCGAGCGGTTGGCGATCCTCACCAACGGCGGCGGAGCGGGCGTGCTGGCCGCTGATGCCCTCACCCTGGCCGACGGGCGACTGGCAGAGCTTGGCGAAGCGACGCTCACGGCCCTGGACAACTGCCTGCCCGCGACCTGGCCGCGCAGCAACCCGGTGGACATCATCGGCGACGCGCCGGTGGCACGCTACTGCGATGCGCTTCGCGTGCTGCTGGCCGCACCGGAGGTGGACGGCGTGCTCTTCATCCATGCGCCCACGGCGATCGTGCCGGCCGCCGACATCGCGGCGGCATGCCTGCCCATCATCAAGGAAGCCGGCAAGCCGGTGCTGGCCTGCTGGCTCGGCGGCAGCGTCGTCGCGTCGGCGCGCAAAGCGTTCAACGAGGCGGGCGTGGCAAGCTACATCACGCCCGAGCGCGCCGTGGCCGGCTGGCTGCAACGCGTGACCTATGCGCGCAACCAGGAGGCGCTGTTGCAGCTGCCCGCCGAACGCCTGGACGACTTCCGCCCCGAGCAGGCGCGCGCGCAGGCGCTGCTGGACAAGGCGCTGCAATCGGGCCGCGAATGGCTGGACGAGGAGCAGGCCAAATCACTGCTGCAGTCGTATGGCATCCCCGTGGTGGACACGCGCCGCGTGCGCGATGCCGAGGAAGCCGTCTTCGCCGCGACACAGATCGGGTTTCCGGTGGCGCTCAAGATCCTGTCGCCGCAGATCATCCACAAATCGGACGTCGGTGGCGTGGCCCTCAGCCTCGCTTCGGTGGATGAAGTGCGCACCGCGGCCATCCGCATGCGCCAGCGTGTCGCCCGCCAGCAGCCGCACGCCCAGGTGTTGGGCTTCACAGTCCAGGCGATGGCCAGCCGGCCCGGCGCGCACGAACTGATCATCGGGATCGCGAGCGATCCGGTGTTCGGGCCCACGATCTTGTTCGGGGAGGGCGGCACTGCGGTGGAGCTGCGCAAGGACCGCGCCCTGGGCCTGCCGCCGCTCAATGACAAGCTCGCGCGCGACCTGATCGCGCAGACCCAGGTCGGGCCGATGCTCTCCGGCTACCGCGGCCGACCGGCCATCGACCACCAGGCCCTCATCAGCGCAATGCTGCGTGTGTCACAGATGGCCTGCGACTTGCCGGCCCTCGCGGAGCTTGACATCAACCCGCTCCTGGCCGATGCGCATGGCGTGCTGGCGCTGGATGCGCGCGTGCGCGTGCGCAAGCCGCTCGCGGGTGAGCCGAGCCGGCTGGCCGTGCGGCCCTATCCGCGCCAGCTGGAGGAGCGCATCGAAGTCGACGGCCAGCCGATGCTGCTGCGGCCCATCCGCCCCGAGGACGGGGAGCGGCTCGCGGCCTTCTACGCCAACACCTCGCCCGCGGACATGCGGCTGCGCTTCTTCATGGCGCGGCGCGAAGTGCCGCATTCCGAGCTCGCGCGGTACTGCCAGATCGATTACGAGCGAGAGATGACTTTCATTGCACTCGCGCCTGCCGACGAGTCCGGCGTGCGCCCCATGGCCGGGGAGGCCCGCGCCGTTGCCGACCCGGACAACCGCAAGGCCGAATTCGCGGTGCAGGTGGCCTCGCGCTGGCAAGGCAAAGGCCTCGGGCGCGCGCTGATGGAGAAGCTGCTGCAGTACCTGCGCGAGCGCGGCCTGGAGGAAGTGGAAGGGCAGTGCCTGCACGAGAACGTGGGCATGACGACGCTGGCGAAGAAGCTGGGTTTCGAAGTCGGCGCGGGGCCGACCGGCGACACGATGGCGATGCACCTGGACTTGCGCGAGTGATCGGGCTGTCATTGCGGCCTTGAGCCGCGGGCCTTGTCATTGCGGCCTTGAGCCGCAATCCATCTCGGCGCGTTGCGGCGCGTCGTGTTCCGATCAGCCCGACCCAGTTCCCGGCCCGAGCTTGCGCTCGGCCTGCTCGGCAGTCACGACGCGCACGGTCACGCCGAGTCGCTCGATGCGGTGGGCGAGGTCGAGGTGCAGCCAGCGGGAGACCCGCTCCGGCAGCGTAGAGACGATGACCTCGTCGTACTTCTCGCGCTCGAGCGCCTGTCGCACGGCCTCGTACGGGTCGGTGGCCCCGACGATCCCTTCGACATGCGAGCCCGCGGCCGCGTCGAGCAGCGGGATTGCGAGCTCGAGCGTGATGGCCGCCTCCTCGGTGTCCGGATCCCAATACGGCCGGGGGACCAGTAGCGTGAACTTGCACGGCCCGCTCGCGGCCCGCTCGGCGACGGCGGCGAGCAGCTTGGGCGAGGCGGCGGTCCGGTACGCCACGATGAGGATACGTTTGTCACTCATGATGGGGGCCTCCTCGATGTACGGCCAATCTTCAATCAGGTGGACAACATGTCCACGTGGCAAATTGTGCTCGCTCGATGAGCCCCTGTCACTCCTTGGCCCGAGGCGCGAACCGTTTTCCGACCTGCCGGCTACTGGGAGGAGAAGGTGAGGACGTGCGACCGCAATTGCTTGGTCGAGTCGGGACCGCGCGTGGACCCGAGCGCAACGTAGGCCCGCACCGCAGCGCTGAAGTAGCCATGCAGTGTCGGGTCACCGGGGGCTGTGGTGTCGCCGGAGAGCGGGACCATGTCGGGGGTGATCGTGGTGCACGCCCCGTCCGTCAGCCCGGCGATTGCAGCGCAGTCCCGGGTGAAGAAGCGCACGAAGAACTTGTCCCGATAGGTGACACTCGTGTATCTGCTGGCGGACCCCTTCAACACCGGGTCGGAAACGTTCGCCACGCCCTTGAGCAGCGAGGCGTCGTTGACCGACAGACCCACGTAGGTGCCGTTGCCCGTCTCCGTGGCGAGGGTGCCCACCACTGCATAGATCTTCCCCGTATCGATCGGCTTCGGCTTGAACAGGAAGTAGCTGGCGTCCTGGTTGTCACCTAGACAGTTCATGCCGATCTTCCGGCAGGCGGGCCCGAACTGCCCGAGATCCATGAGCAGATCGGCCATGGGCTCGTCCGTATCGAGCTTGAGCCCCTGGCTCGGCGCCCGGGCCGCAATAGCGCTGACGAGCGCCTTGAGATCGTCGCCCAGGAACGACTCGTCGACGGCGGTCCGCGGCTCCGCGATGCGGTCGCCGTACGGGACGGCGAGTCGCTTGGACATTGGCCGCACCCGCAAGACAGTTAACGGGAGAGTTTCGCGCCAGAGGTCGGCAGCCTGTTCGTCCGCGGGCATCGCATAGCGCAGCAACGTCAAGAAGTCGACCGACTTGTCGTCAAGACCCATCGGCCCGACGGCAGCACCGGGGAGTCCCAGCGAGGTCTTGTCGGCCGCGAACCTCGGCGGAATCCCCTCGGTGAAGACCGCGCTTGCGTCGACCCTGAGGCTGTCCAGCGCGGCGCGAACCGCGCTGTCCGTGGCCTGGTCGGGAGTGATCACGAAGTACCGGATCTGGTCCCAGGGAGAGCCGGACTGGTTTTGCATCACTACGTTGTTGATGTTGTTGTCAACGCTCGAAAAACTTTGCACGCGGCTCTGGTTGCCCGGCACGGTGGCGAAGAGGTACTGGATCAGCGGTCCCGCCCGCCCGGCGAACATGTTGTAGGCATCCGCGTTCCAGGCAGAGCCATCGCCGAGGTATCCGGTGGTGAAAACCCATGTCTGCAGCCCCATGTACTTCGCCGGCGGGGGCATCTTGCCGAAGACGATGATCGCCTCGGTCGGGTCGAGCCGGTACGTCGAGCTGTATCCGGGCAGCGTCGTCCCGAAGCCGTTCTTCATCGCCGGATCGACATACTCTTCCGGCCAGGACTTCACGACGGGTATCAGGTAGGGCGAGGCAGGGTTGTTGCCATAGCAACTGCCAAAGACCGGGTAGGTGTAGACGCAGTCCGCCTGCGTGTACATCTTTGGATAGCCGACGCTGACCTCCATCCCCTGGCCGCGCAGCTGGCTCACGAGCATCTGCTTGAAGTCTTCAGTCCCCTGCGCCGGTGCGTCGGACTGGCCGCAGGCACTCAGGCCGATGAGCACCGCAGCCAGCGAAATCGCCCCCGTTGCCGCCACCATTGATTTCAGTGCAAGGAACCCGTGTTGCATTGTTTTCTCCTGCCGATATTCCTGACGGATGAATTAGGTCCAGACGTTGAATTCAAATACTAGGCAGCCACCCATTGATAAAACGCAAAGAACGAACGGGTTCTTGGAAAATTCACCTGGAAGAAGGCTCGCCGCTGGCTCACGGTGCTCGGCCGCACCTGCTCCGCAGTCACGACGCTCACGGTGACGCCGAGCCGCTCCGTGGTCCCGCAGGAGTTCATTGCAGAGGCCGACACGGTGGTCACGCTTGGCGAAATGAGTGGAACCTACAACGCCACGGGCAAGAGCTTCAAGACACCGTTCGTGCATATCTGGAGATTCAGCGCAGACCGTCTCCAGTCTTTCAGTGCGCACATGGACACACTCGTCTACCAGCGCGCCCTTCAGTGACGCGCCGCTTGCTGCGCCTGAATGCTCATGTCTTCAAGCCGCGTTCCGCTGCAGCTCGCCGAAGGTCTCCATAACGATCGAACGAATCCATCGACCGCCAGGATCATTGGTCTGGCGGAAGCTCCAGCAGTAGGACAGCGGAACCGGTGCGACTGGCAGCGGAGGCTCCACGGCACACAGGTTGGACCGCTCGAGCAGCGCCTGGGGCAGGAGCAGTGGCAGCGTGGCCAGCATGTCGGTCCGCGCCAGAAGATCGGGCACACATGAGAAATGGGCAACCCTGGCGCCGATCGTCCGCTTGAGCTGGACGCCGGAGACAGCGTCATCCAGCGTGGTCCGCATGCGGTTGCCCAGCACCACCTGGACGTGCGGCCATCGACACCACTCGGCGAGCCCCCAGGACGCCAAGGCGGGGTGGTCCTTGCGCAGATAGGTCCAGACCTTCAGGTCACCAGCGTACTGTCGCTCCACGCCGTCGGGCATGGCCGCGGCCGAAGGGAGGAGCGCGACGTCGACATGCCCGTCTGCAATCGCCAGCGGAGTCTGCGTGCCTGGCGTGCTCCACTCGACCCCAACGCCCGGCGCCTCCTTCCGGATTCTGGCCATGACCTCCGGTAACACCGACGGGGTGAAGTCCGTGACCGCGACACTGAAGGTGCGCTTGCTGGTCGAGGGTTCGAAGGGCTGCGGGGGCGCTGCGATCCGCTGGATGCTCCGCAGGATCGGCCGAACGTCTTCGACGAGTTGCTGCGCAAAAGGGCTGGGGACCATGGCGCCACCCACCTTGACCAGCAGCGGGTCGCCCAGCTGCTCGCGCAAGCGCGCCAATGAGTGGCTGACCGCCGACTGCGTGCGCGACAGGCGCTCGGCCGCGCGCGTCACGCTGCCTTCGGTCATGAGAACCTCGAAGGTCACCAGGAGGTTAAGGTCCAGGTGAGCCAGATTAATCTCGTTCATGAGCGATGCATATTATGCGCTGGACGAATGGTGCATGGGCGACCACGATTCGGTCTCCCATCAACCAACGGAGACTGAATCATGAAGAGCGAACCCTTTGTCGTATCGCCGGAAACCTGCGCTCCGGCCTTGAACGTGCTCGGCGTGAAGGTGACCGTGCTGGCGTCGAATGCGCAGACCCACGGTTACGAGATCACGCTGCAATCAGGCGAAGAGGGCGTGGGGCCGCCGCCGCACCGCCACGACTGGGACGAATCGTTCTTCGTGCTCCGGGGCAACGTCGAGATCAACGTCGGCGGCAAAGCCCATGCGTGCACCCCCGGCATGCTGGTGCACCTGCCGGCGGGCACGGTGCACGGCTTTCGCTTCGGCGCCGGCGGCGGCGAGATGTTCGAACTCACCGGTGCCGGCGGCAACGCGACGCGCATGTTTGCGAACGTCAGCCGGGAAGTTCCCCCCGGGCCGCCGGACGTCCCCAGGCTGACCACGCTGCTTGAGCGCAACGGTGTGGTGCTCGTGCCCGCGTGAGCGAGGCTGCCATGTCTTCCGATGCTCCCAGTTGCACAAGAGTTCGGCAATGAGACATAACATGTCGTCAGGCATGCGATGCGGCGAAGGAAAACAACGATGCGCACTTTTGCACAGAAACCGAAGGCAACTCTGCAGTCAATGTCCGCCAAGCCAAACCTGGCCACGAAGCTACAGAGACAACTGACTGTTAACACTCCCGGAGACGCATACGAGCAGGAAGCGGACCGGATTGCCGATCAGGTAATGTCAACGCCAGCGTATAACGCCGTTATCGTCGCGCCACCACGTATCCAGCGCTTTGCAGGGCAATCGAACGGTCATGTGGATGCGGCGCCGGCCAGCGTGGACCAGGTACTTGCCAGTCCTGGCAGGCCGCTGGAGCCAGCGTTGCGTCAGGACATGGAGCGGCGCTTCGGCCAGGACTTCTCCACGGTCCGGGTCCATACCGGCCTGTCCGCCGAGCAAGCCGCGAGCGAGGTGAACGCCAGAGCGTACGCCGCTGGGAGCGACATTGTGTTCGCGCGAGGCCAGTTCACGCCTGAAACGACTGAAGGTCGACGCTTACTTGCCCACGAATTGACACACGTTCTTCAGCAATCAGCGACCGGCGACTCGTCCGTGATCCGTCGGGCGCCGGGGGGAGGGGAGCCGCCGCTCTCAACGCCGTCGCTACCCCCCGCATCTGAAAACCTGGCTCGACTTGGGAAGCTGATGTCCGAATGGGTTCCCAATCCGGAGAAGCAGCGTCTGACGACCATATCGCGCGCCGCCGCAATCGAGGTGAAGACCGGAAGGCGCGTTCATTTGATCGCGGTGGCCGGCGAGGGCGCCGGCGTATCGCTGGATCGGTCCATCCTCAGGGCCGACGAAGTTCTGGTGCCCTACACAGGTGAGCACGCGGAAATACAAACTATGAGATATGCCAAGAAGGCCGGGTATCAGATAATTCCCGGCGCCTTGGAGCCAAGCCGCGCCTTCTGCACCAATTGTGCGTGGTGGGCAATCAAGGAAAATCTGGCCCCACCGCATGGCACCGTACGTGTAGGGCAAACGATAAAGCCCATCACGTCAGTGACATTGGGTGAGCTCTCGAAGAACATACCGGCGCAGAAGATGCCAGGTGCCGGAGGAGAACTTACCGCGAAGGGGAGAGCCAAGCGCGAACGCCCGCCAACGATCATGCCGGGCGCGCCCGTGACAACCCCGATGCCGCCGCCTGCTCAGTCGCCGATGAGCGCCCATGAATCCTTCCGGATGGCGCCTGCACAGTCGCCGATGAGCACCCATGAACCCTTCCGGATGCCGCCGCCTGGGCAGTCGCCGATGAGCGCTCATGAGCCTTTCCGGATGCCTGCACAGTCGCCGATGAGCCGCACGCCCGCCGGCACGTTCGCGGGGGGCATGCTCAAGTCACTGGCCGTGGATACCCTGGTCGGTTTGGTTGTCATCAATGGCTTGAAACTCGCTTGGTCGTGGCTGACGTATGAGAAGAACGTGGAATCAAGAGAGGAGCGACAACTGCGCGAACTTTTCGCCAACAAGGTCGCTCCAGGTGTGAAGCGAGCACTGGAGGCCCACGCGAGCGAGGCCCTGCAGATGACCACTGACCGTCCCGAGTTCCCGGTTTACGCCAACGTCACGGTGGACCTGGTAAAAAACTGGACTGAGTCGGGTATCGCGGGCCACCCCAGCGATAAAGAGATTGTCGACGCCAGCTTCATCGATCTCGATGTCAGCTTCGAAAAGATTTCCAAGGATGAGACCAGAGACTCGTCCCATTTCTTCAGCAACTACTACGCCACCAGCCGCGTGACCTACTCCGTCGAGATCGACTTCGGCGAGACGAAGGCCGAGCGTCAGGGGCGCACACTGCTTCACCATGCCGGGAGCGTCGCTCGACGGAATCTGTCGGCCGAATCGGTCGCGGAGCATACCCACTGGGGTGGCATCGAACGCACACCGAAGGAGAAGCACGAAGACGAGGAACGTCGGAAGTGGAACCAGCCTACACTCGCCGAGCAGCGCGCGTATGACGAGCGTGAGCTGTGGGTGCTCGCCTATATCGAGTACACCGCCATGCATGGCCCCGATGATCAGTACAGCGCCGCGCTACGCTACCTCGAGAAGATCCGGCGCCGTCCGCGTCCGATTCCGGGCCAAGTGCTTCGGGGTTTCCCCTCGCGATAGCGACAAGGCGCGCGGCTCCACTACCACAGCGTGCTCCAGCGCAGGCTCAGCAGGCCATTGCGCTTCGGTGCCGATTCGAACACGCGGCCGTTGGCGTCATTGACGATGACGCTGCCCGCGTAGCGGCGGTTGCCGAGGTTGTCGATACGCGCGAGCAACTCCAGACGCTGTCCGCCGCCGAGCAGCCACTGGTGCGTCGCACGCAGGCCCAGCGTCGCGAAACCGCCAGCGAAATCGCTGTTCACGTCGTCCACCGCCGTGCGGCTCTGGGCGCGCAACTCCAGCGCGACACGTGTGGGCTGGTCCGCCAGGGGCTGCCAATCGATCGCGCTGAAGGCACTGCGAGCGAAGGTGCCGGCGATGCGGTTGCCTGCCGGCACGGCCACTGTCGGGGAGGTGCAGGGCACGCCCGCGCAGGTGCGGAAGCCGTCGCTGTAGCGTGCGTCGAGCCAGGTCAGCGCAAGCTGCCAGCGCAAGCGCGTCCTGAACCTCCACTGCAGCGCGAGCTCGGCGCCTTCGCGCCGCGTGCGGCCGACGTTCTGGAAGGTCGAGCGGCCGCCGCTATTGGTCTGCACGCCAATCTCGCGCGCCGTGTCGATGTGGAACACGGCCGCATCGGCCTGCAGCTCGCCCGCCGTCCAGCGCGCGCCGACTTCGAACTGGCGACTGGTCTGCGGCCGCAGCGCGTCGTTGAAGCCGGCCTGCCCATCGGGGCGGTACGCCAATTCGTTGAGTGTCGGCGACTCGAAGCCGCGGGCGGCGCTGGCGTGCAGCGTCAGGCCGGGCTGCACTTCCCACCGCACCCCCGCCACCGGGTTGGTGTAGTGAAATCGCAGGGCGCCCGAATCGTCGCCGTTCGACAGGTAGTGGTCGGCGGCCGTGAAATCAACCCGGCCGCTGCGAATCCCGAACGTCGCGCTTAGCGTGTCGCCCAGTGCCGCCTCGGCTTGTGCGTAAACATCGCGGGTGCCGACGCGGTTGGCCTCGTCGCGCCGAAGCGCACCGCGCACGCCGAGCACCTGCGCACTGCCGCTGCCGGTGAAATTCTCGAAGCCGAGCCGCTCGTCGCGCTGCCGCTCCACTGTGGCGCCGGTCACCAGTTCGACGCCGCTCCAGCGCCAGGCCAGTCGCGCGTCGACGCCGCCGTACCCTCGGTCGAAATCGACCACGCCGCCGCCATGGCGCGGGTTGGCCTGGGTGGCCGGCGCGATCGCCTGCCATTGCGTGACGCCGCGCGAGCCGAAGTAGCCGGTGAGCGCCGCGGTGCGGAGCGGCCCGGCCGCGTCGAAGCGGTGTTCCCAGCGCGCGCCGAGTTGGCTCTGGCGCACCGTCTTGCGGGTATCGAAGGTACCGGCTTGCGGGGTCGTCTGGTCCGGGTCGGCGTCGAACTGCGCACGCGTGAGGCCGAGGGGGTCTTGCGCGGCCTGGGTGATGTCGCTGGCCAGCAGCAGGACGCGGTCGGCGCTGTCGCGCCAGCCCAGGCGCAGGTTGCCCAGCTTGCGCTCGGCCTGCGAATGCGGGCGGAAGCCGTCGATGCCGAAGTCGGCATAGCTCGCGCGCAGATCCCAGCCTTCGCCGAACGGGGCTTCCACGTTTAGCCGTGCCTGGTGCAGGCCGAAGCTGCCGGCGTCGACGTCGATGCCGGCGCGCCGCTCGGTCGGCGCCGCGCTGAACAAGGCCATCACGCCGCCCGAGCCGTTGCCGTAGAGCACCGAGAACGGTCCGCGCAGCACCTCGATGCGACTGGCGCCGGCGAGGTCGAAGTGAGCGACCTGGCCCTGGCCATCGGGCATGGTGGCGGGGATGCCGTCGGTGTAGAGCCGCAGGCCGCGCACGCCGAAACCGGCGCGTGCGCCGAAGCCCCGCGAGCTGATCTGCAAGTCCTGCGCGTAGTTGCTGCGATTGGCGACCACGATGCCGGGCACGCGGCCCAACGCCTCCGACAGGTTGACCATCGGCCCGCTCGAGCGCAGGTCTTGCGCGTCGACGACGCCGAGCGCGGCCGGTGCATCGGCCAGCGTGCGTGGGCCGACCGAGCCGGTGACGACCACCGGCGCGAGCACGGCGGGCGCGACGGTCTGGCCATGCGCAGGGGCAATCAGCGCCAGCGCGGCCAGCGCCGGCAGCCATTGCAATGCACGGGGTGCATGCTTGTCCATATGTGGCTCCTCGTGAGTATTTGCGCTATCGTGAAGCGAGCAAGCGCTGTTTGTTGGCGACGGGCCGTGGACGGCGGGTGGCCGACTCCGTTCGTGTCCCCCGCCGCCGGGAGGGCGGCTCCTCCTTGACCTCACTGCGTCAGCCACCCGCCATCCACAGCCCTTGGCGGGACGTTGGCTCGCTCGACGCATCGAACACCCACAACGGTGGATGGATCAGGGTGGCGGGGCGCTCTACGCAGCGACATCAAGGAGGAGCCGCCCTCCCGGCGGCGGGGGACAGTCGCGGAGTAGAGTGCCCCGTCGCCCTGATCCCGCCACCCAACTAGAAGAAGCCCAGCTTGTTCGGGTTGTAGCTCACAAGCAGGTTCTTGGTCTGCTGGTAGTGGTCCAGCATCATCTTGTGCGTCTCGCGGCCGATGCCTGACTCCTTGTAGCCGCCGAAGGTGGCATGCGCCGGGTAGGCGTGATAGCAGTTGGTCCACACTCGCCCCGCCTTGATCGCGCGGCCCATGCGGTAGGCGGTGTTGCTGTCGCGCGTCCACACACCGGCGCCCAGGCCATACGGTGTGTCGTTGGCGATCTGCAATGCTTCGGCCTCGTCCTTGAAGGTGGCCACGGCCAGCACCGGGCCGAAGATTTCTTCGCGGAAGATGCGCATGCTGTTGTTGCCCTTGAACAGCGTGGGCTGGATGTAGTAGCCGCCGGCGAGTTCGCCGCCGAGTTGCGCGCGACCGCCGCCGATCAGCAATTCCGCGCCTTCCTGCTTGCCCACGTCGAGGTAGGTCATGATCTTGTCCATCTGCATGGCGGACGCCTGCGCGCCCATCATCGTGTCGGTGTCCAGCGGGTCGCCCTGCTTGATGGCCTTGATGCGCTCCAGCGCGCGCGCCATGAACTTGTCGTAGATCGATTCCTGGATCAACGCGCGCGACGGGCAGGTGCAGACTTCGCCCTGGTTGAACGCGAACAGCACCAGGCCTTCGATGGCCTTGTCGAACAGCGCGTCGTCGGCATCCGCGATGTCCTCGAAGAAGATGTTCGGGCTCTTGCCCCCCAGTTCCAGCGTCGCCGGGATCAGGTTCGTCGCGGCGGCCTGCGCGATGACACGCCCGGTGGCCGTGGAGCCGGTGAATGCGATCTTGGCTATGCGCTTGCTGCTCGCCAGCGGCATGCCGGCTTCGCGGCCAAAGCCGTTGACGATGTTGAGCACACCGGGCGGCAGGATGTCGGCGATCAGCTCGGCCAGAACCATGATGCTGATGGGCGTCGACTCAGCCGGCTTGAGCACCACGCAGTTGCCCGCGCCGATCGCGGGCGCCAGCTTCCACGCGGCCATCAGGATCGGGAAGTTCCAGGGGATGATCTGGCCGACGACGCCCAGCGGCTCGTGGAAGTGATAGGCGATGGTGTTCTCGTCGATCTCGCTCAAGGCGCCTTCCTGCGCCCGCAGGCAGCCCGCGAAGTAGCGGAAGTGATCCACCGTCAACGGGATGTCGGCGTTCAGCGTTTCGCGGATCGGCTTGCCGTTGTCTACCGACTCGGCATAGGCCAGCAGCTCGAGGTTCTGCTCGATGCGGTCGGCAATCTTCAGCAGGATGTTGGCGCGCGTGGCGGGTGCCGTGCGGCCCCATGCGTCGGCAGCCGCGTGGGCGGCGTCCAGCGCCAGCTCGATGTCTTCGGGGCCGGAGCGGGCGGCTTTCGTGAAGGGCTTGCCGGTGATGGGCGTGATCACGTCGAAATACTGGCCCTTGAGCGGCGCAACGAACTTGCCGCCGATGAAGTTGTCGTAAGCGGGCTTGAACGGGACTTTGGCGCCGGGGGTGCCGGGAGCTGCGTAGAGCATTGACTGTCTCCTGAGAGAGTGATTGAAATGAGAGATGTGTATTGCGCAAATGCCGTGCCACCTGGCCGCGGCACGCATGAGGCGGCCCTGGCTCGGGATTAACCCTCGGGTCGAAGCTCCACGCCGCCGCGCGCGCAGTGCCCCGGTGGAACAGTCGTCACACGATGGAGCAATGAGCGTGTCATGACGCGTGCCAGTCCACGTTGGCGCGGGTGAACATGTCGCGCAGTCGGCCGCTCGCTGCCAGGTCGTTGACCACGGCTTGCAGCGCCTGCGCCAGATCGACAGCGTCGCGCTTGACGGCCATGCCCAGGGCCCATCCGTCACGCGGCGCGCGCGGAGACGGCATCGGCGTGATGGCAAACCGCGGGTCGCCGCGCAAGACCGATTCGAGCTCCGAGGCCAATCCCCCGGCCGCGGCCACCTCGCCGCGCGACAGCGCGTGCGCGGCCTCGGCGCCATTCTTCCAATGCGTGAGCAGCTGGTTCCTGTAGGCGCCGCCGTCGGCGCCGATCAGCAGCCAGCCCGCGAGCGATTGCCCTGGTACCGCCACCTTCCGATCGGCCAATTGCGACAAGGTGTCGAGCCGAGGCACCTGCTCGAGACGTCGGGCTATCGCAACCCGGTCACGGCAGTAGGGCGCAAGGATGCTGACCTGTGGGTTGGCGTCCATCAGCGGCCGGTCGACGGGCACATGCAGCAGCACGTCGGCCGGGCCGTAGCCGAGGTAATGGCCGCGCCACACCATGCTGCGCAGGTCGTCGTTCATGTTCTCGTCGGCATGGAACGGCAACAGCGAGAGCCTCACGCCCAGCGACTCGGCGAGGGCCTGCGCCAGGTCGACGTCGATACCCTTGCCGCCGACATGGAAGGGCGGCATCTCGTGATAGATGCCGACCTTCAGCGCGCCGCGCTCGCGCACGCGGTCCAGCGGTGTGGCGGCGGCGCGCAACGGTGTACTCGCCACGGCGGCGGCCGCGCCTAGCCAGCGCAGGCAGTCGCGACGCGTCGGCTTCGCGAAGCTCATCGGCTTCTGCCGGTCAGAGGGGCTTGTCACGGCGCGTTTCCAGATAGGCCTTGATCGCCCAGATGGCTTCCTGGTTCATGACCCCTTCGAACGGCGGCATATACACCGCGCCGTTGCGGGTGCGCCCCTGGCGGACAGTCGTGAGGAAGAACTCGTCGATCTCCTTCACGCAGGCCGCCTTCTTGGCGGCGTCCTTCTGCGTCGCGCATTCGTTGTCGAGCTTGCGCAAGTCCGGCGCGATGCCGCCGGAGATGGCTTCCAGCCCATGGCAGCGGGCGCAGTTCTGGTTGTAGGCCGACGTGCCGATCTTGACGGCGGGTTCGTTGGCTCGGAAGGGGTTCTCGGCGCGCCACTCCTTGCCGAGCGCGGGCAGTCCCGTGGTATCGACGGCTTGCGGCGTCACGTCGCCGTGCGCCGAAACTGTCGTGCTTGCGACGCAGGCGGCCAGGGCCAGCAGCAAGGTGGGTAAAGTAAGCAGGTGAGTCATGTCAGGTCTCCGTCATGATCGGGTTGAAAGATAGGCAGCGTCTGCAAACCCCGTGCCATGCGTTGTGTGTTGCAGGCCGGAACACAACTTGCTTTGAGTTGAGACAGATCAATTCGCACCGCAGGTGGCCCCTGGAAAAAACCCGGCGCGCGGTATTCGATGGAGACAACCCGCCTCGAGCGGGAGCACAGGAGACGCAAACGATGTCCGTAACCCACCGTGCCCAGGTCACGAATGCCCGAACCTGGACGACTCCCACTGCCGCGCCCGTCGAGCGGCAAGCCGCGCGGGCCGAAACGATCGAGCAGTCGCACCTGCGTTGCGCCGCGCTCGGGCTGACCCGAATCGAGCGTCCCGATTTCGAGCCGATGATGCGCAGCGACCTCAGCGTGGCGCGGGAGCGCAACCTGCGCCTGTCCACGCATGCGGCGCCGGTCATGGAAATGCTGTTCGAGCAGATCGTCAACACCGAAAGCATGATCGTGCTGGCCGATGCCCAGGGCACGATCCTGCACTCGGTCGGCGACGACAGGTTTCTCGAACGTGCGGGCAAGGTGGCGCTGGCGCCGGGCGTCAACTGGGCCGAACATTCGAAGGGCACGAATGCCATCGGCACGGCGCTGTTCGAAGAGGCGCCCACCGTCGTGCACGGCGGCGAGCACTTCATCCATGCGAACAGCTTCCTGACCTGCTCGGCCGCCCCCATCTTCGATCCGCGCGGCAACATGCTCGGCGTGCTCGACGTGACGGGCGACCAGCGCTCCTATCACCAGCACACCATGGGGCTGGTGCGCATGTCGGCGCGCATGATCGAGAACCAATGGTTGTCCGACGACTTTGGCAACCGGCTTCGCCTGCACTTCCACAGCCGCGTCGAGTTCATCGGAACCTTGCTGGAAGGGATCATCGTCGTCGGCGCCGACGGCAAGATTCTCGGCGCCAATCGCAGCGCGCTCGACCAGCTCGACATGAGCCATGCGGCGCTGCGCATGCACAGCCTCACGAGCCTGTTCGGCACCACGGTGTCGGCAATGCTCGACCATTTCCGCGCTCCGCTTCCCGCGCCGGCGTGCCTCTGCCTTTCGAATGGCCGGCAATTCCACGTCAGCGCCCGCTTCAACGGAGCGGCGCGATCGATGATGTCCGGGCTGGGCGCCAACGAGCCGGCATGGCAGGCCGAACCTCCCGGGCAGGCCGCGCCGGCCGACGCAAACCGGCCGCCCCCGACCCCGGCCGCCGTGCCGCAGGGCGCCTTGTCGGGCCTGCACTACCTGAAGACCGGCGATCCGCAGATCGAGGCGACGGTGCAGAAGGTGCTGCGCGTGCTGAACCGCGACATTCCGTTGCTGATCCTTGGCGAAACCGGCACAGGCAAGGAGTTGCTCGCGCGCGCGGTGCACCAGGACTCGAACCGCGCCAAGCAGGCTTTCGTCGCCGTGAATTGCGCTTCCATTCCCGAATCCCTGATCGAGGCCGAGCTGTTCGGCTACGAGGACGGCGCGTTCACCGGCGCACGCCGCAAGGGCGCGAGCGGGCGCATCGTGCAAGCCAACGGCGGCACGCTGTTCCTCGACGAGATCGGCGACATGCCGCTGGCCTTGCAGGCCCGGCTGCTGCGCGTTCTGCAGGAGCGCTGCGTGACGCCGCTGGGCAGCCAGAAGTCGATCGCGGTGGACATCGCGGTGATCGGCGCAACCCACCGCAACCTGCGCGAAATGATCGATGCCGGCACGTTTCGCGAGGACCTGTACTACCGCCTGAACGGCCTGGTGGTGCGCCTGCCCGCGCTGCGCGAGCGATGCGACCTCGCCACGGTGGCGCGGCGCATCCTGGTGGCCGAGTGCCCGCACGGCACGCCCGAGATCAGCCCGCCCGTCATGGCGCTGTTCAACAGCTACGCGTGGCCCGGCAATATCCGCCAGCTCGCAAACGTGCTGCGCACGGCCGCCGTGATGGCGGCTGGCGAGCCGCGGATTACCGAGCAGCATTTGTCCGACGACTTCCTCGAAGACGTGCAGCGGGCCCGCTCGTTCACGCCCGCGGCCACGCAAGGCACCGCACCCCCGGCGGTGGACCCGCTGCGTGGCGAGCCCGCACCCACGGCCGCGGCCAAATCCGCCGAGCTGGTCATCAGCGCACCGCCGCCGGTCGAGGCACAGCAAGACGCGTCGGCACGTACCCTCGGTGAAGCCGAGATCGACATGATTCGCTCGGTGCTGGCGGCTGCGGACGGAAACATCTCTGTAGCGTCGAAGCGCCTGGGCATCAGCCGCAACACCATCTATCGCAAGCTGCGCTGGGGCAAGAACAGCTAGTCTGCGTTGGTTGGCGGGATCAGGGCAGCGCGGCGCTCTACTCCGCGACTGTCCCCCGCCGCCGGGAGGGCGGCTCCTCCTTGATGTCGCTGCGTAGAGCGCCCCGCCACCCTGATCCATCCACCAGTGAGTGTGTTCGATGCGTCGAACGAACCAACGTCGCCTAAGGGGCGTGGATGGCGGGTGGCCGACGCAGTGAGGTCAAGGAGGAGCCGCCCTCCCGGCGGCGGGGGACACGAACGGAGTCGGCCACCCGCCGTCCACGGCCCGCCGCCCCCACACCCGCGCTTGCTCACCACGCGACAGCCCACGGGAAAACCCTGTGCCATCTCCGCACGCCCTTGTTCCCGGATGGAACAGTCGCAGCGTAGCTTGCCGCTCGCGCACGCCTGCGCATAGGGCAACCACCTGTTCTTGGGGCTCGCGCCCTCGGCATGCGTCTTGCAAAACACCGTGTGTCCTTCACGGCAATCCCGCCCGACGTTGGACGGCAACCTCAAGGAGACTCCTCATGCAATGGTCACAACCCGCATTTGAAGACATGCGTTTCGGCTTCGAAATCACGATGTACATCTCGAACCGCTGACCGGCCCGGCGGCGCATCGCCTGCGATGCGCCGCCCCCAATCACACCCCACACACCATGAAGATTCTCGTGCTTGGCTCAGGCGCCGGAGGGGGCTTTCCGCAATGGAACTGCAATTGCCGGCTGTGCGCCGGCCAGCGGCAAGGAGAGCTGAGCGCGCATGCGCGAACCCAGAGTTCCATAGCGGTCTCGGCCGACGGCGAATCATGGGTGCTGCTCAATGCGTCGCCCGACATCGGACAGCAGATTCGCAGCCACGCGCAACTTCACCCGCGCCACGGTGGGCCCCATGGCCTGCGCAGCACGCCGATCAAGGCGGTGGTGCTGATGGATGCGCAGATCGACCACGTCACCGGATTGCTGGGCCTGCGCGAAGGCCCTTGCATCGATCTCTACGCGACGCCTTGTGTGTTCGAAGACCTCACCACCGGGCTGCCGCTGTTGAACGTGCTTCAGCACTATTGCGGCACGCGCTGGCACATGCTGCCGGTGGCGGGTGAGCAGGCCTGCGCCGAGTTCGAGATCGAAGGTTTTCCTTCGCTGCGCTTCACCGCGCTGGCGATCCCCGGCAAGGCGCCGCCTTATTCGCCGCACAGGCGTGAGCAGGTGGTGGGCGACAACATCGCGCTGCGGATCGAAGACCTCTCCGATGGCAAGCGCCTGTTCTATTCGCCCGGCTTGGCCGAGGTGGGGGAGCAGGAGATGCGCTGGATGAGCGACGCCGACTGCCTGCTGGTGGACGGCACCTTCTGGGAAGAAGAAGAGATGAAGCGCGCCGGCCTCAGCGACAAGACCGCGAGCGAGATGGGCCATCTGCCGCAGACCGCCAGCGCGGCGCGCGCGGGCATGGTCGATGTGATGCAGGCGAGCGGCGCGCGGCGCAAGGTGCTCATCCACATCAACAACAGCAACCCGATCCTCGATGAGGGCAGCGCGCAGCGCCGCACGCTGGACGCGCACGGCATCGAGGTGTCCTACGACGGAATGGAGATTGCCTTATGAACACCGAACTGTTTCGCTGTGCCCCGCCGCACGCGGATGTCCGCGAGCCGTGGAGTGCCATGGAATTCGAAGCCCGGCTGCGCGCCTGCGAGGCCGGCTATCACATCCACCACCCGTTCAACCTGCGCCTGAACCGCGGCGAGCTGCAGCCGTTCCAGGTGAGGGCGTGGGTGGCAAACCGCTTCTACTACCAGGTCAAGATCCCCGAAAAGGATGCCGCGGTGATGGCCAACTGCGACGACCGCGCCGAACGCCGGCGCTGGGTCGAGCGCATCCTCGATCACGACGGCCGCGGCGACTTCGGTGGCAGCGATGCGGGCGGCATCGAAGCCTGGAGCCGGCTGGGCGAGGCGACCGGCTTGCCGCGCGAGGACCTCTGGTCGCATCGCCACGTGCGGGCCGGCGTGCGTTTCGCGGTCGATGCGTATGTCAACTTCGCGCGCAACAGGCCATGGGAGGAAGCCGCCATTTCATCGCTGACCGAGATGTTCGCGCCCAGGATCCACGCCGACAGGCTGGCGGGCTGGCCCACGCTGTACCCCTGGATCGAAGCGGATGGCCTCGGCTACTTCCGCAGCCGCATCCCGCTGGCCACGCGCGACGTCGAGCACGGGCTCGAAGTGGCGCACCGCTGGTGCACGACACGGGCGCGCCAGGAACGCGCGATCGCGATCTTGCAGTTCAAGCTCGACCTCCTCTGGTCGATGCTCGATGTCATCGAACGCGCCTACCCCGACGACCTGCCGATGGAGTCGCGGCCATGATTTCGCCAAACACGAGGCCCGTCGTGGCGACGATGTTCCGGTTGCAGTTCGAGCCGGCGCAGGACTGTTGGGTGCTGCTTTACCCCGAAGGCATGGTCAAGTTGAACACGCCGGCCGCGGAAATCTTGCGGCTTTGCGATGGACAGCGTACCGTTGACGAGATCGTCGCGGAACTTGAAGCCGCGTTCGCACAGACTGCGCTGCAGGGCGATGTCTGCGCCTTTCTTGGCCAGGCGCGCGAGCGCGGTTGGCTGCAATAGGCGGTTGCGATGCAAGCCACCACCGCCCCCGCCATCCGGCCTCCGCTGTGGCTGTTGGCCGAGCTGACCTATCGCTGCCCGCTGCATTGCGTGTTCTGCTCCAACCCGGTCGACTACGCGCGCCACGACCGCGAGATGGACACCGCGACCTGGAAGCGGGTCCTGGCCGAGGCGCGCGCGCTGGGCGCGGTGCAACTGGGCTTCTCGGGCGGCGAGCCGCTGTTGCGGGATGACCTCGAAGAGCTGGTGGCGCATGCGCGGCAATTGGGCTTCTATACCAACCTCATCACCTCGGGCGTGGGCTTGACCGAGAAGCGGGCGAGCGCGCTGAAATCAGCCGGGCTCGACCACATCCAGCTGTCGTTCCAGGACTCGACTCGCGAGCTCAACGACTTCATCAGCTCCAGCCGCACCTTCGATTTGAAGTCGAAGGTCGCCGCGATCATCAAGGCGCAGGGCTACCCCATGGTGCTGAACTGCGTGATGCACCGCTTCAACCTGCCGCACGTGGGCCGCATCATCGACATGGCCGAGCGCATGGGCGCCGACTACCTGGAACTTGCCAACACGCAGTACTACGGCTGGGCCTGGCTCAACCGGACGGCCTTGATGCCGACCACCGAAGAACTGCGTGACGCCGAAGCGATCGTGATGTCGCATCGCGAGCGCCTCGATGGCCGCATGAAGGTGCTGTGGGTGTCGCCCGACTATGCCGACGCCAAACCCAAGCCCTGTATGGCCGGCTGGGGCGCGGTGTTCATGGTGGTGGCGCCCGACGGTACCTCGCTGCCTTGCCACAGCGCGCGCATGCTGCCCGGCATCGAGTTTCCGAACCTGCAGGAAAGCTCCGTGCAGGATGCGTGGTACGGCAGCGACGGCTTCAACCGCTACCGCGGCCAATCGTGGATGAACGCCACCTGCGGCGGCTGCGACGAGCGCGGCCACGATTTCGGCGGCTGCCGGTGCCAGGCGTTCCTGGTCACGGGCGACGCGGCGGCTACCGACCCGGTGTGCCCGAAGAGCGAGCACCGGGGCCGCATCGATGAAGTGCTTGCCGGTGCCCAGGCCGAACGCGAGCACGCGGGCCGTTGCGGCGCGCCCACGCAACCGCTGCGCTTCGTTCCGGGAGCGACAACGCTGGCCGGGATTGTCTATCGCGGCGACGAGAATTCTCGCGCGCTGTCCGCGGGGTCGGGGCCATGCTGAAGCTGCGCGAGCTCACACAGTGCTACGGCCCGCGGGTGGCGCTCAAGTCTCTCAGCGTGGAGATCGCTCGCGGCAGCTTCGTCGCGCTGCTCGGGCCCAACGGCGCCGGCAAGTCGACGCTGTTCCAGGTGCTCACCGGCCTGTTCGCCGCCGACGCGGGCGACGTGGAAGTGGCCGGCCTGTCGATGCGCAGCCAGGCACGGCGCGCGCTGGCGCATATCGGCGTGGTGTTCCAGCAGCAGTCGCTCGATCTCGACCTGAGCGTGGCGCGCAACCTGCAGTTCCATGCCGACTTGCAGGGTCTGCCGCGCGCGGTGGCGGCCGAGCGTGTTGCCTTCGACGCGGCGCGATTCGGCCTGCTTCAGGACATGGGGCGGCGCGTGCGCGAACTCTCGGGCGGCACCCGGCGCAAAGTCGAACTGGTGCGCGCGCTGCTGCACCGGCCGCAGCTTCTGCTGATGGACGAAGCAACCGCCGGGCTCGATCCGAAATCTCGACGCGACCTGATCGTCGGGCTGCACGACGAGGTGCGGCAGCGCGGCGTGACGGTGCTTTGGGCCACCCATGCCGTGTCGGAAGCCGAAGCCTGTGATCGCGTGCTTGTGCTGCACCGCGGCGAGCTGCTGGCCGACGGCTCTCCCACCGAAGTCACCGCGGCCCTCGGCGGCCCGACGCTCGAGGCGGCCTTCATCAACGCGACGACCCACTGAGCCCCTGAAATCATGAACACAAACGCCTTGTTCGCGCTGCTACTGGCAGCCCCGCTCGCCGCTCACACGCAGGGCAGCGGCCTGGCCTACATCTCCAGCGAGAAGGACCACGCGATCACGATGGTGGACTTGAAGTCGCTGGCCGTGATCGGCACGATCCCCACCTGCAAGCGGCCGCGCCACATGCAGCGGCGGCCAGGCGGCACGCAACTGATGGTCGCGTGCAGCGACTCCGGCCGCGCCGACGTCATCGACCTGGCGAACCGCAAATCGGTGGGCACCATAGCGCTCGGCGACGACCCCGAAGTGTTCGACCTGTCGCCGGACGGCCGCACCGCCTACGTGTCGGCCGAGGAGGGCGGCGCCCTCAACGTGTTCGATCTCGCGCAGAGGAAGCAAATCAAGAGCGTACCCCTGGGCAAGGAACCGGAAGGCGTGAAGGTCTCGGCCGACGGCAAGCGCGTGTACGTCACCTCGGAAGTCGCGAACATGGTTCACGTGGTGGACACTGCGACCCTGCAGGTCATCAAGAACATCCCGGTGGGCAAACGCCCGCGCCGCTTCGCCTTCACGGCGGACGGCAAGGAGCTGTGGGTCACCAATGAACTCAGCGGCAGCGTGAGCATCATCTCGACCAGCGAGCTGGCCGTGGTGGGCACGGTGCAGTTCGAAGTGAAGGGCATGCGTGCGGACGACATCACGCCGGTGGGCCTGGTGCTGGCGCCGGGCGGCAAGACCATGTACGTAGGGCTGGGCCGTGCCAACCACGTGGCCTTCGTCGATGTGGCCGGCCGCCAGGCGAAGCAGCTGGTGCTGGTTGGCAAGCGCGCCTGGGGCCTCGCGGTCAACCGCGACGGCTCACGGCTGTTCGTGGTGAACGGCCTCTCCGACGACATGACGATCGTCGACACGACAAACGCCAAACCGATCAAGACCCTCCCCATGGGCCGCGTCCCGCACACGGTGGTCGTCGATGACTGACCGGACTTTCTCCCTCTCCCTCTGGGCTGCCCTCACCCTAACCCTCTCCCAGAGGGAGAGGGGACAAGTCCGCCGAGCGCTGACGGGTCTGGCGCTGGCGCTCGCATTCGACGCCGCAGCGGCCACACTGACACTCGGCGTCATGCAACGCGCCGACGACGAGCGGCTTGCCCCGCAGCGTGTGGCACTGGCGTACCCAGGCCATCCCGGCGGACCGGCGGCCGAGGCGGTCGAGATGGCCGTGAAGGAAAGCCAGTTCGAGCTCGATGCCGCCAAGCTGCGCGTCGTGATCGAGGTGCGAGCCGCGCGTAATGCCGACGAGGCGAAGGCACTGCTCCAGCAGCTCGCGAAGGCCGGTGCCGCCGGCGTCGTGCTTGACCTGCCGGCAGCGTGGATCACCGCCGCGGCGCAGGCCGCCACTGTGCCGCTGCTCAATGCCGGTGAGAGCGCCGAGACCTTGCGCCAGGAGGGCTGCAGGGCGCATCTGTTCCACACGCTGCCGGGTGAGCGCATGGGCGCCGACGCGCTCGCGCAGGCCCTGCTGGCACGCCGCTGGACGCGCGTGCTGCTGCTGCACGGCAGCAGCGCCGCGGACGCAGCGCGGCTCGAGCAGGTTCAGGCCGCCCTGAAGCGCTACCGCCTGACGCCGGTGGCAGTGAAGGCATTCAAGCTCTCGGCCGACCCGCGCGAACGCGATCTCGCCAACCCGCTGCTGCTGACCGGCACGGCCGCGCGCAGTGAGTACGACGCCGTGTGGGTCGTCGACGGCGATGGTGAGTTCGCACGCACGCTCCCCTACCGCATCGCGCTGCCGCGGCCGGTCGTGGGCGACGCGGGCCTGTCGGCGCAGGCCTGGGCGCCGCGGTTCGACCGCTACGGCGCTCCGCAGTTAGAACGCCGCTTTGCGCGAGCCGCCCACAGGCCGATGACCGGCTTCGATTGGGCCGCCTATATCGCGGCCAAGGCGCTGTTGCAAGCGGCGCTGGAACAGGCCGCCGCGCCGAACGCCGCCCAAATGTTGAAGGCATTGAGCCGTTCGGACTTCACGCTCGACGGCTTCAAGGGCGTGCGCCTGGGCTTTCGGGCCTGGGACCGTCAACTGCGCCAGCCACTGCTGCTGACCGACGGAGTGGGCGTGGTCGGCAGCGTGCCCGTCGAAGGCGTGATGCACCCGAAGAACGTGCTGGACACGCTGGGTGCCGACGCGGGCGAGTCCGCCTGCAAGGCGGGATCGTGACGCACCCACGCAGCCCCACCGCGCATGCGCTGCAGGCGCTACGGGCGATCGTGTCGCGCGAGCTGATCAAGTTCGCGCAACAAAAGGGGCGCCTCATCTCGGCGCTGGTGCGCCCGGTGCTGTGGCTGGCGGTGTTCGCGGCGGGCTTTCGCAATGTGTTCGGCGTGGCCATCGCCCCGCCGTATGACACTTACATCCCCTACGACGTGTACATCGCGCCGGGGCTCATCGGCATGGTGCTGCTGTTCAATGGCATGCAGTCGTCGCTGGCCATGGTGTACGACCGCGAGATGGGGCTGATGCGGCTGCTGCTCACCGCGCCGCTGCCGCGCTGGTGGCTGCTCTTGGCCAAGCTGCTCGCCACAGCGCTTTTGAGCCTGGTGCAGGTGCTGGCTTTCGTTGCGGTCGCCGCGCTGCTCGGCACCACGCTGCCGACGGAGCCGCGCTCGCTGCTGCATGCGCTTGCGGCCACGCTGGCTGCCGCGTTGATGCTCGCGTCGCTGGGGCTTCTGCTGTCGGTGCACGTGCGGCAGCTGGAGAACTTCGCCGGCACCATGAACTTCGTCATCTTCCCGATGTACTTCCTCTCGACGGCGCTGTACCCGCTGTGGAAGCTGGAAGAGTCGGGTGCAACCTGGGTGTGGCGCGCCGCGCAGTTCAACCCGTTTACCCACGCCGTGGAATGGATTCGTTTCGCGCTCTATGACAAAGACCCCGGCATGGCGCCGCTGGTGGTCCTGGGCACGCTGGCCCTATGTTTCACGCTGGCCTGCCGTGGCTATGATCCGCAGCATGGCTTCGGCAACCTGGCGCAACGGGGGTCGGCATGATCTCGCGACGCCGTGTCCTGTCCTGTGCGGCGGCAACGGTGGCCGCGGCCGCGGCGCCGTGGGTTCGCGCCCGGCCCGGCAGCGATACTTCGTTTCCGCAGCGCCCGATCTCGCTGTGGGTGCCGTGGGCGGCCGGCGGCGGCACCGACCTCACGCTGCGCCTGCTGGCCGATCTGGCCGGCCGGCAACTGGGCCAGAGGGTGGTGATCGAAAACCGCGGCGGCGCCGGCGGAACGCTGGCGATGCCGGTGTTGCAACAGGCGCTGCCCGATGGCTACACCCTGGCGCAAATGCCGCAGCCGGTTTTTCGGGCGCCGCATGTGCAGAAGGTCTCCTGGGACCCGATTCGCGACACCACGCCCATCCTGCAGATCAGCGGTGTGACCTTCGGCGTCGTGGTGCCGGCGGCGAGCGCCTTGCGCAGCGTCGAGGACCTGATGGACTACGCGCATGAGCACCCCGGCGAGCTGAGCATTGCGACCAACGGCATCGGCACCACGCCGCACGTGGTGCTGGACGAGCTGTTCGCGCGGCGCGGGCTCAGCTACATCCACGTGCCGTACAAGGGAACCGCCGAGCAGATGGTGGCGGTGGCGTCGGGGCAGGTGATGGCGGGTGTAAACGCCAACGGTTTCGCGCCTTACGTTGACTCGGGCAAGCTGCGCTTGCTCGCCACCATGGGCGCGGCGCGCAGCCGGCGCTGGCCCGATGTGCCGACGCTGGGCGAACTGGGCCACGGCATCGTCGCGATGTCGCCCTACGGCCTGGCCGGCCCGCGCGGGCTGCCGGCCGAGGTGGTGCGCACACTGCACGATGCGTTCAAGAGTGCGCTGTTCGACCCCTCGCACATTGCCGAACTGGCCAGGTTCGACCAGGAGGTCGCCTATCTGGGCAGCGCGGACTATGGGCGCAGCATGCGCGAATCCTTTGCCGCGGAGCGGCGTGCCGCCGCGCGGCTGGGGCTTGCGTCTGGGCCGGGGTGAGCGACTACGGATTAATAGCGTACGTTGTTGGCGGGATCAGGGCGACGGTGCGCTCTACTCCGCGGATGTCCCCCGACGCCGGGAGGGCGTCTCCTCCTTGATTCCGCTGCGTAGAGCGCCCCGCCGCCCTGATCCATTCACCGTAGTGGGTGTTCGTTGCGTCGAAAGAAGAAACGCTGCCTAAGGGCCGTGGATGGCGGGTGGCTGACGCAGTGAGGTCAAGGAGGAGCCGCCCTCCCGGCGGCGGGGGACACGAACGAAGTCGGCCACCCGCCGTCCGCGGCCCGCCGCCCACACGCTGCCTTTACTCGGCTCCGCGATCGCGCAGTTATTTGTGGGACAGCACACCCACCCACGCAGCGTTCGGCGCGCCGCTTTTCAGCCAGGTTTCTTGGCCCACGCGTTGCACCAGCCGGCTGCTGCGATCTGCTTTCGCCCGAACATCGCGCAGCCGCCCCATTCATCGCCGGCACTGCCCTGGAAGAACGAACAGTTGGCGCAATCCTGCGCGGCGCTGTGCTTGGGAAACAGTTGCTTGTCCACCTTTTTCGTGTCGTGCCGATAGCCAAGCGCTCGCGCCGTCTCGTCCGCTTCGTCGACGCGCGGCGGCGCCGCGTGCGTGATGACGGGCGCCGCAAGCACGGCGCAGCCGCTGGCGATGGATCGGGTGATGAAAATGCGTCGGGTCGTCATGTCATTTCACCTTCGGGAGCTTGAACACCCACACCATGCCGCCCTGTTCCAGGAAGTTCACTTTCTTGGCCACCTCGCCGCCCCACAGCGGCACTGCGCCGCCCCAGCCGGACACGACGCTCACGTACTGCTCGCCGCCTTGCTGCCAGGTGACAGGCGGCGCCACCACGCCGGAGCCGGTCTGGAACTCCCACACCACCTTGCCGGTTTTCGCATCGGCCGCCTTCAGGTAGCCCTCGGGCGTGCCCCAGAACACCAGGTTGCCGCCGGTGGTCAGCACGCCGCCCCACAGCGGCGCGCCGTTCTTCACTTCCCAGACGACCTTGCCGGTCTTCGGGTCCATCGCTCGCAGCGCGCCGATGTAGTCGTCGTCGATCGTCTTGATGTTGAAGCCGGCGCCGAGATAGGCCGCGCCCTTTTTGTAGGCCACGGGTTCGTTCCAGATCTCCATGCCCCACTCGTTGGCCGGCACGTAGAACAGCTTGGTGTCCGGGCTGTAGGCCATCGGCATCTGGTTCTTGCCGCCCAGGAAGCTGGGCGCCGAGAAGATCGAATTGCCCTTTTTGCCGTCGGCGCTGGCGGTCGGGTCGCCGGGACGGTTTTCGGGGATGAAGTTCGGCAAGCCGGTCTTCAGGTCGATGCTTTTGGCCCAGGTGATCTTCTTGACGAAGGGAAAGGCATTGAGCAGCTTGCCGGTGCTGGCGTCGTTCACGTAGAAGAAGCCATTGCGATCGGCCTTGCCGCCGACGCGCTTGCCGTCCATGTCGAAAGTCACGAACTCATTGACGCCGTCGAAGTCCCAGCCGTCGTTGGGCGTATTCTGGTAGTGCCACTTGATCTGGCCGGTCTTCACGTCGATGGCGACGGTGGAACAGGAGAACAGGTTGTCACCCTTGCGCAGGTGGCTGTTCCACGGCGCCGGGTTGCCGGTGCCGAAGTAGGCAAGGCCGGTCTTGGCGTCGTAGGTTCCGCCCAGCCAGGTGGCCGCGCCGCCGGTCTTCCACAGGTCGCCCGGCCAGCTCTGGTTGGTGGTGCCCGAGATGCCGGCTTCCTTGCGCGTGCCGTCGGGGTCGTAGGTGTAGCCCATGTGACCTTCGACCGTGGGCCGCGACCAAACCAGCTGCCCGGTCTTGGCGTTGCGCGCTTCGACGCGGCCGACCACGCCGAACTCGCCGCCGGACACGCCGGTGAGGAGGAGCCCGTTGGCGATGATCGGCGCGGCGGTGGCCGAGTATCCGGCCTTGTAGTCCTCGATTTTTTCCTTCCATACCACGTCGCCGGAGTCCTGGTTCAACGCGACCAGCTGCGCATCGAGCGTGGCGAAGATCACGAGGTTGTCATACAGCGCCGCGCCGCGGTTGACCACGTCGCAGCAGGGCATGATGCCTTCGGGCAGACGGTGCTCGTACTTCCACAGTTTCTTGCCGGTCGTCGCGTCGAGCGCGAACAGGCGCGAGTATGACGCTGTGACGAACATCTTGCCGTTATGGATGACCGGCTGCGCCTCCTGGCCGCGCTGCTTCTCGCCGCCGAATGAGAACGCCCACACCGGTGCGAGCTTGCCAACAGTGGCGGTGTTGACCTGCTTGAGCGGCGAGTAGCGCTGGCCCTGCGTGTTCAGGCCCCAGGTCAGGACGTTGCCGGTGGAGGTGGCTTCGTTTTCGATCATCTTGTCGGTGACCACGGCGTGGGCCGCGGCGCAAGCCAGGCCGGCGGAGATGAGAACGGTCAAGAGCTTCAGTTGCATGGTCCGCCGCGGAGCCGCCTCAAGGCGGACAGCCCCCTTGGGGGGCAGCGAACGGATGTGAGCGTGGGGGTTCATAGTGTCTCCTAGGGGGGGATGGATCGCGGTTGAGCAGGCCACCTTGGCCATGCGCTGCGCCTTCATGAAGGGCAATGTCCATGCCATGCGCTGGGTTGGCTCCGCAGTCACTTCGACGCGGCAGATTCGCGCGTCCAGGTTCGGGTTTTCCCGCTGAAGTGCTACAGGGTTGAACAGGTGCTACGGCAGGAGCGTGACAGCACGTCACACCTGTCTGCGTTGGTGGCGGACCCACCGCTATGGCTGTTCAAACGTCGAAAGAACCAATGCCGCGCCAAGGGCCGGGGACGGCGGGTGGCCGACGCAGTGAGGTCAAGGAGGAGCCGCCCTCCCGGCGGCGGGGGACACGAACGGAGTCGGCCACGCGCCGTCCACGGCCCGCCGCCCACACACGCGTTAGTTGCAGGCCTGCCGGTTGACGATGCTCTTCAAGGCGTCGGTGTCCAGGATGCGCACGTGGCGCTGGCGCACTTCGACGATGCCGTCGTCGGAGAATTTCGAGAAGGTGCGGCTGACGGTTTCGAGCTTCAGGCCCAGATAGCTGCCGATCTCTTCGCGCGTCATGCGCAGGACGAGTTCAGAGCGTGAGAAGCCGCGGGCATGCAGGCGCTGCACGAGATTCAACAGGAACGCGGCCAGGCGCTCCTCGGCGCGCATGCTGCCTAGCAGCAACATCACGCCGTGTTCGCGCACGATCTCGCGGCTCATGATCCGGTGCACATGGTGCTGAAGGGCGTTCACTTCCCGCGAGAGTTCGCCGATGCGGTCGAAGGGCATGACGCAGACCTCGGCGTCCTCCAGCGCGATGGCATCGCAGGTGTGACGGTCGTTGACGATGCCGTCCAGGCCGATGATCTCGCCGGCCATCTGGAAGCCGGTCACCTGGTCGCGGCCGTCTTCGGCGGTGACGCAGGTCTTGAAGAATCCGGTGCGGATCGCAAAGAGGGATTGGAAGGATTCGCCGTTGCGAAAGAGGATCGCGCCGCGCTTGATCTTGCGCCGTGTTGCCACTACCTCGTCGATGCGTTCGAGCTCCTCGGGCGACAGGCCGATGGGCATGCACAGCTCGCGCAGGTTGCAGTTCGAACAGGCAACCTTCATGCTGTGGGGGTCGAACGGCTCCGTTGCACCGGACGGTATCAGTTTGAGGTTCGGGGCGGGCACAGGGGTTTCCTTCATTGCGATAGGCTCTTCTGATCTGAATCAAATTGTCCCGGCGCTCGCGGGCACCGACTTGATGAATGTCAAGCATGGGTCCCGTGGTGGGCTGCACAGTATCGGCAATAGCTGAAAATATCCATGACTACTCTCTCACCCGAACTCCTGCGCCGCTTCGACATTCCGGGGCCGCGCTATACGTCCTATCCCACGGCGGACCGCTTCGTCGAGGCTTTCACGGCCGCCGACTACGGCCAGGCCCTCGCGCAGCGCCGCACCGGCCCCGCGGCATTGGCGCTACCACTTTCGCTGTACGTGCACATCCCATTTTGCGAATCGCTGTGCTACTACTGCGCCTGCAACAAGATCATCACCAAGCACCACAGCCGTTCGGCCTCCTACCTGCGCTACCTGAGCCGGGAGGTGGACCTGCACATCGAGCAGCTGGGCCTTGGCCAGGCGGTGACACAGCTTCACCTGGGCGGCGGCACGCCCACCTTCCTGTCCGACGACGAGCTCAAGGAGCTCATGGCGATGTTGCGGCGCAGCTTCGCGATGGCCCCCGGCGGCGAGTATTCGATCGAGGTGGACCCGCGCACCGTGGACGCGACCCGGCTGAACACGCTGGCCGAACTGGGCTTCAACCGCCTCAGCTTCGGCGTGCAGGATTTCGACCCCGAAGTGCAGAAGGCCGTGCACCGCATTCAGCCCGCCGAGCAGGTGTTCGCGTTGGTGGAGCAGGCCCGTGCCATCGGGTTCGACTCGATCAACGTCGACCTGATCTACGGTCTGCCCAAGCAGACGCCCGAATCCTTCGCGCGTACCCTGGCGCAGGTGAGCCAGCTGCGTCCCGACCGCATCGCGCTCTATGCCTATGCGCACCTGCCGGAGCGCTTCAAGCCGCAGCGGCGCATCCTGTCCAATGAGATCCCGGGCGCGCAATCCAAAGTGGCGATGCTGGCGCAGTCGCTCGAGGCCTTCAGCGATGCCGGCTATGTCTATGTCGGCATGGACCACTTCGCGCTGCCCAACGACGCGCTGGCCGTCGCCAAGCGCCAGGGCCGTCTGCACCGCAACTTCCAGGGCTACAGCACGCAACCTGATTGCGACCTGATCGGCCTGGGCGTTTCGGCCATTGGCAAGGTGGGCGCCACCTACAGCCAGAACGCCAAGACGATGGAGGACTACTGCGATGCCCTCGACCACGGCCACCTGCCGGTGAACCGCGGTCTCGCACTGAGCCGCGACGACCTCGCTCGCCGGGCCGTGATCATGGCGCTGATGTGCCAGGGCCAGGTGTTGTTCGAGTCGATCGAGCTGGCCTGGCTGCTCGACTTCCGTGAGTACTTCGCGTCCGAGCTCGATGCCATGCGCGATCTCGCCGACAAGGGCCTGGTGACGCTGGACGACGCGGGCATCCAGGTCACTCCCATGGGCTGGTACTTCGTGCGGGCCGTCGCGATGGTGTTCGATCGCTACCTGCAGGCCGACCGCAACCGCGCGAAGTTCTCCAGAATCATCTGATGCCTACCGCATTGGCCCTTTCGGCCCTCCTCATGGGGTTGGCCGGCGGACCGCATTGCATCGCCATGTGCGGCGCGGCGTGCGGGGGGCTGTCGCGCATGGGTGGCGGCTCGCCGGCCAGGTCGCTTTGGGCTTTCCAGGCCGGGCGCCTCGTGGGCTATTCGCTTGCCGGCGCGGGGGCGGCGTTCGCCGTGCAGGCATTCGCCTGGCTTACCACGAGCACCGCGGCGCTGCGCCCGGTGTGGACGCTGTTCCACCTTGCGGTGCTGGCATGGGGGCTCATGCTGGTTACTCGCGCACGTCAGCCGCTGTGGGTCAGCAACACGGGCCGCAGCATCTGGACGCGCGTTCGTCCGATGGCGCAGGCGCGCGGCGGAATTTTCGCCACCGGCGCGCTGTGGGCGTTCATGCCATGCGGGCTGCTGTATTCGGCGCTGCTGGTGGCGTCGCTCAGCGGCGGGCCGCTGGAAGGCGCGCTCGCCATGGCGCTGTTCGCGTTGGGCAGCGGGATTTCGCTCTCGCTTGCCCCCGCGGTGTATGCGCGTTTGCAGCAGGCCGGCAACCGGCTGCGCCAGGATTGGGGCACTCGCGCGGCCGGTGCACTGCTCGTGCTGGCGGCCGCATGGGCACTGTGGATGGACATGGCGCATCGCGTCGCCGTGTGGTGCGGGCTTGCGTAGGCCGCCCCGGCGGGAAGCAGAGTCCTTCGCCACACAGAATCGATAACGGTTGGCCGCTCTTCCTCACACGTAATCAGAGCGGCTTCACACAAAGGGGCAAATCGCCATGATTTCGAAATTGCAGGCGCGCCTTGCGTGCCTGGCGGGCCGTTGGCCCGCAGCGCGTGAGGTCGTGCTGTATGGCGTCTTCGCCACGGCGTGGATCGCCGGGTCAGACTGGTTGCTTGAACTTGCTGTCCAGGACCGCTTGCTGGTGGTCGGATTGGGAACCGCCAAGGGGCTCTTGTTTGTGCTCGTGACCGCGTGGCTGCTGTACCGCGCCCACAGCGCGCTGCAGCGCGAGATCAGCGGTCGCCGGCGCGTGGAGGAACGCCTTCAGCGGACGATCACCGACCTCGAAGCGTTCAGCTACAGCATTTCGCACGACCTGCGAGGCCCCCTCGCGGCGATCTCATCGTTTGCAGGCTACCTCCAGGAGACGGAGGCGGCTGCGCTGTCGGAGCGTGGCCGTCACAAGCTGGGCCGGATCACAGCCGGCGCCGAACGGATGGAACGGATGATCGGGGACATCCTGGCCTGCAGCCGCGCGGAGCGGGCCGAGATGCAGCGCCGGCGCATCAACCTTGAGCCGCTCGTGGCTGAAGTCGTGGCGGAGCTGAAGGACGCATGGCCCGCCGCACAGGTCATCGTGGGGCCGTTGCCGTCCGTGCACGCCGACTCGGCCATGTTGCGCCTGGTGTTGTGCAACCTCATTGGCAACGCGCTGAAGTTCTCCGGCGGACGCACCGATGCGCAGGTGGAAATCTCGGCGGCACGTGTTCGCGGCGGCGCGGTGGAAGTGACTGTGCGCGACAACGGCGCCGGGTTCGACATGGCCTATTCGGGCAAGCTGTTCGGCCTGTTCCAGCGCCTGCACAGCGAATCGGAATTTCCAGGCACGGGCGTGGGACTCGCCATCGTCAAACGGCTTGTGTCGCGGCACGGCGGCGCGGTGCATGCCGAGTCGGTGGCGGGCGGGTGGACGACGTTCAGTTTCACCTTGGGCCCGGGATGCGACACGCAAGCGGATGGCGCGGCGCGTGCGGCGGCGCCGCTCTCACTCCAGGTCAACTGATTCCAGGTAGTAGGGCGCCCGGCATTCCCAGTGGAGCTCGCGTTCGATGCGCTGGCGCATTGCGTCGGCGGCAGCGGGCTCGCCATGCGTGATGAAGGTCTGTCGGGGCGCATGCCTGAAGCCGCGCAGCCAGCCGATGATCTCGCCGGCATCGGCGTGCGCGGACAGCGTGTCCAGCATCTTGACTTCCGCGCGCACCGGGACGTCCTCTCCGTGGATGCGCACGGTCGGTGAGCCGGCGGCGATTGTGGCGCCCCGCGTTCCGCCGGCCTGGAAACCCGCGAAAAGGATGGTGTTGCGCTTGTCCGGCGCGAAGGCCTTGAGGTGGTGCACGACGCGCCCGCCGGTGGCCATGCCGCTCGCCGCCACGATGACCATCGGCCCGTGCCGCCGGTTGAGCTGGCGGGATTCATCGGGGGTCTCGACGATCGTCGCGGCGCGCGCCATCGCCTCGCAGTCCTCGCGGGAGAGTCGCAGCTCGTCGATGTGCTCGTAATACACCTGCGTGGCCGCCGCGGCCATCGGGCTGTTCAAGTAGATGGGCATATCAGCGGCGATCGCGCCGCTGTCCTTGAGCAGGCGCAGGCAGTGCAGCATCGTCTGCGCCCGCCCTACAGCGAAGGCCGGGATCACCACCACGCCGCCGCGTTTGGCAGTGCGATTGACCACGTCGGCGATCTGCGTCAGGACGTCGCTGCGTTCGTGCAGACGGTCACCGTAGGTGGACTCGACCACCAGGTAGTCCGCCCCGTCCACCTGCACGGGCGGCTTGAGCATCATGTCCTCGGGACGCCCGATGTCGCCCGAGAAAAGGATCGAGCGGCTGCCATTGTCGATGTGCACGAAGGAAGAGCCGGGCATGTGGCCCGAGCGCGAGAAGGTGGCTGCCAGGCCGGCCGCCGGCCGAAACGCGTCACCGCTGCGCACCGGCCTGAAGAGCTTGAGGCAGCGCACGGCGTCATCGCGGGTGTAGAGCGGCAGGGCGGGCTTGTGCTTGCTGAGCTGGTGACGGTTGAGGAACTCGGCTTCTTCTTCCAGCAGGTAGCCGGAGTCCGGCAGCAAAATCTTGCACAGGTCGAACGTGCCGTCGGTGCAAAACACCTTGCCGCGAAAGCCGCTGCGCGCGAGCAGCGGCAGGTAGCCGCTGTGGTCGAGGTGGGCATGCGTGAGGATCACCGCGTCGATCGACGCAGCGGTCACGGGCAGCGGCGACCAGTTGCGCAGCCGCAGATCCTTGTAGCCCTGGAAGAGGCCGCAATCCACCAGCACGGACGAACCACCCTCCCGCAGGAGGTACTTGGAGCCGGTCACGGTGCCGGTCGCGCCGAGAAAGGTCAGTTGCATGAGATGAGTCTAGGCGCTTTTTGCTTCGGCAGTGACGCGGCGATCTATCTGCAGCGCCCCGGCATCGGCACCACGGTGCGCAGCTGGACACCGCTGGACGGGCCTTACCACGGCTTCCTCGTCACGCATGTGTCTCGCCCCGCGCCCACCGAGGCATTGTGCGAGCACGTCTCGGCCCGATGTGTGCGTGGTCGGCGCGGGCTATGCGGGCGTCTACTGCTGCTGCTGCATCCCCTGCAGCATGGCGGCCATCTTCTCGTGGATCAGGTTCACGGCCTTGAGCGGGCGCAGCATCACCTTGAATTCGACGATGCGCCCCTCGTCGTTCCACTTGATCATGTCCACGCCATTGATCGTGATGCCGTCGATCTCCAGCATGAACTCCAGCACCGCGTCGCGTTCGCCCTTGAGCTCGCGCACGTAACGGAAGCTGGGATTGAAGAAGACCTGGAACGCCGCCAGCAGGTACATCCGCGTGATGGGCTTGCCCACCTGCGGCTTGTGCACCACGGGGGAATGGAAGACGGCGTTTTCCGCCAGCAGTGCATCCAGGCCGCGAGGGTCGCGCGTCTTGACCAGTTCGTGCCAGGCGGCAAGGGTGTCGATGGGCATGGGGGCTCCTCGGTGGACGACCATCTTAAGCCAGCCGCTCCGATCCCACCCCCTAGGCTGCCAAGATCAAGTGTTGTCTTTGATTGTCGCGCCGGCGGCGCAAGCCTTGACCGAGGCGATCGCGGCGTCGCGGGCTTGCTCGGACGCGTACATCGGGCTCGTGCCGATCACCTGGTGGTTGGCGGCCTGAAGGTTGAAGTACGCCTTGCCGTTGCTCGCCACCTTCTTTTCGAAACGGGCGTCCGTGGCGCCATTGGTGCGCACCGACGCGAGCCCGCCTTCGGCGGAGTCCTTGGCGCGGTACAACTCACTGGTGAGCAACGTCTCGCCGCCATCCGCCTTCAGCAGGAAGCGGTATTGGCCGTCACTGCTCTTGTTCAATTCGAACCAGCCTGTCATGTCGATCTCCTTCGCAAAGAGGGAGCTTTCAATCTAGGACGTGCCCCGGCAGGGGCCTTGATCTGCAGCAATGTCTCGCGTCGGGCTAGCGCTGTCGGATCTGGTAGCGCACGAACCCGTCGGCCCTGGAGAACCGGTCGTAGAGCTTGCGGGCCTGGACATTGTCTTCCCTGGTCATCCAGTACAGGCGCGCCCAGCCTTCGGCGCGCATCGCGTTACGCAGCCATTCGATCAGGGCCGCGCCAATGCCATGGCCACGCGCGGCGGGAGCGACGAACAGATCTTCCAGGTAGCAGACGGGCTGCGTCTCCCAGGTGTTCTCGTGCACCACGCAGTTCGCGAAGCCGTACACCTGCCCATCGACCTCCGCGACGATGCACATCACGGCCGAATCGGGATCGAGGATGCGCTGCCAGGTGCGGTTCGTCACCTCCTCGGAGAGTTGCGCGTCGTAAAAATCGCAATAGCCGCGCCAGAGTTGGCGCCAGGCGGTTTCGTCGCCGGGGAGTGCGGAGCGGATCGTGGGAGCGGCCATCGATGTATTGTGCCGCGGGACGCGAAAGGGCGGGTTCGCCGCGACCTCGCGCATGACCGGCAGGTGCCGGTTAAGCTTGCGGCATGATTCTTCCGCCCTCCCTGACCCCTCCCGGACAGCTGCCGGATGTCCTGCGCCGGCAGGGCTATGCGGTGGTCGGCGCCGGGGGGGTTTGCGAACTTGCAGACTGCTCGCTCCCGGATTTGATGGCGCTGCGCCGCAGCTGGGACGACCTGCCGCCGGACAACTACCTGAGAGACGGCGGCCATTACCGGCGGCGACGGCATTCGTGCTTCGTCGTGGAGGGCGGCGAGGTGGTGCAGGTGCCGCATCGCGCGCACTGGCAGCCCGTTGAATACAACGCGCTGCATGGCGGCATGGAACGCTGGTTCGAGCCGATGGAGCCGGGCGTTGTCGCAACCCCGGCCTGGTCCAAGCTGCTGCGGGCGATGGCACAGGTCAGCTCCGGCATGAAGGGTGACCGGCCGTGGTACGTCGAGGCGCACCAGTTTCGCATCGACACCGAGGGCGGCATCGGGCGGCCGACTCCCGAAGGGGCGCACCGCGACGGCGTAGACCTGGTGGCGGTTTTCATGATCGCCCGAGAAGGCATCAAGGGCGGCGAAACCAGGGTGTTCGAAGCCGCCGGCCCCGCCGGCCAGCGCTTCACCCTCACCGAACCCTGGAGCGTGCTGCTGCTGGACGACGAGCGGGTGATCCACGAAACGACGCCGATTCAGCCTGTCGCCGCGGGCGCGCACCGCGACACATTGGTGTTGACGTACCGCGCAGGCGGCTTTCAGGGCGCGTGAGTGTCTTCGCCGTCACAGCTGCACCCGCGTCCCCAGCTCGATCACCGCGTTGTGCGGGATGCCGAAATAATCCACGGCGCGGCCGGCGTTGCGCGACATCGTCTCGAAAAGATTCTGCCGCCAGCGCTGCATGGCCCGCCGAGGAGTGGGCACCACCGTTTCGCGGCTGAGGAAATAGGACGTCGAGAAGGCGTCGATCGGCAGGCCGAGTGGCGCGCAGAGCTGGAGGGCTTCGGGGATGTCGGGTTGGTCCATGAAGCCGAAATGAAGGATGACCTGCCAGAAGCCCGGAGCGACGGCTTCGATTTCGACCCGGCGCTCGGGCGAAAGCGTGGGCTCCTCGTGGAACCGGACGCACAGCACGACATTGCGCTCGTGCAGCACGAGGTTGTGCTTCATGTTGTGCAGCAGGGCCTGCGGCACCACGCCTGGCTCGGCCGAGAGGAATACGGCGGTCCGCGGCACCGGTGTGAGGCGGTCGTGCACCAGGTTGTCGGCGAACTCCTTCAGCGGAAGCAAGTCGCTTTTTAGCGTCGCCGAGAGCAGCTCGCGGCCGCGCCTCCAGGTGAGCATGACGACCAGGACGCCGCCGGCCATCGCCAGGGTGAACCAGCCACCTTCGAGAATCTTGACCGAGCACGACGCCAGCAGCAACGCGTCGAGAGCGACGAAGAAGGCCGTCGCGCCGATCGCGACCCACGGCGGGAAGCCCCAGCCATAGCGAACGACGAAGTACGTAAGCACGGTGGTGATGAGCATGGTGGCCGTCACCGCGATGCCATACGCCGACGCGATGGCCGACGAGTTGCCGAAGCCGATGCAGGCCAGCACCACCGCGACCAGCAGCAACCAGTTCACCGCGGGCACGTAGATCTGGCCGCGCTCGTGTGCGGAGGTGTGGATGATCTGCATGCGCGGCAACAAGCCCATCTGGATCGCCTGCTGAGTGAGCGAATAGGCGCCCGAGATCACGGCCTGCGAGGCGATGATGGTGGCGGCCGTCGCTATCACCACCGCCGGGATCAGCATGGCCGAGGGGAACATCAGGTAGAACGGGTTCTCCACGGCGGCGGGCACACGCAGCAGCAGCGCACCCTGGCCGGCATAGTTGATTGCCAGGGCCGGCAGGACGAAGCAGGTCCACGCGATGCGGATCGGCCGCTTGCCGAAATGGCCCATGTCGGCGTAGAGCGCCTCGGTACCGGTCACGGCCAGCACCACCGCGCCCACCGCGAGGAACAGCCCCCAGCCGCGTTCGGACAGGAATCGCCAGGCATGGACGGGATCGAGCGCCTGCAGGATCTGCGGCGCCTGGGCGATCTGCCAGGCACCGACAACGGCGAGGACGGTGAACCAGATCGCGACGATCGGGCCGAACCAGCGCCCGACGGTGGCGGTGCCACGACGCTGGGCCATGAACAGCCCCAGCAGGACGCCGACCGAGATCGGAAGCACCCAGGGCTTGAGTGTCGGCGCGACCACTTCCAGGCCTTCGACCGCGCTCAGTACCGAGATGGCCGGCGTCAACACGCTGTCGCCATAGAACAGGCAGGCGCCGAAGGTGCCCAGCATGAGCAGTCGATTGCGCAGCACCGGCCGGTTGGCCGTGCTTTGCGAAGCCAGGGCGAGCAGGGCCACAATGCCGCCTTCGCCGCGGTTGTCCGCGCGCAGGATCAGCACGACGTACTTCAGCGTGACGACCAGCATCAGCGCCCAGAACACGACCGAGACCGCGCCGACAATGGTCTCAGGATTGAGCGGTACGCCCGTTGATCGGGAGAAGATCTCCTTGATCGTATAGAGCGGGCTCGTGCCGATATCGCCGTAAACGACGCCGAGCGCCGCGAGGGTGAGCGCGGCGGTGCGGCTCTTGCCGGGCATGGCCGGCGCGGGGAGGGCGACTTGCATGGAATGAAACCCCTGCGTGATGCGAGGCCCCAGTTGTCGCGCAAGCGGCGTAAAAATCGCATAAACGCCCTTGCCGGGCGTAGCTGCCGAGCTACTCGTCGGCCAGCCGGTAACCCACGCCCAGTTCGGTGAGCAGGTAGCGCGGCTCGGCCGGGTTGGCCTCGATCTTGGCGCGCAAGTGTCCCATGTAGATGCGCAGGTAGTGCAGCTGGTCGACCTGCTCCGTGCCCCAGACATCGGCCAGGAGCTGCCGGTGCGTGACCACCTTGCCCTGCGCGGCGGCGAGCCGCTCCAGCAGCCGGTATTCCAGGGGGCTGAGGTGCACCGGCGAGCCGTCCAGGCGCAGCTCGTGCGCGTCCCGGTCGAGTGTCAGGTTGCCCACACGCACGAGCGGTGCCGAATCCGGGCTCGCGGCCGCGCGGCGCAGCATCGCGCGCACGCGGGCCAGCAGTTCCCCGACACCGAAGGGCTTGGTGAGGTAGTCGTCGGCGCCGGCATCCAGTGCCGCGATCTTCTGCGCCTCCTGGATCCGCGCGGACAGCACGAGGATCGGCGTTGTCGCGCGCGCGCGCAGGCGGGCAATGAGTTCGATGCCGTCCAGATCGGGCAGGCCCAGGTCCACGATGACGAGCTTCGGCTGGTGGTCTCGCGCTTCGTCGAGACCCGCCGCCGCGGTGGTGGCCGTGATGGGGCGCAGGCCCCCGGCGCTCAGGCTGGCCGCGACGAACTGGGCGATGGATGTGTCGTCCTCAACGATCAGCACGGTGGCGCTATCCATGGGGCGCCTCGGGATCGGAGACGGGCAGGTCGATCCGGAACTCCGTGCCAGGCTCGCACCGCCGGGCACGGATCTGCCCGCCGTGCGCCCGGATGATGGTCTTGCAGATCGCCAGCCCGAGCCCCGCGCCCCCCGCGCCGGCGCTGTTGCTGCCGCGTTCGAAGCGCTCGAACAGCCGTTGCGCATCGGCATCGGCGAGCCCCGGTCCATGGTCGCGCACAGCGATGAAAACGCCTTCGCGGCTTCGGCCGGCCTGGATGACCACTTCGGAGTGCGCGCCGGCGTGGCGCAGGGCGTTATCCACCAAGTTGGCGACAACCTGGGCGATGAGGCCGGCTTCCGCCTGGATGGGCGGAAGCCCGGCGGGGACGCGCCACTGGATGCGGGCGCCCGGCCAGCGACGGCGCATGCGTTCGACAGCGCTGCCCAGCAACTCCTCGATCGCCTCCCACTGCGTGGCGAGCTGCAGCCGCGGTTGCGCGAGGCGCGCCATCTGCAGAATGTTGTCGGCCATGAGGGTCATGTCGCGCGCCTCGTTTTCCAGGTTCGCGAGAAGCAGCGTCCGCTGCCCCGCGCCCATCGATTCGCCTTGTGCCCGCAACGCGCTCGCGGTGCCGACGATGGCGGCCAGCGGCGTGCGCAGGTCGTGCGAGAGCGAGGCAAGCAGCGTATTGCGCGTCGCCTCCGACTGCGCAAGCGCCTGCGCCGTCTGCGCCGTCTGGGCGGCGCGTTCGCGCTCGACCGACAGGCCGACTTGGCGCGCAAGGGCTTGCCAGTGATCGAGCTCGTCAGGTTGCGGGCGGTCGTTGCGGCCCAGCAGCAACTGCACGGCACCCGCCGCGTTCCGCTGGCTGAAAGGCGTGCACCACAGTGGCAGGTCGGGCCAATCCGGGCAGCCTCGTCCGAGCGGCCGGCCGTGCTCCATGGCCCAACGCGCCGACGCGGGGTGAAACTGCGCGGTCTCCACCGAAGGGTGGCAAGCCAGGGCACCGCCGTCACCTTCGTCCACAAAGACGGCGCACGACAGGCCGAGTTGGTCAGCCAGCCAGCGAGCGGCGGTCACTGCCATCGCGGCGTGGCCGTCGCAGCCGGCCAGCACTTCGCCCAGCGCATGCAGTTGCGCCGCGCGCGCCTCGCCCAATTCGGCACGGTCTTGGCGCGCGCGCATTCCCGCGACCAGCGCATTCAGCCCCAACGAGACGCCGAGCAGCACGGCGAGGGTCCACCAGTATTCCGCGCCGTCCACCTCGAATGTGTAGCGCGGGGGAACGAAGAAGAAATTCAGCGCCGACACGCACATCAGCGATGTCGCGATCCCGGCCGGCCGGTTCAGCAACGTGGCCGCGGCGGCCACCGCCACGAGGTAGACCAACGCCAGTCCGGCGACGGACATTCGCGCATCGAGCCACCAGCACGCCAGAGTGGCCGCGGCCGTCGCGGCCGCGCCCAGTGCGAACTGGATCGCGGTGGGCGTCCTGGCGGAAAAATGGCGGGCCGGGCGCGCAACGCCATTCGGTAGATGCGAAGTCATTCAGGGCCGGCTGTTGGGCGGCAGCGGGAGCAAAGCCCGCAGCCGTCCGATCATGCGCCAGCCCCACCACAGCTTCAAAGCCCACCCTAGCGCGCGGCGGGGGCGCAGCAGCACGGGAATCGCGACGATCGCGGCCAGCCATTGCGGACGGGCCATCAGCCAGCGGATGCGATCACGCGCCGCGTCCGCTAGTGACAAGGTGCGTTGCAGCGGCACGGATTCGGCGGCGAGGCGCTCGCGCAGCATCCGGCTGCGTGCCAGCAACTCCCCGCGCCGCACCTGGAGCTCTTGCTGCCGGTGGTGTGCCATGCCTATTTGCGCGGCGCGAGACCGCTGTGGTCGTCGGCCAGTTCGGCCAGGGTCGCCTCGAACATGCCGCCGGGGCTGCGCAGTTTACGGCCGCCGGCCCGGATGACGAACACGCCGCCGGCCAGGAACGCCAGCGTGAGCACCGCCAACGCGGCGAGGCGGTAGCCCTCGGCGAACAACATCAGCACGAGGGCGCAAAACAACACGGTGCCGACAGTGACCAGCATCAGGCCGATGCCGGCCAGGAGCAGACCGCCTGCGATGCGCAGTTTTTCCTGCTCGAGCTCGTTGCCGAGCAAGCGCACTCGCACCTGCGCGATCTCCACCAACGTGGCCATCATTTGGCGCAACGAGGCGAAGAGGCCGCTCTGCGATCCCGGCTCGCTCATCGCGGGGTATTCAGCGGCGGCTGATCAACATGCCCAGCACCACGCCCACGCCGGCGGCAATACCGATGGCCGTCCAGGGGTTGTCGTGCACGTAGTTGTCAGCCACCTTGCCGGCGTCCTTTGCCCGGGCGACGGCTGTTTCCTGCAGGTGGGCAAGGTCCACCTTGGCCTGCTCCATGCGCGCCTGCATGCGCATGCGCATCGCGGAGGCCTTTTCGCCGACGTCGCCGGCGGTGAGCTTCATCAGCTCCTCGGCGTCGGCGATGACCAGCTTCAGGTCGGTCATCAGTTTTTCGGGTCTTCGTGAAAGAGTGTGGGTGATTTCAGCGTTTTTTGATGCTTGGACGCGAATGTTTGAACGGGATGGAAGCTCGATCAAAGGTGCGGCGCAGGGTTGTCCACGGGCGCCTGACTGCGCGACT